>Ga0310810_10004611_pt1 | contig 15274 bp, 14 predicted proteins | sample NCmetagenome_FD_207641 | JGI IMG/M metagenome (GOLD analysis project Ga0310810, IMG submission 207641) | Soil microbial communities from experimental microcosm in Duke University, North Carolina, United States - NC | ecosystem: Engineered > Artificial ecosystem > Soil microcosm > Unclassified ...
CAGTCTGCCACATTCTTACGTTTTATGCTATTTGTACGAAGACAGCCAAACACTATGCGCAGACTGTTCCTGATCTGTATCTTCCTCTTGGGACTCGCACTGGCCCTGAGCGCGCAGTACCAAAACGCTTTCAAGGTCACCTGGATTGAGCCCGGCAGCGGCGCGGTCCTGCCGGAATCCGACGCATTCGACAGTGTCGAGGGAACCCTCGGCGTTCTGAACGCGTCGGGGCCCGTAAATACGGAGGGACATCCATTCTTCACCCCGCTCGGAACCAATGGACGAGCCTGCGTGAATTGTCACCAGCCGACTTATGGGATGAGCGTCTCGACCTCCGGGCTGCTACAGCGCTGGCGTTTGACGGACGGCAAAGATCCCGTGTTTGCGGCGTTCGACGGATCGAACTGTCCGGAGCTGCCTCAGAACAAAGAAAGCTCGCATTCGCTGCTGCTCAAACGCGGGCTGTTTCGCATTCCGCTGTCCTGGCCGCCCAGGAACGCCGACGGTTCCGCCAAGCCGGTCGAGTTCACCATCGAAGTCGTGAAGGATCCCACCGGGTGCAACACCAGCCCTCAATACGGCCTCAAGAGCGCCGAGCCGACCATTTCCGTCTACCGCCGCCCGCGCCCCGCGGCGAATCTGAAATACGTTATTTCCGGCGGCCGGCCGATGGTCCTCAAGACCGGCATGCTGGCTGACGTTGATCCTGAAACCGGGAAACCCGTCGGAATGAATCTCATGTCCGACGCCCGTGAGCCTTCCCTGAAGACCCAGGCGCTCAGCGCCATCATGGGCCACGAAGAAGCGCGTGTTGCGCCTTCACGCCAGCAGATCGAAAGAATCGTCGAGTACGAGTCCCAGGTGTATGTAGCGCAGTCCGCTCATATTTTCGGTGGCCCCCTGGCGGTCGAGGGCGGACCTCCTTCTCTCGGTCCGGTGGCGCTGCGCGATCATCGCGCCGGCGTCCTCGGCGACAACGATTGTGATCCGGTCTTCGGGTCTTTCGACTCGTGGAAGGGGACGGATTACTATCGCGCCTCCGTCGCCCGCGGCGCCGACATCTTCATGTATCGCCAGTTTTGGCTGCGCGACGCCACCCATATCAACACCATCGGCTTGGGCAATCCGCTGAAGCGCACCTGCGCCACTTGCCACAACGCGCAAATGACCGGTCAGGATCTTTCCGCCGGATGGGTCGACGTAGGCACGATGAATTACCCTACGTGGACCGAACCTTCCACGTGGGCGGAATCGAGCGAACTTCCAGTCTTCAAGATCACCTGCAAGCGCGACGCCGATCCGCATCCATATCTGGGGCGCGTCATCTACACGACGGACCCGGGCCGGGCGCTGATTTCAGGACGGTGTGTGGACGTAGGCTCGATCGTCATGCAGCAGCTCCGCGGCCTGGCCGCCCGTGCCCCATACTTCGCCAACGGATCGGCCAAAAGCCTGCGCGCGGTGGTCGATTTCTACGATCGCCGCTTCGATATGAAGCTTAGCGACGAGGAAAAGGAAGACCTGATCAACTTCCTGGGGGCCCTGTAGTGCGGTTGGGACTCTTCCTGCTCGGAGCCGTTGTCGCCTTGGGCCAGCAGCGCAACTTCATCTCCTGTCCGATTGTTCGCGACACCAAAACGGTCCCCTGTTTCCTGGCGGAGTACGATGGGGAACTGTACTATCTGGGGATCCAGCAGGATATCACCAATGAGTTTCATCCTCCCCAGTTAAAGCACGAAGTGCTGGTCGAAGGCCGTGTGGCGGACGGTCCGCGTATCTGCGGCGGCATTCCGCTTAAACCGATTTCCATTTCCGTTGTAAAGGAAGTCAACCTGGCCTGCAACACGCTGCTGCCGCCGGAGCCGGGTATCGATGCTCCTCCGGCGCCGCGCGGAGCGGGGCCGTCGTCAGCACGTCCCAATGTGGCGGCGAGCACGCCGCGACCACCCCTGACCGGTCGGCAAGAGTTCACCGTCCTCTACCAATTCAATGACGACTATCTGGAATATGCCGGCAATGCCGTGGTCAACGCGGCCGCAGCGTACGCCAAGCGGAGCGGCGCGGCGAATGTGAAAGTGTCCGGATACCGAGCAACCACAGTCCTGTCGAACGGGGATCGCCTGGTCGAGAAAGCTGGACTTGCCGAGAAGCGTGCGCAAAATATCGCGACGCTGCTGCGCGGACTGGGTCTTTCCAATATCGTCGTGGAGTGGAAGGACGGACCCGAGCCGGGCGATGGACAGAGTGATCCTTCGCGCCGCCGGGTGACGGTCGTTGTTACCCCGTAGAGCGGTAGCTACTTCTTCTGCGGTAATGCAAACACGTAAATCGCGTTTGCGCCCTTGGGAGGATTCAGACCCGGGGCGTAGCCGATGACGCTCTGTGTCAACAAACCGTCACCCGTCGCGACGGCGATATATTGCTGGCCGTTCACCGAGTAGGTAATCGTACTATTGGCGATGGGGCCGCCGATGGTCTGCTCCCACAAGACTTTGCCGGACGTCGCGTCCAGGGCGCGCAGTCTGCGATCCAGATCGCCAAAGAAGATCAGGTCGCCCGCGGTCGCCAGCATCGCGCCATTGATCGGTGCGCGACCTTTATAAATGTGGTCAATCTTGCCCGTTGCCAGGTTGATCTTCGATACGCCGGAGAATTCAGCCGGATTGGAACCCTCGCGAGCTTTGCCGTTGCGCACCGGACGAACGGTCGGGAAATTCGGACCCGTCTTCATGTCCAGGCAGGTATCCACCCAGGGCACGTAGAGCGAGTTCGTCACGGGGCTATACGCCTGCGACCAATAGCTACGCGTGTTAAAGAAGCAGATGTCCTTGTGCTGGTCCGGACCTGTAAAGATTAGGCTCTCATTGAGGTGCACCTTGCCGTCGGGGTCCACCTTGGTGATCAGGAAGTTAGGTACTTCGAAGGGCCACGGGTTGGCCCACAGAAACTCGCCGGTGTGACGGTCCATGGCGAAAACACCGCCCGATTCGCCCGTGGCGATCACGACGTCGCGCTTCTCGCCAGCCTTGAGCTTGTTGTTGAACCACTTTGCGGTAGCTGCGGTGGGATTGAGCGTGGTCGACGCCAGGACGCGGTCATTGGTCCAATCCTCATCCCAATCGTCGCCGGCGAGGTGCTGATAATACCAATTCAGCTTGCCGGTATCCGCGTTGATGGAAATGGTCGAATCGCTAAAGAGATCCACCGGGCCCGAAGTGGGAACCGAGAAGGGATCGCCGTGGCGCTCCATGCGTGTGTTCGGCGTGGGATTGGCTACCCCGAAAATCACGGAATTAGTGGACGGATCGTAGGTGCCCGGGCCGCCCCAAGTGGAGGCAAAGCGCTTGTCGTCCGGGGTGTTTCGCCAGCTATCGCCGCCGGGCTCGCCGGTATTCGCGGCGGTAAAGAACTTCCACAGAAGTTTGCCGGTCCTGGCATCGTGGGCCGAGATATAGCAGTTGCCATGATTGCCGGTGCAGGAACCCCCGGAAATCACTTTGCCGCCCGCCACGATCGCACCTGAAATATTGCCACGTGTATCGGTCTTCGATTCCCAGCGCATCTCGCCGGTCTTGGCGTCGAGTGCGACCACGAAGCTGTCGGGAGTGGTCGTATAGATCATGTCTTCCCACATGCCGATGGTCTTCGAGCGCGCCTGACCCGCCTGGTTGGCGGGAAGCTTGCGCTGGTACTCCCAGAGGAGATTACCGTTGGTCGCATCGAGCGCCTGGATGGCCGCGCCGGGAGCCATCAGGTACATAACGCCGTTATGCACCAGAGGGATGCCCTCTTGCGCGCCCGTGCCTTGGCCCCGGGTCCATACCATCCGCAGTTGATCCACGTTGGACTTATCGATTTGCTTCAGAGGGGAGTACCGCTGCGAGTCATATGTGCGGCTATACATCAGCCAATCGTTGGGACTGGGATTGGCCAGCATCTCGCTGGTGACCGGCACGAATGTGCGCGACTGCGCCAATAAAAGCGCGGACGCGAAGCAGCAACCCGTTAATAAGGTTCTCATGGCTAGCGTTGATTATACGCAGAATTGGTCGAACGCATCGGTCAGGAGGCCGGCAATTTCCGCGGGCTCGCGGCGTTCGATATCGCTGCGGTGGAGCATGTATACAGGCTTGCCGTCTTGGAAAAGAGCCATGGAGGGTGAGGAGGGCGGGTAGGGGGCCAGGATATTTCGCAGGTGAGCTACCGCCGCTTCATCGCCGCCCGCGAACACGGTGGCCGTTTTCGAAGGGCGCACGGGATGCTTGAGCGCCCGCCCAACGGCCGGCCGGACACGGCCAGCCGCGCAGCCGCACACGGAGTTCACCACCATCAGCACGGTGCCGTTTCCGGGCGCCAGAAGGCGGTCCACCTCGGCCGGCGTCCGAGCTTCCTCGACGCCATATTGAGTCAGATCCGCGCGCATGGGGGTGATGAGTTCTTCAGGGTATGCCACGGTTCGATTCTATCAGCAGGCTGGGCGGGTTTTTCGGGCCAAATCGGCGGCATTTTTATTTTTGACTCGGCAACTGCTTTCTGGCATACTATTTCCCGTATTTGGAGTGTCACTTTTGGAGGATTGCTCCGGTGAAGAAGCTTTTCGTAGGAAATCTGCCGTATGGAGCGAATGAGACCGATGTCCAGAATCTCTTCGCGGACGCAGGCATACCTGTAGATTCGGTGACGGTGATGCGCGACCGCTTTACCGGGCAGGCGCGAGGCTTTGGCTTCGTGGAGATCAATGATGACGCCGCTGCCCAGCGCGCGGTCGATACTTGCCACGGCAAAGACCTGATGGGCAGAACCATTGTGGTGAATGAAGCCCGTCCCATGACGCCCCGCGAAGGCGGCGGACGTCCGCCCCGCCACTAGACTCCAAGCAATTAACTGTTCCGCGCCGGCTCGCCCCATTGTCCTAAGTGACCATGAGCACCGGTACCCTCGTCTCCCGAATCGCCTTGGTCCTCGCGTTAGCCGGTCAGGCTTCCGCGCAGAGCAGTACTCAGAACGTGTACGTTCAGCACAACCTGGTCTCAGACATCCCGGGTATGGCCGACGTGACCGACCCCAACCTGGTCGACCCTTGGGGCCTGTCTTTTAGCGCCACCAGCCCTTTCTGGATCTCCAACGCCGGCAAGAGCGTCTCGACCCTCTATAACGGAGCCGGCAGCATCACTCCGATCGTGGTGTCGATTCCGCCGGGCGCGAGCGGTCCAGCGAAGTCTTCGCCCAGTGGGCAGGTGAACAACAACACCACGGTGTTCCTGTTGGCAAACGGCAACAAAGCGTCCTTTATCTTCGCCACGGAGGACGGGACGATCTCCGCCTGGAACGGCGGAGCCGCCTCTACCGTCATGGTGGACAATTCGGCCAAGGGCGCTGTTTATGAGGGTCTGGCGATCGGCACCAGCAGCCTCGGGGGCACCCTCTATGCGGCCAATTTCAACAGCGGGAACATCGACGTATTCGATGGAAAGTGGGCGCCTGTCACCTTGGCCGGCAACTTTCAGGACCCCAGCCTTCCCGCCGGATTCGCCCCCTTCAACATCTGGAATCTGGGGGGCAAGCTGTACGTGATGTACGCCAAGCAGAACGCCGCCAAGAAGCGCGACGTCGCCGGGGCGGGGAACGGCTTCGTCAGCGTGTTTGATCTGAACGGCACGTTTCAGAAGCGCCTGATTTCGAATGGCGTCCTGAACTCGCCCTGGGGCATCGCGATCGCTCCGGCGACCTGGGGAGCCTTCGGGGGCGCGGTTCTGGTGGGGAACTTCGGCAACGGCGGCATCAACGCGTTTGACCCCAACACCGGCGCCGCCCTGGGCACCTTGCATGACAAGAACAGCCTGCCCATCGTGAACTCGGGCCTGTGGGCGCTGGCGTTCGGCAACGGCGGCAGCGGAGGCGATCCCAACACGCTGTACTTCACGGCCGGCATTCAAGGGGAAACTCACGGCCTGTTTGGCGCCATCGCACCGCCGACGACGCTGCTGTCCGTGGTGAATGCCGCCAGCGGGGTGGCCGGTCCCGTGGCCCCAGGCGAAGTCGTCCTGATCAGCGGTTTTAGCATCGGCCCATCGCCCAGAGTATCGGCTGTGATCCCGGCGTCGGGCGCGCTAGGCACGTCCTTGGGCTCAACCGTGGTCACCTTCGATGGACACTTCGCGCCCATTTTGTACACCTCCGCTTCCTACATCGCCGCCATCGTTCCCTATGAGGTGGCGAGCTCCGCATCGACCACGGTCGCGATCAATTTCGGAAACCAATTCAACAGCTCGTTTCCGACGCCGATCTCCGTGCCGGTGGCCGCCTCGGCGCCAGGCCTGTTCACGCTCGATTCCTCCGGCAACGGCCAGGTGGTCGCTATCAATCAGGACGGCACCGTCAATGGTCCGGCGAACCCGGCGGCCCGAGGCTCCGTGGTGCTGCTCTATGCCACGGGCGAAGGTTCCACCGCGCCCGCGGTGCCCAACGGGACTATCACGACGGGCCGCTTTTTTCCCGGCCCGATCCTCCCCGTAACGCTAGCCATCGGAAATCAGCCTGCCAGGGTGATCTATGCCGCGTCGTTTCCAGGAACCGTCGCAGGGATCATGCAGATCGAAGCGCTTATCCCCAGCGCCGTTACTCCCGGCAGCGTGCCGGTGGTCGTGACGGTCGGGAGCGCAGGGAGCCAAACGACCGCCACCCTCAATGTGAAATAGAGTTCGGGAATAGAACTAAGGCTGTAGCTTGCGCGTTAAGAAATCGCCTGCGGCGCGGTACGCTTTGATCCAGCTCTCCTCGAGCAGGAACTCGTGCACTTCGCCAGGGAAGATCAGTTCCTCGAACTCCACCCCCTGGGCGCGCAGGGCTTCCACCAGCCTCTCCGTTTGATTGAAGGCGACATTGCGATCGTCATCGCCCTGAATCAGAAGAACCGGTGAGCGCCAGTTCTTGACGTCCGATAACGGCGAGGATTGCAGAGCCGTGCGCTCGATCTCGCGCAGTTCATCCGCATTCAGTGCGGTGAGGGACCGGTCGCCGCGAATGCTCCAGTCGTGGACGCCGTGCATGTCGACGCCGGCAGCGAACAGGCTGCTGGCCCGGGCGAGCGCGAGCGCCGTTAAATATCCTCCGTACGACCCGCCCCACACGCCGATGCGCTTAGGATCGACGTCAGCGCGAGCCGCCATGTACAGACCCGCCCCCGTCACGTCGTTATACTCGCTCCCACCGGCGTTGCCGAAATTGAGTGCTTCGCGGAAGTTCAGCCCGTAGCCGGTGCCGCTGCGATAATTCACGCTCAGCACCACAAATCCGTGTGCGGCCAGATACTGGTTCATCGCATAGGCGTTCGAGTAATAACGCCGGTAGTGATAGCCCAGCAGCATCTGCCGCCGCGAGCCTCCATGAAAGAAGATCACCGCGGCGTGTTTCGCCGGCCCACCGGCCGGCGGCACATCGGGAGGAATGAACAGCTGCCCGTGGATCTTGAGCCCGTCGGAGGCAGGGAAGATTACCTGCTGGGGCGTCACCAGATCCCTAGGAAAATCCGCCGGAATAGACTCGGGAGCAAGATCGCGGACGGGACCGGCGCCGATCTTTACCGCCGCGCGGCTGATCTCGGTGGCGCTCGAGCGGAGAAACGCGACCGCTCCGTCGGCGACATCTGCTGGCTCCCACTCGATCCCTTCTCCCAGCAGGAGTGGCGATGGCTTACCGCCCGTTGCTGAAACCCGCCATATGTGGCGACGATCGATGTCGTCCTGATTGGAGGAATAGAGCAGCGCCCGCCGGTTCCGCGTAAGCGAAGCGCGCTCGACTTCGAAATCGCCGGGGGTCAGAAGCTGCGCGCGTCCGCCTCCGTCCGCGACGGAATATAGGTGGAGCCAGCCGTCGCGCTCCCAGGGGAACACCAGGCGATTCCCATCGGCCCAGAGAATCTGATCCTGCGCGTCGAGGCCACGAAACACGCTGCCGGGACCTTTTTCGGCGCGCCATACTTCGTGGCCGGCGCCGGTGATCGCATCCGCGATTCGAATGGACCAGGGAGTCGCCGCTTCTCGCGCGGGTCCTACCGAGATTGTGGAGGAGTACGCCCGGCGCACGAAAGCCACGCGGCGTCCATCCGGACTCCAGACAGGAGAACCATCACGGTCAACGCCTGGATCGAGATAGATCACCGTTTTATTGGAGACCTGATACACGCCGATGAAGCTGTGATCGCCGCGATAACTGGTGAAGGCCAGCGCCGAACCGTCCGGGGACCATTGCAGTTCGTAGGAAGAAGCCTTGGTGTGAACCGCTTCCACGGGCTTGAGGCCGTCGAGTGTGGTCATCCAGATCTGGCCGTTCTTCAGAAACGCGACTTGGCCAGCGCGGGAAACAACCGGTCCGCGGCCGTCGCTCAATTTCAGGGGCGTGCCGCCGTCGAAAGGAATCGAGTACACCGCCTGCTCGGGCGTCTCGGGCAGATTTCGCGGATTGGGAATATCACCGTTGGTCTCGAGATCTCCGCCACGGGCATAAACGAGAAAGCGCCCGTCGGCGCTCCAGGCGACGTCCCCCAGGTCCTGGCCGTCATCTTGGGTGTAAGCCGTAAGCTTGCGGCCCTTGTAATCCGGCGCGGCCGCAACCCACAGGTTGCGCGCACCACGTTCATCGAGAATCCAGGCGATCTTTCCCCCGCCAGGCGCGGCCGAAAGCTCGGAGGCAAAGGGAGCATTCAGATAGCGCTCGATAGAATCAGCCGCGAAAAGGGGGCTGATGGCTACCAAATAAAGGAGGAAGGCTTTACCCACGAGCCGATTCTCGCATAGTACTAAGGCGCGGAACGGTCTAAAGCTCATCATCAACCCAGTCGATCTTTTCCCTGGAAAGGACCACCATGCGCTTTTTGATTCCACTCACGATTCTCACCGGAGGGCTGCTGCTGGCAGCCGACTCGGAAACTGTAACTTATATCGGCGGAACCGTCGCCGACCTTGCGCCCAACAGCGGCGCGAGCTTGTACCTGACAAACCCGCAGGCCATGGAGCTCAGGACCCCACTCCACACGGTCCAGGTGCCATATGACCAGATCTCGAAAGCCGAGCTGGGCGCGGTGACGGCTCACTCCCAGGAACCCGAAGCGTTGTACAAAGTCTGGGCGCTGCATAAGCGCTTCATCAAATCGGAAACCCGGCAGATGACCGTGGCGTTCAAGAATGACAACGGCCAGGACCAGACCATAACCATCGAGCTGCCCAAGCCGGCCGCATCCAGCCTGCTGGCCAAGATCCAAGGCCACAATGGTACGGTCGCCGACAACAGCTGGTGGGGCGACGACTACTGGAAGACCACCCGCAATCAGGACAAATGGGGGGGAGCCGGGACCGTCGCGCGGAAGTAAAAAGAAACAACCATCGTCGGCAAATAAAAAGGGCGGGCCCGCGAGGGTCCGCCCTAATGTTTTTACAAGGAGAAGTTACTTACGGGCCTGTTGAACCTTGGGCGCGGCGATATAGCCTGAGATCATGTCCTTCTTCACTTCATTCACCACGATCTCAAAGGGTTGCGTCGCGCGGGACAGCATGAACTGAACCGGCTCATTGATGGTCTTGTCTTTCTTTTCGACCAGCTTGTCGTCGGCGATCAACTCAATGGTGTAGCGATTCTTCTTCATGTCGGCCGACTTCAGCCGCATCTGGACGTCCCCCACCTTGGTTGGCGACTTCTCCTTGGACAGTCGGAACTCGGTATAATTGCGTTCCCCAAGGCTGCGCAGAGCGGCCAATTCTTTCCCGTTGGTGGCGATCAATCCGCTCTGGACGCCCAGGTCGCCGCGCGCGCTCTTGAGGTCGGCGATGGTCTTTTCGAGTTCACTGCGGGTCGCCGCGGCGTCGGTCTTGACGACCGCCAAGTCCGTGGAGACTTCGCCCACGCGCGTCTTGGTGCTATTGGCATCGTCCCGAACCTTGGAAACGTCGCCCGAGACAGCCGTGACTTTTTCGTTGATCTTAGCGGTCTGTTCCTGCTGCATCTTCTCGAGCTTCTCCGCCAGATCGTCGGCGTGCTTGGTCGCGTCGAGCTTGGCCTGACCGGCCAGAATGCTGGCCTGACGCCGGGCTTCGGCCATCTGCGATTTCAGGGAGTCGACGGACTCGCGGTTGGTTTTGCTCGAAACGGTAGAGGTTTCATGGACTTTGGAAATCTGGTCCAGCAAGGCTAGCTTGGTGGTCTCCAGGTCCGAGCGCACCTGCCGGACTTCATAGAACTGATAAAGGGACGCGCCCACCAGGGCTACCACCGCCCCAAAAAGTATCGGAATCTTCGAGTTGGAACCACTGGACGGGTCAAAGCTGTCGGCCACGGTGTAGTCTCCTTGTACGGAACTTTCGACTTATTTTACCAGTTGCTTTAGAGTACCAGACCCGTCGGTTATTCTGGACAGGATGCACTGTCTGGGTAAGCGGTTGATTCTACCGGAGCTTCTCGATAGCCTTCCGCCGGACCAGGCGCGGGCGAGCCTGGCGGACCTGGTCCGCATCAACAGGCGCTGGGGAGGGCACTCGACGCTCCGCCGCCTGCTGCAGGAAACGGTGCCCGACGGCCAGACGTTTTCTGTGCTGGACGTGGGGGCGGCGTCCGGAGACATGGGCGCCTGCACACGCCAGTGGTATCCGGCGGCGACGATCACGGCGCTGGATTACGTGCCTTCTCACTTAGGGAGCTCGCCCGAACAGCGTGTGGCAGGCGATGCGTTCCGGTTGCCATTCCGCCCCGCAAGCTTCGACTACGTGTTCTGTTCTTTATTCCTGCATCACTTCCGCGATGAACAGGTGGTGGAACTACTCAAGGCGTTCGGCGGAATCGCCCGCAAAGCCGTGCTGGTGATTGACCTGGAGCGGAATCCGATTCCTTATTACTTCATCGCCTGGAGCCGTCCGCTGTTGGGGTGGGATCCGATCACGGTGCATGATGGAGCCATTTCGGTAGAAGCCGCGTTTCGCCGCGAAGAGCTGGAGGATCTGGCGCGCCGGGCCGGACTGCGAAATCCGCGAGCCCGGACGTATCGCCCGGCGTTTCGAATCGCGCTTAAGGCAGACTCACCCTAAGCTTCGTAATTCGGTCTTGGCCTGGCGGCCCCACGCAGCGGTAAATCGCCTGCGATGTGCCGGGGCGGTGCGGGCGGCCTCCACCGCGCTCTGGAACGCATCGCGGGCTTCCGGGATGCGTCCGAGCTTCTTGAACGCCGCACCCAGCCAATACAGACCTTCGGGGTCGAACTCGCGGCGAGCGGTATATTTCTGAAGCTCGGCAAGCGCCTGTTCGGCATTCCCTAGCTGCAAGTCGGCGGCGCCCAGCCCGCGCCAGGCCTCGCTCGACGAGTGTTTCTCGTTCAGGGCCAAGGCTGCGGCGAAATGGCGGCGGGCATCTTCGTAGCGCTTCTGCTCAAGAGCGATCGAGCCCAATTGATGGTGTGCGTCGGTCTCGCTCGGGTCGATCTCGACCGATCTTTCGAAGCGGCGGATGGCTTCGGCATAGTTGCGCCGCTGCTGATAGATCAGGCCGAGCTGATAGTGCGCGTCGGAATCGCGCGGATTCACGGTCAGGGCGTCCAGGTTCCGCCGGAAGTTTTGCCGCGAGCGCAGACCCCCGCCCAGGCCGGTAAACATTTCGAGATTCGGACGGAATAGGAAGTAGAGCCAGACGAGGACCAGGGGCGAGGTGAAATAGGAAAGCGCTCCACCGAATGTCTCATAAGCGAAATAACCGCCCACGGTAGCGCCCAGGCCACCCAAAACCGTTCCGATGGCTTTGCCGATACTAGTCCCAAATACGGTGCGAACCGCGACGGCCGTCAGGGCCAGAAAATACAAAATGACTGCCAGATGAATCCAGAAAGCGAAACCAGGCACGATAAATCCGGCGATGACGCCGGGAATACTGGCGGCGATCCAGCACATCAAAGCGCAGACCAATAAGGGTGAATAATCGCGGCGAAGCACAACTCCAACGCTGCCGAGGTGATCCCACAGCGATATGATCGCGACGCAGGCCGGAACAAAAAGCACCGCGAGGAGCACGGGGCGGCTGATCCCTTCGCCAAAGGGCATTAAGGCCAGGACAGCCGCGGCGATGACAGCCAGCAGCATGCTGCCCGAATCGAGGATCATGCTCAGGGCGCGGGAAGGCCGGTAATAGAGTTGAAACAGGGTCGTCAATTGCTCGGCCATGGGTCCTGGGTTAAGATTTTATACGAAGTGCTCAACGTGTATAATCACACTCTGAGAGGACGATGGGCAAAGAAGATTGCATAGAAGTCACTGGAACCGTGGTTGAGAAGTTCCCCAGCGGCCAGTTCAGCGTTCAGCTGGATCAGGAGCGCACGGTGCTCGCGCACCTGGCTGGCAGGCTCCGCCGCAATCGTATCCGCGTATTGGCCGGCGACCGGGTCACCCTGGAGCTTTCCCCGTACGATCTGACCAAAGGGCGCATTACCTACCGTCATAAATAACGCCTTGTTTCCCGCCTCTTAGCACTGCGCACCAGGTACGGCGATCACCCCTGCATCGAGAATAGGGTGTGCGCGCTCAACCCATTCCCATCCGTCCTCGGCGGAACCTCGCGGCTAGTCCCATCAGTCCGCGCGAAGAGCTTGCTGAGCAGCTTGGGAACCGCCTGGTGGGACAGACGCACGCCATCGCCCAGATTGTTCCTTACGTGCAAATGTATCGCGCGCGATTGGGCCCGGAAGGCCGTCCGGCGGGCGTGTTTTTGTTGCTGGGTCCCACCGGAACCGGCAAGACGCGCACCGTGGAGGCGCTGGCCGATACTCTTCATGGCAGCGAAAAGAGCCTGGTGCGAATCGACTGCGGCGAATTTCAGATGGAGCATGAAATCGCGAAACTGATCGGCGCGCCGCCGGGATACCTGGGCCATCGCGAGACGCCGCCGCTGTTGACGCAACAGAAACTCGGCGCCGTGACCAGCGAGGCGTCTCATTTAGCGCTGGTGCTGTTCGACGAAATCGAGAAAGCTGCGCCCAGCATGACGCGCCTGCTGCTGGGCGTACTGGACAAGGCGGTATTGCGGCTGGGCGATAACACTTCGGTCAACTTCGAGAACACGCTCATATTTCTGACCAGCAACCTGGGCGCGGCGGCGATGCGGAAGGAAGTGCTGCCGGATTTCGGGTTCGGAGTCGCTATCCCCAACTCGGGAGAAGCCACCTTGCGGAAACTGTCGAGCATCGGATTGGCCGCTGTTAAACGAAGATTTGCCCCGGAGTTCGTCAATCGCATCGACGCGGTGATCACCTATCGGCCCTTGGACGCGAGTGCGATGGAAGCGATTCTGGATCAGCAGATCGCCGCTCTCGAGCGGCACATCGCCCACCGCCTGGACGAGGGGGCCTTCACGCTGGAGCTGGATAGGAGCGCGCGGAGCTTTCTCCTGGCGAAAGGAACCAGCCGCGAATACGGGGCACGGGAGTTGAAGCGCGTGATTCTTCGCAAGCTGACGCAGCCGCTGGCGGCGATGGTCGAGGCGGGTCTGATCCCGCCCGGCGCGGTGGTGCGGGTGGCCCAGGGAGACGCGGACCAGCTAACCTTGAGCGTGGTGGAGAATTAACCGGGCGATGATTCTGGACGTGGGCTGCGGTACGCGTAAATCCGAACCGGACGCGATCGGCATCGACGTCTCTTCGCGATCCGCCGCCGACATCATCTGGGACCTGGATGAGTTTCCCTGGCCGCTGGAAAATAACGCGTTCGACCGGATCCACATGTCGCATATCATCGAGCATGTCCGCGACGTAACCCGAACGATGGCGGAAATCTTCCGCGTGGGGCGCGCGGGTGCGGATGTTTTCGTGGTGACGCCGCATTTCAGTTCCCATAACTCCTACACCGATCCCACCCATGTGCGGCATCTGGCCGCACGGAGCTTTCAGTACTTCACGGGAGAGGATTTCGCCACCTTTACCGGCTCCGCGGTGAGGTTCAGCATCGAAGAACTGGAATTGACGTTTGGAAAAAACCTGTTTCTGGATGGGACCGGCCGTTGGCTGGCGCGCCGTAATCTGGAGTGGTACGAGCGGCATGCGGCCTGGATGTTTCCCGCTCAAGATATTCGTTGTCATCTGAAAATCCGGAAGTAGCGCCCAGCTAGCCCAGCTAGTTCTTCAAACCAGCCGCCCAGTTGAGGACTACGGTAAACGGGATGACGTGACCGGCGCTGGGCGGGGCGGCGAACAGGAAGCGCTTGCCGTCGGACGACAGGTCCCAGCCCGTGGTCAGCGATCCCCCCGGCGCAGTGGACATGCGCTTCGGCGTACCGGCCTGGAATCCTCTGCTGGTATCGATATCCACAGCCATTACTTGGCTGGACTGATTGAGGTAGAACAACTCCTTGCCGTCCGGCCGCCAAATGGGCCGGAATCCGCCGTCTTTCGAGACCAGCCACTTCGCTCCCGTGCCGGCGGGCGCTTCGGGCGTGAACGGCCGGACGTAGATTTCAGCGGTGCCCGATTCGGTGGACACATAAGCCAGCCAACGCCCGTCCGGCGACACCCTCGCGAAGATTTCCACGAACTGCGTCTGCAAGAGGGAAACCGGTTTGGCGTCTCCCGCAAACGGCAAGGCCCACATATCCTGGGCAGTCTTCTGCCCGAGGCTTGTGAACAGCAGGAAGCGGCCGTCCTTGGTCCAATGCTCCACTTGCTTCGGTTCGTCCGTTTTCAAAAGCAACTTTTCTTCGCCCGAACCGTCGGCGGGCTTGATATAAAGATCCGCCTGCCCGCCGCCGCGATTGGAACTGAACGCGATATTCCTGCCGTCGGGCGACCAGGCGGGATAATCATCGCGGGCGGGATCGAAGGTGAAGCGTGTGCTGGCGCCGCGCGCTGCATCCAGAATCCAGATGTCCCGGCTCGCCTGTGGACCCATCGCCACAGCCACGCGGCTGCCATCGGGGGATATGGCCGGAAACGTGTATTCGCCTGGGTCGCCCAACGTGCCCACCGCGCGGCCTTGTTGGTCGAACCAGGTGAGCACGGTCTGCGAACCAGAACCTCCCCGGTAGGCTAGCGTGCCGGTATTCGATACGGAGAACATGCCGGAGTTTGAGGGGCCGTATGAATCGATTCCGTCGGCGATGGCTACGGGCTCGCCGGAGAGGATCATTTTACCTGGGTCAAAGGGCTGGGCCATCAACGCGGCCCCGCGCATGAAAATGAGGTGACCCGCGCCGCCGCCGGGCGCAGGCGCATAAAAGGCTTGGCGATCTGTGGCCAGCAGACGTTGCATGCCCTGCT
>Ga0310810_10004612_pt1 | contig 15273 bp, 13 predicted proteins | sample NCmetagenome_FD_207641 | JGI IMG/M metagenome (GOLD analysis project Ga0310810, IMG submission 207641) | Soil microbial communities from experimental microcosm in Duke University, North Carolina, United States - NC | ecosystem: Engineered > Artificial ecosystem > Soil microcosm > Unclassified ...
TCCGGCGCTACCCGCTGCGCTACCTCGAGGCGAGCATGATCCGGCTGTTCTGGCTTTGGTACAAGATCGGCGCGGACAGGCCGCTTTACGTCATCCAGAACGCGGTGATCTACGCGTTCCTCCTTCCAGGACTCGTCATGACGCTCTTGCGCCGCAGCCGCCTGGGCTTTATTTCCGTCCATTTTCTTTACTTTATCGTGATGCACGCGGCCATCAACGCGCAGTTCCGGTTCATCGAGCCTCTCATGGGCTTCGGCATCATGATCGCGGTTTTCGCGGCCGCGGATATTTTCGGGTTTCCGCGAAACAGTTCCCCTCCGCCGGTTCCGGGAGTAAAATAATTCCATGGAAACGACCAGCGATTTCAACCTTGCCCGGTTTCTTTTCCTGCGCTCGCTGGCCGTGCTTTATCTCATCGCGTTTCTCGTCGCGCTCAAGCAATTCCCCGCGCTGCTCGGCGAAAAAGGCCTGATCCCGGTTCCGGAATTCGTGAAGCAGGTGCCGTTCAGGGCCGCGCCCAGCCTTTTTTACTGGCATTACTCCGACCGCTTTCTGAAAATTCTTTGCTGGGCCGGGATGCTGATTTCAGGCGGGCTGATGACCGGGCTTTTTGACCGCGGACCCTGGTGGTCCACGACCGGCCTGTGGCTGGTGCTCTGGGTTTTTTATCTTTCGATCGTGAACGTGGGCGAGACCTTTTACAGTTTCGGCTGGGAATCCATGCTGCTCGAAGCGGGATTCTTCGCCGCGTTTCTCGGACCGCGGCTCGCGCCTTCCATCATTCCCATTTTGATTTTACGCTGGATGCTTTTCCGCGTGGAGCTGGGCGCGGGGCTTATCAAGATCCGCGGGGACCAGTGCTGGCGCGATCTCACGTGTCTTTATTACCATCACGAAACGCAGCCCATGCCCAACGGCCTCAGCTGGTATTTCCACCACCTGCCCAGGGCCGTGCAGCGGTCCGGCGTGGCCTTCAGCCATTTCGTGCAGCTTGCGGCGCCGTTCGGCCTTTTCGCGCCGCCCGTCGTCGCGGCGGTATCGGCGAGCCTCATCATCCTTCATCAGCTCATGCTCATCGTCAGCGGCAATTATTCCTGGCTCAACTGGCTGACGGTCGCGCTCGCGTTCACGGCGTTCAGCGATTCGCTGCTCGGGTTTCTGCCGTGGAAGCCGGCGCAGGACCCGCCGAGGCCCGCGGCGTTCAACGCGGTCTTGTATGGTCTTGCCGCGCTCACGATCGTTCTCAGCGTTCCGCCCACACTCAATTTTTTCGCCAGGCGCCAGCTCATGAACGCGAATTACAATCCGTTCCATCTCGTCGGCTCCTACGGCGCGTTCGGCTCCGTGACCCAGGAGCGTTATGAGATCATCGTGAAGGGGACCGGCAGCCCCTTTCCCGCGCCCGAGGCAGATTGGCGCGAGTACGAATTCAAAGGCAAACCCGGAAACGTCATGCGAAATCCGCCGCAGATCGCGCCCTATCACCTGAGGCTGGACTGGCTCATGTGGTTTCTCCCGTTTTCCATGCAGGTGTCCGGCCATCAGGTCATGACACAGGGTTATCCGGTCTGGTTCCTGAGATTCGCGAGGAAGCTGCTCGAGGCGGACCGGCCCACGCTCGCGCTTTTGGGGTCCGACCCTTTTGCGGGAAAGGCCCCGCGCTACCTGCGGGCCGAGGTCTATCTCTATCACTTCACCCGCCCCGAGGAGCGCAGGAAAACCGGGGCCGTCTGGACGCGGGAGGAGATCGGCGATTATCTTCCTCCGGTGGACCTGGAGCGCCTGAAAAATATCTAATCGCAATGGCTTTTTCCCCCGGGCCAACCTATAATCTTCCAAAATTAACCTCCAGGATCCCATGACGGAAACTTCCGACAATCAGCTGACGCTCATCGAAATCCTCGAGATGTGGCCTGTCCTGTCCGCGGACGAACGCGTCGAAGCGTTCGAGATGCTGGGGCGTGAGGTGGCGCAGGAATTTTTTCTGGCGCTTTCGGCGAGCGAGCGCAGCGAGATGATCTTCCGCCTTCCGGAAGGGGAGAAAAAACTCTGGATGCGGCTGCTCCCGCCGGACGACGCCGCCGACATCATCCAGAAGGCGCCGGAAGACATGCGCACCTCGCTGGTGGCCCTTCTCGACGACAACACCCAGCGCGAAGTCAGCGCGCTCCTGTTGTACCGCCAGGACGTGGCCGGCGGCCTCATGAACCCGCGCTTTGCGCGCATCCAGCCCGACGTCACGGCCGACGAGGCCATCCGCTACCTCAGGCTCCAGGCCCAGGGCCGTCTGGAAGGCATTTATTACGTGCTGGTCCTCGATGAAGAGCAGCGTCTTATCGGCATCATTTCTTTCCAGGACCTTTTCCGCGCGGCGCCCGACAAGAAAATCCGGGACATCATGAAGACCGACGTGGTCACGGTCACCGAAGACGAAGACCAGGAAGTGGTGAGCAAGCTTTTCACGCAGTACAAATTCCTGGCCCTGCCGGTCGTGGATGCGCAGCGCCGGATCAAGGGCGTCATCACCGCCGACGACATCCTGCGCACGGTGCAGGCCGAGGCCAGCGAAGACATCCAGAAAATGGGCGGCATGGAAGCTCTCGAACGCCCGTACATGCAAATCGGTTTTTTCCAGATGCTGAAAAAGAGGGCGGGCTGGCTCGTGTTTCTCTTCCTGGGTGAAATGCTGACCGCCTCCGCCATGTCGCATTTCGAGCAGGAGATCGCGCGCGCCGTCGTGCTCGCGCTTTTCGTGCCGCTCATTATTTCCAGCGGCGGCAATACCGGTTCGCAGGCGACGACCCTGATCATCCGAGCCCTCGCGCTGGGCGAATTCCAATTGAACGACTGGTGGAAAATCGTGTACCGCGAATTGGGCATCGGCCTTGGGCTCGGCCTGATTCTTTCCGCCATCGGATTCATCCGCATTCTCGTCTGGCAGAGCATCTTCCATCTCTACGGACCGCATTATCTTCTCGTGGCGGCGTCCGTTTCCCTCAGCCTCATCGGCGTCGTGGTCTGGGGAACGCTTGCCGGTTCCATGCTTCCCTTTGTCCTCAAGCGCCTGGGTTTTGACCCGGCCAGTGCCTCCGCTCCGTTCGTGGCCACGCTGGTCGACGTTTCCGGCATCGTGATTTATTTCACGGTGTCCGCCCTCATCCTCCACGGCACGCTTCTCTAACTTCCCCCGTCGGAGGTTTGCTTACCCGCTTTCGTGCTAAAGCCCGATTCCTGCGGAGGGGCCGCCGGCTTACCATGAACCCGCGGAAAACGGAAAGGACTTAACTCCGTCCGCAGGAGCAGCCATGAAGCAGCCCCGTGCCAGGCCGGACCCGCGGGCCTCTTCGATTTTTACCGCCGGGATATTCATCTTTCTGCTTTGGCATCTTTTCCGCGTGTCGCTTCCTTTCATCGAGCCCCTTTTCTGGGCCGCCGTTCTTGCCGTGGCCATGAATCCCATTTATAGGAAGCTGGCCCGCAGGCTTCGCGACGGATCCTGGGCCGCGGGATTTCTTACCGTGCTGGTCGTGCTGATCCTCGCGCCTTTTTTGATCTGGGGGCTTGTCGCCGTTTTCCAGCAGCTCGTCGAATTCGCGGACACGGCGCGCCGATCCATCGAAGACGGCAGCTTCCAGCGATGGACGCAGCAGATTTTTTCCGTGCCGTGGGTGCAGCAAACGGAGAAGCTTTTTTTCCGCCACCGGGGCGCGCTTCAGGAAAGATTGCCGCATTGGGCGGGCGAGGCGGCCGGCACCATGGGAAGCTTCGCGGCCCTTCATGCCGCCGCGCTCACCAAGTCCATGCTCGTCATGACCTTCAAAGTCGTCCTCGCGCTTTTCATGCTGTTTTTCTTCCTGCGGGACGGGCGCCGGTTCAGCCGGTTCGTGATGGACCTGCTTCCGCTGGAGAGCTGGTACAAGGAAAGGATCCTGCGCGAGGTGGGCGGCGTGACGAACGCCGTGATCCAGGGGATTTTTGCCGTCGCGGTCCTGAAAGGCATCTTTGCCGGGATTCTATTTTTGCTTTGCGGCGTCGCCTACGCGCCGCTTCTCGGCATGGCCACGGTGTTCGCGTCGTTCATCCCGCTCATCGGCTCCGCCACGGTCTGGCTGCCCGTCGGCGTCATGTTCCTCCTCGACGGGGATTATGCCCGCGCCACGATTGTCCTCGCGGTCGGAGGCATCGTGATCAACTCCATCGACAACGTCGTCCAGCCGCTGCTCGTCGGAAAAAAAATCCAAATGCCTTTTTCCGTCCTGATGCTGGCCATGCTGGGCGGCATGCTGAGCTACGGCATGGCGGGGGTTTTTATCGGGCCTCTCGTCGTCGCGCTTTTTCTGACGGTCGTTCCGATTTACCGGAAAAAATTTTTCCGGTCCACGGTCCGGCGGCGCATCCCCGCATCCCGCCCGGAAGAATTTCCCGAACGCCTCGCGGGCTGAGCCCCTCCTTTTCTCTACAACTTTTCTCCCGCTTTTCCTGATCGCCTTCAGCCGGAACGGGTTTAAGATGGCAGGCGTCTGTCAACGGAACCGACGCAACAGATTCAAACCGTAACAGGAGACATTATTTATGGCAACGCTTACACAGCTCAAAAAACCGTCCCCGGCAGGCGCGAAAAAGTTTTTCAACGCCAAGAATTCCTTCACCACCGGCCCGGTGGAGGTGTGGCACACGATCGACGAAGGGCAGGACGTCAATATCATCGACGTGCGCGAGGCGCATGATTTCCGGACCGCGCATGTTCCCAACGCGCTGAACCTTCCCCGGGAGCAGTGGCATAATACGGAAGCTCTTTTCAAAGACAAGGCCAACATCGTTTACTGCTATTCCCAGACGTGCCACCTTGCCGCCAAGGCCTGCGAGGAATTCGCTTCGAGAGGTTTTCCCGTCATGGAAATGGAAGGCGGTTTCGCGGCCTGGCAGAAGTACAACCTGAAAACCGAAACGTGATCAGGCTGCAGGCTTGGGCTTGTCGAGGCTGGCCAGGATGGATTCCACCTGAGGCCTCAGCGGCGAGTCCGGATGCAGGGTGAGAAATTTGCGGGCGGCTGCCCGGGCTTGGTCCGGGCGGCCGGTTACCGCAAGAAAGCCGGCATAGTTCATCAAGGTCTCGGCGGAATCCGGATCCAGTTTCAAAGCGGCCTGGTAAGCCTGCTCCGCTTCCGGCAATCTTCCGAGAAGGGCAAGGGCGCGGCCGCGGTTGGCCTGAATTTCGGGCCTTTGCGGATCGAGTTGCGCCGCCTTGTCAAAAGCCGCGAGCGCCTTGTCGTATTGTCCCATGGACGCATACAAAAAGCCCAGGCTGTTATGAATGATGGGCGTGTTCGGCTCGATTTCCAGAGCTTTCTGATAATATCCCGCCGCTTTTTCGAATTCCCGTTTCTGCGCGTAAATGTTGCCGAGCCCGCGGTAAGCGCCCGCGTGATGAAAGAGCACCGCGGCTTTTTCAAATTCCGGGATCGCGAGATCCGGTTTTCCCTGCTCGACGTAATGCATTCCCAGATTGAAATAAGGCGAGCTCCATCCCTGCGGCGCGCTTTTCTGCGCCTCGGTCCAAAGCGCTTCGGGATCGGCCCACACGTCCTGCCGTTTTAAATTCAGCGCCGAAAAAACAACGCCCAGCGCCACGGCAAGCGCCACGCACGCGCGCGTCCCGGCTTTGGCGCGCAAGGCCAGGAATACGAGCGCATAAATTCCCACGAGCGGCAGGTACAGCCAGCGGTCCTGCATGAAATCCAGCATGGGAATGATGTTCAGCACCGGCGCGAGCAGGATGAAATACCACGCGCCCCAGAAGAAAAGTTTTTTGTTCCGGCCGTGCAGCATGTACAGGCCGGCAAGCGAAAGCGCGGTCCCGAGCGCGGAGAAAAAAAGGCGCGGGTCGAGCGGTGCATACGGCCCGAAAGGATAGCGGATGCTTTGGCCCATGGGAATGAAGACCAGCTGGAAATATTTCATCATGGCCGCTTGCCCCGTGAGGAGGGTCGTGAGCCTAGACGGCGCCGCGGCGTGCGCGGCCGCGGGAACGTGAGAGAAAGCGACGGACAGCGCGGCCATGGCCGCGGCAAAGACGAAAAACGGAACGTAATAAAGAATTTCTTTTTTGAGCGGCCGGCCGAAGGCGTGATCGTAAGCCGCCATCAAAAGCGGAAGCGTGACCGCCAGCGGCTTGGCCAGGCAGGCCAGCACGAAAAGCACAAACCCAAGTGCGCCATACAAGGCAGGGCGCCGCGGCCGCGCCAGGTGGCAGCAGAAAGACGCGAGATAGAACGCGAACGAAAGCACGTTTTTCCTTTGAGAAATCCAAACGACGGATTCGGTCTGCACCGGATGCACGCCGAAAACAAGGGCCGCGCCCGCGGCCGCGGTCCAGTCGCCGGTGAGTTTCAGGACGATAATGAAAACAAGGACGAGGTTGAAGAGATGCAGCGCGAGGTTCGTGGCGTGAAAACCCGCGGCGTTGAAGCGGTAAAGCTGGTAGTCCAGGGCGAGGCTCACCATGCTGAGCGGCGCGTAAAGTCCCGCGTAAGTCCTGGTGAAAAATTTTTTCAAATGGGGAAGCGAGAGCTCGCGGATGTCGGGATTCTGCACCACGTATTCCGTGTCGTCCCAGTTGATGAAGGGAAACGACAGCGCGCGCGCGTAAACCGCCGCGGTCACGGCAAGGACGGCGAGAAGCGCGGCAACGTGCTTCGGCGCCCAAAGCCTCACCGCGGGCTCAGGAGAAGCCGTGCGGGAAAGCCGCCCGATTTCTTCTTCCACCTGGCGGCGGCTCACGTTGAGCGCGCGCGCGATCTCGCGCACGGTCTTGCCGCGGTAATGGCCGCGTATGTAATTCAGTTCATCTTCGTCCACGCGCTTATTATATAGAAATCGTCCGGGGGCCTCTGCCTTTTTTGAAATTTTCCCGCCGCGTGATACAATGCGCTTCCCCAAAAAGCAGGCCCCCCCTAGTCCCGGGCGCGGCTCGGAAAGGAAAGCCAAATGAAGAATCAGATGAAAACCATGGTCCTTTTGGTCACGCTGAGCGCGATCTTCCTGAGTTTGGGTTACATGCTGGGGGGGCGTTCCGGGATGGAATACGCCTTGATCATGTCCTTTGTGATGAATTTCGGGGCGTATTGGTTTTCCGACAAGATGGTGCTCGCCATGCACCAGGCTCGCCCCATCGGGCCCGGCCACGAATCGGGCGTGTATGAGATCATCCAGGAGCTTTGCCAGAAAAGCGGGCTTCCCATGCCGAAAGTCTACGTGACGCCGCAGATGGCGCCGAATGCCTTTGCCACGGGCCGCGACCCGAACCACGCCGCGGTTGCCGTGACGCAGGGCATCCTTCAGGTGCTTGACGCCCGCGAGCTGCGCGGCGTGCTCGCGCACGAGATCTCGCACGTGCGCAACCGCGACATCCTCGTTTCCACGATCGTGGCCTGCATCGCGACCGCCATCATGTACCTTTCGCACATGATGCGCTGGTTCGGCGGCTACGCCCTGCGTTCAAGCCGCGACGACGATGACCGCGGCGGCGTCAACCCGCTGGCTTTGATTCTCACGATCGTTCTCGCGCCGCTGGTGGCGACACTCATCCAGGCCGCGGTTTCCCGGACACGCGAATACATGGCGGATGAATCCGGGGCGCACGTCTGCGACGATCCGGAGGCGCTCGCCTCGGCTCTGGCCAAGATTTCAGACCCGTCCGTCCTCCGTCAGCTGGGGCAGCGTTACGAATTGTCGCCGCAGCTCCTTCCCGCGGTCAGCCATCTCTACATCGTCAACCACCTTTCCGGAGATACGCTTTTCAGCCTTTTCTCCACGCATCCTCCGGTGAAGCAGCGCATCGAACGGCTGATGGCGATGGGGCATTCCCATTAAGCGCATCCTCTTCACGCCGGCCCGCCGGCCAGTATCAGTTTTTTCCCGATAGACGCTTCCATGCCCCGGGAGAAAAATAAGGCCATGGCCCAGACGAACGAGACGGCCGCTCCGGCGCGCCGCATCCTCATCCTCTACAACGCGTGGTCACGCCACAGGCGCGTTAAATTTTCGGATTACCTGAGCGAGCTTGCCAAGCTCGGCGCGCAGGTGGAAGCCCGCACCATCACCCGCAGCTTCGATTTCAAAGCCCTGCTCGCGGACGCGGCCGATTTCGACTGCCTGGTCGTGGCGGGCGGGGACGGCACGGTTTCCGGCGCCGCAGGAGCGCTTCAGGGGACGGGAGTTCCCATCCTGGCTTATCCCGGCGGCACCGCCAATCTGCTGGCGCGCAATCTCGGCATGCCGGCCAATCCCAAGGCGCTCGCGGAGCTCACGCTGAACGGCAAGACCCTCCAAGCGGATCTCGGCGAAATCGAGTACGTGCGGGCGCCGAGGCGCTGGCGGCGTTTTACAAAGCACGGCCGGGCGGCGGGAACCTTCCGTACTTATTTTTCCATCATGGCCGGCTGCGGTTTCGCGGCGCGCCTCATGATGCAGGCCCAGCCGCTGAAATCAAAGTGGGGCGAGGCCGCGTACTGGCTCAGCGCGATGTGGAATTTTTTTCCGCGCCGCGCGAAGTTCCGCATGACTCTCGACGGCAAGACCCTCGACGTCAAGGGCATCGGCATCCTCATCATCAACTTCGAAAAAATCCAGTTCAACCTCAAGGTTGTACCGCAATCTTTTGCGGACGACGGCAAATTCGACATCGTCGTCGTTAAATCGCGGAGCCTTTTCGGACTCGCGCCCGTAATTTGGGGCGCGTTGCGCCAGCGCCTGGGACTTTCCCGCAGGGACGTGCCGGAAGTCATGGAGACTTACCGCGCTACGGACGTGGAAATCCAGAGCCGGCCTCCGCTGCGTCTGCAATGCGACGGCGAAGTCCTGAAAAAAGCTTCCGGTTTTAAGATTCACATGCATCCGGGCGCCGCGGTCTTCGTCTGCGGAAACAGGGAAGCGTGTCAGGTGACGGAAAGCAAACCGCAGGCGGCCAGAATCTCAGGGAGGAATCCATGAAAAAGATTTTAATTCTATTGTGTCTTGCTTTCCCGGCGGCGGCCTTTGCCGCGGAACAGCCCGCGGCCCCGCTTTCGATAGACGCCCTTCACGGACGCGTCAATGAAATCGAAACCACGTGGGACAAGGCGAAGAAGGATTACAAGACGGAATATCAGCAGCTGATCGGACAGGTCCAGGACACCATCAAGCAGCATGAGGCCACGCTCGACAACGGTGATACCAAACTCAGGGACCGGCTCAACGAAGAGAGAAGAGATCTGGAGCGCATGCGTGACCAGATCAAGCGCAAGCTCGCGGAGGTTTCCGGCGCGGATACGATCAGTTTGTCCAAGGTCGGCGAAAACCTGAAAGACAAGATCGAGGACATGAAGGACTAAGCTAGTTCTCGCTTCCTTTTCCGGAAAGATACTCGAGGGCGGCCGCTTTGATCTTGGCCGCGGTTTGCGGCATGTTCTCGTCAAGCCACAGCAGCATGGAAAGATAGCCGGGGATCAGGGAAGCGGTTTTTTCGCGGCGGGGCATCGTGCCCACGACCGTTTTGAGCATCGGGCTTTTCTCACGGAGAACCTGCTGGATGGCAAAGCTCACGGCTTTTTCCATCATCGGGCCCACGATGTAATGAGAATGGACCCGGCAGATTTCCTTCAGGTTTGAACCCTGCATCTGATGGGCGTCCGCGAAATGGTACGCGCAAAAAAGAGAGAAGGCATGGCTCTTGGAAAGCGCGTTCCAGCATTCCTCCAGCCAGATGGCGCCTTCGACGTTGCCCTCCTGCCAGAGCAGGTTGACCATTTCCCCGTAAGCGCTGATTTTTGCTTCCGGATGCGCGGCGCGGGTTTCTTCCAGGAGGCTGCCGATGATTTTGCTGAAGCGGGAATAATCCGCCTGTCCGTCCGGTTTCATGAACCGGGCAAGCGTTTGCCGGGCGTCGAGGCAGCGAAAAAGCCCCGAGGCTTCCAGCCTCTTGAGATCCGCGGCCGGTTCGAGCCGCTGCCTGAAAAGCTGCAGGTGCGCGGGGGTGGCGATGAGGATGACGGCCCCGCCGGTGGTCAGCGCCTGGTGCGCATAGACGGCCACGGCTTCGACAAGATAGTCTTCGTTTCCATAGATTTGGACGAGATGGCTGCCGGCGTCGGCTTTTTTCAGCGTCTCAAGCGTGAAGTCATTGAATCTGTTTTTCATGCTCCAAGTGTACCCAACCGTCCCGGCGGCCGGCCACGGCAAATGGCTGTAAACTTTGTAGGGGAAACCCCGGTTTTTTTAATTCCGGGGAAGCGTGAAGAAAAACGCCGCGCCCTGGCCGGGTTGGGAACGCAGCCAGATCTTGCCGCCCATGCTTTCGACCATTTTCTTCGTGATGGAAAGGCCGAGGCCCGTGCTGTCCGGATGGCTGCTGTACGTGTGGAAAATGTGGAAGGCCCTTTCCTGGACCTCCTGAGGAATGCCGGGGCCGTTGTCGCGGATCTCGAACTGGTAGTCTCCATTGTGCTCCGACGAGGAAACGCAGATGAGGCCTTCCGCTTTGTCCATGAATTTGACGGCGTTGCCCAAAAGGTTCTGGAAAATCTGGCTGACGCGCACTTTTTCGCAGGGAAGGACCGGCAGCTTGTTTTCCACGTTGATCTGGATCGACGCCGGCGGGCACAGGAGGCGGGTGACGTCAACGACCAGCTCATTGAGGTCCACGAGCTGCTTCTGTTCTTTGGACCGGCCGGCTTTGGAATAATCCAGGATGCCGTCGATCATGTTTCGCATGTGCTTCGCATTCGACAGAATAAGCTGCACCTGCTCCTGGCTTTTCGGATTGAACTGGCGCCCGTAATCCGCGTCAATCCACGACGTGAGCGTCTGGATGGCCGTCACCGGCGCCTTGAGGTCATGCGCCACGACATACGCAAAATCGTTCAGCTCGCGGTTCATGTCCGCAAGCTCCTTTTCCGCCACCGCCCGCTCGCGGTCGAGCTTGTCGAGGTAATGCGCGTTCAGGAAAATGATGATGGAAAAGATGACCATGATCGACACGACCAGCAGCATGACACCGAATTCCGCGGTGTAGTACTGGCCTTTGACGCCGATGAGCGGCAGCCATCCGAGAACGACGGGCATGAGGATGACCGACGGCAGGAGCTTCCTTGCGGTCAAGCCGCCGACCGTGGAGGCCGTGAGCACGGCGGCGACGCCCTCCTTGGGCCTCACGAAAAGAAAGCCCAGGCAGAGAAGGATCATGTTGATCGCGGACTCCGCCGCCATGCCCGACAAGACGCCGATGCGGTAAATGGCTTCGATTTTGTAAAAATAGCGCATGAACCCCACGACTGCGATCCAGAGGACGGCGATGTTCAGGCATTGCGCCGGCCAGTAGCCCGCCGGCAGGTCCACGACAATCAGAGCCAGGCCGAAGATGAAAAAATTGAAAGCCGTGAACGGCATCATGCGCGCGGGAAACAGCCCGCCGGGCGCGGGGTAAGGATCGAAGATGAGGGCCTGGTCGACCTTGAAATCCACGCCTAAGATATATTCCGCGAGCGTGAGCATGCCGACGATGCAGCAGATCGCGGCTGAGATTTTCGCAATCCAGAACAGCCTGCGGTTTTTCTGAGCGCTTAAAGCCAGCGAAAGGCCGCCGAACATCATCGCGAGCGCGGTGTTGGCTTTCATCGGACTGAAGCCGGGAAGCCCGATGTCCTCGTCGGGCCAGTGGCGGAAACGTCCGAACAGCACGTACCACGCGAACAGGATCGCCGCGCATCCGCAGATATAGGGCAGATATTCCAGGGGCCGGAAAAAAGAGGGACTCTTTTCCTTCATGCCGCTACTTAAGCCTTCCCCACATTTTCAGGGTCTCGATGGCTTCGGCCAGCGCTTTCGTGTCGTAATTTTTGGGAATGAAGAACGTGCTTTCTTCTTCGTACGCCGCGCGCACGTCTTCGGCGTCCGCGTAAGAAGAATTCAGGATGATCGGAATGTCTTTCAGGCACGCGTTGGCCCGGATTTTTTTCAGGACATGAAGCCCGTTTTCGCCGTCGGCAAGCCTGAGGTCCACGATAATCAGGTTGGGGAGGGGATTCCCGACCGCGAGGGACTCTTCGAGGTAAGCGAGGGCTTTTGTCCCGGTATCGAAATTGACCAGGTTGTTTTCGTAGCCTAAACGTTCCATCATGTGCTGGATCATCTGGACATGCGAGGGGCTGTCCTCGATCATCAGAACCCGGAGTTTGAAAAGTGTTTCCATCATAGAGAGACCGCCTTCCTGAGGATTTGTTTCCAGAATGCTATTTTACGGAAAAAATCGGGGCGGCCTTTCGGTGAAACCCTGATTTTTACGGGCTCTTGTCGGTAAATGCCTGACAAAATCAGAAGGGAAAAAGGCTGCAGGCGAGCAGGATAAGCACCGCGAGGGTAATGCAGGTGTAGAGGGTATCGCGCTGTTTCCAGAACGCAAAGACGGAAAAGGCCACGCGGCAGACGGGCGTCGCCATGAGGACGATGAGGCCCAGCTGGATGAGGCCCCGCCGCCTCCCGGAAAAGGCGTCTTTCATGATGCCTGAAAGCGTGCGAAGGTCTTCGGGCTCGCCGCGGAAATTCGCGTAATCGGAACGCATGCCGCCGTAATGCAGGAGGTAAAGAATCCCTCCGGCCAGCACAAGCGCGGCAGCGGCAGCGACGCCGGTCCTTAAAAGCAGGCCCAGCCGCTCTTCCGTGCGCCGTTCCGCAAGTTCAAAATCTTCCCGTGAATCCGCCATAGATCATCTCGATGGAAAGAAAAAAAATAACGGCCCCGAAAAGAAGCCGCAGGTTGCGCGCCTTGGCTTTGATTAAAATCCGGCTGCCCCAAAAAGCGCCCGTCAACACGCCCAGCATCACCGGCATGCAAAGGCCGGGATCGATGTAGCCCCGGTTGAGATAAATCCCGGCGCTGGCCGCGGCCGTCACGCCGATCATGAAATTGCTTGTGGTCGTGGAGACTTTGAAAGGCAGCCGCATCATCCTGTCCATGGCCAGGACCTTGACGGCTCCGGACCCGATGCCCAGCAGCCCGGAAAGGATGCCCGCGACCCAGGTCAGAAAAAAACCGGCGCGGACGCGGTAAACTTCGTATTTTTTTATTCCTTCCTGCGACGGATAGGAGCCGTTCAATTTTAATTTTGCGGCCAGCGGGTCGGGCGCGGGCGGCGTTTTGGGAACGTGCCGCCCGGCTGCCGTCTGCAGCGCGGAATACAGCAGGACAAAACCGAAGATGATGCCGATGACCGACGTCGACACCTGCGCGGCAAGCCAGGCGCCGCAAAGCGCGCCGGTCGTGGTGGCCAGTTCCAGGAACATGCCGATGCGCATGTTCGTGAATCCTTCTTTGACGTAGGACGCCGCGGCTCCCGAAGACGTGGCGATGACCGACACCAGAGAAGCGCCGATGGCGTACCGGATGTCCACGTGGAAAAGCAGCGTGAGCATGGGAACGATGACAACACCCCCGCCGAGCCCCGTCAGCGCGCCAAGCAGGCCCGCGCTGAGAGAACCCGTGAAAACAAGCGCCGAGAACTGAAGAAGAGTCATGGCCGCAGGGTAACGCGTCAAGGGAGCGCTGTCAATCACAGGAAAAGCCCCGCCTTTATGTTATGATAGAGCCATTTCGCGAAAGGTGATTCATGCCGCTCGACTCTTTTCATCCCGCCCTCCGGACATGGTTCGAAAGCCGCCTTGGCAGCCCGACGCCCGCGCAGACCCAGGCCTGGCCCGCGATTCGGCAGGGAAAACACGTCCTGATTTCCGCGCCGACCGGAAGCGGTAAAACGCTTGCCGCGTTTTATGCCGTGATCAACGACCTCGTCGTCCAGAGCCGCGGCGCGCCGCTGCCGGACCGCACGTTCGTCGTGTACGTGTCGCCGCTGAAAGCGTTGAGCAACGACATTCACGTGAACCTGAACGTCCCGCTCGGCGGCATCGAAGAGGAGCTGGAAAAATCCGGCCACGCGCCCGCCGGCATTACCGTGGCCGTGCGCACCGGCGACACCACGTCGCGCGAACGCCAGCGCATGCTGAAAAAGCCGCCGCACATTCTCGTGACGACTCCCGAGTCGCTCTACCTTTTGCTCACCAGCGAAAGCGGCCGCCGCATGCTGGGCGGCGTGAAGACGCTCATCGTTGACGAAATCCACGCCATGATCGGCGACAAGCGCGGCTCGCATCTCGCGCTGTCGGTCGAGCGCATGGAGTCCCTGGCCGGGCGGCCGCTGCAGCGCATCGGGCTTTCCGCGACTCAAAAGCCGCTCGACATGGTCGCGCGCTTTCTCGTCGGCAATCAAAACATCAAAGCCCCTCTCCCTAACCCTCTCCCCGCTGCGCGGGGAGAGGGAAGGGTGAGGGGGGAACCGGATTGCGTGATCGTCGACACCGGCCACCGCCGCAAGCTCGACCTGCGCATCGAAGTGCCGAAGTCGCCGCTCACCGCGGTCATGAGCAACGAAGTCTGGGGCGAGCTTTACGAGCGGCTCGTGGAACTCATCAACGAGCACAAGACCACTTTGATTTTCGTGAACACGCGGCGCTGGGCCGAGCGCCTTGCGCGCGGGCTTGCCGAGCGCATCGGCGAAGAGCATGTCAGCTCGCACCACGGCAGCATGAGCAAGGAGCACCGCCACGACGCGGAAAAAAGATTGAAGGCCGGGCATTTGAAAGTGCTGGTGGCCACGGCTTCGATGGAGCTGGGCATCGACATCGGCTCGGTCGAACTCGTCGTTCAGTTTGCCTCGCCCAAACGCATCGCGGCTTTTCTGCAGCGCGTGGGCCGCAGCGGCCATACGGTGGGCGGGACGCCTAAAGGCATTTTATTTCCGCTCTCGCGCGACGACCTGGTGGAATGCGCCGCGCTTTTCGACAGCGTGCGCCGAGGCGAGCTCGACCGCATCCTCATGCCCGAGAAGCCGCTCGACATTCTCAGCCAGCAGATCGTGGCGGAAGTTTCCTGCCAGGAATGGAAGGAAGACGATCTCTTCCAGCTTTTCCGGAAGGCCTATCCGTACCGCGATCTCCAGAAAGAAGAATTCCTGGAGCTTGTGCGCATGCTTTCGGAAGGCTACACCTCGCGCCGCGGCAGGCGGGGGACGTACCTTCATTACGACGCCGTGAACGGACGTCTGCGAGGACGGCGCGGCGCGCGGCTTGTCGCGCTCACCAACGGCGGTTCGATTCCCGACATGTTCGATTACGAAGTCGTGCTGCAGCCCGAAGGCATCACGGTCGGCACGCTGAACGAGGATTTCGCGCTCGAGTCGCTGGCCG
>Ga0310810_10004613_pt1 | contig 15272 bp, 11 predicted proteins | sample NCmetagenome_FD_207641 | JGI IMG/M metagenome (GOLD analysis project Ga0310810, IMG submission 207641) | Soil microbial communities from experimental microcosm in Duke University, North Carolina, United States - NC | ecosystem: Engineered > Artificial ecosystem > Soil microcosm > Unclassified ...
TCGCGGTAGCAGTTGCAGTTGCGGTCGCTGTAGTAGTGGGAGTGGGCGTTGCAGTTGCCGTAGCTGTTGGAGTCGGGGTAGGCGTTCCTCCTCCGGGAACGCGGAAGGCATAAACCTTGTTGTCGTTCGCGACGTAGATGCTTCCGCGAGCAACAATGCCAGTGTTCCATTTGCGCGTGCCAGTCATCACCTCGCTGCCCGGGTAAATGACAGCGCCGGTGTCGCCGTTGTAACCATGTAACTGTCCATCGCCTTGAGCACCGACAACCCATACGATCGCATTATTGGTTCCATCAGTAGTTGTGACCCAGGGTGACCCTTGTCCGGTTTGACTAACGCTCCAGGCGAAGACTATCGTCGGAGGAGTTGTAGGAGTAATCTTGTAAGCCTTAATCGTGCTCCCAGTACGGAAAACAAAATAGGTTCCCTGGCTCGTGGTATAAGTGGCAGATGATTGGCCGAGCGTGAAACCGACGCTTAGCTGGGCGACCGGCGCCGTGATGCCACCGAGGTTGTTCCGATTAAGCAAATAAGCGTTGCTATCCTTTCCTGTCGCGAGTACGAGCTGGGAAGGATTTGCTCCAGGCACGTCGATAAGCATCGCGCTGACACCGCCGAGATCAGTATCGCCATTATCGAGCGAGAACCAATTGGTCGGCGCCCAGTAATCCGAAGGCATACCGCTCCAGAACGGTCCGGCTTGCAAACGAATGATGGCTTCCCCGCCGCCCCACACGCCTCCAGTGCCGCTCGTGTTGCCCGTGATCACGAACATGTTGGTGCCATCGCTGGCAACACCGCTGTGTCCCCAAATGCCGCCTTTGGCAGCCGTGGTTGCCCAAGCCATCACGCCAGTGGAAGGATTGTTTATCTGCACGCCTACCACCCAACCGTGATAGCTTCCGCAATCACCGAAGTATCCAGAGTAAGGCACGTACACGATCCCGTTTACAAGAGCGAGTGCACCTCGATCTTCCTGCACCAGCGAGCTAAAGATTATGCCGTTGTACATGGCTGTGGCGTTCACATCCACGGGCCAGCCCGGATTCGTGGCGCCGGTGTCCACATTCAGTGAATAAATGAAATGCTTCTTAACCACCCCATCGACCAATGCATCAAAGAAAAGTGAGCGTGAGGCGAGATCGACAACCGGTGTACCGATGGTGCCAACCGGACTAATATTTCCACACGGAAGACCCGAAATAACAGCCGGTCCGATGTCGGTGCGTTGCCAGATCACTGCGCCTGTGTTCGCGTTGAGCGCATAAATATTATTCGATGCGGTAACAGCAATGATCATTGGGCCGTTCGGCCCGCCCTCGATGTAAAGCGGCTGCGCATGAACGTTGCCGACGATCGTGCCATTAAAGTTCAAATCGCGGACCAGATTGGCCGCGTTACCCGGCGTGAATGCGGGATCGATGTAAAGACCATCCCGGGAAGGATTATTGTTTTTCTGTGTGACGTTGATCTGTGCATTAGCCGCCAATGTGGCAGTGCAGAAAACAGCAATGAGAAGCGAAAGTTTCATAGTCCCGAGATCGGCAAACCGTGCCCCTTTTACAACAGCACGCGCACTGTTTGTCAAGGATTTACGACAGCACAATAGTGCTGCAAAGTAACGGAGTTGTCATTTTCGGGGGAACACAGGTGACGGGGCAGGGTTTCACAATCCAAGTAAGAATAGAAAATCCGTGATCACGAAGGCGCGCCGATCGACCTTAGATCGCGATGACCTTTGACGATGGCTCCGCAGATCGTTTGCTATACCGCTTACCTTGCGCCCGGCCTGGGCGGCGGACTCGGGCGCGGCCTCGGAGTCGCACGCAATCGCGGAGTGGGGGTTGGTCTGGGTGACGGTGTCGGACTCGCAGAAGCGGTGGCAGTGGGGGTCGATGTTGGACTCGATGTTGGCGTGGCGGTCGCAGTAGGCGTTGGTGTAGATGTTGGACTGGAAGTCGCTGTTGCTGTAGCAGTGGAAGTCGCTGTTGCTGTAGCAGTGGAAGTCGCTGTTGCTGTAGCAGTGGAAGTCGCTGTTGGTGTTGCTGTGGAAGTTGCAGTTGCGGTTGCCGTTGCAGTTGCGGTTGCCGTTGGAGTCGCTGTCGCGGTTGCAGTTGCTGTCGCTGTAGCAGTGGAAGTGGGGGTAGCAGTCGCTGTAGGTGTAGATGTAGGCGATGCTGTAGGAGTAGGCGTAGGCGTTCCTGCGGGTAGCCTGAAGGCATAGATCTTGTTATCGGCGCCGAAGTAGATCCGACCACGAGCGACCATGCCGGTGTTCCACTGCCGTGTGCCCGTCATCAGCTCGTTGGTGCCGCCGCCAGCATAAATAACAGCGCCGGTATCCCCATCATAGGCGTGCAGGCGTTGATCGCCACCGCTCGTCGTGGCCGCGTACCACACAATCATGTTGTTCGTGCCATCGGTCGTCGTAACCCACGGGGAGCCCCGGCCGTTCTGACTCACGCTCCAGCCAAACGTGATCGTAGGCGGATTTGTCGGAGTAATCTTGTAGGCCCTGACCGTGCCGGCGTCATTATGAAAACCAAAATATGTTCCCTGGCTGGTGTGGTAAGTGACAGCGGATATGCCTCTGTTAGTTCCTCCCACATTCGCCTGGTACGGGGTCCCGGGAATACCGCCGAGATTGTTGCGGTTGAGCAGGTAAGCATTGCTATCTTTGCCCAGCGCGAGCACAAGCTGTGAAGGTGTAGCTCCGGGTACATCGACGATAGTTGCGCTAACACCGCCAAGATCGGTGTCACTGTTATCAAGACTGAACCAATTGCTAGGCGCCCAGTAGTCGGTAGGTTGACCCGTCCATGTCGGTCCCGCCTGCAAACGGATAATGGCTTCGCCGCCCATCCAGTTGCCTCCCGTATTGAAAGTGTTGCCTGTGACTACGAACATGTTCGTGCCATCACTGGCCACGCCGCCGTGTCCCCAAATGCCGCCGCCGATAGCCGTTGTAGCCCACCCATGCACATTGGTCGGGTTGTTGATGTCCACGCCGACAACCCAGCCATGATAATTGCCGCAGTCGCCCACATAGCCAGAGTAGGACGAGTATACGATCCCATTCACAAGAGCGAGGCCGCCCCGTTGTTCCTGCGCGAAAGAAACGAACGGAATTCCGTTGTAAACAACAGTGGCGTTCAGGTCCACCGGCCAACCTGCAGTGGTAGCGCCGGTGTCCACGTTCAACGAATAAATGAAATGTTTTGTGGGTGAGCCGTTAATCAAAGCGTCGAAGAACAATCTTCGAGAGGCGAGATCGACCACCGGCGTGCCAGTGATGCCAGTGGGGAAGAAACCTCCGCATGGGGTGTTTGGGACGGGCGGACCAATATCGGTGCGTGACCAAATCACCGTACCCGTCGTGGCGTTAAGCGCGTACACGGTATTCGATTCGGTGACCGCAATGACCATTGGTCCGTTCGGGCCGCCCTCGATGTAAAGCGGCTGCGCGTAAACGTTGCCGGAAATCGTGCCATCGAAATTCAGGTCCCTAGTCAGTTGCGGAGCGGCAGACTGCGTAAATGCCGCATCGATGTAAACGCCGTCACGTGAAATGTTGTTGTGCTCCTGCGTGACGTTGACCTGTGCATTGGCCGCCAATACGGCAGTGCAGCAAACAGCAATGAGGAGCGAAAGTTTCATACTCCCGAGATCGGCAACCCGCGTGCCTTTTTCACAGCACGCTTACTGTTTGTCAAGGACTTACGGCCGCACAATGGTGGCGCAAAGTAACGGAGTTGTTATTTTCGTCTTCGGGGGAGCGCACGCGCCTCGCGTACACGTTTCGGTGCCCTCACCGAAACCAACCCGGCAATCCGGATACTGAAAGAGAAAGTCCGCGATCGCGAGGACGCGATCGCCAGCACGCGAGACGCATGCGCTCCCCAGAATGTAGCGGCGCCACGACAGTTGGATATTCATTGCGTCTTGCGAAAACGGCGCGCTCTGCTACATACGCGTTCAATTTCTTACCTTCACTTGTAATGCCTAATTACCGTTTGCTGTTGTGTTGCGCAATCACGTTAAGTTTCACGGTTCCGCTCGCAGCCCAAACTACGCCGGCAATCAAGCGCGCTAAACCCGTCCACCCGATCGAAGCGACACCTAAGCCCGCCACATCTCCAAACGCGGAAAAGCAAGCCGCGGAAAAAACTCCAGCCCCGCCGAAGGAACCGGCGATCACCTTTAACTCTGTGCACGTGGATGGCCCTTACATTGCGATGACCTTTGACGATGGACCGAGCGCGACGCTTACGCCGAAATTGCTCGACATACTCGCTGCGCATCATATCAAGGCCACGTTCTTTGTGCTCGGCGAAATGGTAGCGGAGCATCCTGAGATTCTGGCGCGGGCTGCTCGGGAAGGACACGAAATTGCGAGCCACAGTTGGTCGCATCCCAATCTCGCCAAGATGTCGCAGGAAGGGGTTCGCAGCCAGTTACAACGAACCGATGATGAAATTAAAACCGCCGCTGGGCAACGTCCCACTTTATTTCGGCCGCCGTATGGATCCATCACCGAGCGCCAAAAGCGATGGATTCACGACGAATTCGGGTATGACATCATTCTTTGGGATGTTGATCCGCTCGACTGGAGGCGACCTGGCCCGGCAGTAGTTCGTAATCGTATTCTCAAAGAGACGCGACCCGGTTCGATCGTGCTTTCCCACGATATTCATCCCGGGACAATCGAGGCGATGCCTTCTACCTTCGATGAGCTCGAGGCCAAAGGCTTTAAGTTTGTCACTGTCTCAGAGCTACTTGGCATGGCGACGCCGGTGACGCCGCATCCGAAGGCCGAGCCCGTTGAGAAAACCGCAGCGAAAGCCGCTCCATCTGCTGTTCCGGCATCTTCTCCAGGCGACTAGCTCCAAGGAGCGACGGCTTGGGCAGCCGTCACTCCTTCAGGAATTGTCGTTTACTTTTTCGCCGCGCCGCTGCCGCCCGCGGCCACGCGCTGCTCGCTTTGACGACGCGCGATAACGAAATGATTGTTATCGCCGTAGCTTCGCCAGGGACCCGGAGGCACATCCCGAACTTCCACAAATTGCCAGTCCGTCACATCAGTCGGCGCTAACCCCAGATAATCGCGCACCGCCGGGGAAACATCCAATCCGGCCCCATGGTTCAGATTCGGCTTCGGCCGCTCATTTCCGAAGACATATTGAAAATGGTCTGTGCGAAACGGACCACAATCCTCCCATTGCGCATAGCAGAGGCGATTGCCTTTGCGGATGGAGATCCAACGATGGCGGCACACCGACTGCCCCGCACCGGTGTAGGATTGCTTGAACCAAGGGATCACGAGCGGAGCTTCGGGCTTGAATTGCCCGTGTGTGACGTCGTTATAAGGCAACGCGAAGTAGAAAGGATTCTGCCTCGGGACGAACGCGATTGGAATGTAGTTCCGGCGCGCGCTCGGCTCCGGATTGTCGGTGCCGCCGTAATTCGCCGTCCAATTTAAATCCCACGAACTCTTGAAGTTAGGCACCGGGTTGTTTCCGCTGGCCTGTTCACCGACCCAAAACACTGTCGTGACAATGTTCATTTTCCACGGATACCGCTGGACCGCCGGGCGGGAACTCGTCGGGATAAGGACCTGCGGTTCCACTTTCAGCAACGCCTGCTCCCGCAGCCTCATGGCGTACTTTGCGAAATCCGCCGCCGTCGCGTAGGGAGAAGTGGATTGTTCGTCCCCGAAGACTTTCGGGGCGCCAGCAACTGCAAGACTGAAACAAACCGCGAGAAGTCTCTTCATGCAGACCGCCGCTTGTTCTATCCGATTCCACCGCGTAAGGCAAGCTCAAAATTTGCTACGCGGCACCCGACCAGAGGGTTCCGGTGGCCAGAATTACGGATCGGCATTTCAATTCGGGCGCTGACCTTCCGCTGCAGAAACCGGCATCGAAAAATGCCGGCTACAATAAATGCAGGCCGGATTACCTGCGTCGCTTCAAGCTAACCGCACGTTGTCGATCAAACGAGTCTTGCCGAAGAAAACGGCCAGTAGCAGCACGCTTTTCGGTCCGGCTATTTCAATCGACTTCAACGTTTCTGCATCGACGACGTCCACGTAATCGATTCGTGCCAGGTGCGCTTCATTGATAACCCTTTGCGCAAGCGCGACGACATCGTTGGCAGATTTTTTGCCGGCATTTTTCGCCGCTTGCAGCGCTTTGTGCAGGACCGTCGCCTGCTTGCGTTCTTCGGGGTTCAAATACTGGTTGCGCGAGCTGCACGCCACACCGTCTTCTTCCCGGACAGTGGGCACTGCAATCACCTCGATCTTGAAATTGAGATCGCGCACCATCCGTCGAATGATCGCCAGTTGCTGAAAATCTTTCTCGCCGAACACGGCCGCATCAGGCGCGAGAATGTTGAACAACTTCGCCACCACTGTGCAAACCCCGCGGAAGTGTCCGGGCCGCGATTTGCCCTCCAGCGTGCTCGACAACGAAGTCTCTTCCACGAATGTCGAGCGGTCGGCTGCATAGACCTCTCGGGCTAACGGACGAAACAAGAGATCGACACCAGCATCTCGACAAAATTCCTCGTCGGCTTTTTCCGGACGTGGATATCGCTTGTAATCGCTCCCAGGCTCAAACTGAAGTGGATTGACGAAAATGCTGACGGCGACTTCGCCATCTTTGCCTGCGGCCTCGCGCGCCACGCGAATCAACTCGCCATGCGCCTTGTGCAACGCGCCCATCGTCGGTACGAGCACATGTCGTTTTGCACGCGGCCTGGCCTGCGCTTCGGCGACGGTGGTTAGAATTTTCACATCAGCAGCTTCTCTTCCCTGTCTTTGCAACTCGTCTCAATCAACGGCTCTCTCATGTTGAGCGGAGCGAAACATCTACGATCTATTTCGGTTGCGGGAATTCGTTCAAGTTAATCCGAGATTCTTCTCCCGCGACTGCGGGATCAGGATGACATCAGAAAAACAGGATAAACACGCCGGTGATCATCAGTGCGAGCATCCAGACCAAATCGATGTTGAACCACGCGCGGCGCAACATCGCGACCCCAAGTTTTTCGTAAACCACAATCGCGATCAGCGCGGTCGTTAGAAGATATCCCAATGTGTGGACCAGGACCGCCGCGACGAGCAGAGAAGGCGCGCTAAAATTCGCGAACGCCCAAGTGTGCATTTGGTGAGCGTCGTGGTGATGCGCTTCTCCCGGGGAGGGCGATTGCAGAAAAAACGGGACGAGCATCAGTCCCGCGCCGTGCGCTGATGCCATGACGAACGACCAAAGCGTCAGATCGCCGAAGCCGACTCGCATGCCCACCCAGTTCGGATGACGCGAACGCAGCAGACGATATAGCCCGAAGGCAAAGAGAATCGCAGCGGCAACAATTTTCAGAGTGCGAGGCGGCAGGCTGACTCGAGCCACAAGAACCACAGCGATGATGATCCCAACGGAAAGCGCGTGCCCAACCACCATTGGAGGCAGAGCGCGAAGCACAGCCCCGCGCTTTTGCTCCTGCAATCCAAGCGCCACGGCAAACAGCCAACCCATGGCGGGATTGATCCCGTGAAACATGCCCAGCCCAAAGACCGCCAGCCACGGCCAGAGCTCGCTCACGGAAAGCAATAGGAATCGCTCGAGGAATCGCCTCCTTCGAGGCGGACTTGATGAACGCGATAATCGTTGCTCTCGACGAAAAAGTTTTTGTCAAACGTCATGCCGCCGTTGGGATCGGTATCGAGCTTGACCATCCAACTGCCCACGCCGTCTGGATAAAATTGCTCATCCCATGCCGCATAAAGCGAGTTGGTAAAATAGATTCGCTTGCCATCGCGGCTCACTTCCACCATTTGCGGGCCGCCCTTGAGCGGCTGATCGGGCTTGCTGGGGTGCGCTGTGCGATTAGCAATGCCGCCGATGCGCACTGAACCGGTCTTTTTCGGTTTGAATGGATCCGACACATCGTATTGCAAGAACTCGCCTGTTCCAAAACACGAAACGTAAAGGAACTTGTCATCCAAAGATAAATTGATGTCCGTCACGAGTGGCGGCACCGCTTTAAAATCTTTCAGCATGGCAGGCAGTTTTTCCGGCTCGGCTGGTTCGGCTGGAATTTCGATCACTTTCTTCACGCCCCACGCGCCATTGTCGCGATGCCACAACCAAATCGCTGCGGACAAATCCTTCAGCGAAACCACTACGCCGAGGAATCCGTAAGCTTTCCTCGGGTCATGCGCGGGGCGCATCTCGAGAGCCATTTGCTGGTCGCCGCCTAAATCGAGCGTCTGAAGGTGTCGTCGCCGGCGCAGATCCCAGACGTGCATTTGATGCCCGTATTTACCGCCTAACAAGAGATCGGGTTGAACTCCGTTCTCGATCATGTTGGGAGTGCCCCACTCGCTGCTGATCAGCGTGTCGAACCCGAGGTGCCACCAAAAATCGTAGTGCAAAAATTGGTCGCCGCGGTGGACTTCCCACTGACCGAGGACATCGAACGTCTCGCAATCGAGCATAAAAATGCCGCCTGGCCCGTCGCCGTTGGGATCTCCGAGCGCACTAACGTAAATCGCTTCAGGACCGCAGTGAATCGTGTGCGGACGCGAGTAATTGGTGCGCGCGAAAAGTTCCTCCGGCTCGATGACTTTGACGATCTGTGGTTTCCATGGATCGGGCTTCGTATCGATGATGTGAATACGTGACGAGCGGATACCCGGCACGACCAGATAACGCCGTTCGACGTGCGGATGCGGCGCGTATGGACACAGCGCCGAACTGCACGCGTTCCACCCGAAATGATGCAGTTCATCACCAAACTTTGGCATCCTGATCTCTCCGACGCGCTGACCGTATGTGGGCGATTCAGGATCAACATCAACAACCAGCAGCGCATCATTCAGTTTGCTGCCGGGAGGATTCAGCGCTGCGACAAACGCATGTTTCTCGGGTGGCGCCTGCATCGCCAATTTAGGTGACGGATAAAACGTGGGATCTGGTTTCAGTAGCGGCATAAATTTTGGTGTTTGATGGTTCAGTCCATTAACTCTCGACAAGATGGAACTTTCAAGAGCAATTCAGAAATTCACAACGATTACTCCAGCCAAACCGTCTGCCGCGCGAATCGAAATCTTTTGTGACCGAAATTTCTCCAGCCCGCCTGGATCGCAAGCTGGCGCATTTCGACAAACGAAAACGCGCGTTTGGCGGAAAGACGCGCGTCAAAACGCGTCATCGGTTCGCGAAAGATAAGTGCGGTCAACATGTAAACGCCCGCCCGGAGTAGAAATCCACGTCGCAAATCCGACACCAGCGCAAATCTCCGCGACAGTGCGCGACATCGCCGCAGGAGCCTTACGGCGTCATCATCGCTGAAATGATGAAGAACTAACGAACATAGCGCGATGTCGTAGCCTTGGGGGCGGTCCCATTCCAGAATGTTTGCTGCATGGTAGGAAATCTCCGGGTAGCCGGCGCTCAATCCCCGGGCGATGTCCAGCGTTGCGGCTTGCCGATCGACCGCGTCGATTTCGATTTGCGCGCCGATCCTTCGGGCGTGATCCACCAGCAATCGCGGAATATCGCCCGAACCGGTGGCAAGATCGACGACGCGCATTTGCGCGCCGGGCATTATCCAGCGCCCCGCGAACGTCGAAACGAGGCGGTGGCTGCCGAACCAGCGATTGAGTTGCCGGATCCGCTCAAGATCGCGCTCCAACTCGGGCGAAACCGGTTGCGGCCGATCCATCATTTCCAAAACGGTCGGATCGAAGCTTCGCTTCATTTGCTGTAGCGGCGCTCTATGAGCGCCGGAGTTGCATCAGATGGTCGGCGGTCATAGACCGCCGCTACAGGGCGAGGAACTTCTGCCAGGATGCCGGCAACTCTGCGCTTTCGATTTCGCTCGCGATGCGTCCCTCGAATTCAGGATGGAAAATCGTGCTTGTCCCGTAAACCATGATGACATCTTCCCCTCCTTCGGCGCGAATCGCGTGCGCCACACCCGCCGGAATCACAACGCCGACGTTGTTGTTGCCGCGATGATTGTCGCCGTCGATGAAGAATCGCATAACCCGCCGCGGCAACCCTGCCCGGGTGTCACACAAAATCATTTCAACGCGTCCCTGCAAAAAGAACATCACGTCCCATTGCTCGTCATCATAGCGACGCAGCGAGTAGTTTTCCGGTTCATCGACGAACAAGCGGCGCAACCAATCCGCCGCAGCGCTGCCTTCCGGAACACTCGGAGGATGCACGTGGAAGCCTTTCGCCGTAAACGCAAACATGCGCGCAGCCGACCATTGCTTCGGCCACAGGCCGATCTGCGCGAGAATCCCTTCGTCTCGCCGCACAAATTCTCCGAAGCATCCACGATGACGTTGCGGGTGAATTTTTCGCCCGAAAATTTCCACGCCCGGTACCCAGGCTTCTTTGATCTCGGGCTCGCTCTTGTCGGCAACCACGAGTTGACCCGCGTCCACGCCTCGTTGCGCCAGTTCCTGCGCGAACGATGCCGTGCGATAATCACGAGGGGTGAGTGCGTTTTGGGCGCCAGGGTCGATTCCTTGCCAGAGATTTTTTTCGCGTTTCGTCATCTGGAAAACATTGTCATGTCGAGCGAAGTCGAGACATCCCGTTGTGACACGGTCCGTTGTTTCCACGGGATTCCTCGACTACGCTTCGCTTCGCTCGGAATGACATTTCTAAGGGGTTTCTAGCCAGAAATCGGCGCGTTCGCGAGAAAGATTTGGATTGTAATAAGGATCGCGCTCCAAAACATTCGCCCAACGCTGTCGCAAAATCGCATCGCCGCTGGTGTCTTGTTTGTCATCATGCGTCGCATGCCAGTGAAGTTTTGCGAAAGGAGTGTAAACGATGAGATAATCCGTGCATCGGATTTTGAGGCAAAAATCGACGTCGCCTTTCCTCTTTCAGCTGCTTCAGTTCACGCCGGTATTCTTTCAGTTTCAGCAGTTTCCCTTTCAAGGCCGCGATGTGGCGATGCGCTTCCTTTAACTCCGCATCACGGAGTTCAAGCTTTCGCTGTAGCGCATTCAACTGATTATCCGGTGGCGACACCACGACATTATATTGGTTGAAGCAAGCTGCAGGCAAATCTACCCTGCCGCGCCGAAGGTGAAACGTGTTCTCCGAACGCGTTCATCGTCTTCGGAGAGCCGATCAACCTCCGCAATGTTCGATTTTGTCGTTTACCTCCTCTATCGCGCCGGCTTAGCCGTTGTTGCCGCCCTGCCCTTGTCGTTTCTCTTTGGCTTCGGGGAATTCCTCGGTGTTTGCGCGTGGATGTTCTCCGGGAAATATCGACGGCTCGCAACGCGCAATCTTGAGATCGCGTTTTCGAATGAAAAGTCGCCGCGCGAGTTGCGCGAACTCGTGCGCCGACATTTCCGGCAGCTCGGCGCCAACCTGCTTTGCAGCGCAAAACTCACGCAGATGCCGCCGGAGAAAATCCTCGAGCGCGTCGAGGTCGAAAACATCGAATCGATGGCACGCGAATTTCGCGCAGGTGTTCCGGTGGTGCTCGTCCTGAGTCACCTCGGCACGTGGGAGGTGTTCGCGCAATTGATGCCGAAGTTCGTTGGGTTTGTTCGAAACGCGAGCGTGTACCAGGGGCTGGGTAACCGTTTCATTGACGAGCATGTGCGGCGAACACGCAGCCAGACGGGATTGGAGTTGTTCGATCGCCACGACGGATTTGACCCCGTGATCGACTTGTTACGCTCCGGCGGTGGCGTCGGTGTTTTGTCGGATCAACACGCCGGCGATCATGGCGTGTGGACACCGTTTTTCGGACGGCTTGCGTCCACTTCGCCTTTGCCAGCGTTACTCGCCAAGCGCACGCGGGCGGCGCTCATTGCAGCTGGAGTTTACACCACGGGGCGCGCGCGCTGGCGAATGGCGTTCACCGAGCGGTTCGATCAGACCGGCGTTTCCATTGGTGTGCTGACTTCGAAAATAAATGAAGTGATTGAGCAACAAATTCGCCGCGCGCCTGAAGACTGGTTCTGGGTGCACAATCGCTGGAAGACGCCTCAGCCGAATTTTCTTCTCGCGCACTACAAACGCGGGATTTATCTGCCGCCGGAAATTTCGCCTCGTGATCTGAAGCCATTTCGAGTTCTCATTCGTTCAAGTAACTGGCTGGGCGACGCCGCGATGAGCGTGCCGGCAGTTCGCGCGATCAAGAATGGGCGTCCCGACATTCAGGTGACAATCGCTGCGCCCGACAAGATCGCTGCGATGTGGAAGCTCATTCCGGAAGTAAATGCGATCATTCCTTTCCCAGATACGTCGCTTCTTTCAGTTGTTGGTTTGTTGAAACAACAAATGTCTTTCGACGTCGCGATTCTCTTCCCGAATTCGTTGCGCGTTGCACTGGAAACGTGGTTGAGCGGAATTCCGCGAAGAGTGGGCTATCGTGGCCACTGGCGGAGTTGGTTCGTGAAGCAAATTGTTCGCGAGCCACGAAAGCCCGGGCCGCCCGAACATCATTCGCTTCGTTTTCTTCGGATCGCGCGTGAATGCGGCGCCGAAACGGCAGACACTCAACTCTCAACGCTCAACTCCGAAAGGATTCGCGAGCAGGCAGCTCAACGCCCAACTGGCTATCAACCATCAACGATTAACTATCAACCTCTGAAAATCGGTCTTTGCCCGGGCGCAGAATATGGCCCAGCCAAGCGATGGTTGCCCGAGCGATTCGCTGAGGCAGCGGCAAAGATTACTGCGCAATCATCGGCGCAATGGATTCTGCTGGGGACGAAACAGGACGCCGCAATAGGCGAACAGATCGCCGCTGCGATCGGCGATCATTGTGTTAACCGCATCGGCCAGACCACGCTCGAAGAACTTATTGACGAATTGCGGAGGTGCAGTTTGCTGCTCACCAACGACACGGGCACGATGCATCTTGCCGCGTTACTCGGCGTGCCTGTGGTCGCCGTTTTCGGCTCGACCGAACCGCGCCTAACCGGACCGCTGGGCAACGGGCACATTATTTTGCGACACCATGTCGAATGCAGCCCGTGTTTTCTCCGCGAATGTCCAATCGATTTCCGCTGCATGAAAGCCATCAGCGCCGACGAAGTCGCCGATGCTGTGCTGTCGATGCTCGCCAAGTGACTTTCGCTCGAGTGCCGCGACCTCTAGCAATTCGTCGCTTCGCTTCCGCCAGATAAGCTTCGTCGATTTCAAATCCGATAAATCTCTTCACATCGCAGCGCTGCGCTGCCACCGCAGAATTGCCGATACCGAGAAAAGGATCCAACATGGATCGGACACGCGACGCTCCGTGCAATTTGATGCACCATTCGGCGAGTTGAACCGGAAATGTCGCCGGATGCGGCCGTTCTTTCTCGCGGCTTTGAATTGTTTCGTAGGGAACGAACCACGTGTTCCCGCGGCAACGCCGATCTTTTCCTCGCGTATGCGACCATCGCGCGATGTTGCTCTTATCTTGATAAGGAACGCCAAGTGCCAGTCTATTCAGTTCGACGCGACCGGACTTCGTGAAATGAAAAACGTATTCATGGCAGTCGTTGAGAAATCGCGACGAATTGATCGGCTTGAAATGACCAAAGGTTTTGAGGCCACCTTCGACCCTCACCCGGCGCTTCGCGTCTGGGTTGGGATCGCGACCGGCCGGAGCGCTGAGAGGATTGAGGTGAGGGTCGCGAGCGTCTGTTTCTCTTTCGATCGTGTCGATCGCGATGGATTTGATCCAATGAACCGTGTTCTGCAGCACGAAAGACTCGCGCAACGTCATAACGATCTCGTGGGGCAACATCGGATTCGACGGCGCGGCGCCGATGTTGAGAAAAAATGAGCCGTTTGATTTTAAGATCCGCCGGACTTGTCCTGCCCATTCACAGCACCAACCTAAATACGATTGCCGGTCCTGACGGTCGAAATAATTCCCGTAGCTAATTCCGAGATTGTACGGCGGCGATGTCACCACAAGATCAACGCTTTCATTCGCGAGCCGCGACATTCCTGTGATGCAATCCTCCCTGTGAAGATCAAAGTTGGTCATCCACAGAAATGTTGCGTGACTGCGCTTCTCGTACAAGCAGAAAATTGCCGACAGCGTGTCCGCTTTCCGGGGAGTACAGGCTGCCAGCCTGTTGTCGTCGGCAGCTTGCCGACGACCCGGAAGCGTTGCAAGAACTCGTGTTACAGATAATCGAAAAGCTTTTCGGCAGGCTGCCGAAAAGGACAGGCTGGCAGCCTGTGCTCCCCGAAGAACGACATTCGCGCGTGTTCGTGAATTCGCTTATCCTTTCCCATGGCTGATAAGCCTTCGAAACTGAAGGTCGCCGATCGCGAGTTCGCGTCGCGTCTGCTGGTTGGAACTGGGAAATTTGCGTCGAACGAGCTAATGCGGGACGCACTCATCGCCAGTGGCACCGAACTGGTCACCGTCGCGCTGCGTCGCGCCGATCTCTCAGGCAAACACGACCCGTTCGCAAACATTCTCGACTTTATCGATCCCAAACGTTTTTTGCTTCTGCCAAACACCAGCGGCGCCCGAAATGCGGAGGAGGCCGTGCGCCTCGCGCGCCTGGCGGCGAGTGCAGGTTTGCCGACGTGGATCAAGCTCGAGATTCATCCAGACCCGCGCTACTTGCTGCCCGATCCTGTTGAGACGCTCGCGGCCGCAGAAGTTCTGGTGAAAGAAGGGTTCACTGTTCTTCCCTACATCAACGCCGATCCCGTGCTCGCGAAACGATTGCAGGACGTCGGCACGGCCACAGTGATGCCGCTCGGGTCGCCAATTGGCAGCAACCGCGGTATCGAAACCCGCGCGCAAATCGAGATCATCATCGCACAGGCCACCGTGCCGGTGGTTGTAGATGCCGGGCTCGGCGCGCCGAGTCACGCCGCTGAAGCGATGGAAATGGGCGCCGACGCAGTGCTCGTAAACACTGCGATCGCAATCGCATCCGATCCGGTTCGGATGGCAAAAGCATTCAAAAAAGCGATCGAAGCAGGACGCGAAGCGCGCGAAATCGGACTAGCCGAAAAACTCAACGCGGCCTCGGCCACCAGTCCGTTGACCGGATTTCTGACCCAATGAACCTCAAGCGGATTAGGCCGGGAAAACCCGTAATTAAAGGCGGGATTTTTCCGTCAAGTACACTCTGCAGGATCGCAACCTTCAGGAGGATTGGAGCACCCGGGCGAGCGCAATCCTGAGGAAGACCGGAATGAGTCGTGCAAGTACATGCACGCATAATCTAACCAGCCGATGCAGCACGCGGGCGAGCTCAC
>Ga0310810_10004614_pt1 | contig 15271 bp, 11 predicted proteins | sample NCmetagenome_FD_207641 | JGI IMG/M metagenome (GOLD analysis project Ga0310810, IMG submission 207641) | Soil microbial communities from experimental microcosm in Duke University, North Carolina, United States - NC | ecosystem: Engineered > Artificial ecosystem > Soil microcosm > Unclassified ...
CACGATGCGGACATCGGCATTCGCAACATAGGCGCCGCTGGGATCGATAACCGATCCGGTGATCGCGCCCGTGGCGCCGCCTTGCGCCAATACGTATCCCTCGCCCAAAACCAATGCGATCCATGTAACCAATAAAAATCTTGCAAACCTGGCCATACACCCCTCCGTGCCGACCTCAGCTTCTGAGGCCGTTATGCTCTCTGGCAATGGAACTGAACAGGACGATTAAACGAAAAAGTGCGGAGCCATGCAGGTGGGTTGACGAGTATAAGTCTATGAATGGCGCAGCCCATGGCCCAGACCCGAGAATGTAAACACTATTTCCCAGCTTGATGCGGCGCAAATGACTTGGGAAAAAGTGAGCAGCAGCTTACTAGAAAAAAAGAAGGCTGGCAACAATTCGCCCGCAAAGAGTACCAAATTGACCACAGGACACTTTACAAGCCCTTGTAGGCGCCGCCGTCAACCAGGATTGTCTGTCCTGTAATGTACGAAGCGCGCTCCGATGCCAGCCACACTACGGTGTCAGCGAACTCACGTGGCTCCCCGATGCGGCCGAGCGCTGAATCGACTGCCCAGCTATCGAAGATCTCTCGTTCACTTTTTCCCGAGGCTGCCGATCTTGCTTTTGCCAGCTGCTTCAGCCGCTCCGTTCCGGTATAGCCCGGCCCCACGTTGTTCACCAGGATGCCGTCTTTTCCATACTCATTCGCCAGGCTCTTCACCAGGCCCACAACCGCCGTACGCACCGCATTGGACAAAACCAGATCGGGAACGGGCTGCTTGGTCGTAATCGAGGTAATTGTGATGAACCGCCCCCAATGCTTCTTTTGCATGAGAGGAATCACTTCGCGGGCGAAGTACACCGCGCTCATAAAGTTCGCGTCAATCGCCTTTTTCCACTCTTCCACGCTGGCTGCCAGGAAACCCTTGGCAGGAGGCCCGCCTGCGTTGGCGATGCAAATATCGACGGAACCGAATTTTTCCGCGACGGCATTCACGAAGCGATGGATCGCCACTGGATCCGTCACATCAACCACCTCGTCGTAGACATTCGTCCCATGTTGTTGACGAATCGTATCCGCCGCCCTCTTCAGGGTCTCGCCATTACGCGAGCACATGGCAACCGTACAACCCTCGGCGGCCAGCCCTTCAGCAGTAGCTCTTCCCAGGCCTTGGCTGGAAGCAGCAATAATCGCAACTCGACCCTTCAGTCCCAAATCCATAGGCGCAGAATTATAAATGCAATGTACTTATACTTTCGTGCTTGAATGGCTTGCCCACAGCGCGCTTGAACGATACTCTTTCATCATCAGCGAGGAAATCATGGCTTCCAACCCGACACATATCTGGATTGACGACAGGCTCAGAGATTCCAGGGACGGCGTAATCCCATTCATTAATGCAGGCCTTCACTACGGCATCAGCGTGTTCGAGGGTATCCGTTCCTATGCCACGGACCGCGGAGCCGCGATCTTCCGTCTCGAAGAGCACGTGGATCGCCTGCTCGATTCGGCGCAAATTTTAGGTTTCCGTGATCTTCCTTTCAGCCGCGATCTTGTTTTGGACGCCATTCAGCAGACGGTTGCCGCTAACGGTTTCGCCGCATGCTACATTCGGCCGCTGATCTTTCTTGATGGCGGAATGAGCATGGTCATTGATGCCGGCAAGCCCCGGCTCATTGTGGCGGTATGGGAGTGGAAGAACTTCTTTTCCGAAGATGCCAAAGAAAAAGGCGTTCGCGCCAACGTTTCGTCCTTGACGCGGCTACACCCTAACGTCTCGATGACCAAGGCCAAAATCTCTGGAAACTACGTTGGCTCCGTAATGGCCAAGACCGAGTCGGTGCGCATGGGATTCGATGAAGCCATTATGCTCGATCCCTCGGGCTATGTGGCGGAATGCACTGGCGAGAACCTGTTTGTGGTGCGCAACCGCGAGATCTACACCGTGCCCAGGAGTTCCATCCTGGAAGGCATTACGCGCGACAGTGTTATCACCATCGCCCGCGACCTCGGCTATAGCGTCAACGAAGAGCCGATTTCCCGGGATCAGCTCTATATCTCTGATGAGGTATTCGTTAGCGGTACCGCAGCCGAGGTCGTTGCCATCCGCGAAATTGACTTCCGTACCATCGGAAACGGCAAAGCCGGTCCCGTCACGCGGGCGCTGCAGGAGCAATTCGTCAACTTGACCAGCGGGAAGCATCCCCGTTCCAACCAATGGCTGTCGTATGTTCCGTCGCTGACCGCGAGTGTCAGAGCCTAAGGGGTTATCCTATGAGACCACACCAGCATCGTCCGGAAACCGAGGCCGTTCGGGGAGGCATTGATCTCACCAAGAAGAATGGACCTCTGGCCACGCCTATTTACCAGACCTCCACATTTGAAGTTGTCGACAACGACCAGCAGCTGCAGGCGATACATACCGACATGTTCTACACGCGGTATGGGAATCCAACCCACACCGTCGTGGAGAATGCCATCGCCGAATTGGAGGGCACGGATGCGGCGCTGCTGTTCGCCTCCGGCATGACGGCCATTACCACGGCGGTTCTCGCGCTGCTCAAAAGCGGGGATCATGTCGTCGCCCAGCGCGACATCTACGGCGGCGCCACTAAGTTTTACACTCAGTGGCTGCCCAAGCTGGGCATTGAAACTACACTGGTGGATACGACGGAGTACGAACAACACGAGCGGGCCATCCGCCCCAACACCAAACTCTTGCACATTGAGTCCCCCACCAACCCCACTCTGCGCGTTGTCGACCTGAAACGAGTGGCTGCAATCGCGCGGCATCATGGCCTTATTTCCATGATCGACAGCACATTCGCTACCCCGGCCAATGTTCGCCCTGCGGACTTCGGCATTGATCTGGTCATGCACTCCGGTACCAAATATTTTGGAGGACATTCCGACGTGATCTGCGGCATTCTGGCCGGGCGCCAGGATCTCATCGATAAGATTCACGAAACCCGCACCACCCTGGGTGGCAACATGGACCCGCACGCTGCGTGGCTCGTGCTGAGAGGGATCAAGACGCTGGCTCTGCGCGTGCAGCGACAAAATGAAAATGCCCTGCGCGTGGCTCGCTTCCTCGACGGCCATCCCAAGGTGAAGCACGTCAATTATCCGTTCTTGGAGGAGCATCCCCAGTACGCGCTGACCAAACAACAGATGGCCGGAGGCGGCGGCGTGCTCAGTTTCGAGGTAGATGGCTCGGGGGAGGATGCAAAACGCGTGGTGGAATCTCTGCGGCTGTTTACCCTGGCGCCCAGCCTCGGAGGCGTCGACTCGCTGGTCACCATCCCTGTGTTGACCTCTCATGGCATGATCTCCGCCGCGGAGCGTCAGAAAATGGGAGTCAACGAGCGCCTGATCCGATTGTCGGTGGGAATCGAAAACGCCGATGATCTGATAACCGATTTGGAGCAGGGTTTATCCGTGCTGGCCGCCGCCCCGCGTAACCACGAAATGGCGCGAGGATGAGGTAAGTCTTTTCTTAACTCCATTAAAAAAAATCCCGGCCGCCCAGGCCGGGATTTCATTTTGCGTGTTCTGTCGATTTCGACGAAGTCCCTATCGATCCTAGAACAGGAACTTTAGCCCCAGTTGCAGGATGCGCGGGTTGTGCGCCGACGAGACATGCAGGAACCCGGAAGTCGGATCGGTGCTGAAGGTATTGTTGCCATCCCCTCCAGCAGAGCCGCCCTCGCCCGCGATATTGCCCCATTGTGTGTGATTGAAGATGTTGAACGCTTCTGCCCGGAATTCGAAGCCGGCGTGTTCGGTAATTGCAAAATGCTTGAACAGGGCCATGTCGAAATTGGTGCGGTGCGGGTTGGTGAGTACGTTTCGACCGGAGTTGCCGACCGTCAGACCCCTTGGAGCTACAAACGCATCGGGGTTTCCAAAAGCTGGTCCAAAGCTCTCGACGGGGGCTTTGGGAATACCCGAGAACGGGTCTCCAACGATATCGGCGCGTGCAGCCGAGCCGACGCCATTTCCGAGACCGGCATTATCGCTGACCGTCGAGAAAAGCACGCTGTAGGGCGTGCCGGTTTGAAAGCTGGTGATCCCGGAGAATTGCCATCCGCCAAGAACTTTGTTGGCCACTCCTGGCGACTTGAAGAATGGCAGGTCATAGACATAGCTGATATTCAGAATGTGCCTTTGGTCGAAGTTGGAGTTCGCACGCTCCAGCTCAGGTTGATATGCGTCCGTGAAGCTGGCGTCATAACGGTCCGACGAGTCGTCAATCGCGTGGCTGTAAGTGTAGGCCAGACTAAACTGTAAGCCACCCATTTGGTGTCGAAGAGAAGTCTGGAAAGCGTGATAAATGGAGGAAGATTTGAACCCCAGGAAGGTGATGTCTCCATAGCCCTGGAATGGCCGGAACGGGCTGGGATCAGCACCGCAGGCCACCGCTAGATTTGGAATTATCGCAGGCGACACCGGTTGTCCGTTCACCAGGAAACTGCTGGGAACGGCGGGGTCTCCGCAAACTGTATTGAACGGCGCCGTCGGATCAGCGGTATCTAATGCTAGTAACGGCTCGCCGGGAAGGAACGGATTAAGCGATAACGGAACGCTGTGGAGTTGGTTGATGTTGGTCTGACGATTCAGGTGTGTACCTTTGCTTCCTACATACGACAGCGTCAGCACGGTGCTCTTAACCAAGTCCCTTTGAACATCCAGGTGCCATTGCTGAACGTATGGCCAGGTGGCTTTGGTGGGAATCGAGTTAACGCTCAGAGGCAGTTGACCTTGCAGGCTCCCGGTTCCGACATTGGCGTAGCCCGATATGTTGTTCTGCTGCAGAGTGTTGGCCAACGGCGGAGAGTTCTCGAGAGATTCGGTATTTCCTTCGTTCCCGTTCGCGTGTTCGAAGAAGATGCCGTAGCCGCCGCGGATGGCCGTTTTTCCGTTACCCGCCGGATCCCACGCAAATCCAATGCGGGGCGCAGGATTGAACAGATGGCCATTCATGCAACTCACCGGCACGCCGGGTGTCACTCCGCATTGCACGATGCCGTTCGGCAGGTTTGTCACCGAGAGCGGTCCATTGGGATTGGCACTCCCCAGGCCGCTCACCGTTCCATCGTCGTTGATGCTGGTCTGCCCTTGCACATAGCGGGCGGGATCAAAGTTGAAGGCGAAGTGCTGTTTGTCTCGATAGGTGCCGAATAAGCTCACCCTCAGCCCCAGGTTCAGGGTAAGCCGGCTGGTCACATGCCAGTCGTCTTGGAAGTAGGGCTCAAGATACTTAAATCGGTTGTAGTACTTTAGACGCACGTCCTGCTGCCCGAAGCTGGCGATTCTGCCCAGCAGCAGGTCAGCAAAGGCGTTCCCGCTCGTGACGTCCGAAGAAGAATCAAACGTCAGGAATCCGGGAATAGATCCGGCCCCTAGCTCTCCACCTAGCTCATTCTTCTGACCGGCCACGAAATAGGCGCCGAACTGCAAGTTGTGCGTTCCCACGATTTTGCTGACATTGTCGCGATAGGTGTATGTGGGATTGGAATTGTAAAGCCCGTTCGGGATGTAGCCCGGGTCCTCAGCGAATCCACCACCGTACGCATCCGTAGTCAAGCTGATCCCAGGGATAAAACCTTGACCATTCCCGCCGAACAGATCCCCGATCGGCAAGCCCGCCGGCCGCTTCCACAGTCCGGTGGCGTTTAGGATGATGTGGTCAGTCGTGTAGCTGAAGACGAACTCGTTCAGCAGCGTTGGTGAGAAAGTGTTGGTTAAGCGTGCAACCACACTGACGCCGGGACCTTTGAAGTCAGTTCCAATCGTCGGGAAAGTATCGCCATTGGTCCACAAAGGTGTTGGTTGAATTGTTTGCCACGAGTCATGGATGTACCGGAAAGTTAGACGGGCATTGTTCGTCAGGTTGTGGTCCACTCTGAGCAATTCCTCGCGCCAATTCGTGGGCTGGGTCACGTTGGTCACGAAAAAGGAATTGGCGCCGCTTCCCTGGTTAGGGAGAGGGATCAAGGGCAGTAACGCCTGAGCTACTGCCGCATTTTGCAGGAATTCCGGCTGGGTCGTTAGGTTGGCCCCCACGCTCGGGCAATTGGCAAGACCCACTTCCGGATCCGGATTTGGACACTGATCGGCGAAGTTGCCCGCACGTTCCTCGATTGACGGTACCTGCTGATTGAAGTTATTCGGAACCCGGTCTCTTCTCCATTCCTGTGACCAGAAGAAGAACGTCTTTTGCCGGTCTTTGTTGTAAACCCCAGGAATTGTCAACGGGCCGCCAATCGTGTAACCCCAGTCGTTCTTCTTGTACGGCGGAACGCTGCTGTCGAAATAGTTTTTCGCGTTGAAGGCGTCATTCCGAACAAATTCGTAAGCATCGCCATGGAACGAGTTCGTTCCAGATTTAGTTTCAACTTCTACCGTCCCGGAACCGTTACGTCCGTATTGAGCGCCATAATTCGAGGTCAGCACTCTGAATTCGCCGATGGCGTCAATGCTCGGATAAACGTTCAGCGTATCGTTGCTGCCGTTATCCATGTTGTCGCCGCCGTCCAGCTCCCAGTTGTTGTATTCGACGCGGCCTCCGTTCACGCTGAAACTGATGTTCCCCGCAATACCCACCTGGCCTTCGTCCTGTCCGGTCTGGTTGCTGACACCCGGAACCAACGTGATCAGTTGCGTAAAGTTCCGTCCGTTCAGTTGCAGCTGCGTGATTTGCTTGCCGCTGACCACGCCCGATAGATCGGAGGACTGGGTTTCCACCTGCGCGACTTGCGTCCCCTGCACCACCACTTCCGTGTTGAGCGCGCCCACTTGAAGATCTACGTCTACACGAGCCTTCTGGCCAACTTGCAGGACCACTCCCTTCGCCGTGAACGTTTTGAATCCCGGCGCTGTAACCCCCAAGTCATAAGTCGCCGCCCCCAAGCCGGAGACCAGATACTCGCCTTCGGAATTGGTGGTCGTGGTTCGGCTAACACCTTTGCCAGGATCCGCGACCGTAACTTTGGCCCCACCCACCACCGCCCCGGTATTGTCGCGAACGCTTCCCGTGATTTGACCGGTGGTCTGGGCCCATGTAGCCGACGCCATGCTGAGAATTGAGAGGCAGAACAAGGAAAGGAGGAGACGTGATTTCATGTGTAGCACTCCCAAGCCTCTTACGAGGCTGTTACAGTTTTTTTAATCCGGGCAAATAACGGAATCAAACGCGCCTGATCCGCTTTCCCCACATCAAATGAAAGCAGATCCTCTGGTGGCCAGCGCGTGAAGGTGGCACGCCGGCATTGCCGGCGTGATCTTTTAAAAAAGGTACAAACCCCTTTATTAAAACGTATCAATGGTGCTACTGCTTGTCACTACTGTCAAGCGAAAAAACTGTTTACCTCCTTAGCTCACGCTGCGAGTAGATTCCCGCACCACTAATTCTGGAGCAACTTTGCGGTGCACCGCAGTCACTTCTCTTTTTTCGAGAACGCAGTTAATCCCATCGGCTACCAGGCTCACGGCCAGCGACCCCATCGACTCCATCGGCTGGCGCACGGTAGTAAGCGCGGGTGTGTACATCGCGGCCGGTGCCACATCATCGAACCCTATCAGCGAACACTGCTCAGGAACGGAAATACCTGCCTTGGAAAGGGCACGAATCGCGCCGAACGCCGTCATGTCGTCGAAAGCCATGATGGCAGTAAACGCGCGACGACGCTTCATCAATTCTTCCGTAAGTTTCTGCCCAGCTTCAAAGCTGGAAACCGGATCGCGCGACTCGGGAAGATCCACAATCAGGCGCGAATCTATTTCCAAGCCTTTGGCCTGCGCGAAAGCACGAACTCCTTTCCAGCGCGGTGAACTGTCCGACAGCGCCTTGGGACCCCGGATAAATGCGATCTTGCGGTGCCCGAGAGAATACAGGTGCTGAATAGCAATTTCCCCGCCCTGTTCGTTGTCCACGATCACCGAGCTGACGGTATCGGTGCGCAACTCGGTCCCGATCATCGCGATCGGGATACTGCTCTCTTCCAGGTCGGCGATCAGGTTGATGTCGAGAAACAGCCAGTTGGCGACAACAATCAATCCCTCGATGCGCCGGTCCAGCATCATCTCGAGATAACGCTCGAAGCGGCTGCGCTCGTTGTGCACATCGGTGAAGATGGGTAGATACCCGGACTGGAACAGCGAATTTTCGATGCCCCGCAAAACCAGTGTGCAATACGGATCGGTCATGTCGAAGACCATCACTCCCACCGTGTGGCTTCGTTTGCTGCGCAGCGAGCGCGCGAAAAGATTGGGGCGGTAACCTAGTTTCTTGGCGGCAACCTCGATTTTTTTCTTGGTTGTTTCTGGAATATAGCGCGCCAGCGGAGCGCTGTTCAGGACAATGGACACGGTGGTCGAAGAAAATCCACTCGCCTTGGCGACGTCGCGAATCGTAACAGTCGATGTCTTCAACCGGAGAGGTTGCGCCATAGTGTCGGGAGCGGTTGACCTTAGTGTATTGTAAATCGCGCGATGATCCTTTGACCGGCGCACCGGACTCCTCTCCCGGAACGGGTGGCAGCATCGTGGCGATGCCGGGAGCTTGAAACGCATCTACCGTTGGCGGACACTATAACATTGGAAAACTTCCGTCAACATCGGGAACTCTGCATTCTCGCTTGCTTCCTGCTTGGCCTGCTGTCCTTCGCAGCTGCTCAGGGAAATCCACAACCTGCGCCTGGTGCCGGCAATCTCCGCCAGTTGTTTGAGGCCGGGGAGCGCGCTCTGCAAAGCGGCGATCTGAACGCTGCTGAGCATGACTTCCGAAAGGTGATTGCGGTTGATCCCCAATCGCCGGGCGCTTACGCCAATCTTGGCGTCGTTTATATGCGCCGCAAAGACTGGCCGCGCGCCGTCCAAATGCTCCAGAAGGCTGAACGCCTGGCCCCCCAGGTTGCGGGCATCCGCTTGAACATCGGGTTGGCCTTCTACCGGCAAAATAAATTTCAGCAAGCCATACCTCCCTTTGAGTCCGTGGTTCGCGAGCAACCGGATTCCTCCCAGGCCCGCTATCTGCTGGGGCTCTGCTATTTCTTCAATCAACGCTGGAGTGAGGCTGTGGACACGCTCGAGCCTCTCTGGGGACAGCAATCCCTAAATATGAACTACCTCTACGTTCTCGGTATCGCGGCTCATAAAGCCAGCCGCAAGGAGACCGACGAGCGAGCCTTGTCCCAGTTGACCAGAGTTGGGCAGGACACGCCCGAATTTCATCTGCTGATCGGCAAAGCTCACCTCAACAACGGAGATAATGACAAGGCCATCTCGGAGTTCCAGACCGCTGCCCAGGGCGACCCCAAGCTTCCCTTCGTGCACTTCAATCTGGGACTGGCTTACCTGAATAAGCAGGATTACCAGCACGCAGCCGACGAATTCAAAAGCGATATTAGTCTCGATCCCGACGTCGCTTTCAGCCATGACAAGCTGGCAACCGTGAATGCTCTTCAACAGCAGGACGAAGAAGCAGAAAAGAACTTCCGCCAGGCCCTGCGCCTCGACCCTATGCTGGTCAGCTCACACGTCGGGCTGGCAAAGATTTACCAGAAGCATGGGAAATACGCCGAAGCGCTCGCTGAGTTGAGCACAGCCCAGACGCTTGCTCCCGAGGACTACACCATTCACAATCTCCGGGGACAGCTTCTCCAGCGCATGGGGCAGCGGGAGAAGGCAAAGGCTGAGTTTGCGATCTACACGAAAATGATGAATGCGGCCCGGGAAAAACGAGGTAAGCAGTTGAGCGGGGAGATACCAGACCCGCAACTGACGGCGGAACCGGAGTAGACGTCCTCTCACAACAGCCACGCGCTTTTACGACTTTGATAAGACGTAGGTGCCTGCCTGCTCGCCCGGTACTCCGCGCAGAAACTCGACTACCGCGAACCCGGCGCCCAGGAATTCGGTGAACGCCCATCTGGTTTCCTGGCGCCATTTCCAGGCCAGGTCGGTGTTTTTCTCTTCGATGGTCGCAATGTCGGCGGGAATTTCTATGCCGATCCGCTCGCGCGAATTTGCAATCTTGACGTCACCCCGGACGGGCCGGCCTCTGTCGTCGCAACTCAGCAGCGGAAAGAGGGATGAGGAAGGCTCCGGAAGTTGCGGCCGCGAGTTGAGTCGCTGCTGAACCCGAGCGCTCCTCAACTCCCAGCGTACCCACAACCGGTCGGTGCCGTTCTGGTGCAAGCTGCTGCTGCTCTCGCGTCCGTAGAAATCCACTTTGTAGCGGTCGCTCACCACTCCCAGCTTGGCGAAATTAAAATATGCGTTTCGCGCGCGAAGCGGATCGAACGTCCAGGTGATCTCGTCTACGCCCATCGCCAGCGCGCGATCGCGTTGCGCAAGTTTCAGCTTGTACCCCAAATTCAGATTTTGATAAGAGGACAGGACGGCTGCCATGTGGGAATGGAACGACACGCGGCCATTCTCCAGCCCCGGAAATGCGAATGCCATGCCCACCATCTTATTGCCATCAAAGGCGCCAAGCACGATCGATCCAGCTTCTTTGGCCGCAATCAACAGCGTCATCGGCATCACATCGCGATCATCGGGTTCCCAGACTTCCTGCTCAATCTCGGGAACCTTGCGTAGCTCCTCGATGGATTCGACATCGCGAATGACGATAACCGGGTTGGAAATCGTTTCCGTCATTTCAGCTTTCGCCCAGGTTGTTATCTTCCTTTGCAGGCTCCTGTCGCCGCGCTTGCCTCTACCAATTTCTGCGCCCCGGGTGCAACCGGCAGCAGCAACTGCGCGGAGTTGGGTTTTTGCGCTTCTTGAATGAGTGCTGATTCCGCTTTCACCCAACTGTCGGGTGCGGTCTCCTGGTGTTCGATAAAATCAATGGCCTGCAAGCCGGCAGCGGCTATCGTTGCCAGGTTTTTCGACGTAGCCGCAGCTTCGCGCAGCAGCGCGGAACTGCTGGACGCCGCTTGCAGAACATCGTCATTATTCCGCCACGATACGAGGGCGGCCCGAATCTTGACCATCGCCGCTCGATCCTGGCACTGGCCCGCAATCAACTCATCGACCTGCTTAACGAATTCGCGCGCAACTTCGCTTTCCGGAGATACCGCATCTACAAGGCGATTGAGCGGATTTTCCTGCGTCGGTGGTGTCGCAGCTAATTCTTCCCGCGTGTAGTCCTTCACCGGCTCTGCCACATCCGCGAGAACGCGAAGGCTGTCAATTCCCGGTTGATCCGCGATTCGTTGAAGCATAGGCACCCGATTTATGTTGTGCGTTAGCCCAAGAAAATCCAGACGCCAGCTGAATTGATCCATGCGGGAATACATAGACTCGATGTCGGTCACGTTTTGCGCCGACCATAACCGTTCGGCAACCGCCGCAGTGCGAGGCCAGATGCGGGAGTCAATGATCTCGGGGCCTACGTACTCCGACCACATGGTTGCTTCCCCGCCGAGAATCCGCTCCTTTTCTTCAGCCGAAAGGTTGGCCGCGCCATCGGCCATAGGATCTACCGCATAATGGCGTGCCGCGGACCAATTGAGATCAATGTAGTAGCCATTCGACAGTATGCCGCGGTAGCCCTGTTTCGTCGCAGCGCCCAGCGATTCCTGTCCCCGCCATGACTGGATCACGATATCCTTGGGCATCCCGGGCGAGAGAATCTCATCCCACCCGACCATCATCTTGTGATGCTTGCTGACAATTTTCTGTACGTGCTGAGTGAAATAGGTTTGTAACGCCTCATTGCTCGCCAGATTGTGCGCCTTCTTAAATTCCTGGATCTTGGCATTCGCGTCCCACTGCTTCCCGTTCACCTCGTCGCCGCCGATATGGAAATACGGATCGGGAAAAAGCCGAGCCATCTCCCCGATGAAGTCATCCAGAAACTTGTAAACAGAGTCGCGCGTGGGATCCATGGCCGGATCGAACACGCCCCATCTCCGTTCGATCTGATAAGGCCCGGGCGCGCTCGCCAGATCGGGATAACCGACAAACCAGGCGGTGCTGTGACCGGGCATGTCGAATTCGGGAATCACCCGGATGCCGCGATCGCGCGCATATGCAATCAGGTCGCGAACTTCTGCTTGCGAATAATACAAACCGTCGGAGCCCATCTCGTGCAGCTTGGGGAATTTCTTGCTCTCCAGGCGGAACCCCTGGTTATCCGAGAGATGCCAGTGAAAAACATTCAGCTTCACTGCTTCCATCCCGTCAAGATTGCGCCGCAGCACATCCAGCGGTATGAAGTGTCGTCCCACGTCGATCATCAGACCGCGCCACACGAAGCGCGGCTTGTCATGGATGGTGACAGCGGGCACGGCGAACCCCTCGGGCGTAACTTGGATCAATTGCAAAAACGTCTGCAGACCGTGCATCGCGCCCAAGGGATTGGCGGCCGAGAGCTTCGCTCCCGCAGTTGTTATCTCCAGAGTGTAGGATTCATCCTCGCCCGGCTCCTGCACCGCTTTGCTGGCGTGCTCGGTATGCACCGTTAGTGTCGCTTTGTCCACTTGGGCAGAGGGCTTGTTGATTGGCAGGCCTGTTTGCCGGGAGGCGTTGTTCAGAAAACGCTCCACCGCGCGCGTTAATCGCTCCTCGCGGTAACCAGTGAGCGCCACCGAAAAAGAGCCATTCACCGCCAGCCGGCCGTTCCCCGCCTGGAATTCGGAAGGCAAAGGCATCAGCTTAAGCTGGTCTGCAGGAACTGCTTGCGGAAAGCAAATTGCCGACAGCCACAACTGCAAGATAAACCGACATAATAAGGTGCGCATCGATCCCATCCTCAAACCATTTTCTGGCTGCAGCATAGTAACAAAGCCGAACTGTCGTACATCACCAGCCCTAGCCATCCGTACCCATTTTGTTTACATCTTTTAACACGGCAGACTCACCTGTTGCTGCTTACCCAGACAGTTCGACCCCGTCTATTCAATTAGCCGGAACCAAAACATCACTCGGTGCGTATTCATCTACTGGAAGTCAGATTTTGGGGTGACTTATGCTGAACGTCAATATACGGAATTTGGAAGATGGAGTGCTCTTGCGGTGCAGTGGAAGGCTTGTAGCCGGTGAAGAGGTCAGCCTTCTGCGCACGACGGCCTCGGCCTATCTTGACGCCAAGAATCTGATCTTGGATCTGGCCTGCGTTTCTGCCATCGATGGCGCGGGACTGGGCGTTCTTGCAGCGTTGCAGGGAGGCGCTCGTTCAACCGGATGTCGGATTCAAATTCAGCATCCCACTGCTCGTGTTCGGGAATTACTGGAATTGACCAATCTCGACACGGTCATCGAAATTTCCCCGTCAAGGGAGTTCTCGGAGATCTGCGAAGTCCTGCGCACAAGGCAGGCGCAGGCCATGGCTAGCTGCGCACGCTGAAGTTAAGCGCGCCGCAGCAGAAGGTCGCCTGCGATAAAGAAAAAGAAGACGACGGAAATCACCCCGTTCATGGTGAAGAACGCGGCATTAAGTTTGCTCAAATCGCGGGCCGAGACCAGCGAGTGTTCGTAGGCGAGCAAGAGCGCCACTGCGAACACCCCCACGAACGCTAGCTTCCCAAGCGAGAAAACCAGCGCTAGCGCCACCAGAAGCGCCAGCATAAGCAGGTGGAACAGGCGCGCAATCCAGAGCGCGGCCGGGATGCCGGCGTGCCGAGGAATAGAATGCAGACCCGACTGGCGGTCGAACTCGCAGTCCTGGCAGCCGTACAACACATCAAAACCTCCAACCCAGAAGGTAACTGCCGCGGTTAACAGCAAAATACGGGGATCGAGCGATCCGCCCACCGCGATCCACGCTCCTGCCGGGGCGATACCTAGAGCAAAACCCAAAACCAGGTGAGACCAGCGGGTAAACCGTTTCGTGTATGAGTAGAGAAGGAGTATCGCCAGCGCCACTGGCGAAAGCATGAGCGACAGGCGATTCAACTCGAATGCGGCCAAGACAAAAATCGAGCACGAGATCAGCACAAACCTGGAGACGAACGACGGTGTCAGGATTCCAGCAGGAAGAGCGCGCGTTTGCGTGCGCGGGTTTGCGGCATCGATGGACGCATCGGCGAGCCGGTTGAATGCCATGGCTGCCGAGCGCGCCGAGATCATGGCAACAATAACCCAGATCAGTTGGTGAAAATCAGGTAAACCGCCGGCTGCCAGCATCGCCCCGCAGAGAGCAAAGGGCAGGGCAAAAATCGAGTGTTCCCACTTGATCATCTCAAGCGTGACACGCAGGTTGCGGAGAACGGGCACGCTTTGATTGTAAATGAGGCTTTCCGACCGTCCGGAAGCTCAACCCCCGGAATTACTCCCTTCGCCCGGCGGCGTACCCGGCACAAGCGGCACAAACCTGCAGCCCTCCAGCGTGGCGGCGATTCCCTGTCCCCTCTTCTTCCGAACCAGTTGAAGTTCCTGGGTAAATTCGTTGCCGACGGGAACAATCATGCGGCCGCCTTCGCGTAACTGTGCGAAGAGCGCCGGTGGAATGTTCGGCGCTGCCGCGGCCACAACGATCTGGTCGAAAGGCGCAGCCTGCGGATACCCCAGGTTGCCGTCTCCCGAGATCACGGTCACGTTCTCATACCCCAGGCGGCCCAGAATGTCCGATGCCGAGCCGGCCAGAGCGGCATAACGTTCAATCGTGTAAACCTGCGCAGCCAGTTCGCCAAGCACGGCGGCTTGATATCCAGTACCCGTTCCGATTTCCAGAACCATATCCCCCGGTGAGATCTGCAGGTACTCAAGCATCAGTGCAACAATGTAAGGCTGCGAGATGGTCTGATTGCAACTAATCGGAAGCGGGTGGTCCTCGTATGCTCCCGCTTGACTCTCGTGCCCGACGAATTCATGCCGGGGCACTCGCATCATGGCTTTCAGGACGCGTTCATCCCGAATCCCGCGCGCCCGCAGCTGGCTCTGCACCATCTGCTCGCGCTTGCGCACAAAAGCGTCGGATTGCAGCTTCCAGAACACTGCGCCTGCCACCTACCTGATTTTAAGTGGATTCCTGTTGCCGGCTGAAACCATCATTTCTTGCGCTGGCGCAGACGCACATCGAAGCTGACCACGCCATTCTGATCCCGCACTGCCACGATCGAGATGTTTCGGGTCACATTGTATTCCCCCTGGATCACCTGCTGCGACGCCTGCGAAACCTCGGTGCTGTAGCTCACAGTCAAGTTGCTCGAAACCTGTTGTTCAATCGTTACCGCGGGAGCGGTGTGGGTCGGGGTAGTTTCGGTATTCAACCCGTTGGGATCAACTTTGATGCGGCTGATTCCGAATAATCG
>Ga0310810_10004615_pt1 | contig 15266 bp, 16 predicted proteins | sample NCmetagenome_FD_207641 | JGI IMG/M metagenome (GOLD analysis project Ga0310810, IMG submission 207641) | Soil microbial communities from experimental microcosm in Duke University, North Carolina, United States - NC | ecosystem: Engineered > Artificial ecosystem > Soil microcosm > Unclassified ...
CGCCGTCGGCGAAGTGCCGAATGCGCCGGGCATTGCCGACCCCGGCGACGCCATCATCGTCGACGGCACTTCAGGCTCGATCTATGTGCGCCCGTCGGCCGAAATCGAATCGGCCTATGCCGAGCGGGTGCGCTTTCGCGCCCGGCGCCAGGCGCAATATTCGGCGCTGCGCGACAAGCCCTGCGTCACCAGGGACGGCCAGAAAGTCGAACTGATGATCAATGCCGGGCTTGCGATCGACCTGCCGCATATCGACGACACCGGCTCTGCCGGCATCGGGTTGTTCCGCACCGAGCTGCAGTTCATGGTCGGCCAGAGCCTGCCGCGCACCTCCGACCAGCTCGCGCTCTATCGCACCGTGCTGGATGCCGCGGGCACCAAGCCGGTCACGTTCCGCACGCTCGACATCGGCGGCGACAAGGCGCTGCCCTATATGGAGACCGTGATCGAGGAAAATCCCGCGCTCGGCTGGCGCGCGATCCGGCTCGGGCTCGACCGTCCCGGCCTGCTGCGCGGCCAGATCCGCGCGCTGCTGCGGGCCGGCGGCGGCCGCGCGCTGAAGATCATGTTTCCGATGATTTCCGAAGTCGCCGAGTTCGACCAGGCCAAGGCCATCGTCGAGCGCGAGCTGACGTATTTGCGTCAGCACGGCCATGCGCTGCCCGAGCGCATCGACGTCGGCACCATGGTGGAAGTACCCGCGCTGCTCTATCAGATGGACGAACTGCTGAAGAAGGTCGATTTCGTCTCGGTCGGATCGAACGATCTGTTCCAGTTCATGTTCGCGGTCGACCGCGGCAACGCAAAAGTCTCCGAACGGTTCGACACCATGTCGGCGCCGATCCTGCGCGCGCTGCGCGAGATCGTGCAGAAGGCCAAAGCCGCAAGGAAGGCCGCTTCGCTGTGCGGCGAGATGGCGTCCAAGCCGCTCGGCGCGCTGGCGCTGATCGCGATCGGGTACCGCTCGCTGTCGCTGTCGGCGACTGCGCACGGTCCGGTCAAAGCGCTGATCCTCGACCTCGATGCCGGCAAGGCCGAGGCCATGATGGCCCCACTGCTCGATGCGCCGTCCGGCAGCGTTTCGATCCGGCAGAAATTGACGGAATTCGCGGAAGCCGAGGGGTTGTCGTTGTAGCGAGGCTCTCGCCCGGCAACGTCACCCTTCTCCTCCGTCATTGAGATTTCAGCCATGTTACCCGAAGCCAAACTCGATATCCTGCTCGCCCACCACGCCTCGCTCGAGGCCGAACTGCTGGGCCAGCTCGCTTCCGAGAAATACGTCCAGATCACGCGCGAACTCGCCGAACTCAATCCGCTGATCGATGCCGTCAAGGCCTACCGCGCCGCGCGCGCCGAGATCGCGGATACCGAGACGCTGCTTTCGGATTCGGCGACCGATCCGGAAATGCGCGGCATGGCGGAAGCCGAACTCGGGACGCTGCGGGCACGGGTCGGCGAACTGGAGCAGAAGATCCGCGTCGCGCTGCTGCCGAAAGACGCCATGGACGACCGCAACGTGGTGCTGGAGATCCGCGCCGGCACCGGCGGCGACGAGGCCTCGCTGTTCGCCGGCGACCTGTTCCGGATGTATGAGCGGTTTGCAAGTTTGCAGGGCTGGAAGGTCGAGGTGATTTCCTTGAGCGAAGGCACCATGGGCGGCTACAAGGAAATCATCGCCGAGGTGCAGGGCCGCGGCGCGTTCGCCAAGCTGAAATTCGAATCCGGCGTGCACCGCGTGCAGCGCGTGCCGGATACCGAGACGCAAGGGCGCATCCACACCTCGGCCGCAACGGTAGCGGTCTTGCCCGAGGTCGAGGACGTCGACGTCGACATCAAGAACGACGATCTGCGGATCGAGACCATGCGCGCGCAGGGCGCCGGCGGCCAGCACGTCAACAAGACCGAATCCGCGATCCGCATCACCCATATCCCGACCGGCATCGTGGTGATGATGCAGGACAGCCGCTCGCAGCACAAGAACCGCGCCTCCGCCATGAACATCCTGCGCTCGCGGATCTATGACGCCGAACAGCAGCGCATCAATGCGGCGCGCTCGGCCGACCGCCGCGAAAAGGTCGGCTCCGGCGACCGCTCTGAGCGCATCCGGACCTATAATTTTCCGCAAGGCCGCGTCACCGATCACCGCATCAACCTGACGCTCTATAAACTGCCGCAGGTGATCGCGGGCGAAGCGCTCGGCGAACTGGTCGACGCGCTGACGACCGAACATCAGGCCGCCCAGCTCGCCGCCCAGGGCGCGGCGGCGTGAGCGGCGTAACCGTCGACGAGGCCCGGCGTCTCCTCACAGAGCGCTTCAAGTCTGCGGGCATCGATTCTCCCGCGCTCGACGTGCGACTGCTCGTCGGCGCCGCACTTCATCTCGACCTCACCGGCCTCATCGCCTCGGCATCGCGGATCCTTACGAAACGCGAGGGCGCATCGATCGCGGCTTTCGCCGAGCGCCGTCTTGCAGGCGAGCCGGTCGCGCGCATTCTCGGTTACAAGGAATTCTGGGGGCTGCCGCTAAAACTTTCTCCCGCGACGCTGGTGCCGCGGCCCGATACCGAGACGGTGGTCGAACTGGCGCTCGAAATGCTGCGCGACGGCGGCGCGTTGAGCCGGCCATTGCGCATTGCCGACCTCGGCACCGGCTCCGGCGCCATTCTGCTGGCGCTGTTGTCGGAGCTGCCGAATGCACAGGGGTTCGCAACCGACATCTCGGCGCAGGCCTTGCAAACCGCCGCAAGCAACGCCGCCGATGCAGGGCTCGGCGGGCGCGCGACCTTCGTCGTGTGCGATTATGCGTCGGATTTGTCCGGCCCGTTCGACCTGATTGTGTCCAATCCGCCTTATATCCGCTCGGCGGATATCGCCGGTCTCGCCGCTGAAGTGCGGGAATATGACCCGCTGGCCGCGCTCGACGGCGGCGCCGACGGGCTTTCCGCCTATCGCACCCTGATCCCCCAGGCCGCGTGTCTGCTGGCGCCGGGATCTCCTCTGGTTGTGGAGGCCGGTGTGGGCCAAAGCGGCCAGATCGAGGCTCTGATGGCGGCTGAGGGGCTGACGCCTGCAGGCGCCCCCAAAGTCGATTTGGGAGGTATCCAAAGGGCGGTGGCGGGGCGCAAAATGCCCTGATAAAGTCCTACTGGAACGCAAAAAAACCCCTTGGAATATTCCCCGGGAGCGACTACGTTCCGGGCACAACATCGGTCCAGGGTTGCCGGCCCCGTAGGTAATAGCGGGTGGAGGCCAGAGTTCTCGAAACGAGAGCCCGCCGAGTGAAAGGTTCCAAAACGCAGGTCCAATCGAGCGCAATAGCTAGAGCTGTGCTGCTCCCGACCGCAAAGCGAACGAAAGCCTGATTTTGCGCTTGAAGACTTACGCAAGAAACCGTCACGCGAAGCCGTTACACGAGGCTTGCCCAGGCAAGACTCGTTTGAACAGGGCTTGGTTTCGCGCGGCTTTTGGGCTGGTTTTGGCAGGCGAATGATTTGGTCCGGCCGGCTGAAGAATGCCGGCGGTTGGGGAACGCGTCCTTGTTGAACGCGATGGTTGGCGAAATTGACGACACGAATTTGAACGGCATCGTGATTCGGTGCGCTTTAGGCGCGCGCCTGGTCCGGTGAGGCTACGACGGCAATTGCATAACTTCAGGGCTGGAATCAAAGGCGAGACATGAGAAACGGTCAGAACAACAAGCGGATGCGTAACCGGAATAACAACAACAATAACAACAACAATAACAACCGGCGCGGACAAAACCCGATGACCCGGGTGTTCGAATCGAACGGGCCCGACATCAAGATCCGCGGTACGGCCTCCCACGTCGCGGAAAAATACGTCCAGCTGGCGCGCGACGCGCGGTCCTCCGGCGATCCGGTCGCGGCCGAGAATTACTACCAGCACGCCGAACATTATTTCCGCCTGATCGCGGCCGCCCAGGAGCAGTTCCGGCAGAACCAGCCGCAGCCGCGCACCGACAATGAAATGCCGCCCGAGGAAGGCGAGGACGAGGGCGAGAGTTTTTCGCACTTCGGCCAGGAGCCGGGCTTCGTGCCGCAGCAGCAACAGCCGTTCGTACCGCGCGACAACAATCAGCAGCGCGATTTCCAGCCGCGCGAGGGTCAACCCTACCAGCCGCGCGAACATCATCGCGAGCGCGAGCATCGTCCGCAGCCGCAATATCAGCCGCAGCCCCAGCCGCAGCCGGTGATTGCCGATACCGGCGGCGTCGATCGCCTGCCCTCCTTCATTACCGGCCCGCAGCCGCAGGTGAACGGCGCGCCCGGGTTCGAAGGTGGTGGCGGCGGCGAACGTTTCCCGCGCCGGCGCCGCCGGCCGCACGGCCCGCGCCCCGACAATCTGGCCGCGCCCGCCGGCCCGGGCGAAGATTTCAATCCGGGGAATGAGTAGATAGCGTCAGCTGCGTTTGGAAATTTTGAGGGCGGGCAAAGCGAAAGCTGGCCCGCCCTTTTTCATCCCCGCGTCGCCGTTGACGACGGCACCAGCACCGGCTGCAGCGACGGAATCAGCCGCGTGCGTTCGGCGGGGATGGCGCGATAGACCTGCTTGGTCGCCTCGACGATATGCACGCCGGCAAAGGGCAGCGACAGCGCCGCACCGACGCGTTCCCATGCCATCGCCGAGCGCAGGAACCAGCCCTTGCCGACCGGCGGCAGGAACAGCGCCTCGCCCCACGCCGTCGGCGTGAACCAGGTTTGCCGCAGCAATTGCGTGATCTGCGCCCGTGAATAGGGCCGGCCGTGGCCGAACGGCGTGTTGTCGGTGCGCGTCCACACCCCGCGGCGGTTGGGGATCACCGCGATCAGGCGCCCGGATGGCGCCAGCACCCGCCACACCTCGCGCAGCAGCCGTTCCGGATCGTCGGACATTTCCAGTGCATGCACCAGCAGGATGCGGTCCACCGCGGCATCCGGCAACGGCATCGAAAATTCATCGATCAACGTCGCCAGCGCCGGCCGCGCCGTCGGCCATTTCAGGACGCCCTGCGCCGCCGGCATGAACGCGATGCAGCGCTCGCTGTCTTCGCGAAACAGGCCGAGGTAGGGCGTGGGGTAGCCGAGGCCGAGCACGCGCTGGCCCTCCGCGTCCGGCCATCGCGCCCGGATGCCGCGGTTGATCAGCTGCCGCGCCACGATGCCGAGGCGGCGCGAATAGAAATCGCGGAGGTCAATGACGTCGATGGTCATGGCGGCAATCTAACACGCCGCAGTTCCCGGGGACTTGCCAAAAATTGCATTGCCGCGGGAGCGTTAACGCCATATTTCCTGCCCATATGGGGCGTGTTAGCTTCATCATCCATTTGATCGCGGAGATATCATGGCCTCGGAAATTCGCCTGTTTAGCTGCCTTAACGACAATTTCGGCTATTTGATCCACGATCCCGCCACCAAGGCGACCGCATCGATCGACGCGCCGGAAGCAGGCCCCATCATCACGGCGCTGGAGCGCGAAGGCTGGACGTTAACCGACATCCTGGTCACCCACCACCATCACGACCATGTCGGCGGCGTCGCCGAACTGAAGCAGAAATACAATTGCCGCGTCGTCGCCCCGCACGACAAGTCGACCAGGATCGCCGACGTCGATTTGCGCGCCGGCCATGGCGACGTGGTCAAGGTCGGCGGGTTGCTGGCGCGGGTGCTGGAAACCCCCGGCCATACGCTCGATCACATCTCCTACGTCTTCGACAGCGAGAAGGCGCTGTTTGCCGCCGACACGCTGTTCTCGATCGGATGCGGCCGGGTGTTCGAAGGCAACTATCCCATGATGTGGGATTCGCTGTTGAAGCTGCGCGCCCTGCCCGATGATTTCAAACTCTATTGCGGCCACGAATATACCGCCGCCAACGTCAAATTTGCGCTGACCGTCGAGCCGGACAATGCCGCGCTGACCGCACGCGCGGCGGAAGTGACGCGGTTGCGCAGCGAGAACAAGCCGACGGTGCCGACGCTGCTTGGCGAGGAAAAGAAGGCCAACGTATTCCTGCGCGCCGACGAGCCGTCGGTCGCCGCAAAACTCCACATGAAAGGCGCCAGCGCCGCCGACGTGTTCGGCGAATTGCGCGAGCGCAAGAACAAGTCCTGATGGCGCTGCCGGCAAATTCTGCCGAGACAAGCGCTGCCGAGATCATCGCGCGGCTCGAACTGAAGCCGCATCCGGAAGGCGGCTATTATCGCGAGACGTTTCGCGATTCCCGTACCGACGCAAACGGCCGCGCGCGGTCCACCGCGATCTATTTCCTGCTGGCACGCGGCGAGCGTTCGCACTGGCATCGCATCGATGCCGTCGAGATCTGGCACTATTACGCAGGCCACGCGCTGACGCTGAAGATCGCGGATGACGATGGACAGTGGAGCTTCAGGCTCGGGGCGAACCTCGCCGCCGGCGAACAGCCGCAGGCGATCGTGCCGCCGCATACCTGGCAATCCGCCGAAAGCACCGGCGACTGGACGCTGGTCGGCTGCACCGTGGCGCCCGGATTTGATTTTGCGACATTTGAATTGGCGCCGAAGGATTGGGAGCCGAGTTAATTCGTTATTCCGGGGCGCGCGAAGCGCGAGCTATGATGTGCAATTGCACATCTGAGAATCCATACTCATTATCGTGGTTATGGATTCCGGGCCTGCGCCTTACGGCGCCCCCTCAGATGCGCAATTGCGCATCGGGGAATGACAAATGGTGAGATTCGTAGGGTGGGCAAAGCGAAGCGTGCCCACCATTCAAGAACAATTCTGAGATGGATGGTGGGCACGGCGCAAGCGCGCCTTTGCCCACCCTACGGACTTTTTTTCCACACCATATCCCGTGCCGCAATCAGGCCGCCGCCGGCGATCAGGATCGCGGCAATCGCGATCGCCGCACTTGGTTCGGCAAAGCCCGCCAGAATCAGGAACGCGGTCGAGAGCAGCGGCGTTGCGTAGGAAGCCGCGCCCAGCACGCGGATGTCGCCGCGCTTCATGCCGATGTCCCAGGTAAAGAACGCGGCGCCGACCGGGCCTACGCCAAGCGCTGTTATGGCAAGCCATTGTCCTGTTGTTTCCGGCCAGACCGTGGTCTCCACCATGCTGTGGACCAGTGCAGCGAGCAGCGCGGTCGCGAGGCAAAAGCCGGCCACCGCGTCGGTCGGCACGGCTTTCAACTTGCGCGACATCACCGAATAGGTGGCCCAAATAAAGGCCGCGACCAACGCCGCCGCCAGTCCTGGTATCTGGCTGGGCGCAAACCCGCCGCTGTTGCCGGTGAAAAGCAGTACCGTGCCGGCAAGCCCGAGCAGCGCGCCGATGATGTGATGCGGCGCCAGCCGTTCGCCCGGCAACAGCGAGGAGAACAGCACGATCAGCAGCGGCCAGAGATAATTCACGAGGCTGGCTTCTGCCGGCGGCGCAAAGCGCAGCGCCAGGAAATACAGCGCGTGATAGCCGAACAGCCCGCCGACGCCGACCACCCACGCGGTCAGGGGCTGCCGCAGGGCGGCGAAGGCGGTGGGCCGCCAGATGAAGCTGGTGAACGCGACCAGGGCGCCGATCCCGAATGTCATGGCGGCGAGCTGAAACGCCGGAATCTTCCCGGTCGCCACCGTCAAAACAGACAGCAGCGACCACATCAGGATCGCGGTCAAACCGATCAACGTAGCGGTACGGGGAATCATGGGGGCGTCATTGCGATCCAACGGGTCGGCGCGGCGCGCCGCCCGATGACAGGCTCCGCGAAGCAATCCATCTGGCTTCAATAGCGGAAATGGATTGCTTCGTCGCTAGCGCTCCCTTGCACAAACGCTATGCGTTTGTCGCAGGCAATGACGACGAAACATCACACCATGTATTGTCCGCCATTGATCGTCAGCGTCGAGCCCGTTATGGCGCCGGCTTCGTCGGCAGCGAGGAACACCACCGCGCGGGCGATTTCCTCGGGCTCGCCGAGTCGGTTGACCGGGATCAGCGGCAGGATGCTTTTCTCCAGCACGTCCTTCGGCACCGCCTGCACCATTTCGGTGTTGATGTAGCCGGGGCAGATCGCATTGACGGTGATGCCGCCCTTGGCATTCTCGAGCGCCAACGCCTTGGTGAAGCCGATATCGCCGGCCTTGGCCGCCGAATAGTTGACCTGGCCGAACTGTCCCTTCTGGCCGTTGATCGAGGAGATATTGATGACACGGCCGAATTTTCGGGCGCGCATGCCTTCGATCACCTGGCGGGTCATGTTGAACAGCGAACCGAGATTGGTGTTGATGACCGCGTTCCATTGATCGAGCGTCATCTTGTGGAAGGCGCCGTCCTTGGTGATGCCGGCATTGTTGATCAGTACATCAACGGGACCGAGATCGGCCTCGACTTTCTTGACGCCGGCGGCACAGGCGTCGAACGAACTGACGTCCCATTTGTAGACGGGGATGCCGGTGTCGGCCTTGAACTTCTCCGCCGCGGCATCGTTGCCGGCATAGCTCGCGGCAACCTTGTAGCCCGCAGCCTTCAGCGACTTGCTGATCGCAGCTCCGATGCCTCTCGTTCCCCCCGTAACCAATGCAACACGTGCCATGTCGTATCCTCCATACTTGGTGGCCTTCTTGGTAAGCCGGAATTGCCCCGGTCTTTTGATGAAGCCTGCTCTTCACGTCCGGCGCGCGTTCGCGAAAGACGCACCAGAGATGAAAATGCCCGGCGCGAGACCGGGCATTTCAGTTTTAGCGATTTGCGCCGCGGTTGACAGATGAACGTTTCATCAACAACGCATCCTCGTGCCTTTAGTTCAGCCGCGTGCAATGCTTTCAGTCGCGTGCAATGCACATCGCAATACCCATGCCGCCGCCGATGCACAGCGTGGCGAGGCCTTTCTTGGCGTCGCGCTTCTGCATCTCGTGCAGCAGCGTCACCAGTACGCGGGCACCGGAAGCGCCGACCGGATGGCCGATCGCGATCGCGCCGCCGTTGACGTTGACCTTGGCGGTATCCCAGCCGAGATCCTTGTTGACCGCGCAGGCCTGCGCCGCGAAGGCCTCGTTGGCCTCGATCAGATCGAGATCGCCGATGTTCCAGCCGGCCTTCTTCAGCGCGGCGCGGGAAGCCGGGATCGGTCCGGTGCCCATGATCTTGGGATCGACGCCGGCCTGGCCCCACGACACGATGCGGCCGAGGACCTTCCTGCCTTCCTTGGCGGCCTGCCTGGCGGTCATCAGCACCACCGCGGCGGCGCCGTCATTGATGCCGGACGCGCTGCCGGCGGTGACGGTACCGTCCTTTTCGAAGGCCGGCTTGAGCTTGGCCATCGCGTCGATGGTGGCGCCGTGGCGCGGATACTCGTCGTCGCTGACGATGATATCGCCCTTGCGGGTCTTGATGGTGACGGGCGTGATCTCTTCCTTGAACCTGCCGGCCTTCTGGGCGGCCTCGGCCTTGTTCTGCGAATGAACCGCGAATTCGTCCTGCTGCGCACGGGTGATCTGGTACTGCCGCGCGACGTTCTCGGCGGTGTTACCCATGTGGTAGCCGTTGAAGGCGTCCCACAGACCGTCCTTGATCATGGTGTCGACCAGTTCAAGGCCGCCCATCTTGACGCCGCCGCGCAGATATTGCGCATGCGGCGCCATGCTCATGGATTCCTGGCCGCCGGCGACGACGATTTCGGAATCGCCGTTGAGCAGCGCCTGATAGCCGAGCGCGACGGTGCGCAGGCCGGAACCGCAGAGCTGGTTGACGCCCCAGGCCGGGCTTTCCACCGGAATGCCGGCGGCGATCGAGGCCTGGCGGGCCGGGTTCTGACCCTGCGCCGCGGTCAGTATCTGCCCCATGATGACTTCGGAAACGCGGCCGGGCTCGATGCCGCCCCGCTCCAGTGCTGCCTTGATGGCGATGGCGCCGAGGTCGTGGGCCGGGGTGGTGGCGAACGCGCCGTTGAAACTGCCGACCGGGGTGCGGGCGGCGCTGACGATGACGACATCGTCTGACATGGACATCTCCTGGGCTTGAGGTTCTGACGGCGGGCGGCCGGATGGCGGGCCTGTCTCTTATCTTATCCTGTTAACGTCGTTGGCACATGTCAATCGGCCCGGGGCCAAAATCGCGATGCGCCGCATTCAAAATGGCGCCCCTGACAGTTTCCATAGCAGCGCCCATGCCTTGGGATTAACCGTGCCGCACAAAACGGTAGCGGAACCGGATTGAAAATGCTTACTTTGCTGCGTTGCGCTGCTCGTCTGCCCGCCGGCGAAGCCGTCGGGTTCCCGCTCTCGGTGTCGATGTGTGAGCCCATGGCAAAGTCTGACCAACCCACCACGATCAAGAAATACGCCAACCGGAGGCTCTATAATACCGGCACCAGCACCTATGTGACGCTCGAGGATCTCGCGGCGATGGTGAAGGATGGCGAGGACTTTCTCGTCTATGACGCCAAGACCGGTGACGACATCACCCGTTCGGTGCTGGCGCAGATCATCTTCGAGCAGGAAAACAAGGCGGGACAAAATCTGCTGCCGACCACATTCCTGCGTCAGCTGATCCGCTTCTACGGCGACAGCATGCAGATGGTGGTGCCGAAATATCTCGAGCAGTCGATCGACACCCTGACGCGCGAGCAGGAAAAATTCCGCAAGCAGCTCACCAACACGTTCTCGGGAACGCCGTTCGCGCCGCTCGAGGAACATGTCCGCCGCAACATGGAATTATTCCAGCAGACGTTCTCGATGTTCAAGCCGTTCGTGCCGCCGCGCGGCGGCGTCAGCGTCGCCGAACCTGAGAAGGTGCCGGAGCCAACGGCTGACGAAGACAATATCGACGACCTTCGCCGTCAGATGAAGGACATGCAGGAACGCCTCGAGCGGATGTCGAAAGAGCCGAAGAAGGACGAGTAGGACTCTTTCTTCGCCCGCCTCTCTCCCAACGTCACCGCGGCGAAGGCCGGGGCCCATACCCGCAAATATTGATTGGTTAGCGAAGCCATCTGCACGGTGAGCGGATCGTGCCGCGAGAGCCGCCGCACCAGCTGTTCGTCGCGGAATTCGCGGCCGCTGGTCAGCGCTTGGGGAAGACCGCGGCCGCGTTATCGCTCCAGGCGATGGTGTCGGCGGCAAGGTCCCAGACGAAAGCCGCCTGCCGGAGCGACGCGAGGATGCTGGAGGCTTGCGGGACAGCTTGCACCGAGGTCGCCTCGATTCGGGACAGCCCAAGGACCGGCCAAGGAAAGGCCAGGTGAATCTGGTCGCGTGAGGATAGTGGCTCTATCGAATCAGACGCCAGGCAGAGTTCATAAATAATCTGGAAACCACGTTTTCACATGTCACAAACCGATCGGGAACGAACCGACACGCATCGGCATAGGCCTTGCGAGGGTCAGATCGCAGTGGGGAGTAACGTCCCGAAACGTGACAGTTCTGCCGGTTACGGTGTGCGATGCTTGGTACCGAACGATCAGAAGATATCCTGGACGGCGAGGTTTTGGACGCCGATGCGCCGGCCTGTGTCGAACTGGTGCCGGTGATCCAGACCGTGCAGTTGTCGCCGAAGCCTGTCTTGGCGCGGCCCGACCCTGTCTTCGTCACCCATCTGATCGCGATGGCCGATCAGGCGCCTCAGACCCGCAGCCTGCGGCGGGGCTCGCTCGAGGACGCGCAGACGGCTTACGGCGCACACATGCAGGAACGACGCAGCGTGGTCCGGCGTACGCGGCAGGTCATCTGATCAAGTTCAATTTTCGGAATGACGATCAGCGCGGCGGCGTGCCGGGCGATGGTTGCACGCCACTGCCCGGCTGCAGGCCCGGCGAGGCGACTTCCGGCGACGCTGCACGAGGCGTCGTGGGCTGCGCGAGCGTCGGTTGATCCGGCAGCACGGGCTCGGCGGCCGGCGCCGCCACCGGTGGCTCGGCCTGTCTTGCACTCTTCCTGGACACCGCAGGTGCGGTTGGAGCCAACGCGCCGCGACGCCGGCGCAGCGCCAGGCCGGACAGGAAGTCCACCAGCGCCAGTGCGGTCAACAGGAAAAAGGTGGACGTGCCGAATTTCGGCCACAGCACGAATTCAGCCGCCGCCGCGCCGAACACGATCAGCGACAACAGATGGTCGGTGAAATATTTCGCGCCGGGGCGCGCGCCTTTAACGATCTCGAGCAGCAGCAACAGAATTCCGACCGCAAGCAGGATGTCGCTCAGCGTCACCGGCCATTCCACGCCCGACATCAGCGCGATCTTGAACAACGGTTCGCCGAAGCGAACCTCGGGCATCAGGAAGGCGATGATGTTGTAGATCGCGAGCGGAATCAGAAGCAGCGGAAAGCCGATCATCGGCGAGGCCTTACCTGATAAGGAAAACCGGAAGTTCCCGGGTGAAGCTTTGCCCCTCACCATCGGGAACCGTCACCCCATTCGTTGGCCGAATTCGGGCAGGCGCTGCAGGCCGCAGCGCCCAAATCCCCTGCCGATCAGGATTCCTTCTTGGCCTTCAGAACCTGGCGGCCCTTGTACATGCCGGTTTTCAGGTCGAGGTGGTGCGGACGGCGCAATTCGCCCGAATCCTTGTCCTCGGCATAGGTCGGCTTCTTCAGCGCGTCCGCCGAGCGGCGCATGCCACGCCGCGAGGGCGATGTTTTTCTTCTGGGAACGGCCATAACGGTCCTCTAGGGGTGTTGTCGGAGGCATCGTCCTCGGTTGCGGACCGCCCGGCGCTGAAAAGCACGGGCTGCGATGCCGATAAGGCCGCGCTTATAGAGGATGGGCTGGCGTAAAGCTAGGGTCGGATGCGGTTAAAACGGGCCAAAATCGGGTTCAAAAACCGCGATTCTCGCTCCAGCACCGCGCCAACGCCGCAGCATTGGCCCGCGCCATATAGGTCCCCGCCAAACGCCGCACGCCGGGGCCGGGATTGCGGGCGCTGCGCCGCACCGGATTGGGCAGGATCGCCGCCAACAGCGCCGCCTCGCGCGGCGACAGGGTCGTGGCTGAATGGCCGAATGCGTAATTGGACCCGGCCTCGGCGCCGAACTGCCCGGAGGGTCCGAGTTCGGCGATGTTGAGGTAGATTTCGAGAATCCGCTGCTTGGGCAGCACCAGGTCGATCCACATCGCCAGCGGCAACTCCAATGCCTTGCGGACCACGCTGCGGCCAGGCCACAGGAACAGGTTTTTCGCCACCTGCTGGGTGATGGTCGAGCCGCCGCCCGACACCTCGCCCTCCTCGTGATCCTCGATCGCGTCCTGCAGTGCGCCCCAATCGACGCCGCGATGACTGCAGAATTTGGCGTCCTCGGCGCCGACCACCGAGCGCGGCAGCGCCGGCGAAATCGCCTTGAAATCGATCCATTGCCGCGAGACCGGCGCGCCTTTCAGCCAGCGCCAGGCCATCAGTGCCGAGACCGGATGGCCGGTGCGATAGAACGGCGTCACCAGATAGGGCAACAACAGCGCCACCAGCAAAATCAGCAATAAAATTCGGACAATGCGCAAATTGAGATGCTTCCGGTTCAGCCCAGCCGGCCAGGGCCGCTCAACAGGGCCCTCGGGAGATGACATCTCCAGGATATTCCGCGGGTTTTCCAGCACTTTTAAGGCGTTTGCGGTCGCCTGGCGGAATTGACTGACGGCGTGCCATCAACGATTGTCCGGCCAAATTGATCTGGAGCTATTCCTAAATGACGACCGTGACTGCAGACTTTGCCAAGCGACTGGACCAGACCGCGGAGGATACCGAAGCCCTGCTGGCGAAGCTCTTGTCGGACACGTTGTTGCCCGACGAGATCGCGCGGCCGAAGCGGCTGATGGACGCCATGCGCTACTCGAGCCTTGGCGGGGGAAAACGCCTGCGGCCGTTTCTGGTGGTCGAAAGTTCGACCGTGTTCGGCGTTCCGCGCGAGGCAGCGCTGCTCGCCGGAGCCGCCCTTGAATGCATCCACTGCTACTCGCTGATCCATGACGATCTGCCGGCGATGGACAACAGCGATTTGCGCCGCGGACGGCCGACGCTGCACAAGAAGACCGACGACGCCACCGCGATTCTCGCCGGCGACGGCCTGCTGACGCTGGCGTTCGACATCGTCACCCGCGACGAGATCCACAGGGATCCGACCGTGCGTCTGCTCTTGACCCGTGCGCTGGCGCGCGCTTCGGGCATCGGCGGCATGGTCGGCGGCCAGATGCTCGACCTCGCCGGCGAAGGCCGGTTCGGCGACCGCGAGCCGGTCGACGTGGCGCGGCTGCAGCAGATGAAGACCGGCGCGCTGTTGCGCTATGGCTGTATCGCGGGCGCGATCCTCGGCCAGTCCAGCCAAAGGGAATACCAGGCGCTCGACGATTACGGCCGCGCGCTCGGCGAAGCCTTCCAGATTGCCGACGATCTGCTCGACGTCGAAGGCGATGCCGCAGCGCTCGGCAAGCAGACCGGCCAGGACGCGGCGCTCGGCAAGACCACCTTCGTCACCCAGCTCGGCATCGACGGCGCCAAGCAGCGCGTGCGTGACCTGTTGGCGCGTGCCGATTCGGCGCTGTCGGTTTTCGGCGCCAGGGGCGACGTGCTGCGCGCGGCGTCGCGCTTCGTTGCCGAGCGCAAGAATTAGGGAAACACATGTCCGGCAAGGAATTCGAGGAACACCTTCTTCGATTCAGGAGAATGCCGGTCCCCCTGCGCGTGGTCTATGCGCGGCCACGCACTTTCTTCTCGATTGCGGTCGGGATCATCGCGTTCTTCCTGCTGCCGGGGTCGCTGCGGCTGGTGACGCGGCTTCTGGTCGGCTGGGATATCTTCGTCGCACTTTATCTGGTGCTGGTCTTCACCATGGTGCTGCGCAGCGGCATCATGCATATCCGCCGCAACGCCGTGCTCCAGGATGACGGCCGTTTCCTGATCCTGATGGTGACCGCGCTCGGCGCGTTCGCCAGCATCGCCGCCATCGTGTTCGAACTCGGCGCCTCGAACCGCAGCGCGCCCGGATTGATCCTGGCCACGGTGACCATCGCCTTGTCATGGGCGGCGGTGCACACCGCCTTCTCGCTGCACTACGCCCATGAATATTATCGCGGCGGCAAACCGGGCGGCCTGCAGTTTCCCAATGGCGACCCGCATAAGGACGCCGACTACTGGGATTTCGTCTACTTCTCGTTCGTGATCGGCATGACCGCGCAGGTTTCCGACGTCGGCATCACCGACAAGACCATCCGCCGCACCGCGACCGTGCACGGCATCATTTCATTCGTGTTCAATACCGCGCTGGTCGCGCTGATGGTCAACATCGCTGCGAGTGCGATCTAGACTAGTGCCAAAACAA
>Ga0310810_10004616_pt1 | contig 15265 bp, 15 predicted proteins | sample NCmetagenome_FD_207641 | JGI IMG/M metagenome (GOLD analysis project Ga0310810, IMG submission 207641) | Soil microbial communities from experimental microcosm in Duke University, North Carolina, United States - NC | ecosystem: Engineered > Artificial ecosystem > Soil microcosm > Unclassified ...
GGCTGGTTAAGCCGCACTCCATCCATGTAAACCGAGAGGCCCTGCGGCGTCCCCAGCAGCGGCGACGCAGTGTAGCCGCGATAGTTCACATCGGGCTGGAACGGATTGCCCTGGATTTCGTTCACGTGCACGCCATCCAGATGCCGGTTCAGGAAATCGGACAGGTCCAGAGCGCCGCTGTTCTGGATGTCCTGCTCATTGGCGGTTTGAACCGGAGCCGCGATCTCATTGGGCGAGACATCGATGCCCGGAAGAGGCGTGGTGGCGACCACGTCCACCTTGAAAGACGCGGTGCCCAGCGACATCGTAATGGTGCGCGACACGGGCGCCTGGGAACGCACGTCCACCAGCACGGTCTGGGTGGAGAATCCGCTCTTGGAGACCACCAGCCGGTAACGGCCGTAAGGCAGATCCTCGAAGGTGTAACTACCCTCAGCATCTGTCTCAAAGCTTCGATCCACGCCGGAACCGGGATTTTGGATTTGCCCCGACGCTTGCATCGGCACCCCGGACGGATCCTTGACCCCCAGTCGTATTTCGCCGGCCGGGCGCTGCCCCTGTAACGCTCCGCTCACTCCCAAAAGGGCCAAGAAAGACAAAATGATGCCTCTCCTCGAGCCCAGTCGGAGTGAAGCCATATTTAGACAGTCCTCAAAACCACTATTTGTTCAGCCTTTTTGAAGTGGCTGCAGCCCTCGTTTCCGTATCTTTATCATTGCGAGCTGGTTATCCCGATTTCCACAAAATCAGTGAACAGAACGCGCCGAAACGGAATAATCAAGCGTGGAGCCCGTTCCCATTGCGCCGGATTCGGGAGGAGGGTACATTCGAAGGTATTCCAATGCCGACTGCTCCAGCAGCCTCGACCGCGTTGTCCGTTCATTCAACGACGGGCCATCTTTCCGATCACGGCTCCCGGTTAGAGGAGGAGGTGGTTGCGCTTTTCGATCAGTTCCGGGATCGGCTACTGCGTTACCTTTTGAGCTTCGGGCTCACGATTCCGGATGGCGAGGAGGTGGTCCAAGAAGTATTCCTTTCGCTGTTTCAGCACCTGCAACGCGGCAAATCGCGCGAAAACCTTCGCGGCTGGGTTTTCCGGGTAGCGCACAATCTGGCATTGAAGCGGCGCTATCAGATCCGCCGAAGTTTAGAGGTGATGAGTGAGCCAGGCGGCGCCGAAGAATTGGCCATCGACCCGGCTCCGAATCCGGAGACGCAAATGGTAAACGGCCAGGTTCAGCAGCGGCTGGCGGCTGTCCTAAAGGCGTTGCCGGAGCAGTCTCGCAGGTGTCTTTTTCTGCGGGCCGAAGGATTGCGATATCGAGAGATCGCGCAGGTCCTTGATATGTCGCTGGGCGCGGTATCGCTTTCTTTGGCACGATCGCTGGCACGTATGGCGCGTGCCGCCGAGAGGTGAAACGTATGTGGCATATAGATTCACATCTTTCCGACCAACAATTGCTCCTGGATGTGGAGGGAGAGCTCTCCGCGCGCGATGAGAAGCAGCTTCGGACGCATCTCGAAGCCTGCTGGAAATGCCGCGCGCGCCGTCAGGAGATCGAGGGCGCCATCGCCGGTTTCATTCGGGTTCACGAATCTGAGCAGAACCTAGAGCTGCCGCCGATCGCCGGTCCGCGCGCGTTGCTGAAGGCTCATCTCGCGCAACTTTCAGCGGCCGCGCCGAAGCACGCCTCGCTGTGGTTTCCCCTTCCCCGCGGATTTGCCTGGACACTTGCGGCGGCCGCATGCGGGTTGCTGGCGATGGGTCTGCTGATGGCCCGCTTAGGCGGACGGACCAACCTCCGCGCTGCCGTGGTCTCGGTTCCGGATTCCCGGCTCACGCCCGGCGCGGCCCTGCTGGTGAGCCGGCCGGCAGTGTGCTCGCAGTCCAACACCAACAACAAACCCGTTCCGATCGTGCTGCAGCGCCAGGTATTCGCGGAATACGGAATCACGGGAGCCGAGCCGCGGGCGTATGAAGTCGACTACCTGATCACGCCGGCGCTGGGCGGGGCGGATGACATTCACAATCTGTGGCCTCACTCCTACTCCGCGACGGTCTGGAACGCCCAGGTGAAGGACGCCCTGGAGAACCGCCTCCGCCAGATGGTCTGCGATGGAAGCCTGGATTTGACCGAAGCGCAGCAGGAAATCGCCACCAATTGGATCGCTGCGTACAAGAAGTACTTCCATACCGACAAGCCCCTGTCGGATCACTGACCCACAATTTGGGCCTGGAGCGGGGCCAGCATCCCGAGCAGCTCGTTCTTTTCGCCGACTGGGACTTTCAGTTCGTCCAGCGCCGCCGTCAGATCCTCCACCACGCTATCAAACGCCTCCTTGGTGATCCCCATCCCGGTGTGGACGCTTTTAAGATCCGGTCCCTTGTACTGGCAGGGGCCTCCAGTCGCCTGGCACACGAAATCGGCCAAGCTGGCCTTGTACCGCGCGGCGGACCCCGGATGGGCTGCCCAGCCGAACCATCCGTTCACCCGGTCGTCTTTGAGAATGTGATCCAGAAGCCCATCCACGACGGCGCGAATGGCCGGCATGCCGCCCAGCCGTTCATACAGGGGAGGCTCCGCCGCGGGAGCCTGAAAACTCCCGCCCATAAGAGCCATCGCCGCCCAGGCCAGTCCAGTTGTTACTGTTCTTGTTTTTTTGATCATTGGATTTCGTCTCCTCCACCCTTACGGGCGCAAACCAGAGACGAAATCGATCAACCGTTCGCGCCCGGAGGCAATTCGGCGGCTCCGGCCTTCATGGCAGAGCTGACGTCTTCGATCAAAGCCGCCCAGGCAGCTTTGACGTCCGGCGAGAACTCGGGGTATAGCATGTGGCCGAGCGCCCACAGAAACGCCGTGGCCAGCGTGTCGTAGTTCGCCGGAACCACGCCGTAGGCCACATGCCTCAGGCCCATGGCGCGCAGCGCCGGCCGCTGCTGGTCAAAATCGTCCAGTCCCTCTACCAGCGTCTCCAGCATGTCGCCGAACTTACGGGCCTGGATGCCGATATCGTTGCGGAACATGGGACGCACCGAGGGAGCGATCTGAAACAGCCGTCCGTAGAAGAGCTGCACCAACGGTCCAGCGACTTCACGCAGCGCCGGAAAGGTTTCGCGGATGAGCTGCTTTTGTCTGGAAGTCATAGCCAGGTCCTCATGTTCATTGCGGATTTGGAGACGCCAAATCCGCCTCGAGCTCCTTCATTTCGGCCCGTAGCGCGTCGAGGGCCGGAGCGGATCCCGCCTGCGACGCAAGGGCTCCCGCGATACGCTCCGCTTCGGCGTACGCGGCGGCGGCCCGCACCAGGTCGCGCTGGGCAACATACAGGAGCCCGATGCGCGCGTCCGCGACAGCCAGATCGATGCGCAACTGGTCGTTGGCCAGGCGCGCTTCGCGGTTGACTATCAGAACACCGGCCAGCATCAGCGCCGCGATTACGCCCACGGCGGCGACCGCGCCGCTCCGCCGGCGCAGGAACTTGCCGGCGCGGTAGGCTAACGTGTCCGGCACGGCTTTAACCGGAAGATTGGCAAGATGGCGCTGGAGATCGGCCGCGAACTCCTCCACCGTCTGGTACCTGCGCCGGGGATTCTTGTCCAGCGCCCGGAACAGAATGGTGTCCAGGTCGCCGGAGAGCCGCCGGGCCAGGCCATGGTCCTGCACCGCGCGGCTGGCCCGCAGCACCGGCTGCTCGCAAATGGTTCTCTCGATTTCGAGCAGCGTACGATTCGCGAAGCGGTGCGGATTCGTTCCCGTCAAGAGCTCATAGAGAACCGCCGCGAGCGAATAGACGTCGGAAACTACTGTGACCGGCTCGCCGCGAATCTGTTCCGGGCTGGCGTAATCGGGCGTCATCAGGCGGCCCGCCTCCGTGACCGTGTCCTTGCCCAGCGGATCGGAATAGAGCAGTTTGCAGATGCCGAAATCCAGCAGCTTCGCCACGCCCTCTTGGGTGACCAGAATATTGCCGGGTTTAATGTCGCGATGCACCACGAAATGCCGGTGCGCATGCTCGACGGCCGAGCAAACGTCCAGAAAAAGACGCAGGCGCTGCTCCACGCTTAAATCGCGCTGGCGGCAGTATTCGGTAATCCGCACGCCATCGACGTATTCCATGACGATGTAGGGCAGATCTTCGCCGATGGTGCCCCCATCCAGAAGCCGCGCGATGTGGGGATGATCCAGGCTGGCCAGGATCTGGCGCTCGCGGCGGAAGCGCTGCAGCACGAAGCCTGTGTCCATCCCGGGAGTAACTAACTTCACCGCGACGTTGATGTGGTATTCCTGATCGTCGCGCTGGGCCAGGTAAACGGTCCCCATCCCGCCCCTTCCGATCTCGCGCACCAGGCGGTAGGGACCCGCGCGTTCTGGTTCGCGGGCGCGGTTTTTCTGCGCCTCATAGAAACCCACCAGACCGGCCTTCACTTGATCGTCGACGAATCCTTCGCGGGCCTTGCGGTCGCTTTCGAGCAAGGAGGACAGTTCGCGCAGCAGCTCTTGGTCGCCTGCGCAGGCTTGTACGGCCCAAACCGTGCGCTCGCCCGCGGGAAGCGCGACGGCCTGATGAAACAGCTCGCCGACGCGCCGCCAGGCTAGCGGAGTCATGCGCCCGATGCGGCCCCCGATTCGCCGCGTTGCATCTCGCGATGCAGCCAGGCCTCTGCCATGCGTTGTTCGCGGCCGACGGTGGCCACCGAGGTCTCCAGCACCCGCGCAGTCTCCTCCACGCTGAACCCGCCGAAAAACCGCAGCTCGATCACCTTGGCCTGGCGGGGATCGATCCTGGCGAGCTCGGTCAGCGCATCGTCCAAGGCGATTACCGAGGAGCTTCGCTCGGGCGCGAATCCGAGCGCGTCCTCCAGAGGCATCTTGGCCGCTCCCGCGCCGCGTTTCTGACTCTTGTGCTTGCGGGCGTGATCCACCAGGATCTGCCGCATGAGTTGGGCGGCGACGCCGAAGAAGTGCGAGCGGCTTTCCCAATCCGGCATCTTCTGCGCGACCAGGCGGAGGTAGGCTTCGTGGACTAGAGCGGTGGGCTGGAGCGTCGCGGCGGCACGCTCGTCGCGCATGTAGTTCGCGGCCAGCCTCCGCAATTCCGAATACACGATGGGGGTGAGCGCGTCGACCGCGGCCTGATTTCCGTTCTTCCACTCCAGCAGGAGCCTGGTGACTTCTTCGGTAGGCATGGACGTTCATAACACTTTATCGAAAATGCAAAACGCCCGCCCGGGGATGCCGGGCGGGCAGAATTGCGTCGGGGGGACCGCTAGGGGATGTTTACCAGGTAACCGGTGATTGTGACGGCGCCGGAAGTGGCGGACGAGTAATTCCCGAAGGCGTCCGAGCTCTTGCTCACGAAAACCGTCATGTTCGTGCCGCCATCGGCATACATCCGGAGCGGCGATGTGCCGTTGTACTGCGCGCCACTCTGCCCGTCCGGCCCCATATTCGTCAAGGGGATCCACATGGCCGACACGGCGCCATTCAAGTGGGTTTGCAGGCTCATGCGCGGGACGGTTCCGTTCGAGTTCCCCACGAAATACCCGCTGATCTGTTCGACGACCAGTCTCTTTCCGGCTGGCACGGGGATGGTGAAGGAGTAGAAATAATTGACCCCCAGCATGGACACGCCCTGTTGCCACTGGAAGGGCTGAAACGCGGGGTTATTCTGTTCCTTCACCGGCACCGGCTGCGCAGGCGAGTTGGTCACGACGACATTGCTCGTGCCAGTCCCGCCGGCCTGTCCCGAGGGCTGATTGTTGCCTTGTCCGGTGGCGATTCCGGCGGCCAGGAGGACTACCAGGGCGGTCCCTCCGAATCTGACGTTCTTTTGCATGTTGTTCATTTTGCGTCCTCTTTCTTTTGTTTTGTTGTCTTAACTGCCTTACACATTCACGGGCGCAAACTGCACGCGGGATCGCTCACATGCTTGAAAAAAATTTCTGATATCCTTGAAGTGGATGTTGTTTCTGCCTCCGCGCCCGCGGATGTCTGCCTGCCCGGACCTGACGAAGTTCCGTCCCAAAACGTCCCGCCTCGAATGAAATCTATTGTCCAGATCAGCCGCGGCATTGAGTCCCTGTTCGGGACCCGAGACGAAAATATCCGCCTGATCGAAAACGGCTTGAATATCCGCACGCGGCTCCTGAACGACTCGCTTGAAATCGAAGGCGAGGAGACCAGCGTCTCCCGCGCCGTGCAAATCCTGAACGACTACGTCGCACTGGTGCGCGAGGGGCACGCCTTCAACAACGGCGACCTCAACAGCTTTCTGCGCGTGGTGACCACGGACGCCGACACGTCCCTGCGCAACCTGGTCGAAAGCGGAAAACAGCGCACCTTCGGCAAGAAAGTCATTGCTCCCAAGAGCATGATGCAGAGGCGTTATATCGACGCCATCGAGCGCTACGATCTGGTGTTCGGCATCGGCCCGGCAGGCACCGGCAAAACGTATCTGGCCGTGGCCATGGCGGTGGCCGCGCTGCTTTCGAAGAAGGTCAGCCGCATTATTCTGACGAGGCCCGCCGTCGAAGCCGGCGAGCGTCTGGGGTTCCTGCCCGGAACGTTTCAGGAAAAAGTGGATCCGTATCTGCGCCCTTTGTACGACGCCCTGTTCGACATGCTGGAAGCGGAGAAGGTCGAAAAGCTTCTGGAGCGCAACGCCATCGAAGTGGCGCCCATCGCCTTCATGCGCGGACGCACGCTCAATGACAGCTTCATCATCATGGATGAAGCCCAGAACACCACGCCCGAGCAAATGAAAATGATCCTCACCCGCCAGGGCTTCAATTCGAAGATGGTAGTGACCGGCGACATCACCCAGATCGATCTGGCCATGGGGCAGCGCAGCGGTTTGGTCGAGGTCGCCGACATTCTTCGCGGCGTGGAGGGGATCCAGTTCGTCCAGTTCGATGAACGCGACGTGGTACGCCACAGCCTGGTGCAGAAGATCGTGAAAGCGTACGAGCGCTATAACGAGGCGATCGGCGCGAATCGCCAATTATCCCTGCGGCTGGCCGAGCCCCCGGCCGAAACCGGATCGCGCGACACTGGACCGGCGGAGCCGGTCTCTCCTCAGTTTCCCGTCGCCTAAAGACCGCTGCATGTCTGAATCCGCCACATCCATACTGTTTCGGCACCCATCGCCCAAGGTGCGGCGCGCGGAGCTGCGGCGGTTTCTGAAAGACCTGGCGCGCGAAATTCTGCCGGGGCAGGGCGTGACATGTTTGATTGCGTCGGATAAGGATCTGAGCGCGCTGAATCGAAAATTTTGCGGCAAAAGCTACGCCACGGACGTGCTTTCATTCCCCCCTAACGACATTGCGATTTCTTTCGATCGCGCCGCGGCGCAGGCCGCCGAACTGGGGCATGCCGTCGGGGACGAGCTGCGCATCCTGATGCTGCACGGTCTGCTGCACCTGGCCGGCATGGATCACCATAGCGATAACGGCGCTATGGCGCGTGCCGAAGCTCGCTGGCGCAAGCGGCTGGGACTGCCTGCCGGGCTCATTGAACGGGCCATCGCATGACGCTGCTTCTGACTGTGGCGGCCGGGGCCGTCGCTCTTCTGGTCACGCTGGTCACCTGCATCCAGCTTCTGTACCTGGAAAGCCTGCGGGTCCGCACGCGCGAGCTGCCGTCTTTGCAATTCTTCCGCGAAGCACTCGAGCCTCGCATCAAACTGGAAACGGAACGCGGAGCGCTGACCTTTTCCCTGGTGAAACACATCGGCCTGGGTGTTCTCGGCTGCCTGATTGTGGCCATTACGCTCGAAAGCTCCCCGCTCTGGGAGGCGCTGGCAGGCGCGTTCCTCCTGACCGGCTTGGCCACAGTCCTGGGCGGGCACCTGATTCCCCAGATCGTGTACCGCAAGACCACCGGCCAGGGTCTGGCGGCGCTGGTGCCCGTATTTCGCGCGCTGGCCCTGGCGGCGCGCCCGCTGACCTGGATTGTGGAATTCCTGCAATCGCTGTTCGAGCTGGGCCGCCCGGCGCCCGGCGAGGAAACAGCCGCCGAGGAACATATTGAGGCGCTGATCAGCGCCGGCGAGGAAGAGGGCATTATCGAGGAGGGCGACCGCGAGCTGATCCAGTCCGTGGTGGCTTTCGGCGACAAGACCGTGCGCGACGTGCTGACGCCGCGGCCGCGCGTCGTGGCGATCAGCCAGGATGCGACGCTCGACGAATTGCGCGAGTTGGCGATTACCGAACAGTTTTCCCGCATCCCCGCTTTCGACGGCGATATCGATTCGATCACCGGTTTCGTCCACGTCCGCGACATGTTCGAGCTGGATGAAGAAGAGCGCGCCAAGCGCAAGGTGCGCGACATTCTGCGGCCCGTCCGCCTAGTCCCGGAAACCAAGCCGGTCAACGATCTCCTGAAGGAAATGCAGGAAGAAGGCGCGCACATGGCCGTGGTGGTGGATGAGTACGGCTCCACCGCCGGCATCGTCACGCTGGAAGACATGGTGGAGGAGATCGTCGGCGAGATTCACGACGAGCACGAGCCCGCGCGCGACTTTCACGAGGAATCCGACGGCAGCTACGTGGTTTCGGGCAGCTTCGACCTGGGGCGACTGGGCGACCTGCTCGAATTCCGTCCGCCGGACGGCACTGAATCGACCACCGTGGGCGGCCTGATCACCGAGTGGCTCGGCCACGTGCCCGCGGTCGGCGAAGAAGCCGAGCGCGACGGCATCCAGATCAAGGTGCTGGCCTCCAATAATCTGCGCGTGGACCAGGTGCGCGTGGCGAAAGCCGCCGGCAAGTGAAGCACAAGGCTGGATTCGTTTCGATCCTGGGACGGCCCAATGCCGGGAAATCCACGCTGCTGAACGCGCTGCTGGGAACCAAGCTGGCGATTGTCGCGCCGCGGCCGCAGACCACGCGCACCGCCATCCAGGGCGTGCTGACGCTGCCGGGCGCGCAGATGGTGTTCGTCGACACGCCTGGAATCCACGAATCCTCGACCCTGCTCAACAAGCGCATGATGGATCAGGTCCGGGCGTCGTCTGACGCGGATGTCGTCTTGTTCCTGGTCGATGCGACGGCCGCTTTCAAGGAAGAAGACGCGCAGGCGGTCGACCTGGTGAAAAAAACCGGAGCTCCGGCCCTGGCGGTATTCAACAAGGTCGATAAGCTGCGCGACAAGCCCAAGATCCTGGCGCTGATCGAGCGCTATCAAGCGCTGCACGATTTCGCCGCGTACATACCCGTTTCCGCGCTCAAGGGCGAGGGCCTGGATCTGCTGCGGAAAGAGATCCTGGCGCGGTTGCCGGAAGGCCCGTCGCTGTATCCCAAGAATCACCTGACCGATCAGCCGGAGCGTTTTCTGGCGGCTGAAATTATTCGCGAGAAAGCTCTCCACCTCACGCACCAGGAAGTCCCGCACGCCGTGGCGGTGATGGTCGAACACTGGGAGGATACCCCCGCCCTGCTGCGAATCGCCGCGACCATCTATGTCGAGCGTCCGGGGCAGAAAGCCATTCTGATCGGTGCGGGCGGAGCGCTGCTCAAAAAGATCGGGACGCTGGCGCGGCGGGAGATAGAAGCGCTGGTTCGGAAGAAGGTCTTTTTGCAGACCTTCGTGAAGGTCCGCCCGAACTGGCGTCAGGACCCCGAGTTCCTGGCCGCCACCGATTGGCGGGGCATGGTGGGGCAGTAAGTAGCGCTAAGGAGAAATGTAGAATAAGAGCATGCTGCCCAGGCTCATAGCTCTGTTGCTCCTGGCGACTCTGGCGATGCCTCTGCTGGTCGCACAGCAAAAGTCGGGCGTGTCCGACGATACGATATCCGACAACGTGCGCCAGAAGCTCGCAAGCGATGCGGACGTCCGCGGCGCGGCGCTCGATGTGACTGTCAAGGATGGCGTCGTCACGATTAAGGGTAGAGTGCATACCGAGAAGGGCCGCAGGAAGGCAACCGAGATCTCCAAGAAGGTCAAGGGCGTGGTCAACGTCGACAATCAGCTCAAGCTGTACAGCGACAAATAGACTCCGGGCGAGGCATGCCCCCCTCTCATCAGGAACAGACTGTCGAGGCGCTCCGCGTCCAAGCCGGCTGGTGCGAAAAGCTCGGATCGCCGCTGTACCACGCTTTTCTTTTGCACATGGCGGACGACGTCGCAGCGTCGGGCATTTGCTGGAAGCTTCTCGAGCCATGCACCACCCCGGTTCTTCCGCTGCGGTTTCTCGGCGCGATTCACGGCCTGGTTCTGGAGGGCCGGCTGCCGCGACTCGCCCGGTTCTACCCTTCCGCGGGCGGCACGGCCGACGCCGAGGCCGCGTGGCCGGTCCTACTGGCTGAACTGGGTCGGCACGGCGAGATGGTGAGCAAGCGGATACCGCCCGTGGTCCAAACCAACGAAGTCGCGCGGTGTTGCGCCCTGCTGCCGGGATTCCTTGAAATCGTCCGCCACACCGGCCTGCCGTTGCGGCTGCTCGAAATCGGCTGCAGCGCGGGGCTCAATCTCCGCTGGGATCGCTATCGCTACGAAACCAGCCACAGCGCGTGGGGCGATGCTGGCTCGCCGCTAATTTTCCGCGACAATTTCGTGAATGACCTGCCGCCGTTCGACCAACCTGTTCACGTGATGGAGCGCTGCGGATGCGACCTGAACCCGCTCGACGCCACAACCGAGCACGGACGCTTGACGTTACTCTCCTTCGCGTGGCCCGATCAGGAGGAGCGCTTGCATCGTCTGACCAATGCCATCGAGGTAGCTCGCGCTGTCCCCGCCGTGCTGGAATGCTCGGACTTGAACGAATGGCTGGAGCGGCGTCTGGCCAAGCCGTGTGCCGGAGCCGCGACTGTGGTCTTCCATTCGATCGTGCTGCCGTATCTGAGCGCCGCCACACGCGAACGCCTGAACGCGTTGCTAGCGCAAGCGGGCGAACGAGCCACAGTGGAAGCTCCCTTGGCCTGGCTCAGCATGGAGACGGGCGGGAAGGAGGCCGAAGTGCGCCTCACTCTTTGGCCCGGAAACCATCGGAGACAGATCGCCACTACCGGATACCACGGCCGCGACGTCGACCTAATGCCGGAAGTGGCGGACGCCGGTGAAGACCATCGCCAGTCCTAGCCGGTCGGCGGCGGCGATCACTTCTTCATCTTTAACGGAGCCTCCGGGCTGGATCACCGCGGTAATGCCATGCTTAGCTGCTTCTTCGACCCCGTCGGGGAACGGGAAGAAAGCATCCGAGGCGACGATCGATCCCTGGAGCGGCAGCACGGCCTTCATCGCGCCGACTTTGACCGAATCCACGCGGCTCATCTGACCGGCCCCGACGCTAAGGCTCTGGCCCGCGCGCGCGTACACGATCGCGTTCGACTTAACGTGTTTCGATACTTTCCAGCCGAACTCGAGCGCGGTCCACTCCTCGGCACTGGGAGTCCGCTTGGTCTTGACTTGTACCTCATCGCGCGAGAGGCGATGCACGTCCGGAGTCTGGGCGAGATAACCGCCGCTGATTCCCTTGATGACGAGTCCTGATGGCTCGGCCGTTACGTTCAGCAGGCGGAGACTCTTCTTGGAAGACAGAACGGCGCGCGCTTCGGCCGAGTAATCCGGCGCGGCAATCGCCTCCACGAACGTCTTGCCGATCTCCGTGGCAGTTTCCGCATCGAGCGCCCGATTGAACGCCAGCACTCCTCCGTACGCGGAGACCGGATCGGCTTCAAACGCCCGGCGGTAACTTTCGGCCAGCGTGGAAGCTTCCGCGCATCCGCACGGATTGGTGTGCTTGATGATCGCCGAGGCAGGCTCATTGAATTCCTGGATCAACTGCCAGGCCGCATCCAGATCGACCAGATTGTTGTAAGAAAGCTCCTTGCCCTGGAGCTGCTCGGCCCCCGCGATCCCGGTTTTCCCGGTGGCATAGAGCGCAGCCGACTGGTGCGGATTTTCGCCGTAGCGCAGCGCCAGGGCGCGCGGCGCGCGGATGTCGAGCACGGCCGGCAGAAGTTCGCCCGTGGGAGGGATTTCGGCCAGGCGAGCGGAGACGGCGCGGTCGTAGGCTGCCGTGGTAGCGAACGCCTTCTTGGCCAGTGTCCAGTGTGTTTCTTTCGAAAGCGATCCGCCTCCGGCGCGCAGCTCCGCGATCACGCCCGCGTAGTCGGCGATCGAGGTGATCACGGCTACGTCCTGCCAGTTCTTGGCGGCGGCCCGGATCATGGTGGGGCCGCCGATATCGATGTTCTCGATGAGCTCCTCGAGCGAGGCATCCTTCTTCGCGGCCACTTTTTCGAATTCGTACAGGCTCACCGCCACCAGATCGATCCTCGGAATGCCGTGCTCGGCGATCGCCTGCATATGCTCGGGCTTGGAGCGGACCGCGAGAATCCCGCCGGCGATACGCGGGTGAATGGTCTTAACCCGGCCGTCCAGCATTTCTGGAAACTGAGTGACGTCAGCCACCTCGCGCAGGGGCGTTACGTCCGCGTCTTTCAGTACTCGAAAGGTCCCGCCGGTGGAGAGAATTTCTATACCCAGACCGGTCAGAGCGCGCGCAAAATCGACGATCCCAGTCTTGTCGGTCACACTGAGGAGAGCACGTTCGATACGCGTGTTACGGGGCATGGATCTTCCATTATGGTGTACTCTGGAACGTCTATGCGACTGGTGACATTTCAGGGGCCGGGGTCCGCGCCCGAAGCCGGCATTGTGGAAGGAAACAAAGTTCAGGGCCTGGGTGTGGACATGCTCACGGTGTGCGCCACGGGGCGCGTCCCGGAGGCCCGCGGGCCGTCGTTCGATCTGACTTCGGTCAAGTTGCTGGCGCCGGTGCCGCGTCCGCCCAAGCTGATCTGCGTGGGACTGAACTATCGCGATCACGCGGCAGAATCGCGCTCGGAGATCCCCAAAGTTCCCACCATATTCAGTAAGTTTTCGAACGTGGTGATCGGCCCGGGCGATCCCATCGTGCTGCCCAAGGCATCGCGCAAGCCGGATTACGAGGCGGAATTCGCCTTCGTCATCGGCCGCGGCGGACGTCACATTCCGGCCGCGCAAGCCCTCGATCACGTGCTGGGTTACACCATCGTCAACGACGTCAGCGCCCGTGATTTCCAGACCGCCACCACGCAGTGGCTGATGGGCAAGACCTTTGATACCTTCGCTCCCATGGGTCCCTGGATCGTGACCAAGGACGAGATCCCCGATCCGCACGCGCTCGATATTTCGCTCGAAATCGGGGGTGAAACGCTGCAAAGCTCCAACACGCGTGAAATGGTGTTCCGCCTTCCGGAGCTGATCGAATACGTCTCCTCCGCGGTCACGCTCGAGCCCGGCGATGTGTTCGCCACGGGCACTCCGGCGGGCGTCGGATTCGGCCGTAAACCGCCGCGATGGCTGAAACCGGGGGAGGAAGTCATCGTGCGCATTTCGGGTATCGGCGAATTGAGGAATCCGACCATCGCTGAATAAAAATGCAAACGCTGTTCCAGGACATTCGCTTCGGCGCCCGCGTGTTGCTGCATTCGCCGGGAATGACCGTGGCGGTGATTCTGGCGCTGGCGCTCGGTATCGGCGCGAACACCGCTATGTTCAGCGTGGTGGACGCACTGATCCTGCATCCGCTGCGGTATCAGAATCCGTCCGAGCTGGTGGTGGTGTGGGACCGCGATGCGCAAGGGCAGCTTCGCGGCGCGTCGTCCGGAAATTTTCTGGACTGGCGAAAAGCCAAGTCCTTCTCCGCGATGGCCGGCTGGGCGGCTTCTTCCTACACCCTGACCGGACTCGATCAGCCCCAGCAGATTTACGGCGCCCGCGTTACAGCGCAATTTTTCACAACCCTGGGCGTGAAACCTCTACTGGGCCGGACGTTCCTGCAGGGTGAGGACGGCCTAGACGGATCGGGCGGCGGCAGCAAGGTGGCCGTGATCGGGTATGACACCTGGCAAAACTCCTTGAGCGGCGATCCGAACGTGCTGGGCCGGACCATCCGCCTGAACCAGGTTCCCTACGCCATCATCGGCGTGATGGGTCCCGAGTTTCAGTTCTTATCGCGGCGTCACCAGGTGTGGGTGCCGGCTGTACTGGATACGGCCAATCGCGATTACCGTTATCTGACCGTGATCGCGCGGCTGAACACGTCGCGCGGTGCGGCGGGGGCGGAAATGACCGCGCTGACGCGTTCGCTCCAGGAAGCTTATCCCAAGAGCAATACGGGCTGGGCCATCCAGGTCGACGATTTCCAGGATTACCTGGTCAATCGCCGCATACGGACGCGGCTGCTCATCTTGTTCGCGGCGGTGGGCGCGGTGCTGCTATTGGCGTGCACCAATGTCGCGAGCCTGCTGCTGGCTCGGTCGGCGGCCCGCGGGCGCGAGATCGCCGTGCGCGTATCCATGGGCGCGACCCCGGCCCGGGTCGTGCGTCAGTTGCTTACGGAAAGCGTCATGCTGGCGCTGATGGGAGCGGGGCTGGGGCTGGCGCTGGCAGCACTGTTGATCGACCTGGCGCCGGGCTTCGTGCCCGCTAACGCGATTCCCACCACGGCACCAATCCAGTTGAATTTTCTAGTGCTGTCCTTCACCCTGGGGATCGCGGTTCTGACCGGCGTGTTGTTCGGACTGGCGCCGGCCCTCTCGCTGGCGCGTCCGGACGTGCGCGACACGCTCAACGATGCCAGCCGCGGATCCACCGGTGGACGCGGCCGCCAGCGCTTCCGCCAGGCCATGGTGGTGATCGAAGTGGCGGTCGCCCTGGTGCTGCTCGCCGGCGCCGCGCTGATGTCGGAGAGCCTGCGTCACATGACCGACATCGATCTTGGTTTCGATCCCAGCCGGGTGCTCACGCTGCGGGTATTTCTGCCGGTGGCGCGTTATAACGGAGATCAGGCCTATCAGTTTCACGTGCGTGCGATGGAAAAGATCGCGGCGCTGCCCGGTGTGGAGAGCGTGGCCATGGGGACCAACCTGCCTCTGGCGCGGCTGAGTATGTATGTGCCCTTCGATCTGGACACTGCGTCATCGCGCACGCTGGCGGAGCGGCCCGACGTCGGCTATACCACGATTAGCGGCGGCTATCTTCACACGCTCGGCATTCCGCTCAAGCGCGGGCGCGATTTCACCGATCGCGACCGGGCTGGCGCGCCGACCGTGGCGCTGATCAACGAAGCCTTCGCGGCCTTGCATTTTCCGCATCAGGATCCCGTAGGGCGTCAGCTTCTGCTCAATCCGCCGATGCTGGGACAGAATGGATTCGCGGATCCGGTCCGCGCGGAAATCGTGGGCGTGACGGGCAACGTGAAACTGAACGAT
>Ga0310810_10004618_pt1 | contig 15261 bp, 15 predicted proteins | sample NCmetagenome_FD_207641 | JGI IMG/M metagenome (GOLD analysis project Ga0310810, IMG submission 207641) | Soil microbial communities from experimental microcosm in Duke University, North Carolina, United States - NC | ecosystem: Engineered > Artificial ecosystem > Soil microcosm > Unclassified ...
ATAGTGGCGGATCGTTTGCACGGGCGAGGGGATGCGCGACGCCGAGACCGCGCTCGGCCGGCCGGCGCGCGCGGGCAAGCTCGTGCTGACCCTCGCGCTCGACCGGATCGCCGACTATTACCGGGTCCGTTGAGCGAGGGCATGGCCATGATTCTCTACGGCTCGTCATTGTCGCCATTTGTGAGGAAGGTGCTCGCTTACGCGGCCGAGAAGGGCATCGAGCTCGAGGTCAAAGCTGTCGGCCCGGGCGATCCCAATCCCGAATTTCGAGCGGCGAGCCCGTTCGGCAAGATGCCCGCGCTTCGCGACGGGGACTACACGCTCGCCGATTCGAGCGCGATCATCCATTACCTCGAGGCCAAATATCCCGAGCCGGCGCTGATCCCCAGCGATCCGAAGCTCAGGGGCAGGACCATCTGGTTCGACGAATTCGGCGACACGATCCTGTGTGCCTGCGGCACCAAGATCTTTTTCAACCGGATCGTCGCGCCGCGCTTCCTGGGGCGGCCCGGCGACGATGCAGTCGCCACAGCCGCCGAGTGCAACGAGCTGCCGACTATCCTCGATTATCTGGAGAAGGTCGTGCCCGACCCCGGCGGATTTCTGGTCGGCGAGAGCATAACGCTGGCCGACATCGCCGTCGCGAGCCCGTTCGCCAACCTCTTGCACGTCAATGTCGAGGTCGATCCGGCGCGCCACAAGCGCACGCGCGCTTATGTCGAGAGCATTCTCTCTCGTCCGAGTTTCGCCCCGTGGATCGAGCGCGAAATCGCGATGCTGGCGCGCGAACCGGCCTGAAGAAACGCCGCGCCCCCGAGGGAGCGCGGCGCCTTAAAGGTTCACGGCAATCGGCTTCAGCTGTTATCGCTGCTGCCCTCGATGTCCGTATCGCTGTCCTGCCGCTGGCCGGTTTCGACATTCTCATTGCTGCTTTCGGTCGCGCCCTGGCCCTGATTTGCGAAATCGGAGCGGTCGAGCGTTTCCGACGACGATTCTTCCTCGCGGAGATATTCGTCCGAGCCCGAGCCCTGCGAACCGACGAAGCCCTCGCCGCTTTCGCCGGAGCTGCCGTCACCGGTCATGATGTTGCCGTCGTCGCTGTCGAGACCGGTCGTGCCGGTTCCGCCGCTGGCACCCTCGTCGTTGGTCATGATGTCGCTGCCGGCGCCGCCGCCCTGGGCTTGGCCACTCGAGCTCTGGCCGCCGAAGTTGCCTTGACTGCCCTGGGTCGACGAGTCCTGGTCCCCGGTCATGGTCGGCTGAGAGGCGAAATCGCCGCCCTGTTGACCCTGCTGCTGTCCGAACTCGCTTGGCTGGCCTTGCTGGCCCGCCGGCTGCTGGCCCTGCTGGCCCTGCTGGCCCGTCGGCTGCTGGCCGCTGGCGCCTTGAGTCTCGTTCGTCTGTTCGTCGTCGCGTTCTTCAGCCATGGGGATACTCCTAAACATCGCCCCCGCTTTGCTCTGAGCCCTAAACATCGGCGGCCGCGAAACCGTTCCGCTGGCGGGACGGTCGTTTGCGACGAACCGCTTGTCGCACAAAGAAAAAGGCCGCCGATCGCTGGGACCGGCGGCCTTCCTGGTGATGCCTCGTGCAGAAGCTAGCCCTGCTGTTCCTCGCCTTCGCCGGCCTCAGCCTCGGGCTCAGTCGCAGCCTCTGCCTCGGTCGCAGGCTGGGGCTCGGCGGAAGCTTCTTCTTCCACAGGCTCCGAAGCGCCAGCGATCTCGCCAGGCTCGACGCCCGTCGCGAGCTCGGCGGCAACGATCGGCGCGGCCTCTTCCTCGAACATCTGCTGGAGGACGTCGACGCCCTGGGCCTGGAGGTCAGCCTCCTCGGGCGAGCGGGCGACATTGACGTTGACCAAGACCGCTACCTCCGGATGGAGCGCGATCTTCACCTCATGCATGCCGATGGTCTTGATCGGCCGGTCGAGCACGATCTGGCTCTTGCCGACCTTGGCGCCGACTCCCTCGAGGGCTTCGGCGATGTCGCGCGCGGACACCGATCCGTAGAGCTGGCCGGTGTTGGACGCCTGGCGGATCAGCTGGACGGTCTTGCCCTCGACGCCCTTGGACGATTTCTCGGCGTCGGTCTTTCGTTCGGCATTCTCGGCCTCGATCCGCGCGCGGTTGGCCTCGAACAGCTTCTTGTTCGCCTCATTCGCGCGAAGCGCCTTCTTGTTGGGCAGCAGGTAGTTGCGGGCAAAGCCGTTCTTCACCTTCACCACATCGCCGATGGCGCCGAGCTTCTCGACGCGTTCGAGCAGGATGACTTCCATTTCTCCCGCCTCCTTATTTCACGATGTAGGGAAGCAGGCCGATGTGGCGGGCGCGCTTGATCGCCCGGGCCAGCTCGCGCTGCTTGGTGGATGAGACCGCGGTGATCCGCGAAGGGACGATCTTGCCCCGCTCGGAGACGAAGCCCTGGAGCAGGCGAACGTCCTTGTAATCGATCCTGGGCGCGTCCTTGCCGGAAAACGGGCAGGACTTGCGGCGGCGGAAAAAGGCGCGGGCCATTACTCGACCTCCTCTTCACGAGGGCGGAAGCTCGGACGGTCGTCGCGGTCGGAGCGCGGCGAGCGTTCCTTGTCGCCCCGGCGCATCATTGCCGACGGACCGTTCTCATGCTCGTCGACCCGGATGGTCAGGAAGCGGATGATGTCCTCGTTGATGTTCGACTGGCGCTCGAGCTCGGCGATGGCGGCCGGCGGGGCGTCGACGTCGAGCATCACGTAGTGGGCCTTGCGGTTCTTGGCGATGCGATAGGCGAGGGAGCGAAGGCCCCAGGTCTCGGTCTTGACGACCTTCCCGCCATTGTCGTCGAGGATCTTGGTGGCGTTTTCCGCGAGCGCGTCGACCTGGGCCTGTGCAAGGTCCTGTCGCGCGAGGAAAACATGCTCATAGAGCGGCATGCTGTTCTCTCTTGTTGGCCGATCGCTGGCGGGCCCCATTGGCACGCCCCTCCGGCTGTCGTTCAAAAAATGCAGGCGCATGAGTCGCCCCATGCGCCAGCGGCGCGCCTATGGCGAAAGCCGCCGAAAAACGCAAGGGCGGCGATCTACGCCGAAGCACAGTATGCCTTAGGTTCAGAATCAAGAAATTACAGCAATACGCGGAGCCGCAACGGCTCTTGTTTGTTTCCTTCCCGTAAAGGAGCGACACCATGACTGCATTATCGATCAGGGCCGCGGCGGCTTCGCTTGCGGTCATTGCCGTCGCAGGCTGCACCACCACAGGCGTCGGAACCGGCCAGACCGCGACCGGGGGACTGGGCGCGACCTTCACCTGGACCGAAACCGGCGGGACGCGCGGATCGATGGTCGCGAGCCTGACCAACGGCCAGGTCTACCAGGGCCAGTTTTTCCAGATCACCCAGGAAAGCCGGCTCGACGACTACGGGCCGCTGTGGAACGGCTGGGGTCCCGGCTGGGGCTGGGGCGGCGGCTGGGGCGGCCGGCGTTGGGGCGGCGGCTGGGGCGGCTGGGGTCCGTGGGGCCCGAGCAACGAGACGATCACCCATTATACCGGACAGGTGCTTGCCAACTTGCAGGGGCCGGGCGGCTTCATGCGCTGCCACTTCACCCTGGCCAGCCCGAGCTCCGGAATGGCCGGTGGCGGCGTTGGCCAATGCCAGCTTCCGAACGGGACAGTCATCCACGCCCAGTTCCCCGGGCGCTATCGCTACTAAGTCCGGAGCCGGGCGCTAGAAACGGATGAGCTCATCGCGCAGCCGCTCGATTTCCGGCGGCGGCGGGAGCTTTGAATCCTCCCAGCCAGGGAAACCGCCCCAGCCGAGGATGACGAGGCGAAGATAAGCGACGAACGTAGTGTCGTGAGGCTCGTCTTCGACCGGCGCGTCAGCAGCGGGATTGGGCACCTCGATCGAATAAGGCGCGCCGCCGCTGATGTTCGCCTTGTGAAGCGCGTCGGGTGCGAACTCGATCAACGCGGGCTCATCGTCATCCCAATCGCCCGATTCGAGCATGGCGATCGCGTCGTCGACGCTGCACACCATCAGCGGATCGGGAGCGGGCTCGCCGGCCCTGGGCGCGAGCGACGGGTGGTCGCCGTTGAAATTGACCTCGCCCACGACCTCGAAGAAGGCGCGGAGCGACAGCGGGACGGGGCCGCCAACAAGCATCTCAAGTTCAGCGATCTTCGCGTGAGCATCGGCGGCGGGCAGCACATGCGGTTCGTGGGCCCTGGCCTTGCGCAGGCCGAGGAAGCCGCCCTCCGAACCTGGATAGACGAAGCGGTAATCCATAGCCTTGAGCCGCTGGGCCAGCGTGGCGACGTTCTGCTCGACGCGGTGCATAGTTTCATAAGCGACGGCCAGCGCGTCCGGGGCATGCTCCGGCTCGAGCGCGGCCGGTCCGAGGCCGACCAGATCGGCCCACACCTGCTCATGCTCTCCGGCCAGATAGCGGTCGAGGAAGGGTAGCTTTTGCGCTTGCCCGCGCAGGAAGGCGATCCGTTGCTCATGGTCGCGCGGGAGCTCGGCTTCGAGCAGGGCCGGTTTGGTCGCAGCGGGCGCCGTGGCGGCGGAAGCCGGCGCAGCTTTGGCCTCGGGCTTGCCCCCGAGCGTGAGGCCGTCCGTCCATTCCATGCGCGGTCCGTCGGCAGCCAGCTCTGCTGCCGCCGGCCGTTCGGCGAACACGACGCCCCCGTCGCACGGCCACCACATGCCGCAAGCCTCGTAGGCGGCCCAGAGCGCGCGCTGGAGCTCGCTCGGCTCGAACTTGCCGGAATCGGCAAGCGCCTCGTCGATCGCGACTTCGATATAAGCGAAATTGCCGTACAGGCGGTGCTGCGCCGAGCGCCCGGCGAGGATTGCGATCTGCTTGCCGCCCCCTTGCGCGAGGGCCTGCCTGTACAGGGAAACAGCCCCGCGGCGCTCCCCTTCGAAATGCAGGGCGTGCTCAAGATCGTGGAGCGGCTTGAACGGTCCGCCGGCATGAGGCGCGAGGAAATCGTCGCCGGCCTGGGCGCGCGCCATCCAGGCGTCGGTGATACCCGCGTTCAGCTGCCTGGTGACGGGATTCGTGCTGTTCGCGAGATAGAAGGCCTTGCCGAAATAGCCTTCGACCTCATTGTCCTCGATCCCGAGGCGCTCCACGACCAGCGCGCGGGCCTTGGCGAGCTTGTCCTTGCCGGTCTTGAGCCGCTCGATGTCCTCGTAGACGGCGTGATTGTAATCATTGTCCTTACCGATCAGGACCAGTGCCGACCACGCCGCCTCGAGGGGCGAGGCGCACCACAGGAAGCGCTTCGGCTCGGGCAGGCCGGCGGCGCGATAGGCGGCCCGGACAGCAGATTCGGCGCCGTTGTGATCGATCGGCTCACTGCTGATCAGCTGGTCGTGCCATTTGCGCGCGACTGTTTCTACGCTCACTCGAACTCCCCCCAGTTCCAATCTTCGCATACCGGCCGCAGGTTAGCGTTTGATTGCGCGGCCGCCAGTGGCGTGGCAAATGCCCCGATGATGGCAACCAGGCTGCGCAGCATCACTCCGGAAACGGATCCGCTCGACGCGATGAGCCTGCCGGGTTGGCTCTATTACGACCCCGAATTCTTCGCTGCCGAGCAGAAGGCGTTCCTTCGCGCCGCGCCGCAGGTCGTTTGCCACGAAAGCGAGATCCGCCGGCCGGGCGAATGGCGCACGCTCGAATATCTAGGCGAAAGCATCATCGTCATCCGCGGCGACGATGGGAAACCCAGGGCCTTCTCAAACGTCTGCCGCCACCGCGGTTCGCGGCTGGTCGATGGCACCGGCGGCTGCGCCAAGGTGCTCACCTGCCCCTATCACGCGTGGAGCTATGCCCGTGACGGGCGGCTGGTTGGGGTCCCCCACCGCGCCGAATATCCCGACCTTAAAACCGAAGATCATGGACTGTTTCCGGTTGCGCTCGAAAATTGGCGCGGCTTCCTGTTCATCACGCTCGAACCGGGGAATCCCTCGGTCGCCGAGATGATGGCGCCCTATGAGGACGAGGTCGCGCCCTATCGTTTCGAGGAGCTGAAGGCGCTCGCGCCGGTCAGGCTTCGTGCGCGCGACCTCAACTGGAAGACCATCGCCGACAATTATTCGGACGGCCTCCACATTCCGGTCGGCCATCCGGGCCTCACTCGCCTGTTCGGCAGGAGTTACCGGATCGAGGCCGTGGACTGGGTCGACAAGATGGAGGGCGACCTGGTCGAGAAGCCCTCGGCCAACCCCTCCGAGCGCGCCTACCAGGAGTGGCTCCCCAAGGTCGATTTCCTGTCCGAGAGCCACCAGCGCAAATGGCTCTATTACAAGCTGTTCCCCAACATCGCGTTCGATATCTACCCGGACCAGGTCGATTTCATGCAGTTCCTGCCGCTGAGTGCGACCACCACCATGCTCCGCGAAATCAGCTACGCGCTGCCCGATGACCGCCGCGAAATGAAGGCGGTGCGCTACCTCAACTGGCGGATCAACCGACGGGTCAACGCGGAGGACACCGAGCTCATCACGAGGGTCCAGCTTGGAATGCAGTCAGCGAGCTATGAAGCGGGGCCGCTGGGGACGAGCGAAGTGTGCCTGAGGAGTTTTGCGAAGAAGCTCAGGACAATGATTCCGGAAGCGCGTCTCGACTCGCCTCCACCTCCGGGTTGGAGCCGGCTCGCGAATTCAGGCGCCGCATAACGGCTCGGATCGCCAGGCCGGCGGCCAACAGCACCAGGCACCACAAATCGGCTTCCAAGCCGGTCCCGTAGATTGCGAAAGCGATGAAAAGGAGTGCTGCGCCAAGGACGCAGCGGGCGCTGATGCCCGGGCTCGCCCTCCACGCCGCCAGCACCCCGGCGAGATAGACGACGATCACCGCCGCCGTCGAAAGCAGGATGATGAAGGTGTAGAGGTTGGCGGTCGCGCGGCTGCTGTTGGCGAGGATCAGAAGGATCGCCAGTCCCGACCCGACCATTTGCGCGACGACCGGCGTATCGGCTCCGCGGACGCGCGCCATCACCGAAGGAAGGTCGCCTCTCAGCGCCATCGAATAGCCCAGCTCGCCGGTGCCGAGGGTCAGGCCGTTAAGGCAACCGAAGGCGCTGATCGCGATCGCCAGCGCGGCAAAGGATGCCGCGCCGCGCCCCCATTCGTTCACCAGCGCATCCGCGAACGGAGCCGGAGAGTGCGCAACGACGCTTGCCGGCAGGAGCATCTGAATGCCCGTTCCGGCGACGAGATAGAGCAAGGCGACGAACGCTGTCCCGCCCAACAGCGCCCGCGGGATGGTTCGCGACGCATTCCTGATCTTGCACACCGGAGCAGTCGCGGCCTCGAATCCGGTCAAGGCGAAAAAGGTCAGCGCGGTCGCGCTGGCGAGATTGGCGAAGTTGATCGGCACGGGCGCAAACGGCTCGTAATGTCCGCCCGTCGCGCCCCGTTCCGCAAACAGCCAGATGACCGCCAGAAGCGGCAGCACCTTGATCGCCACGGTGATGATCGACAGGCCGCCGGCGGCCCGCGCTCCTATCGCATTGACGACCGTGACGAAGAGGACGCAGCCGATCGCGATCGCAACGACCCAGCTTCCCTGCGTGAATTGAGGCGCGATGAAGGACAGCGCCGAAGCGGTCGCAACCGCCACGGACGCCTGCGCAACCCAGTTTGACACCCAGAACGACCAGGTCGCGAGAAAGCCGCTCGTGGCCCCGAATTCGCGCTCGATATTGGCCTGGATCCCTTCGCCGCCAAAGCGGGAAATCTGCGCTAGTCCGAACACGATGCACATTGCGCCCAGGCCGCTGATCACCCAGCTGATCGGGGCGTTGGCGCCGAGCGGTGCGAGGCTGACGGGCAACATGAAAATCGCGCCGCCGATGATCGTCCCGACGACCAGCGCGGCCGTCATCCAGATGCCCATCTTGCCGTCGTCGGCTTTGGTCATCCCTTGCCCTCCCAGCCTTGGCAATCGCGGCGCGGCGTCCTAGTCGCCCCGGCGGTTCATAGCAGGGGCGAAGATGCGCGCATTCCTTTTTCCGGGACAGGGCAGCCAGGCAGTCGGCATGGGCGCGGGGCTCGCCGAAGCGAGCCGCACCGCGCGCGACGTGTTCGAGGAGGTCAACGAGGCGCTCGGGCAGAATCTGTTTCAGCTGATGTGCCATGGGCCCGACGAGCAGCTCCGGCTGACCGAGAATGCGCAGCCGGCCATCATGGCGCACTCGCTCGCCGTGTTCCGACTGCTCACCCGCGATGGCGGCGTCGATCTCAAGAAAGCCGCCAATTTCGTCGCCGGCCACTCGCTGGGCGAATATTCGGCCTTGTGCGCTGCCGGCTCATTCGATCTGGCCACGACGGCGAACCTGCTCCGGCTGCGCGGCCGGGCGATGCAGGAGGCGGTGCCGGTCGGCGTTGGCGCGATGGCGGCGCTGCTCGGCGCCGATCTCGCGTTGGCCCAAAGGATCGCGGACGCGGCCTCCGAGGGCGAGGTATGCACCGTCGCCAACGACAATGACCCGTCGCAGGTGGTCATCTCGGGCCACAAGGGCGCGATCGACCGGGCAATCGAGATAGCGAAGGACATGGGCGCCAAGCGCGCGGTGCCGCTGCCGGTCTCCGCGCCTTTCCATTGCCCGCTGATGCGGCCCGCGGCCGAAGCCATGGCCGACGCGCTAGGCTATGTCGTGCTCGAACCGCCCGCGGTGCCGCTCGTCGCCAACGTCACCGCCGAGCCGACCAGCGATCCCGACACCATCCGCAACCAGCTGGTCGAGCAGGTCACCGGAATGGTCCGCTGGCGCGAAAGCGTCGGCAACATGGCGGACCTTGGCGTGGAGGAGTTCGTCGAGCTTGGCGGCAAGGTGCTAGGCCCGATGGTCAAGCGCATCGTTCCGGACGCGAAGGTGACCAGCGTGGTGACGGTCGAGGACGTGGAAGCGCTGGCGAAGGAGATCGCGTGATGTTTGACCTTTCGGGAATGACCGCGCTGGTGACCGGCGCGTCGGGCGGGCTCGGAAGCGCGATTGCGAAAGCGCTGGCGGGGCAGGGTGCGCGCCTCGCGGTCTCGGGCAGCAATGTCGACAAGCTCGAGGCTTTCCGTTCGAGCCTCGGCGGCGATCATGTCGCGCTGCCGTGCAACCTGTCCGACGGAGCGGCCGTGGACACGCTTGCGCCGCAGGCGGTCGAGGCGCTCGGCCAGCTCGACATCCTCGTCAACAATGCCGGCGTGACCCGCGACAATTTGCTGATGCGGATGAAGGACGAGGAGTTCGAGGAGGTCATCAGGATCAACCTCGAAGCCGCCTTCCGGCTGATGCGCGCGGCGGCAAAGCCGATGATGAAGGCGCGCTTCGGGCGGATCATCTCGATCACCTCGGTGGTCGGAGTGACCGGCAACCCTGGCCAGGCGAATTATGTCGCCTCAAAGGCCGGGCTGATCGGAATGACCAAGGCGGTCGCGCAGGAGCTCGCAAGCCGCAACATCACCGTCAACGCGATCGCCCCGGGGTTCATGACCTCGGCCATGACCGACGCCCTCAATGACCAGCAGCGCGAGGCCATCCTCGCGCGCATCCCGATGGGAGCAATGGGCAGCGGCGAGGATATGGGCGCCGCCGCCGTCTATCTCGCTTCCAAGGAAGCCGGATATGTCACCGGCCAGACGCTGCACGTAAACGGCGGAATGGCGATGCCGTAACGGCGCCTAACTCCTTGTCGTCCTCCTTGTCGTACCGATGAGGCCACCTATATCGCCAACGAAATCAATATTTCGGCCGCTCGAAGCGTGCCGGGAAATTTGGGCTGGGAAGAGGAATAGGGACTATGGCCAAGGTCATTGGCATCGATTTGGGCACGACCAACAGCTGCGTGGCTGTGATGGAAGGCGGCAAGCCCAAGGTCATCGAAAATGCGGAGGGCGCGCGCACGACGCCGTCGGTCGTCGCGTTCACCAAGGACGGCGAGCGCCTGATCGGCCAGCCGGCCAAGCGCCAGGCGGTGACCAACCCGGACAATACGATTTTCGCGGTGAAGCGCCTGATCGGCCGCCGCTTCGACGACCCGATCACCAAGAAAGACACCGAGCTCGTCCCGTACAAGATCGTCAAGGGCCCGAACGGCGATGCATGGGTCCATGCCGGCGGCAAGGATTACAGCCCGTCGCAGATTTCGGCCTTCATCCTCCAGAAGATGAAGGAAACCGCCGAGGCCTATCTCGGTGAGACCGTTACCCAGGCGGTGATCACCGTTCCCGCTTACTTCAACGACGCGCAGCGCCAGGCGACCAAGGACGCCGGCCAGATCGCGGGCCTCGAGGTGCTGCGCATCATCAACGAGCCGACCGCGGCCGCACTCGCATATGGGCTCGAGAAGGAAGAGGGCAAGACGATCGCCGTCTACGACCTCGGCGGCGGAACGTTCGACATTTCGACGCTGGAGATCGGCGACGGCGTGTTCGAGGTGAAGTCGACCAACGGCGACACCTTCCTCGGCGGCGAGGATTTCGACGCGCGCATCGTTAATTATCTCGCCGACCGCTTCAAGGAGAAGGAAGGGATCGACCTGCGCACCGACCGGCTCGCTCTGCAGCGCCTCAAGGAAGCCGCGGAGAAGGCGAAGATCGAACTGTCGTCGGCGGCGACCACCGAGATCAACCAGCCGTTCATCACCGCGCGCATGGAAGGCGGGACGACGACCCCGCTTCACCTGGTCGAGACGATCACCCGCGCCGACCTCGAAAAGCTGGTCGCGGACCTCATCGAGCGCACCATCGAGCCGTGCAAGAAGGCGCTCAAGGACGCCGGGCTCGAGGCGAAGGACATCGCCGAGGTCGTGCTGGTCGGCGGCCAGACCCGAATGCCGCGGGTGCGCGAGCGGGTGAAGGAATTCTTCGGCCGTGAGCCGCACACCGGCGTCAATCCGGACGAAGTGGTGGCGATGGGCGCCGCGATCCAGGCCGGCGTCCTGCAGGGCGACGTCAAGGACGTGCTCCTGCTCGACGTCACCCCGCTGTCGCTCGGGATCGAGACTCTGGGCGGCGTGTTCACCCGGATGATCGACCGCAACACGACCATCCCGACCAAGAAGAGCCAGGTCTTCTCGACCGCCGAGGACAATCAGAACGCGGTCACCATCCGGGTCTTCCAGGGCGAGCGCGAAATGGCCGCGGACAACAAGGTCCTCGGCCAGTTCGACCTGGTCGGAATTCCGCCCGCACCGCGCGGCGTGCCGCAGATCGAGGTCACCTTCGACATCGACGCCAACGGCATCGTCAATGTCAGCGCCAAGGACAAGGGCACCGGCAAGGAGCAGCAGATCCGCATCCAGGCCTCGGGCGGCCTGGCGGACGCCGACATCGAGAAGATGGTCAAGGAAGCCGAGCAGTTCGCCGACGAGGACAAGAAGCGGCGCGCCGCGGCCGAGGCGAAGAACAACGCCGAGAGCCTGATCCACGCGACCGAGCAGCAGCTCGCCGAACATGGCGACAAGGTAGCGCCCGAGGTCAAGAGCGAGATCGAGACCGCGCTCGCCGAGGCCAAGGCAGCGGTCGAGAGCGGCGATCCCGACCAGATGACCGAGAAGACCAACGCGTTGACCCAGGCCGCGATGAAGCTCGGCCAGGCGATGTACCAGGCACAGCAGGCCGAAACCGAAGCCGCTGACGCGGGGACTTCAGGCCCCGCCGAGGAGCAGCCGGGGCAGGAAGAAGTTGTCGACGCGGAATTCTCGGAAGTCGACGACGAGAACAAGGGCTGATGATGGCGCCGCCGCCGGGGGGCGGCCGGTGCCCAGTGTGGCGTAACAGGGGGCCGTGATGGTCGAACAGGACTATTACGAATTGCTGGGCTTGCAGCGCGGAGCGGATGAGGCGGCGATCAAGGCCGCCTATCGCCGCCTCGCCAAGGAATGCCATCCCGACCGGCACAACGGCTGTCCCGACAAGGAAGCCCGCTTCAAGGCGGTCAACGAAGCCTATGACGTCCTCAAGGACCCGCAGAAGCGGGCGGCCTACGACCGCTTCGGCAAGGCCGCGTTCCACAATGGCGGCAACGGCGACCCGTTCGGCGAGGCCGGGTTTACCGGCTTCTCCGACATCTTCTCGACCATTTTCGGCGAGTTCATGGACCCGCGCGAAGCGACCCAGAACGCCGCTCGCGGCGCCGACCTGCGCTACGATCTCCAGCTGACCCTGGAAGAAGCATTCGCAGGCGTTGAAAAGAGCATCACCGTCGAAGCGCTCGCAAGGTGCGAGCCGTGCGCCGGCCGAGGCTGCGCCAAGTCCGACGATTGCTCGCGCACCTGTTCGACCTGCGGCGGGATGGGCAAGGTCCGCGCCCAGCAGGGCTTTTTCGTGGTCGAACGCGGTTGCCCCACCTGCCGCGGCAGCGGCCAGGTGGTCACCGACCCGTGCGCGAACTGCCATGGCGAGGGCCGTGCGCTGACCAAGCGCACGCTGTCGGTGAAAATCCCCGCCGGCGTCGACGAGGGAACGCGAATCCGCGTGTCCGGTGAGGGCGAGGCCGGGGTTCGCGGCGCTCCTGGCGGGGACCTCTACCTGTTCGTCCACATGAAGCGTCACCCGATCTACGCCCGCGAAGGCACGACGCTGATCGCCGAATGCCCGGTCAGCTTCACCACTGCCGCGCTCGGCGGGTCGCTGACCCTGCCCGGGCTCGACGGCAAGGAAGTCGAGATCAAGATTCCCGCAGGCGTCCAGTCGGGCGAGCAGCTCCGTCACCGCGGCGCGGGGATGAGCGTTCTCAACGGCCGCGGCCGCGGCGACACGGTCGCCCGGATCCTGGTCGAAACCCCGACGCGAATGTCCGCCAAGCAGAAGAAATTGCTCGAAGAGTTCCGCGAGACCGAGACCGGCGACGAATGCCCTGCCGCGAAAGGCTTCTTCAAGCGCGTGCGCGAAGTCTTCGGCGGCTAGGCCTTCAGCCGATCGATCTCCAACTGCATGGCAAACAGCTGGGCAAACAGCTCGGCCGCGGCATGTAGCTCGAAGCTCGGGGCCCGGGGCCTCGTGTGAGCGAGGCGAAACTCGCCCAGCCTCTTGCCGTCGCGCACAACCGGAATTCGCATGGTTGAGGCGAACCCGCGCTCCCTGAGCTCGGCCGCCTCCTCGTCTGAAGGCCCCCGCAGCAGCGCCGCACCGATCGCCGTCGCGTCGTCTCGTGGGAACATCGGCACAGGAGCCTCGGCACTGTTCGAGACCATCGCCGGCATATCAGGACTGAGGCTGGCGTTGGCGCCGGAACGGAAGGGAACGCCGCTGCGGCTGCTGGTCGCTTTCGAGCGGCCGATGAGCAGGGTCACGCGATCGTATCCGGTCAGCGCGCGCATGCGCCGCGCGCCCGCCTCGAGCAGGGCTTTGCCGCCGCTGTCGGAAAGTCCAGCGATGAGGCCGCCGACCGTGCCGAAAGCGGCGCCAAGCGCTTCATCGCGACTTGGGATGGCCTCCAGCAGAACCCGCCCCTCGCTGACCTGAAATGCGAGATCGAAAAGGTCGAATTCGTCGGTCAGGCGCACCCGGTAGGCCCGCGCGATCCCGGTCGTGCCGCTGAGACGCGAGAAGAGGTTGCGAAGGTCGTGAAGAGCCTCGGAACGGACGAAGTCGCCGAGCGGCTGCTCGATCAGCCTGACATGGGATTCGTCGAGCAGCTTTTGCACATTCTCCGATGCGCGCAGCACGATCCAGTCGAGCGAGAGCTCGAGCAAATAAGCTCCTGACTGGATCCCTATGCCCGGCGGGAGTGGCGCCGCCGCAGGCTCAACGTGAATGCTGTCAACGTCGTATCGCACTTGCGACATTCGGACCCCGCCCTTCTTTGCTCACTGTCCGATTGAAACACCTGAACGAAGTTAGTGTCCAGCGGCTTAGTCGGACGAGCCGAACACCCGGTCGAAAATCGTGTCGACGTGGGCGAGGTGATAGTCGAGGTCGAACAGCCTGCTCAGCTCGTCAGTGGGAACGCGAGCGGTGACTTCCGGGTCGGCCTTGAGCAGTTCGAGCAGCGACAGCTCGCCGTCGGATTCCCACACCTTCATCGCGTTGCGCTGGACGAGGGCATAAGCGTCCTCGCGGCTGAGGCCCGCCTGGGTCAGCGCGAGTAGGACGCGCTGTGAATGGACCAGCCCGCCCATGCGGTCGAGGTTCTTCGCCATACGCTCGGGATAGACGACGAGCTTGTCGACCAGGCCGGTGAGCCGGCCGAGCGCGAAATCGAGGGTGATCGTCGCATCCGGACCGATGAACCGCTCGACCGACGAATGCGAGATGTCCCGCTCGTGCCACAGCGCCACATCCTCCATCGCCGGCAGCGCGTAGCTCCGGATCATCCGCGCGAGGCCGGTCAGGTTCTCGCTCAGCACCGGGTTGCGCTTGTGCGGCATCGCCGAGCTGCCCTTCTGGCCGGGCGAGAAATATTCCTCGGCCTCCAGCACCTCGGTGCGCTGGAGGTGGCGGATTTCAGTCGCCAGGCGCTCGATCGACGAGGCGATGACCGCCACGGTCGCGAAGAAAAAGGCGTGGCGGTCGCGCGGGATGACCTGGGTCGAGACCGGTTCGGGCGTCAGGCCGAGCTCGGCCGCGACATGCGCCTCGACCTCGGGCGGGACGTTGGCGAAGGTGCCCACCGCGCCGGAAATCGCGCAGGTCGCGACCTGGTCGCGAGCGGCGACGAGCCGGTCGCGGTTGCGCGCGAACTCTGCGTAGGCCTGCGCCAGCTTGAGCCCGAAGGTCGTCGGCTCGGCGTGGATTCCGTGGCTCCGGCCGATAGTCGGAGTCAGCTTGTGCTCGAGCGCGCGGCGCTGGAGCACTGCCAGCAGCTGGTCGATGTCGGCGATCAAAAGGCCGGCTGCCTGCTTCAGCTGAACCGCGAGCGTGGTGTCGAGGACGTCGGAGCTGGTCAGGCCCTGGTGGACCCAGCGCCGTTCGTCCCCGAGCTTCTCGCCCGCCCAGGTCAGGAAGGCGATTACGTCATGCTTGGTCACCACCTCGATCGCGTCGATGGCCTCGACGTCGATTTCGCCCAGCGCTTCATTGTCGTAAGCGGCGCGGATCTTGGCGGCGTCCTCTGCGGGAAGCATCCCGATCCGGCCCATCGCCTCGGCTGCGAACACCTCGATCTGCCACCAGATGCGGTAGCGGTTCTCGGCCGACCAGATGGCGGTCATTTCGGGGCGGGAATAGCGCGGAACCATGGGGCAGGCGGCTAGCAGAGCCGCTCCGGTGCATCAAATCGGGTTGGAATCGGCAACTAACCGAACGCGTAATTCCGCGTGAGTTGGTCGTTGTGT
>Ga0310810_10004619_pt1 | contig 15260 bp, 2 predicted proteins | sample NCmetagenome_FD_207641 | JGI IMG/M metagenome (GOLD analysis project Ga0310810, IMG submission 207641) | Soil microbial communities from experimental microcosm in Duke University, North Carolina, United States - NC | ecosystem: Engineered > Artificial ecosystem > Soil microcosm > Unclassified ...
CGCGCTCGCCTCAGCGGCGGTCCGGGCGCCCGCCGCCAGCGCCACCTCGACGTACACGGTGGCCGGAACGATGACCGAGCCATGCACCCGGTGCTGGCCCAGGAACACCGGCGAGGCGGCGGACAAGATCGCCTCGAAATGCGGAGTAGGCAGCGCAGAGCGCACGCGCTCGCCGAGGAGCGGATGCGCCGAGCGCGCGGTGCCGCCGGGCCGCCGGCCGCCGCGCGACGGACGCAGCCAGTGGCGCTCGCGCTGAAACGGATAGGTCGGCAGCCCGCTCACGCGCCGACCGGGCTGCATGCGGCCGAGGTCGACCGCCACGCCGCGCGTCCAGAGTGTGGCCGCCGCCTCCAGCGCCTGTTCGCGGCCGGCGCGGCCGCGCCGGAGCGTGCCGACCCACACCGCCTCGATGCTCTGCTGGCCGAGGCCCGCCAGCACCGGATGCGGGCCCACCTCGAGGAAGATCTCCGATCCTGCCTCGTGGGCCGCGCGGATCGCGTCGCCGAAGCGCACGGGCTCGCGCGCCTGCCGCACCCAGTACTCGGCGCGCGCCACCTCGTCGGGCGCGGCCAGCCGGCCGGTGAGCGTGGAAATGAACGGCACCGTGGCAGGTCGGTACGCCGCCGCAGCAGCGACCGCGGCGAAGTCGCCAAGCATGGGCTCGAGCATCGAGGAGTGGGCGGCGTACGACACGCGCAGCCGCTCGGTCTTGATGCCGGCCGCCTCCAGCTCCCGGCACGCCGCCTCGACGTCGGCGACGGGACCGCTGAGAACGATGTTGCCTGGCCCGTTCACCGCGGCGAATTCCACCGCCGGCCACCGCCCGATGAGCGCGCGCACGCGCGCCTCGCCCTCCCAGGCCGCGGCCATCATGCCGCCGGGCGGCAGCGCACCGATCACGCGGCCGCGGGCGGCCACCAGCCGCGCCGCGTCCTCCACCTCCAGCACGCCGGCCACGCAGGCCGCCGCATACTCGCCGGCGCTGTGGCCGAGCACCAACATCGGCTCGACGCCCCAGGACCGCCACAGCTCGGCCAGCGCCCATTCGATCGCGAACAGCGCGGGCTGCGTCCAGCGCGTGTCGTCGAGCCGGCCGCTGGCCGGCCCCCACAGCACGTCGAGCAATGGTTCCTTGAGGTCGTCGCGCAGGGCGACGGCGCAGCGATCGACCGCCGCCCGGAACGCCGGCTCCTGCTCGTACAGCTCGCGACCCATCCCGGGCCACTGCGCCCCCTGGCCCGTGAACAGGAACGCGACGCCGGGCGCCCGGCGCGCGCGCCCGCCGATCACAAGCGCCTCGCCCTCGGCGACACAGGCCAGCGCGTCGCTCGCCTCCTGCGTGCTCGCGGCCACGACGGCCAGCCGCTGTTCATGAGCCACGCGGCCCGTGTTCGCGGTGAAGGCGACATCGGACAGCGGTGCCGGCGCACTCGCCAGGGCGTGCGCCCAACGTCCGGCCGACCGGCGCAGCGCGTGCTCGTTGCACGCGGAGAGAGTGATCACGCTCGGCGTACGCACCGACGGCCCAGCATTCGGACCCGGCGCCGACGCCACCGCCGCCGGGGCGGCCGGCGCCGCCTCCAGGATTACGTGAACGTTGGTTCCGCTGAAGCCCAGTGAGGTGACGCCGGCGATGCGCGGCCCGGCCGGCCACGGCCGGCGCTCGGCGACGACCTGCACCGGCAGTCGCTCCCACGCCATGTGGGGGTTCGGCCGCTGGAAGTGCAGCGAGGCCGGCAGTTCGCCGTGCTGCAGCGCCAGCACCGTCTTGATGAGCCCGGCCACGCCGGCGGCGGATTCCAGGTGTCCGATGTTCGTCTTCACCGAGCCGACCAGCAGCGGACGGTCGGCCGGACGCCCGGAGCCAAGCGCAGCGGCGAGAGCCTGGACCTCGATGGGGTCGCCGAGCGCGGTGCCGGTGCCGTGCGCCTCGACGTAGGCAATGTCGGCGGCCGTGAGACCCGCGTTGGCCAGCGCGTCGCGCACGACCGCTTCCTGCGAGGGGCCGTTGGGCGCCGTGAGACCATTGCTGCGCCCATCCTGGTTGATCGCGCTGCCGCGGATCACGGCCAGCACGGGATCGCCGGCGGCCAGTGCGTCGCTCAACCGCTTGAGCACAACGACGCCGCAGCCCTCGGAGCGCACGAAGCCGTCGGCGCGCGCGTCGAAGGCCTTGCAGCGGCCGTCGGGCGCCAGCATGCGGCCGCGCGAGAGCAGCACCGTGACGTGCGGCGCCAGGATCAGGTTCACGCCGGCGGCCAGCGCGGTGTGGCACTCGCCCGCACGCAGGCTCTGACAGGCCAGGTGGACCGCCACCAGCGATGACGAGCACGCGGTGTCGACGGCGACGTTCGGCCCCTGCAGGCCCAGCACGTAGGCCAGGCGACCGGCCGCCACGCTATGCGCCGCACCGGTGGCAGCGTACACGTCCTGGGCGACGGGGTCGGCGTCGAGCAGCATCTGGTAGTAGTCCGAATTGCAAATGCCCACGAAGACGCCGGTGCGGCTGCCGGCCAGCGTCCCCGCCGACACCCCGGCGTGCTCGAGCGCCTCCCATGTGACCTCGAGAAGCAGGCGCTGCTGCGGGTCCATGCTGGCCGCCTCGCGCGGCGCGATCCCGAAGAACTGCGCGTCGAAGCGATCGACGTCGCGCACAAAGCCGCCGAAGCGCGTGGCCATCTGGCCCGGCGTCTCCGGATCGGGGTCGTACCAGGCGTCGATGTCCCAGCGGTCGGCCGGCACCTCGGTGATCGCGTCGGCACCGTCGTGGACGAGACGCCAGAACGCCTCGGGGCCTTCCGCGCCCGGGAAGCGGCAGCCGAGACCGACGACGGCGATCGGCGCCCTGCCCGCCCCCTCCAGCTCGTCCACCCGCGCCTGCAGCTCGACCGCGAGCAGGGCAAGCCGCTTGGGATCGAGGCGCGAGATCCGGTCCAGGCGCTCGGCCATCAGCTCGCGCCCCCAAGCCGGCGGCTCAGCAGCCGCTCGACTTCCTCGTCGCTGAGCTGCTCGATGCGATCGAGCGCACCAGCGACGGCCGCCGGCTCAGGCGCCGGCGCGATCGGCGCGCCGCCGAGCTGGCGATCGAGAAACCGCGCGATCGCGTCGGCCGTCGGATGGTCGAACACGAGCGTGGCGGGCAGCGCGGCATCGAGGGTCAGGTCGGTCTTGAGAAGATTGCGCAGCTCGACGGCCATGAGCGAGTCGATGCCGAGCTCCTTGAGTGGCCGCTGCGGATCGATGGCGTGGGCGGCGTCGAGGCCGAGCACGCGGATCGTGCGCCGGCTGACGTGATCGACCAGCAGCGCGTGGCGGCGCGCCGGGGTCGCCGCGCGCAGCTGCTCGGCCAGCCCTGCCTCGGCGGCTGCCGACGCTTCGGCGGCGATCGTCGTCGTCAGCTCGGCCAGCAGCGAGGGCCGCCGCCCGGCACCGAGACCAGCCAGCAGCGCGGGCCAGTCCACGGCAAGCACCGCGGCCTGCACGGCCCCCTCGCCGAGCAGCGTCTGCAACGCGGCGAGGCCCTCGGCCGGCGTGATCGCGCTCAGGCCCTGGCGCACGATCCGGCGGGTCACGCGTTCGCCGATCGCCGCGCCCACTTCCGACCACGCACCCCAGTCCACGCTGAGCGCGGGCCGTCCCTCGGCACGCCGGCGGTGCGCCAGCGCGTCGAGGAACGCGTTGGCGGCGGCGTGGTTGGCCTGGCCGGAGGAGCCGAGCACGGCGGCAATCGAGGAGAAGAGCACGAAGTAATCGAGCGGTGCCCAGCGCGTCAGCCGGTCGAGGTGCGCGGTGCCGTCCACTTTGGCCGCCATCACACGCGCGAAGCGCGCGACGTCCTGCTGGACGAGCACGCCGTCGTCGAGCTCGCCGGCGGCGTGGAACACCCCGCGCAGCGGCGTGTCGCTCGCGGCGATGTCGGCCAGCACGCGCTCGACATCGGCCTGGCGTGCCACGTCGCCCTGCGCCACGGTCACCCGCGCGCCGACCGCGCGCAGCCCCGCGATTGCCTGGGCGGCAGCCGGCGACGGCGCCCGGCGCCCCAGCAGCACAAGCGAGCGAGCGCCGCGCTCGACGAGCCAGCGGGCCACCACGAGACCGAGACCGCCGAGGCCGCCGGTGACGAGATACGTACCGTCCGCCCGCACGGTCGGCGCCACCGAGCCGACGAGCTGGGCGACGGCGATCTTGCCGATGTGCCGTGCCTGCGCCATGTGGCGGAACGCCGCGGCGGCCTCGGCGATCGGGAACACGGTCAGGGGCAGCGGCTCCAGCGTGCCGGCCCGCACGGCGTCGATCACCTCGATCAGCAGCGCGCGGATCACGGCCGGCTCCACGCGAGCGACCTCGCCCCAGTCGATGACGGTGTAGGCGACGTCCGGCCGGACGCACGCCATCTCGTCGGCGCTCCAGATGCCGCGCTTGCCGATCTCCAGGAAACGCCCGCCGCGGCCGAGGGCGGCCACGCTACGAGCGATCGACTCGCCCGAGAGCGAGTTCAGCACCAAGTCGACGCCCTGGCCGTCCGTGCGGGCCAGGATCGCCTCCGCAAAGTCGAGCGCCCGCGAGTCGAACACGTGGGCCACACCCTGGGCGCGCAGGAACTCGCGCTTCACCTCGCTGCCCGCGGTGGCGAACACCTCGAGTCCGGCACGCTGGGCCAGGCGCACCGCGGCCAGTCCCACGCCGCCGGCGGCGGCGTGCACGAGCACGCGCTCGCCCGCCCGCATGTGCCCGACGGTACCGAGTGCGTAGGCGGCCGTGATGAACGCGATCGGCAGGGTCGCCGCCGCCTCGACGCTCAGCGCTGGCGGCTTGGCCACGACGAAGTCGGCCGGGACCGTCACGTGGCTGGCGAAGCTGCCCGGGCCGACCGCGATCACCGCTTGGCCAGGCTGTAGCTCGCGAACACCGGCGCCGACACCGACGATGACGCCCGCACACTCGCTGCCGAGCGGCCCCGCGTCGCCCGGGTACATGCCGAGCGCGTTGAGCACGTCCTTGAAGTTCAGGCCGGTGGCATGCACGCGGATCTCGACCTCGCCCGGCGCCGCCGCCCGTCGCGGCGCCGGCGCCAGCGTCAGGTCGTCGAGACTGCCCGAAGTAGGCCGAGCCAGCTGCAACGGCGCCTCGCTCGCCGCCGGCGCCGACTCCACCCTGGCACGCCGGACCAGGCGCGCGACGTGACGGCGCCCGCTCCGGATCGCCACTTGCGCTTCGTCGCCGGCCGCGTCCAGCTCGGCCAGGAGCGCCTCGACGTCGCCGTCGCCGCCGTCGTCGAGGTCGACGCACACGCAGCCGAGCTCGGGATGCTCGAGTGCGATCGTGCGGGCCAGACCCCACACCGTGGCCTGGGCGGCAGCCAGCTCGTCAGCCGGGCCGACCGGCTGGGCCCGGCGCGTGACCAGTGTCAGGCGCGGCGGCGTCGGCGTGGCGGCGACGAGCGCCTGCACCAGGCGCAGCACCTCGGCGCACGCCTGCAGCGGCGCGCCGGCCCGCACGGCGGCATCGGGATCGGCGGGCACGTCGAGCGCCGCCAGGTGCACGACGCTGGCGCGACCGCCGGCGACTACGTCGGCGGTCAGGCGCCGCAGGTGCCCGGGCTCGCTCGCGTCGAGCGTGATGCGTTCGGGTCCGGCCTCGTAGCGGGCGCCGCGCTGCACCAGTACGCAGCGTTCGCCGCGCCCACGCAGCCGTGCGGCCAGGCGCTCGGCCACACCACCGGCGTCGGCGAGGATCACGCGCACGTCCGTCGACGGCGCGACGCCGGCGAGCGGCGTCCGGGCCAGCACCAGCGCCTGGTGGCCGAGCACGCCCAGCCCGGCCGCGGGATCGGGCAGCGCGACCACCTGCTCGAAGCCTGCGCCTTCGAGCAGCGCCTGCCAGGCCGGCGCCGAAAGGAGCGGATAGCCAGCGCGGAGCGCCTCGTCGGCGAACTTCCACCAGCCGTCGGTGAGGCCGAACGTGATGTCGATCCAGTGCTCGGGCTCGGTGACCTCGAGCGCCATCAGCACGCCGCCGGGGGCCAGCAGGGCTCGGCAGCGCTCGACGGTGGACTTCAGATCGGTGGTGGCGTGCAGGACGTTGGCGGCCACGATCAGGTCGAAGCCGCCGGCCTCAACGCCTTGCACCACGGGATCGACCTCGATGTCGAGGGCGCGCGTGCGCACGAACGGGTAGCGCGCGAAGCGATCGGCCGCCCGTGCGGCGAACAGCGGCGAGACGTCGGTGAAGACGTACTCGGTGCGCTCGGGCGGCAGCACCGGCAACAGCGCGGCGGTGGTGCCGCCGGTGCCGCCGCCGATCTCCAGCACACGCAGGCGCCGGCCTGCCGGCAGGCCGGCCACGATCACGCGCACCCCGGCCGCGGCCAGCGCGCCCCACGCGCGCGCGGGCGGCGAGTCGTGATAGAGCGCCTCGGCGTCGGCCAGGGAGCCCTCGGGGAAGAGCAGCGGCAACGGATCGCAGGAGCCACGCAGCACGTCGGCCAGCCGCGGACCGCAGCGCCGCACGAATGCCAGCTCGGCCCTCACGGCGTCGCCGTCGCGGTCGAGCGCCTGCTCGAGCGCGGTCGCATCGTCCGCGGGCGTGCGCGCCACCAGCCAGCCGCCGGCGCCGGGGGTGAGGATGCCGTGCTCGGCCAGCACGTCGAGCAGCCGGGCCAGCAGCCGACGCGCCGCCGGCGCCAGCGTGGCGCCTTCGCGCAACTCGGCGCCGAGCGCGACGAGCGCGTCGGCCACGCGGGCCGCGCACAGCCGCGCGAGCTGCGATGACGCCGCGTCGTAGCGCGCGAGCGCCGCGTCCCGCCGCCAGCGCTGCGCCTCGCCCAGCACGCCCTCGGCCGCCGGCGTGGTCGACGCGACCGCCGGCCCCCGCGCATCCAGCGATTCGGCGAGCGGCTGCGGGCGCCAGACGATCTCGTACATGCGCTCGGCCAGGCGGCGCCCAGCGGCCCGGGCCAGCGTCTCGCGCTCGACGCGCTTGAGTCTCAGCCCGTACATCGTGGCGATCGGCTGCCCCTCGCCATCGACCACGTGCACGTCGGCCACCAGCGTCTCGCCGCCCTCACCCGGCCGCGCAGTAACTACGCTCCACACGCGCGGCCCCGGTGCCGCCACGGCCTGCCAGCGATCGAGCGCGAACGGCAGGTAGAGCGTGTCGTCGTCGGGCGGCAGCGCGGCGGCGATCGCCTGCACGCAGGCGTCGAGCAGCACCGGGTGCAGCGCGTAGGCGGCGGCAGTCGCCGCCGCCGTGGCTGGCAGCGTGATCTCGGCCACCGCCTCGCCGTCGCGCCGCCACACGCCGTCGACGCCGCGGAAGCTCGGGCCCAGCTCGACGCCCCGCCCGTCGATCCGCGCGTAGAAGGCCTCGCGAGTGAGCGTGTGCGCGCAGCGCGCCCGAGCCTCGTCGAGCGCGATGCGCCCTGGCGGCGCTGCCGGGGCCACCAGGCGGCCGGTCGCGTGCACGCGCCAGCCGGCGTCGGCGGCGCTATCCGGATCGGCGAGGCTGCACACACGGAACGCGCGCCCGGCACCGTCGTCGGGCTCGACCACCACCTGCACCGCGCAGCCGCCGGCCGGGATCATGAGCGCCTCGGCCAGGGCCACGTCCTGCAGGTCGTTCCGGGCGAGGCCGAGCGCGCCGGCGGCGGCGCGAGCCATCTCGACGTAGGCCGTCGCCGGCAGCACGACGGTGCCGTCCACCCGGTGCTCGCCCAGGAAGGCCGGCGCGTCGGGCGCCAGGTACGACTCGAACTGCGCGGTGGCCAGCGGCGAGCGCAGGCGCGCGCCGAGCAGGGGATGCTCGCCGGCCGGCCGGGCCCGGCTCGCGCTCGAGGCGGCGAAGGCCGCCGGCAGCCAGTAGCGCTCTCGCTCGAACGGATAGGTCGGCAGCCCCGACACCTTCTGTCGCCCGCGATCGACGCCGGCCCAATCGATAGCGAAGCCGCCCACCCAAAGCCGGGCCGCGGCCTCGCGCATCGTCGCCGCGTCACCGCGCCCACGCCGGAGCGACGCGATCCAGCTGCCGCCGCTCACGCACTGAGCGCCGAGCCCGGCCAGCACGGGATGTGGCCCCAGCTCGAGCCAGGCGCGCACGCCGGCCCGCTCGGCGGCCGCCATCCCCGCCGCGAAGCGCACCGGCTCGCACACGTGCCGCACCCAGTAGGCGGCGTCGGTGAGCTCGCCGCCGCGTGCGATCTCGCCGGTGACATTGGAAACGATCGGCAGCCGCGGCGCCACGAAGGTGATGGTGGCCGCCACCTGCGCAAACGCCGCGAGCATCGGCTCCATCAGCGGCGAGTGGAACGCGTGCGACACGCGCAGCGCCTCGCTGCGCACACCGCCATCTGCCACCGCGGCCACCACCGCGGCAACCGCCGCCGCGGTACCCGAGACCACGGTGTTGGCGGGCCCGTTGACAGCCGCGATGCCCACCTCGGCCTCGCGCCCGGCCAGCGCCGCCCGCAGGCGTGCCTCGTCGGCGAACACCGCAGCCATCGCGCCGCCGCGCGGCAGAGCCTGCATCAGCCGGCCGCGCGCGGCGACCAGCCGGGCGGCATCCTCCACGCGCAGCACGCCGGCCACGCACGCTGCAACGTACTCGCCCACGCTGTGGCCGAGCACCACTGCAGGCTCCACGCCCCAGCTGCGCCATAGCTCGGCCAGCGCCCACTCCAGGGCGAACAGCGCCGGCTGTGCGTGGCCCGTGTCGTCGATAACCGAGCCGGCCGCGCCGTAGAGCACATCGAGCAGCGGCGTGGTCATCTCGCCGGCCACCGCCGCAGCCACGCGGTCGAGCGCGGCGCGGAACACCGGCTCGGTCTCGTACAGCGCGCGCCCCATGCCGGCCTGTTGCGCCCCCTGGCCGGTGAACATGAAGGCGAGCTTGCCGGCGCCGGTGGGCGTCACCACGCCGTGCAGCACCTCGCGCGGCGCCTGGCCGGCGGCCCAGACGTCGAGCACGCGCGCCAGCTCGGCGGCGTCGCCACCGAGCACGGCCAAACGATGGCCGAGCTGCGCGCGGCCGGCGTTGGCGGTGAAACACGCATCGGCGAGGCGCTCGGCCGGCAGGGCACCGAGCGCGCCGCTCCAGCGGGCGGCGGCCTGGCGCAGGGCGGCATCGCTCTTCGCCGACACGGTCAGCACACACGGGGCCGATCCGGTCGCGGGGTGCGGCGTCTCGGGGGCCGGCGGGGCGGCGACGACGAGATGCACGTTGGTCCCGCTGAAGCCGAACGAGCTGACGCCGGCGACGCGCTCGCCCTCGGGCCAGGGCCGCCGCGCCGTCACGACCTCGACCGGGACCTCGTCCCAGCGGATGTGTGGGTTCGGCGTGCGGAAGTGCAGGTGCGGCGGCAGCTCGCCGTGCTGCAGCGCGAGCACAACCTTGATGAGGCTCGTCACGCCGGCGGCGGCCTCCAGGTGGCCGACGTTGGTCTTCACGGAGCCGATCAGCAGCGGCCGCGTGGGCGGCCGTCTCTCGCCGAACGCGGCGGCGAGCGCGTGGACCTCGATCGGGTCACCGAGCGACGTGCCGGTGCCGTGCGCCTCGACGTAGCTCACCGCCGCCGACGGCACGCCCGCGGCGGCCAGTGCGGCGCGGATCACCTGCTCCTGGGCGGGGCCGTTGGGCGCGGTGAGCCCGGCGCTGGGCCCGTCCTGATTGATGGCCGAACCGCGCACGACAGCCAGGACGGCGTCGCCGTCGGCCGCCGCGTCAGACAGCCGCTTGAGCACGACAAGGCCGCAGCCCTCGCCCTCCGAGAAGCCGTCGGCGGCCGCGTCGAACGTCTTGCAGCGGCCGTCGGGCGCGAGCATGCGTGCCTTCGAGAAGGCGATCGTCGCCTCGGGCGAGAGCGTGAGGTGCACGCCGCCGGCCAGCGCCATGCGGCACTCCCCGTTGCGGAGGCTCTGGCAGGCCAGGTGGATGGCCACCAGCGAGGACGAGCACGCAGTGTCGATGGCGACGCTCGGTCCCTGCAGGCCCAGCACGTAGGACAGTCGCCCGGCCGCCATGCTGTGGGCGCTGCCGGAGGCGAAGTAGGCGTCGAGCCGGCTCGCATCGCCGCTCTTGAGCTGCAGCTGCGAGTAGTCGCAGCTGGCGATGCCGACGAAGACGCCGGTCCGGCTGCCGTTCAGGCGATCGGGCGCGGTGCCCGCGTGCTCGAGGGCCTCCCAGGCGACCTCGAGCAACAGGCGCTGCTGCGGATCGAGCGCGGCCGCCTCGCGCGGCGAGATCCCGAAGAACTGCGGATCGAAGCGATCGACGCCGTCCAGGAACCCGCCCCAGCGCGTCGCCGTGTGACCGGGCGTGGCCGGATCCGGGTCGTAGTAGGCGTCGACGTCCCAGCGATCGGCCGGCACCTCGCGGATCGCGTCGACGCCGTCGTGCAGCAGCCGCCAGAATGCGGCGGGGCCGTCGGCGCCGGGGAACCGGCAGCCCAGGCCGACGATCGCAATCGGCTCCGTGCGCGCGGCCTCGACCTTCGCCAGCCGCGCCTGCAGCTGCTCGATCGCCAGGTACGCGCGACGGACTGCCGCGCCCTGCGCCTCGGACGAGCTCGGCGTCGATCGCGGATCGCTCACGGCTTCTCCAGGCTCTCAAGCTTCTTGACGAGCAGATCCATCACGTCGTCGTCGCTCAGTTCGTCGATGGCCGACGTGGTCTCGACCGGGGGCGCGGGCGCCGCGTCGCGGCCCTGGCCGACCCGCCCGGTCGTCGCGGTCCCCTCGATCATCGGCAGCAGGAAGCGCGCGATGTCCTCGACGGTGGGATGATCGAACACCAGCGTCGCCGGCAGCCCACGCGGCAATCCCAGTCCCAGCGCCAGGCGCGTGCGTAGCTCCACGGCCATGAGCGAGTCGAGGCCGAGATCCATCAGCCGCTCGTGCGGGTCGACGCCCCCGGCGTCGCCCAGACGCAGCACGCCGGCCACGTGGCCCGCCACGTAGTCGACGAGCAGCCCGTGACGCTCGCCGGCCAGCGCCTGCAGCAGCCGTGCGACGATCTCGTCGCCGGGCATCCCCGCCGACGGCGCACCGTCCAGGCGCTCGGCCGCCGCCGGCTCGACCACAATCGATGCGCGCCGCCGGCCCGCGCTCGCGGCCGTGCGGGCCACGATCACGTGCTGGCCGAGGATTTCGGCCAAGCTGCCCGGCTCGGGGAGCGCCTCGACGGCGACGAAGCCGGCGGCGCGCAGCGCCGTCTCCCACTGCGCAGGCGTCAGCAGTGGATTGTCGCCCCGGCGCCCGTCCTCGAAGCGCTGCCAGCCCTCGATGAGGCCGGTGGTGATGTCGAAGTACGGCAGGTGCGTGGTGGCCTCGCCCAGCACGAGCAGCCCGCCCGGGGCGAGAAGGCCGGCGAGGCCCGCGAGCGTCGCCTCGACGTCGCGCGTGGCGTGCACGACGTTGGTCGCGATGACGACGTCGACGCTGCCGGGCGCGAAGCCCTGGGCGTCCGGCGCCTTCTCGACGTCGAGCAGCGCGTAGCGCACGAACCCGAACCTCCCGAAACGTTCGCGGGCCCGGGCCAGGAACGCTTGCGAGACGTCGGTGAACCAGTAGGTCGTCCGCTCCGGGGCCAGCGCCGGCAGTACGGCCGCCGTCGTCCCACCCGTGCCCGCACCGATCTCGAGCACCCGCAGGGATCCATCGCTGGCGGCGGCCACCGCCTCGACGACGGCCCGGGTGAGGCCGCTGAAGTAACGCGACAGCGACCACTCGCCGTAGAGACGCTCGGCCAGCTCGAACGAGCCGCCCGGGAACAGGACCTCGAGCGGGCTGGCGGCGCCGGTCAGCAGCGCCGGAAGCTCATCACCCGAGCGGCGCACGTACTCGAGCAGGAAGGGCGCGTCGGCGCACGCCGCCTCCGCGCGCTGCCAGGCCGCGGCAAGATCGGGCTCCGGCAGGCCGGCCGCGCTCTCGAACACCCCGTCGGAGGCGGCGCGCAGCAGGCCCTGGCGTACCAGCCGTGAGAGCCAGCGCGCCAGCAGCCGCTCGTTGGTCGGGGGGATGCCGCACGACGTGAGCGCCTCGCCCAGCGTATGCCGCTCGCCGGCCGCGCGCCACGCCCCCAGCGTGCGCAGCGTCGACACGATATAAGCCGTCGACAGCCCCTCCAGCGCGTCCCAGCGGGCCGGATAGCCGGCGATGTCGAGATCGAGCGGGCCGTCCGCGGCCTGCGTGCGGCCGGCGCGCACGACGTCGGCCCACCGGCTCTGGGCGTCGGCCGCGGCCGGCCGGGCGTCGGTCGGCTCGATCCAGTACGGCTCGCGCTGCCACGGATACGCGGGCAGCGACACGCGGCGGCGCGCCCGGCCGCGGTCGAGCGCGGCCCAGTCGATCGCCACCCCGCGCGTGTGGAGCGTGGCCACGGCCTCTAGCAAGGTCGGCCACTCGGCCCGGCCGCGACGCAGCGAGGCGAGCCACGTCGCGTCGCTCACGCACTGGGCGCCGAGCCCGGCCAGCACCGGGTGAGGCCCGACCTCGACGTAGTTGTTCACGCCCAGGCGCTCGACGGCGGCGACGCTCGCCGCGAACTGCACCGCCGCGCGCGCCTGCCGTACCCAGTAGCCGGCCTGGCTCATCTCGTCACCGCCCACCACCTCGCCGGTGAGGTTCGACACCACCGCGAGCCGCGGCCGTCGATACGTCACCTCTGCGGCCAGTCGCCCGAACGCCTCGAGCATCGGCTCCATCAGCGGCGAGTGGAATGCGTGAGAGACGCGCAGCGCCTCACTGCGCACGCCGTCCGCCTTCAGCGCGTCGGTCAGCGCCCGCACCGCCTCGCTCGCACCCGACACGACGACGTTCGCGGGCCCGTTCACCGCGGCGATCTCGACCAGGCTCGGCCGCCGCGCCAGCACCTCACGCACGTGCGCCTCCGGCGCGAGCACCGCGGCCATCGCGCCCCCCCGTGGCAGCGCCTGCATCAACCGTCCGCGCGCGGCCACCAGACGCAGCGCGTCCTCCAGATCGAAGACGCCGGCCACCGTCGCCGCCACGTACTCGCCGACGCTGTGCCCCAGCACCACCGCCGGCTCGACCCCCCACGCGCGCCACAGCTCGGCCAGCGCCCACTCCACCGCGAAGAGCGCGGGCTGTGTGCAGGCGGTCTCGTCGAGCGCGTCACCGGCCGCGCCGTAGAGCAGGTCGAGCAGCGCCGGCGTGGGCGCCCCCGGCAGCATCACCGAGCAAGCCTGTAGCGCGGCGGCGCAGCGATCGAGCGCGGCGCGGAAGACCGGTTCGCTCTCGTACAGCGCGCGCGCCATCCCCGGGTACTGGGCACCCTGCCCGGTGAACAGAAAGGCGACCTCGGGCGGCGCCTCCCCCGCCGGGGTCACACCGCGCACGAGCCCGGCCGGCGCGCGGCCGGCTCGCCACGCCCGCAGCGCCGCGCGCGCCTCGTCGCTCGAGGCGACGACAACGGCGAGACGGTGGGGCAGGTGCGCGCGGCCGGTGGCGGCGGTGAAGCAGACGTCGCCGATCGAGGGTGCGTCGGGCTCGCCCAGGCGCTCGACGTAACGATCGGCGAGTTGCTCGAGCGCGGCCAGCCGCCGGGCCGACAGCATGAGCACGTGACACGGCCGATCCGCGGCGGCGGCCTCGGTGACGGCGACGGCCGGCGCGGCCTCCACGACGACATGGGCGTTGGTGCCGCTGAAGCCGAACGAGCTCACGCCGGCCCGGCGCCGCGCGCCGTCGGGCCACGGCAGCATCGAGGTCGGCACGGCGATCGGCAGCTCGCGCCACGGCACATGCGGGCTCGGCGTGGTGAAGTGCAGGTGCGCCGGTAGCGCGTCGTGCTGTAACGCGAGCACGACCTTCATGAGCCCGGCCACGCCCGCCGCCGCTTCCAGGTGGCCGACGTTGGTCTTCACCGAACCGATGTAGAGGGGCGACGCGGCCGGCCGGCCGGTCCCGAGAATGGCGGCGATCGCCTGCACCTCGATGGGATCGCCAAGCGCGGTGCCGGTGCCGTGGGCCTCGACGTAGGCGACGTCACGCGGCTCGACGCCCGCGCTGGCCAGCGCCTGTCGCACGAGTGCCTGCTGGGCGGGGCCGTTCGGCACCGTCAACCCGCTCGTCCGTCCATCCTGGTTCACGGCGGAGCCGCGGATGACCGCGAGCACGCGATCGCCGTCGGCCAGCGCGTCGGACAGGCGACGCAGCACCACCACGCCGCAACCCTCGCCACGCACATAGCCGTCGGCGGCAGCGTCGAAGGTCTTGCAGCGGCCGTCGACCGCCAGCATGCGCGCGCGCGAGGCCTTCACCGTCGCGGCCGGCGAGAGCATCAGGTTGACGCCGCCGGCCAGGGCCACCCGGCACTCGCCGTTCCGCAGGCTCTGGCAGGCCAGGTGGACGGCCACCAGCGACGACGAGCACGCGGTGTCCACGGTGAGGCTGGGCCCGTGCAGGCCGAGCACGTAGGACAGGCGGCCGGTCGCCACGCTGAAGGCCGAGCCGGTGCCGTGGTAGGCGTCCATGCGCTCGACGCGCTCGTGAGCGCCGGTGAGCAGCCCGTAGTCGGAGTTGCTCATGCCGACGAACACCCCGGCGTCGCTGCCGGCGAGGCGCGCCGGCGCATGGCCGCTGTCCTCCAGCGCTTCCCATGTCACCTCGAGCAGCAGCCGCTGCTGCGGGTCCATGCTGACCGCCTCGCGCGGCGACACGCCGAAGAATGCCGCGTCGAAGCCTCGCACGTCGTCGAGGAAGCCGCCGTGGCGCGTGTAGGTGCGGCCGGGCGCGTCGGGGTTGGCGTCGTACCACGTCGCGACGTCCCAGCGATCGGCGGGCACCTCACGGATGGCATCGACGCCGTCCCGCAGCAGTCGCCAGAACGCGGCCACGTCGGACGCGCCCGGGAAGCGACAGGCCATGCCGACGATCGCGATGGGCTCGGTGCGCGCGCGCTGGAGCTGCTCCAGCTGCGCGCGCAGCTCGCGCACCTCGATCAGCGCGCGCTTGACCGGCGACAGACTCTCGTCGCGCGCGCTCACGGCTGGCCTCCGTCGGCGTCGCGGTCGATAGCGTCGAGCTCGCGCAGCAGCTCGGCCTCGGCCTCCGCGTCGGACATCCGTCCCACCTCGGCGACGAGCCGTCCGTGCTGGTCGGCACCGTCGCGCGGCTCGGCCCCCGTGGGCTCGACGCCCAGCACGCCCACCTCGCTCGCGAGGAACGCGGCGATCGCCTCGATCGTGGGGTGATCGAAGGCGAGCGTGGCCGGGAGCGCCTGGCCCACGCTGGCCTGCAGGCGGTTGC
>Ga0310810_10004620_pt1 | contig 15257 bp, 8 predicted proteins | sample NCmetagenome_FD_207641 | JGI IMG/M metagenome (GOLD analysis project Ga0310810, IMG submission 207641) | Soil microbial communities from experimental microcosm in Duke University, North Carolina, United States - NC | ecosystem: Engineered > Artificial ecosystem > Soil microcosm > Unclassified ...
CCGCGTTGACGACGCTGCCGGGCGGGTGATCCAGGATGTAGCCGATGTCGATGACGTACATCTGGCGGCCCTTGCCCTCGTAGCTGGAGTCGAAGCAGACCATCCGGCCGTTCCGGCTGGAGCGGTTGTGGAAGTCCACCCGGTAGATGCCCGCCGGCGCGGTGTTCTTCAGCCGCGCGAGGGGGATGAAGACCTTGCTGGGCCGGTGGTACAGGAACAGGTACTGGTACCCGTTCGACAGGGGATACGTGTCGCCGCTGACCCAATCGCCGCCCTGGCCGGGCAGGATCGTCGGGTCGATGTTCTCCGGGCAGTCGCCGAGACGGCCGCTGGACGTGCCGGTTCCGTTGTCCGGGAAGAGCCGGAGCTGATTGCCTTCCAGAATCACCGAGTCGTCCTGCCAGGCGTGGTGGCTCGGCTGATCATAGAAGAAGCGAACGTCCGCCCCGTCGGCCGACACGGACCAGCCCTTCGTGTAGCCCGACGAGTTCTTGAGGAACGCGATGAAGCGGCTGCCCGACTTGTTCCACCCTTCGCGGAAGAAGTAGAGCTCCGTCGTCCCGGTGTAGCCGCCGGGGAAGGCGATCGACGCCATCCGCTGGAGGCTGAGGATCAGCGTCGACGTGCCGGTGTTCATGTCCATCTTCCACACGCCGCTGCCGGCGGGGGCCAGCACGCCGTGGTTCGGGTCGGCGATGCCGACGTAGTTCGTCCCGCCGTGCGTCATCCGCTGAAAGTCGTGGGTCAGGGCCCAATGGCCGTCCGGGGAGACGTCGTAGATGGGGCGGGGGAGAGTCCGGCGCGCGCCGGTCTTGAAGTTGTAGGCCTGGCAGACGAAGTGGGAGTTGTCGCTCGCGCGGTCGTTCCAGAGGATCTCGTCCGACTGGGGACGCCACATCAGGCGGCATCCCTGCTGCCAGTTCCAGGCGGTCGTTTCGCCGATCTTCGTCCACGCGTTGTTGTTCTGCAGATCGAAGTATCCGATGTCTCCCTTGTCGGTGGATTTCACGTCCCGGTTCTGAAAGTAGACCTTCATTCCGAGGGAGTAGCGGCCGGTCGGGTCGAACTGATCGACGCCGAAGAACCAGAACCCCGTATAGGCGGGGTTGGTGCTCGTCCCGGGATCGGAAACGCGTCGGAGCGTCGCGTACTTGGCGTTGGTTCCCGCGACGACCTCGCTCCAGGTCTTGTAGGTCGTGTACTCCTGCGACTGGGCGGCGGTCGCGATCGCCAGGACGGCGGCCACCGTGAGCATGGATTGACGCATGGTCCTTCCTCCTATGGGCAGACTCCAAGAGGGATAGAAATCGGGGTTGCTTGCTCGCCCGGGGACTACTTGATCCGGAAGCGCACGATCTGCGCGGGCCCGGCGTTGCCGGTGCCCTCCTTCCGGTTCGCGGCCGGTCCGCCGCTGTAGGCCGTCACGGTCAGCACGTGGTCTCCCGCGGACGGCGTCCAGGGGAGCGGCTTCCCGACGGCGTTGTTTCCCATCAGCAGGTACGGGGCGTTGACCTCGAGCTTGTGCTCGGCGTCCAGAGTGAAGGTCACGCAGCCGACGTTCTCCGGAGAGGTCACCGCGCGAATGTTCAGGTTGCGCGTCGGGAGTTCCGCCAGCACGATCGACATCCGATCTTCGAGCGGGTCCAGCTGGAGGATCGGGAGGCCCGTGTCCGCGCTCAGCACCTGGATCCGGATCACCAGGGGCCGCTCCGGCGCGCCAACGCGCGCCGGGGGCAACGGCCTCGAGACCAGGTCGAGCCCGGCGGCCGCGACCGCGTAGTGGCCGCCGACGACGTCGACCGTCTTCATGTCCGAGAGGCGGGTCAGGGCCACCTTGCCTTCCGTGACGTCGAGCCGCGTGGCGCCCTTTTCCGCCGGGTCCACCTTCAGGCGGAGCATCGTGCCCAGAACCTTCGCCTCGGCCTGGGGGCTGCTCGCGAGCAGGGGGCGGTCCTTGGGCTGCTTCTTGACGTCGGCCGACACGCTGCCGCGGGCGACGAAGAACGACTTGCCGCGGCCCGACCCTTCGGCGAAATCGCGGAGCAGGGTGTCCGGCCCGAGTTCGAGCAGCGTCCCGTCGGGATACTTGATCAGCGCGCGGCTCTTCGCGCCGGAGGTCATCAGGCCCTGCTTGAACGAGATCTCCTGCCCGGCGCTCGTCGGGGTCCGGGTGTCTCCGTCCATGAGCTGCACGTCGCCTTCGACCTGTTCCACGCGGGCGATGCCCGTGGCGCGCGTCTCCCGGTCCGGCTTCGGCGGGGCGGGGGGCGTCGGGGTAGGCGGCTCGGGCTCCGGCTTCTTCGGCTCTTCCTTCTTCGGGGCCTCGGGCGTCCGTTCCGGCGCCGGGGATGGCGGCTTGGGTGCCACGTCGCGGCGCTGCTCCGGCTGGAGGAGGGGGGCCGGGGGCGTCTCGGGGGCCCGGGGGGCCAACGCCTCCTGCGGCGCCGGAGCCTTCTCGACGGGCTTGCGGGCGCTCGCGGGAGACTGCTTCTCGGGCCCGTTCAGGACGCTGGCCGCCAGGATCACGGCGATGAAGACGGCCGCGGCCGCCGCTGCGATCATCCAGGGATTCTCCGACTTCCTGGGGATTCGGAGGCGGCGCAGGCTCGGGGCCTTGCGCTCGGGGATCCTGGAGAGGATTTTCTCCCGAAGATCGGGAGCGGTCTCGTTGCCGAGCGTCTCGTGGAGCATCGAGTCGACCAGGCGGTCCATCTCGTCGCCGTTGGGGGTCATGCGCCCTCCAGCCCCAGGCTCTTGCGGACGCAAGACCCGAGGGCCTCCCGGAGCCGTCGCAGCATGGACTTGACGCCGTCGTCGCTCAACTCGAAGTCCGCCGCGAGCTGCTCGCGCGACTTGCGCCCCTCGTAGAACTCGCGCAGGATCGTCTGGTGGCGATTGCCCAGCCTCGAGAAGCAGCCGCGCAGAGCCTCGAGGTAATCGAAGCCGTCTCCCTCTCTCAGGAATTCCGAGGCCCACACGGCCTCCGCGCGTTCGAGGCCGGCGGACTGGACGTGGGATCGCTCGCTGCGTTCGTGGCGGCAGAACATGAGGAACTTGTTGCGGGCGATGCCGCGGAGCCAGGCCCCGCAAGCCGGAGTGCCGGCGCTCGCGGCCGGAGCCGAGGCGGCGTAGGCGGCGAGGAAGGTTTCCTGGATCAGGTCCTCCGCGGCAGGGCGTGGGGCGCCCAGGTACCTCAGGTAGCGGTAGATCTCCGCCTGGTGGACGCCCACCAGGGTCTCCAGCTCCTTGCGCTCCATGCCCTAGAATTGCACGGGGCACTCCAAAGGGTGCACGAAAAAGAACAAGAAAAGAACGGGTCAGAAGAGGACTTTTGCGAGCTCGACGAAGCCGTAGCCGATCAGGTACACCACGCCGACCGCGAGCATGGGAGCGTAGAGGAGCGCCTCCCCGCCGCCCCCACGAAAATCTTCCAACGGAGGGGAGTTCTGTTCCCGAGCCGCGTAATCCATCTCAACCGGACGCGAGGCGTGTTCCCCGGCGTCCCGCAGGGGCGGAGGTTGCTGCTGCGGGAGGTGCAGCAGCAAGGACAAGGACAGCGCGACCATCGTGCTCATCATCGCCCCCCGATCGCCGAAACCAGGAGCTTCATGAGCCCGGCCATGACGACAATGGGAAGAACAAGAATCTCCAGTCCGCTGCCGCCGGCGGCGCCGCCCCGGAACGCTTCCAGGTGGCCCGCGTCCTGCTCTCGACGGGCGTAGTCCTCTTCGGGGCTGTGGGGGACCTGCTCCACCGAGCCGTGGTCGACCGGTCGCTGCGCTTCCTGCGCGAGGAGCGGGACGCCGCTCAGGATCATCACCAGGAACGCCGGCATGATGAGTTTCGCCATCGCAAACCCTCCTAACGGATCCCCATCGACAGTCCATTAGGAGGGGGGTGCGGGGCGTTTGGGAAAATCCGGCGGGCGCTCAGCGGGCGAAGGAGGGGGGCAGCGGCGCGCGATCGCCCAGCAGCGCCAGCACGATCATCGCCGTCCCGTAGGCGCGCGACCGGTCGAACACGCGGTCGTTCCAGGTCCCGTCCGCGTCGCGGGTCTTCAGGATCACCTGGAGCAGCCGCTCGCGCTCCTTTGCGCGGTCGGCCTCGGGCAGCATCTGGATTGCCTGGGCGGCGTAGCGGTGCCCGTAATACACGTAGTAGGGCGCGATCTTGTAGGGTCCCTCATGGGTCCCGGTCTTCTTGCGCCGCTTCTCGAGCTCGCCCCAGTGGGCGTGGAAGGCCTCCAGGGCGCCTCTCGCGCCCTCCGCCGAGCCGCTGCCCAGAAGCCGGAGCGTCGCCTCGCAGGCCGTCGCGCGCGCGCAGGAGCCCTCGAGCTGATCGCTCGTGGTGCGCGACTCGCCGTCCTTGAAGACGCCCGCGTAGAGAAAGGCGCCGTTGTCGGCGCGCGCGCGTTCGAGCACCCGGCGGGCGCGCTCCAGCAGCGCGTCGGGCACCTCGGCCTTTTGGCCGCGCGCGAAAAGCAGCGCCTGCGCGACCGGCGCGGTCACGAACGACGCCGCCCGCGCCCGGCCCGCGTAGTTCCATCCGCCCCCCTCCAGCTCCTCCGCCTGCAGCGTCCGCACGAGGCGCGGGATCCACGCGTCGACGTCCTTCAGGCGGCCCCCCGCGCGCGCCGCCCCGCGCATCTGACAGAGAAACTCCAGAGCCGTCGCGTGACCCCAGACCCGGACGTCGTAGGCGTCCTCCGTCGAGGCCGCGAGCAGCGGGTCGTCGAGGCGGCCCAGCACGTACTCCAGGGCGCGGTCGACCGCGCGGCGCGCCGCCTCGTCGTCGGGGGCGGCGTGGAGCAGCGCGCCCGCGACGATGGCGGTCCCTCCGACCCGGTAGGCCGCGGGGATCTCGCGGTTCACGCGGTAGACGCCCTCGTAGGGCCAGGCGCCGCCCTCTTCCTGGATGGCGACGAGCTGCGCCACCGCCTTCCGCAGGAGCGAGGGGGCGTCGTCCTGGGCGGGGAGCGCGAGGAGCGAAAGGAGAGCGGCGGCCATCATGCTCATATATCCTAAGACGTAGCCCGCCGGGTGGGGGTTCCGAGGCGACTTTTTCCCCCGGCGGGGTAGAATCGAATCCCTCGATGGAAATCGCTGCGCCGGATCTTCAGCGCGTCCGCGACCTCTACGACCGGGGGCTCTACCTCCAGGCGTGGAAGGCGGCGGAGGCGCTCGGCCCGCTGCGCGAGTGGCGCGGCACGCCCGCGCGGGTGCTGGCCGGCCGCCTGGCGGGCAACCTGGGCGCGTCGCGGCTCGGCCGCGTGCTGCACTTCCGCGCCTGGCGTGACGACCGCGACAACCTCGAGGCCCTCTACTCCTACGGGTACGCGCTGCTGGACCGCCGCGGGCCCCTCGACGCCTGGAACGCTCTGCGGCCCGGGGGCGACTTCGCCGCGGCGCCCGACGCGCTCCGCTCCGACCTCTATGCGCTCCGGGCGGAGATCGCCGCCATCCTGAGGGACTTCGACACGGCCGAGCATTGGCTGGCCCGCGCCGAGAAGCTCACCGCCGACCGCGCCTGGACCTGCGTGGCCCGCGCCCGCATCCTCGAGCACGAGGACCGCTACGAAGAGGCCCTGGCGGTCGTCCGCAAGGCCCTGGAGCTCCGCCCCTGGTACCGTCCGGCCGTCCAGGCCATGGGCCACCTGCTCCAGCTGCTCGACCGCGACCCCGAGGCGCTGACGTTCCTTCGCGAAGCATCGCGGTACCTCGAGAGCGGCGCCGTCATCGTCCAGCTCGCCGCCCTCGAGGTGGAGCTGGGCCACCACGCGGAGGCCCGCCTCACCTGCGACCGCATCGAGGCGCACCACCCGCTCCTGGAGGACGACCTGCGCACCTGGCTTTCGGCGCGGCGCTGCGACACCGCCTACGCCTGCGGCGATCTCGAGGCCGCGCGGACCTGGGCGCTCCAGATCAACACGCCGTTCTACAAGCGCTTCGCGGAGCGGCTCGCGCAGGGGACGGTGGACGGGCGCCGCGTGCTGCTGCCGGTCGGCTTCGTCCGCCAGCACCACATGACCTGCGCGCCCGCCACGCTGTCGGCGATCAGCCGCTATTGGGACATGTCCGCGGAGCACCTGACGGTGGCGGAGGAGATCTGCTACGACGGGACGCCCGCCCACAGCGAGCGGCGCTGGGCCGAGCAGAACGGGTGGACCGCGCGCGAGTTCACCGTGACGTGGGAGAGCGCGCGGGCCCTGATCGACCGCGGCATCCCGTTCACGCTGACGACCGTCGAGCCGGCGAGCGCGCACCTGCAGGCGCTGATCGGGTACGACGGGCGCCGCTCGAGCTACATCGTGCGCGATCCCTACCAGCGCAACTACGGGGAGTTCCTGAATCCGGAGATGCTGGATCGCTACAAGTCGACGGGCCCGCGCGGCATGATGCTGGTGCCGCGCTCCAAGGAATCGACCCTCGAGGGGCTCGCGCTGCCCGAGGCGCCGCTCTACGACTTCCTCTACGCGCTGCAGCAGGCGCTCGAACGGCACGACCGCGCCGAGGCCCTGAAGGCGCACGACGTCCTGGCCGGGAAGGCGCCGGGCCACCGCCTCACGCTGAACGCGCGGCGGACCCTCGCCTCCTACGACGCGGACCGGGTCACCCAGCTGGCCTGCGTCGAGGAGCTCCTCAAGCTCTATCCCGAGGACGCCAACCTGCTCCTCGAGAAGCTGAGCCACCTGCGCGAGATGGGGCGCCGCGAGGAGCGCCTCGAGCTCTTGCGGCGGCAGTGCGCCAAGGACGACAGCCCGCCGCTCTTCTGGCAGCAGTACGCGCGCGAGCTGGCCTACGACGCGCGGGAGCACGGCGCGGCGATGCAGCTGCTGCGGCGCGCGATCCGCGCGATGGGGCGCGACGCCGAGAGCTACCACTCGCTGGCGGGCATCCTCTGGAACCGGCGCCGCCTCGAGGAGGCCCTGGAGCTCTACCGCTTCGCAGCCTGCGTCGAGGACCGGAACGAGCGCTACGCGCAGTCGTACTTCGTCGCGGCGCGGCACCTGCGGCAGACCGCGGCCGCGCTGCTCTTCCTGCGCAACCGCTTCCGCCGCTTCGGGAAGAAGTCGGGCTGGCCCGCGCGGACGCTCTTCTGGGCCTACGAGCAGCTCGACCGCACCCGCGAGGCCCTGGAGGTCCTGGAGGAGGCGCTGCAGCTGCGGCCGGACGACGGCGACCTTCTGCTCTTCGCGTCGGACGTCTATGACCGTTACGGTCCGCCCGAGAAGGCCGCGACGGCGCTGAAGGCCGCGGAGGGACGGAGCCACCGGACCGCGTGGCTGCGCGCGGCGGCGCACCAGGCGGGGTCGCGGGGGAACGCGAAGCGGGCGCTGGAGCTCTGGCGCGAGGTCGTCGCGGCGGAGCCGCTCGCGATGGACGCCCACTCGGCGCTGACGCAGCTCTGCGCGGAGACCGAGGGGCGCACGGCGGCGCTGCAGCACCTCCGGCAGGCCGTCGGCCGCTTCCCGCACCACGCGGGCCTGCACCAGCTCTGGATCGAGTGGCTGCGCGACGGCGACCCGGCGGACTACGAGGCGGCGATCCGGGGGCTCATCGGGATCAACCCCGAGGATGCTTGGGCGCGGCGGGAGCTGGCGCTGCGGCTGACCTCGACGCGGCGCGTGCCCGAGGCGCTGGAGCAGGCGGAGCTGGCCTGCCGGCTGGAGCCGTCGCCGGGCAGTCACTACATCCGCTCGCGCGTGCTGGGCGCGGCAGGGCGAGCGGCCGAGGCCAAGGAGGCCTGCCGCGAGGCGATCCGGCTCTCCGTGGACACCGACGCCGCGATCTACGACCTCATCGGCGGCTGCGAGTCGATGGCGGAGCGGCGAGAGGCGCTGGAATTCGTGCGGCGGGAGCTGATCCGGCAGGTCATCTTCGGCGACGGCCTGCTGACCTTCCGCCAGGTGGCGCGCGACACCCTCGATCCGCCGGAGCTGCTGGCGCTGCTCCAGGAAGCCCTGGAGGCACGGCCGGACCTCTGGCACGCGTGGAGCGCGCTGCTGCGGCACCTCGCCGAGATGGGCCGGGCGGAGGAGGCGCTGGGCCGGGCCACGCAGGCGACCGAGCGCTTCCCGCTGGTGCCGCGGCTCTGGGTCGACCTGGCCCACGTCCAGCAGCTCCGGGGAGACGCGGCCGGCGAGCGCGCGGCGCTGGAGCAGGCGGTGAGGATCAATCCGGGCTGGGGGACGGCGGCGCGGGAGCTGGCCGCGGCGCACGAGCGGGCGGGCGACTTCGCGGCCGCGAAGGCCGTGATGGAGCAGGCGATCCAGCGGGCGCCGCTCGACCCCTACAACCACGGCGGCCTCGCCCAGATGCTGTGGAAGATGGGCGAGAAGAAGCCGGCGCTGGAACGGCTCTCGCATGCGGTGCGCCTGGAGCCGGGCTACGAATGGGCCTGGGGGCGCCTGAGCGAGTGGGGCCGCGAGCTGGGACAGCGCGACGTGCCCGAGCGGCTGGCGCGGGACCTGACGGAGCGCCGGGGCGGCGAGGCGCGCTCGTGGATGGTGCTGGCGCAGACTCTCGAGGGCCCGGACCGGCTCGAGGAGCGCCTGCGCGCGCTCGAGACGGCGGTGCAGCTGAACCCGCGGCTCTCGGACGCGCGCGACCTGCGGGCGACGCTCCTGGCGGGGGCGGGCCGCTTCACGGAGGCCCTCCAGGCCTGCGGCGGCGAGGACGCGCCGCTGATCCTGCGGGGCCGCGCCGCCTGGATCGAGGCGAAGCGCGGGAACCGGCCGGCGGCCATCGCCCGGATGGTCCGCACGGTGGCGGCGGATCCCAGCTACTACTGGGGTTGGATGCAGCTCGCGGACTGGTACGCGGAGGAGGGCGCGAAGGCGGAGTACATGGACGCCGCGACCCACCTCGTGCGGCTCTCGCCGGAGAACGAGGTGGCGCTGGGCTACCTGGGGGACGCCAGGCTGAAGAACGGCGACCGCGTGGGCGCGAAGGCGGACTTCCGGCGGGCGATCGAGCTGGAGCCGGACTACAGCTTCGGGGTGCTGACGCTCTTCGACCTCCACGTCGAGGACGGCGAGCTCGACGCAGCGGCGGGGGTGCTGGCGCTGGCGAAGAAGCATCTTGGCGGCCCCTTCGTGCTCGCGCGGGACGTCCAGCTCGCGGCGCGGCAGAAGCGGATCCCGGACGCGGTCGCGTCGCTCCGCGCGCTCTGCGCGACGCCGACGGATGACCGCTGGCCGCTCGACGCGGCCCTCACGGCGCTCCGGCAGGCGGGCGCGACGAGCGCCGCGCTGGACGCGCTGCCGGAGGCGGCCGCGCTCGAAGGGGCGAACCCGCTCGTCGGCAGCGTCTGGGCCCGGGCCATGATCGAGGCGGGGCGCTGGGGCGAGCTCCGCGTCGGACTGTCCCGGCTGGCGGCGCGTCCGCGGGTCTGGTCGGAGGCGGCGTCGGAGTACGTGCGGGGGCTGGCGAGCCGCCGGCGGGTCTTCCGGCTGCGCCACGTCGTGTGGAAGGAGCGCGAGCGGCTGCGCCAGGACGCGGTCGCATGGGGCTCGGTGGGGAATGCGCTCGAGAGCGTGGGCCGCTTCGACGCCTGCCGGACGTGGATGTCCGACTGGGAGTCCCGCGAGGGCGTGCGGCCCTGGATGCTGAGCGCGCTGGTCGTCAGCCTGCGGGCGCGGGGCTACCGGGCGGAGGCGGCGCGGGTGGGGCGGGGGGCCCTGGCGATGGCGCCGGACCACAGCTATCCGCTGCACCGGCTCTGGGTGGCGTTCGAGGAGACGCTGCGGGGGGACCGCGAGGCCGCGCGGGCCGCCGCCGCGGATATTTCCGCGGACGGGCTGAACCCCTACTACAAGTGCCTCCGCGGACTGCTGCTGGCGGCGGCGGATGCGGCGTCGCCGACGGCACCGGAGGCGCTGCAGGCGGCCGTGAACGAGATGCCCACGTTCGGGACGGAAGCGGCGCTGCTGAACGCGTACCGTCTGACCCTGAAGCGCATCGCCAAGGCCACGGGTGGGCTTCGCGGATTCTGGACCTGGTTGCGCCTGGCGCGCTGATTCCCGGAGGTCGGCGTGGCTCCCGGGAGTTAAGAGAGTATCAAGACCTCTCCATTCGCCTGGAGCGCCATCCGCTCATGACGCAGCGTTCCGCGGTCATTCTGATGGTCGAGGACGATGCGGACGACATCTTCTTCATGAAGAGGTCGCTTCGGAAGGCGAAGGTGAGCCAGCGCCTCAAGGTGGTGCGGGACGGGGAGCTGGCAATCCAGTACCTGGCAGGGATCGGCAAGTACAGCGATCGCCGGCGGCACCCCCTGCCGTGCATGATCCTCCTCGATTTCAAGCTCCCCAAGACCAGCGGCCTCGATGTCCTGCGCTGGCTGCGCACCCAGTCGACCTTCAGCGACCTGCCCGTCTTCATGATCAGCTCCAGCGGCGAGCCGCGCGACCGGAGCGAGGCGCAGCGGGCCGGGGTCGACGCCTACCGGGTCAAATCCGTCTCCATCGAGGACCTCGTTCTCATCGCGCATGAGGTTCGGGAGAAGGCCGACGAGCACTGCCGGGACGCAGACCCCTGTCCGGCGGAGATGGAAGAGGAAGACTAGCCGCGGTTGGGAGCGGCCACCCCTTTGGGCAGCAGGAAGCCCTGGTTCTCCCCGAGCAGGGTCGTGAACTGCTCCGCGGGGATCGGGCGGCTCATCAAATACCCCTGCGCCTCGTCGCAGCCGCGTCCCTTCAGGAACTCGTACTGCTCCGGCGTCTCGATGCCTTCGGCGAGGACGCTGAGGTTCAGGCCGTGCGCCAGGGTGATGATCGCCGTCGCGATGGCGGCGTCCTGGGATTTCCGGGGCAGCTCCGACACGAAGGCGCGGTCGATCTTCAGCGTGTCGAAGGGGAAGCGCTTGAGGTACGACAGGGAGGAGTAGCCCGTCCCGAAGTCATCCAGACTCAGCCGCACGCCGATGCCCTTGAGGGTGCGGAGGGTGACGGCGGCTTCCTCGGCGCCGTCCATGATGACGCTTTCGGTGAGTTCGAGCTCGAGGCGCTCGGGCTCCAGGCTGCTGGCTTCGAGCGCGTTCTTGACGGTATCGCAGAGGCCGCCGCCGCGGAACTGCCGCGCCGACAGGTTGACCGCCACCGAGAGGGCGGGCAGCCCCGCCTCCTGCCACTTCTTGGCCTGCTGGCAGGCGGTCTGCAGGACCCATTCGCCCAGGGAGGTGATGACGCCCGTCTCTTCCGCGAGGGAAATGAACTCGCCGGGCCCGAGCAGGCCGCGCGTCGGGTGCTTCCAGCGGACGAGCGCCTCGCAGCTGATGATTTTGCCGCTCTCGAGCGACACGATGGGCTGGTAGTGGACGACGAATTCACGCCGTCCCAGGGCCTTGCGGAGCTGGCCCTCGAGCTCGAGGGAGGCCGCCGCCTGGGCGTGCATTTCCTGGTTGAAGACCGCGAAGCGGGAGCGGCCCAGGCCCTTGGCGCGGTACATGGCGATGTCGGCGTCCCGGAGCATGTCGCCCTTGCAGCCCGAGTACTCGGGCATGCTCAGCGCGATCCCGATGCTCGCGCTCGTGAAAACGTCGTGGCCGCCCAGCTGGAAGCGCAGGGCCATCTCGCGGTGGATGCGCTCCGCGACGGTCGCGGCGTCGGCCGCCTGGTTGATGTTGTGCAGGAGGATCGTGAACTCGTCGCCGCCGAGGCGGGCGACGGTGTCGCCGGGGCGGAGGCACTTCTCGAGGCGCCGCGCGATGCCGATCAGGAGCTTGTCGCCGAACTCGTGGCCCAGGCTGTCGTTGACGAATTTGAAGCGGTCGAGGTCCAGGAGCAGGACGGCGAAGTGGTAGTCGCCGCGGGCGGCGAGGCCGGACGCGTGGCGGAGGCGTTCCGCGAAGAGGGCGCGGTTGGCCAGTCCCGTCAGGGGATCGTAAAGGGCGTTCTTGACCAGCTGCTCCTCGGCCGTCTTGCGGTCGGAGATGTTGGTCTGGGAGCCGGCCATGCGGGTCGCGACGCCGGCCGCGTCGCGGACCGCGAGGCCGCGGCTGAGGGTCCAGATGTAGGTCCCGTTCTTGTGCAGGATGCGGTGCTCGTCCTCGTAGTGCGGGGTGAGGTTCTTCAGGTGGCGGCGGATCTTGGTCTGGACGCGCTCGAGGTCCTCGGGGTGGATGAGGCGGAACCACGCGTCGGGGCTGTCGCCGACCTCGTGCTCCTCGTACCCGAGCATCGTCTTCCAGCGCGCGGAGAAGAAGAGCCGGTTGGTGAGCAGGTCCCAGTGCCAGAGGCCGTCGTTGGCGCCGCGGACCGCCAGCTCGTAGCTCTCCTGGGTCTTGCGGATGGCGAGGTCGACCTGCTTCTTGCGGGCGCGCTCGCGGCTTTCCTTGCGGGCGCGGAGGATCGAGGCCGCGAGGTGGCCGATCTTGTCCTTGGTGATGTAATCGGCGGCGCCGGCACGAAGGGCTTCGACGGCGGCCGCGGCGTCGTTGGTCTCCGAAAGGTAGAGGAAGGGGACGTCGGGGAACTTCTCCTTGGCGAAGGAGAGGGCGGAGTACCCGTTGTAGCCGGCGACCTGGGAGTCCGACAGGATGAGGTCGGGCTTGAAGGTTTCGAGCTCCTGCATGAAGGCCTGGGTGCTGCTGACGCAGCGGGGCGAGCAGTCCAGCTTCTCGGCCTGGAGGGCCTTGACGACGAGGGCTTGGCCGTCGGAGGTGTCGTCGAGCAGCAGGATGCGAAGTTCTTCGTCCATGGGTGCGAGGTTAACCCTCCCCGTGATCTCCCGACAAAGAGTGCCACACGATCGGCGCATTTTCAATGGGCCGTTGAAAGGAAAATCGGAGTCCGGAGCGATCGGGAATTCAATTTGGCATTCCCTTACGGCAATCCCGGGGTATAAATCATGGGGCCGCGGAGGAGGGAGGGAGGGCGGCCCGGTAGGGAGCTGCGGGAGTGCCATGGGGTCGATGACGTTCGGTCAGGCTGCCGTCAGTCTGGGCTTCGCCACCGAGGCGGCGCTCCAGGACTGCAGCGCCGTCCAGCGCAAGATGCGCGAGATGGGCGTGGACGAGCCGCTCGGCGAAATCATGATGAAAAAGGGCCTCCTGACGGCCCAGCAGCACTCCCAGATCCTCAAGAAAATCGGCGTCCAGGTCAGCCCCATCCCCGGCTACTCCCTCCTGTCCAAGATCGGGCAGGGCGGCATGGGCACCGTCTACAAGGCCATGCAGGGCAGCGTCAACCGCACCGTCGCCATCAAGATCATGGCGCCCCACGCCAGCAAGGACCCGACCTTCGTGGCCCGCTTCCTCGCCGAGGCCCAGGCCGCCGGCACCCTCAACCACAAGAACCTCATCGCCGCCATCGACGCCGGCGCGGCCGGCGGCTACTACTACTTCGTCATGGAGTACGTCGTCGGCAAGAGCGCCCGCGAGACCGTGAACGCCGGCGGCCCCATCGACGAGAAGACCGCCCTCCGCATCGCGCTCCAGATGGCCGACGTGCTCGACCACATCCACCAGCACAAGATGGTCCACCGGGACATCAAGCCCGAGAACATCCTCCTCACCGCCGACATGACGGTGAAGCTCTGCGACCTGGGGCTGGCCAAGTCGACCGCCTCCAGCGACCAGTCCCTCACCCAGGAAGGCCTTACGGTCGGCACCCCGTACTTCATGTCCCCGGAACAGATCCGGGGCGAGAAGGACATCGACATCCGGGCCGACCTCTACTCGCTCGGCGCGACGCTCTTCTACCTGGTCTCGCAGCGCTACCCCTTCGAGGGGCAGAGCGCCGCCGAAACCATGAGCATGCACCTCAAGCAGGCCGTGCCCGACGTCCGCAAGCACGCGCCCAAGATCAGCGAGGACTTCGCGCACATCGTCCACAAGCTCATGGCCAAGAACCGCGCCGAGCGCTACCAGACGCCGCAGGACCTGGCGGAGGACCTCCGCACCGTGGAGTCGGGCGACGGCGCCCGCCAGGCGCGCGCGTACGCGGCCCGGCACCCCGCGCCGAAGGCGCCCTCCACGGCGCGCATCGAAAAGATCAAGAAGCGGCCGATCAGCCTGCCCGTGGCCGTCGGGGCCGCGGTCGCGCTGCTCGCCGTCGTCGGCTACGCGCTGGCCTCGCGCCCGCCGGAGGCGAAGAACACGGCCAAGGCGCCCCCGACGACCCAGCCGCAGACGATCGTCCGGGCCGTCGAGCCGAAGGCGCCCGAGAAGACCCTGGACGACCCGGCCAAGCTGCGCAAGGCCAGCCAGCTCTTCGAGAAGGCCGAGCAGGCCATGGGGACGGAGCGCTGGGGCGACGCCCACGAGGCCCTGGAGAGCCTCCACACCGAGTTCTCCTCGCTGCAGTTCACGAAGGACCGCAGCACCACGATCGGCAAGATGATCGGCGAGTGCGAGTCGAAGCTCCAGCGCCAGGCCGAGACGCGCAAGCGCCAGGTCGCGGACGCGCGCCGCGACTTGCAGGAGGGCCGCTGGATGGAGGCCTACGGCCGCTTCCAGGTCCTGGGGGAGGCCGAATTCTCGGGCGAGCTGTCCCGCTGCCGGCGGGAGATGGACGCCGAGGCCCTGCAGGCCCAGGTCCGCTCGGCCCAGGCGGCATCCACCTGGACCGAACTGCGGCAGAAGATCCAGGAGCTGGAGCAGCGATTCTCGGACACCCAGACCGCGTCGCGGCGGAGGTCCGAGAACCAGGTCCTCCTGGGAAGGGCGAACGCCGAGCTGGAGACCGGCAGCCTGATCGCCGGCGCCTTCGCAGCCTACGTGAAGCTCGACTTCGCGGAGTCGCAGCGGCTGCTGGCCGAGATCGAGAAGCGGCAGAACACGGACGAGTACCGCGCGAACGCGGCCCGGATCCGCAACCTGGCCGAGCAGATGAGCGCGGGCATGGCCAAGCAGACGGAGGACCAGGCCAAGCAGGCCTGGGCCGCCGCCACCCAGAGCCACGACAACTACATCTCCGCCAAGCGCTACGACGACGCGGTCGAGGTCCTGAAGTCCTTCCAGCGCAGCCAGGCCCACACGAAGTTCTGCGAGAGCAAGAAGACCGAAGTCGAGACGAAGATCGCCGACGCCGGCCGCCGCAAGGCGAAGGAGCGGGAGGACGAGGCCAAGAAGGTCTGGAGCGCGGTGCAGAAGGACGTGAAGGCCCAGAACTACGACACCGCGCTCGACGGCATCGCCCGGCTCCTGGGCGAGCTGGCGGACACCCCGTCGGCGAAGCTGAACGAGCGCGTGCTGCGTCAGTACAAGACGGTCTGCGAGTCGGGACAGGGCGTTCCGGAAGGGCTGCTGGTCCAGGT
>Ga0310810_10004621_pt1 | contig 15257 bp, 12 predicted proteins | sample NCmetagenome_FD_207641 | JGI IMG/M metagenome (GOLD analysis project Ga0310810, IMG submission 207641) | Soil microbial communities from experimental microcosm in Duke University, North Carolina, United States - NC | ecosystem: Engineered > Artificial ecosystem > Soil microcosm > Unclassified ...
CGCCCAGCAGCCGCGTGATCAGCGAGATGATCCCCAGCGCCGCGACGATGAGCATGTTGCGCACCGCCACCGGGGCATCCAGGCCGTAATTGGGAGTCCGATTTTCTTTCATCGTTTGCCGCTCTATCGAGGAAAGCTCACGTGCCCCCCGCTTGGCTGTTTTCTGAATGAGGCGAAGAAAACCGGGCCAGTATACCGACCTCCGACGAACCGCCGTCAACCACCCCAAGCGGCTGCCGCTCCCATAGGCGTGATCGTTCCGACAAGCTGCTTGTTATCGGTTGTCAGCCGCCTTTTGCGCTATCTCTTCGAGCGTTCCCATCCGGCGCTTCCGCATCGCAGCGCGCATTCCCGGGGTCGCTTCCCACGTCGCGCAATACGCCTTCTGATAGAACGCAGCCATCGCTTGGTTGTCGTACGGGCAGCAGAGCTCTCGACCGTGGATGTCGTGAGTCTTGTCATTCGGCGAGCAGCGATATTGAGCCTCGGGTGGGCAAAGGCATTTGTGAGCAAGCATGACTATTCACCTCAAGCATGCGCACGCAATTGCTCGTCTCGGCGTCAGCCGTCTTGATATCGCCGAAGTACTACGCGCTGAACGTCAACGCGCCGTCTGCAGCGGCGTAGTGCCTGCGACGTCGTTTCATTTTCCACAGCACTCCTTCTTCATCAATGCGGGCGAGATTCACCCCGCCTCACGTCAGTCCGACGAGTCGGGCACCACGGCGAAAGAGTGCCTCTCCGTCAGCGCCGAACGGGAACGCCGTGAAAAAGTCTTTCAGGGTGTAGCGCGCGGAGGTCCGCCGCACGGCGACGACGTGGGCCCGCGCTTGCTCGAGCGAACCCGCCAGCGCCAGACAACATGCGGCGATCGCTTGCATGTGGGCAAATGCGTTCGGACGCTCCGCCGCTTTGACCGCCCAGCGTGCGCCCTCCTCGAACTGCCCCAGGCGGACAAGGGCCACCGCCCTCGTGCCGAGCATGCCGATCAGCATGGGGTCGAATGGGCTGAGGTGGCGCGCGTAGTCGGCCGCGCTGATCGCCGCGTGGGCGTCGCCGACAATCGAGTGAACGAAGGACAGGTAATAGTGGCCGAGCGCGAAGTTCGGACTCAGGTCGATCGACCGCGCAAGCGCGGTGATCGATTCGTCGGGCTGCCCGCGCAGCATCAGCGCCCGGCCCATCGCCCAGTGGACAGTTGGGTCGCGCTCGTCGGCCATGAGCCCCTGCGCGGCGGCCCGATACGCCTGCTCGGCCCCCGCTGCTCGATCGTTCCAGTTCTGGAAGGCATCCTGGAAATGCGTGAACGAGAGCCCCGCGTACGCGCGCGAGAACGTCGGATCCAGGCGGAGCGCCATCTCGAAGAAGTGTCGGGCGCGCTCGTTGTCGGCCTGGCGTATCTGGTACACGTGCCAGAGCCCCCGATGGTGGGCGCCCCAGGCATCCAACGAGTTGGGTGGCGTCAGGATGGCCCGTTGGCGTTCCAACGTTTCGATCTCGCTGGCGATCGACGCGACGATGCGATTGCCGATCTCGTCGAGGACGCCAAAGGCATCGCCGAATGTGGGATTGAAGATCTCGGCCCAAACGATCCGGGCGCTACGCGTTTCGACCAGTTCCACGGTCACCGTCAGTCGCGTTCCCTGCACATGTGTCGAGCCGCCCACGACGTAGTCCACATTCAGGCGGCGACCCGCCTCGTCTGCGCGGACGCCTCGTTCGTGCAAGGCGAAGACGGTGCCCTCCGCAATCACGAACAGGTTGCGCAGCTTGGCCAGCCGCGTAATCACGTCATGCGCGAGCGCATCGGCAGCGCCACCTCGAGGTTGCGGGGCCAATGAGCGGTCGATGAACGGCATGACTGCAATAGAGGCGCGACCGCGACGGGCGGTGTCGGTGCGCGGTTCGTTGGGCTCCTGAATCACAATGCCCATCGCCGCGCGGGCTGCACGCCAGGCCGTGCGAATCGCTGTGCTTTCGAGCCCTTCGCGTTCGAAGAGATCGATGGTCGTCGCCAGGTGGGCTTCGCCTTCGCGGATCTCGCCTCGTCGCGCGAGCGCTTTGAAGAGACCCTCGTGCGCCCGCTGATCGAATGGCGCGAGCTCGAGCCATGTGTCGAGGTACACGAGCGCCTGGTCGCCGGGGTCGCGCATGACGAGCTGCTCGAGCACCGCAGTGCGACAGCCTCGAAGCCGGCGACGCTGTGCGGTCAACCAGGCGGTAAACGTGGGGCTGTCGTCAATCGCCAGACTTTCGAGGAATTCCCCGTTGAATGATGCCGCGAGCGCCACCAGCCGCTGCAGAGGCAGCGTCTCGATCCCGGCCTCAGTGGCGCGCAGGACGTCGAGCACGTCGACCAGAGACTGCGAGAGATCCAATTGAACGGTGTCCCCACGCGTGAGTACTCGCCGGCGCGCACCATCGTCGAGCAGGCCACGGATCTTGCTTAGGCACCACCGCAGTTCGCCGCGCGGATCGTTCGGGACATCCCACAACAGCTCGGACAGCGGGCCTCGGGCGACGGGCTTCTGCGCCAGCGCCAGGTATGCGAGGAGCGCGCGCACCTTCCGCGAGGCTGGAAGCGCGAGGGAGCGGCCTCCTCGAGACACCCGCAACGGGCCGAGCATATAGATCTCGAGCGGAACTCCACCGCCTTGGACTGTGGCGCCCCGCGTACTCCCCGGAACGTCCACGCCAACGTCTTCACGCGTTGCTGCCCGCATCAGGCGGCCCTGTCGACGGAGTGCTCGAATGGAGAGTGGAAAACGACACGGAAATTCATTGATTGCTGCCGACCATGCTGCGCCGCGCCAACAGGTCGCGGGAGTTCCACACTTGATAGGTCAGCGCCCCCGAACTCTTTCACCAGATTCCACGCGCGATTCAACGGCGGCTCCCACGCCGACTTCCATGTCAGCCCCATAGAGTCGTTCCATTGCGCTGCTGGCCGCGCACAACGCCAGCCCCGTGGACGCGGGTCGACCCATGGTGGGACGAGCCTCATCCGCGCATTGGAAAGAAGGAGCGTCGAAGTCCGGCGCTCCGTGGGAGGACACTTTGAAGATCTTCGCCTCTGTGATTATCGTCGCCGGCTTGTTGATGACTGGTGCCAGTGCTGCGATGCGCGCTGACCATCCACATGCCGGTCAAAACCTGAAGGACGCGAATTGGAGCCCCGCGCCGCCGCTGCTCCCGAAGGGAGCCCAGATTGCCGTGCTCGAGGGCGATCCGACGAAGCCGGGGCTCTATGCCGTCCGTTTGAAGTTCCCCGAGCACTACGCGATTCCGGCCCACTCACACCCCACCAACGAACACGTCGTCGTGACCTCGGGCGCGCTCGTGTTCGGGATGGGGGACGTCCTCGACAAACACGCGAGCACCAACACCAAGCTGACCGTCGGCGGGTTCGTCGATGCGTCGGCGAACGTGAATCACTTTGCGTTCACCCGCGACGAAGAGACCACCATCGTGCTGTACGGAGAAGGACCGGTGGAATTCAACTACGTCAACCCGAACGACGACCCGCGTAACCAGCCCAACACTGGCAGGCGGCCGTAGGCGTCGGAGATACCAAGAAGGTGCTGGCGAGCCCGCTCGCCAGCGCCCTCTTGCTCATGACGAGATTCAACTGCGGCGAAACGAATTGTGCTGACCATAGCTTCGACTCTGTTGTCCTGCCTGCTCGGGTTGGTCGCTTCGGCGCCACGCCTGCAGATCGACGTTATCTTCCAGGGATTGCCGATGCGATCAGAAATCGAGGCATCGGCAATGACAGAAGTGGCGAACATCTGGGCTAGATATGGCGTGGACATCCGCGCTTCATGCGAAAACGACGAGAGGCGCGACGGCGCTATCAAGCTCGTTGTCGTGCTCGCCGATGATCGGGCCAAGGATTCGGCGGCTGGTGCGCTCGGCTCGATTCTGTTCGTCGATGGTGTGCCGCGGCCGACGATCTTCATGCACCCAAAGGTGATTGACGGGCTCGTCTCCTCCGCTACGGTGATGGGTCTCAGTGATCGACAATTAACGAGCGGATTTCACAACTTCATCGTCGGCCGCGTGTTCGGCCGCGCGCTTGCACATGAGATTGGACACTATCTCCTGCGCTCGCCGAGTCATTCAGGCAAGGGCCTGATGCGGGCGCTGCAGTTCACGCCTGACCTCGTCGGCCAAGACCGCGAGCTCTTCGCGCTCTCCGCTGATCAGGTGATCCGGCTCGACTCTCTCCTGACGCAGATCACTCGCGCGGATAACCCAGCTAAATGAAAAGTCAGCGCGATCGCCTGCAGCCTGGTGATCCGCTCTCATTTCACCCAAGCAGCCTTCCCGCGGTAGCACAAAACGCGGCCGCCGCGTCACGTGACTTCGTCGGCAGGGAGCGGCGCACCAACACAACGAGTTGGACACCCGGGCCAGCCATCCCCGCGGTAGCGCCCAAGCAGAGTGCCAACCGCGACGACCACTCGAAACAGCGCGGCTTGAATCGGCCGCGGCATGATGAGTGCGGTCTGCGTATGACGATGCCGTAAGAGGGCATGGGCCATGTAGAACAGCGGAGGCCGGCCATCGGGGCCTGCGTTGACGACGTCGACGAGCGCTTGCATAAATCGGTCGAAGTCCACCACGGGCCGAACAGACCCCTCGAGCACCAGGGCCTCGTTCCCGTCGTTCCACCACCGGTGGGCCGATCCGCGAGGGAACGACACTCGTTCTCCCGAGCGTGCGGTGATTCGGCGACCATTTAGCACAGCCGCCAGCGTGCCGGATCTGACGAATCCTTCCTCATCCTCCGCGACGTGAATATGGAGAGGAGGCCCTTGGCGATGTGGGGGGAGCGAACCTTTCAGTTCCAGCCACACTTCGTCGCCGCGCTTTATACGCCGCAACGCCAACCGCTCGCCCGTATGCCGATTCTCGACAATTAACTCGCGAACGCCGCTGTAGGCCATCAGACTCTCGGTTTTGCGGCCGCTGTCAAACACGACAACGCGCGTCGTCAGCGACCCTTCCTCATCTTAGTTTGTCTCAGGTTCCGGCGGATGTCGTAGTCTATCGGCGCATGATAACCGTCACTCGCCGCGAACTATTCCGTCTCGCGCTGGCCTTGCCTGCCGCCGGCGTGTTCACGCGATTCAACCCGCTGGTTGCCGCCGATCGCAACAAGGTGAAGATTACCGACATCAAGGCGATGCAGATCAACCGCATCGCCGGCAACTGTCTGATCAAGATCGAGACCGACGCGGGCATCGTCGGTTTCGGCGAAGCCGGCATGACCGGCCCCATGGCCCGCGCACGCATCGCGACGATGAAGCCGCTGCTCGTCGGCAAGGATCCGTTGGCGATCGAGGTCCATTTTCAGAACATGACCTCGCTCATGCACACCTACATGGCCAATATTCCGACCATCAGCGGCATAGACATCGCCCTGTGGGACATCGCCGGCAAGATCACTGGACTCCCGATCGCCACGCTGCTCGGCGGCCCCTTTCGCGATTCAATCCGGATGTACTCGCACGGACGCATGAACATGCTCGACAAGGCATCGTGCAAGGCGTTCGCCGACAAAGTCCGACAGATGCCCGAGGGTTTCAATGCCTTCAAGAACGATATCCATCCCGTGCTCGGCATCCCGATGGGCCGCTTCACCGATACGCTCGATCAGGCGCAGCTCAAAACCGTGGCCCGCGCCTACAACAACGCGCGGGAGGCGCTCGGAGACGATATCGAGATCGCTGTGCACTGCCACAACGAGTTCAACGAGCCAAGTGCGGTCGGCATTGCGAAAGCCGTCGCCTCGATGAACCCGCTGTACATGGAAGACCCTCTCGAACCGGCGTGGTCTGAGGCGTGGCAGTCGCTGCGTCGTCAATCGCCCATTCCTCTGCTGACCGGCGAGAAGCTGGAGCTGGTGCGAGGATTCAAGCCGTTCATCGACCATCAGACAGTCGACATTCTCCACCCCGATCTGGCATTCGCCGGCGGATTCACCGGCGTGAGAAAGATCGCCGACTACGCCTACGAGAACAAGATGCCGCTGGCGCTCCACAACGTCGGGTCGCTGGTGCTGACCTTTGCGAACGCGCATTTCGGCGCCGCGATCCACAACTTCTATCGCTCTGAGAGTCAGTTGGGCGAGACGGGTTACATCGAGCCGATGGCCGCCTCGAACCCGCCCGAGGTTCGCAATAGCTACCTGAAGGTCCCAACCGGGCCGGGACTGGGTTTTGAGATGAACCCGGATTTCCTCAAAAAGAACCTGACCGCCGGGGAAGAGTACTGGGGCTAGAGACGCTGTCGTTCAGTGCGCGCCGCTTCGCGCGCATTGCTGTAGGATCGCGCAAGTGTCAGACGAGTTTTTGGTCACGTGTCCGTTCTGCGGCGAGCAGTTGGACATCTACATCGAGCCTGACGTCTACGGCAGCTTCGTTCAGGACTGCGAGGTCTGCTGTAACCCGTGGCGCGTCAACGTGTCCGGGCGAGGCGACGATCGGGTCGTACATGTGACACGCGGAGATGGATCAGAATGATGTTGAACGCAAGAGCCCTGCTTTCCCTTTGCGCCATATCAGCAAGTTGCCTGATCGCGACCCAGTTGTCGCACGGCTACCAGACCGCAGCGACGCCGACTCGCGATCCACAAGCACCTCGCGCACAAACCGCCTACCCGGACTGGCCTTGGCCGAAAGGTGCAAGCGAACCCCAGAAACCCGACAATGGCGAGCTTTTTCACATTCCTGGCAGCACCCAAGGCTATACGGATACCCAAATCAACAGGAGCACCAGCACCGTCGACTGGTTCCCGGAGCTGCACCCTGCGCCTCCTGCTCCAGTGATTTCAGGCAAGAACGGCGCGTACCACGCGTGTGGGCAGTGTCACCTTATCGACGGCCGAGGCAAGCCTGATACGGCCGACCTTAGAGGGCTTCCGGTCGCGTATGCTCTTCAGCAACTCACCGACATGAAAGACGGTAAGCGGCGTGGTTCCGTCCCGCACGCAACCATCAAGGACATGATTCCGATCGCGAAAGCGATCGACGAAGCTGACGCCAAGCTCGCAGCCGATTACTTTCACTCGATACCAGCCACGAGAAACATCCGCATCATTGAGACCAACACTGTTCCTGTGACACGTCCCGGCCCGCATGGCGTCCAGTTGGTGGACGCAGGCGGAGCCACAGAACCGATTGGCATCCGCATCATTGAGGTCCCTGAGAATGTACAGCGCACGTTGTTGCGCGACGCCACGTCCGGCTTCGTCGCTTATGTGCCCAAGGGAAGCATAAAAAGGGGCGAGCTGCTGGCGAAGACTGGCGACGCGGGCAGAACGCTTCCTTGTGCCACTTGTCATGGAGAGGGCTTGAAGGGGATGGGAGATCTGTTCCCGCCGCTGGCAGGGCATTCGCCGAGTGCTACCGCACGGCAACTCTACGATTTCAAGAGCGGCGCTCGCGATGGGCGCAATGCCCTTTCGATGAAACCCGTCGTCGCCAATCTAACCGATCGAGACATCGTGGACCTCACCGCGTACATCGCGTCACTTCAACTAGGGCGATAGCCGTTGTCGAGCATTATCGGCCGGCTGCGGCCTGCCCCTGCATGCCCTGCGTGACGAGCGCGATCTTGGCACCTGCACCTACTCCCGCGTCGATGATGGCCATGATCTCCTGATAGCTCACGGTCGGCGCGCCGATGATGAACATCGTCTTGTCCGTGCGGCTCTCGAACAGGTTGCGCAGGTGATCCGACAGGTTCGCGATCGGCACCGCTGTCTTGTTGACGGTCACCTTGCGGTCGGCGGTCAATTCCACGATCACCTGGGTCGATTCCCTCTGCGGCGGCGCGGTCTTGGTCTCCAGGGGCAGGTTAATGTCCACGCCCCTCTGCGTCAGCGGCAGCGTGGACATGAAAATGATGAGCAGCACGAGCAGCACGTCGATCAGCGGCGTGACGTTCATGTCGCACGACACCGTATCCAGCCGCCTGCGCGGCGCATCGGTATCGTCATCGTCCATTTCGTCGTGATGTTTGTGTTTGTTGGTCACGTTTCCAGCCTGCCACATTGTACTTCCAGTCTTACCGAGGTCTTCGCCCCTCGGACTCCCCTACACGCGCCCTCGCTCGCCGCTTCGACGGCTCGCTCCGGTCGCGTGGCTCGCTCGCGCGCTCGCTCGCGGCACGGCTGTCCCGCGCCGACATTTATGAGATAGGTTCTACGCAGTTTCGGGTACGCTGACATTCGTTGATCGCGAATAGCTTCCGGCGCGTTTGGCCCCGGCGCGAACGGTTCCTTTGGCCGATAAGGTGTGACATGAAGCGGTTTCACAAACTGGTGCGACAGTGGCGAACGAGCGCGACCGCGTGCGCGGTCGTACTCGCCGTTGCGCTGTGTGCGACCGGTGTTTCCGCCCAGACGATTCGGGCGCGGGCCGATGGTCTGCTGGAGGTCACGGATGCGCCGCCGGGGACCGTTGTGCGCTACACGCTCGACGGTACGGATCCGACACGGGATGCTGGTGTGTGGATCGAGCCGGTCGACGTCCCCGCCGGGTACACCGTCAAAGCGCGTGCGTTCGCTGCGGATCACACGGCGGTCGGGACACAGGTCGAATGGGCTTCGCGCGCGAAGGGCGAGCGCCTCGCGTCGACACTCGTGCCCGTCACGCAAGGAAGAGACTGGCGCGTGTATGACTGGCCGGCGCGCCACGCGGCCGCCGTCGCGCTGATGCGCGAACGGCAGCCCGAGATTGTCCTGCTGGGGGATTCCATTACGCACTTCTGGGGTGGCGAACCCAGCGGCGACCAGGTTGGCGGTCGGAGGACTGCGCCGGAGGTCTGGGATCGGTTCTTCGCGACACGTCGCGTCGTAAATCTCGGCTACGGCTGGGATCGCACTGAGAACGTTCTCTGGCGGCTGCGCCACGGCGAATTCGACCACGTGTCGCCGAAGGTTGTGGTCGTGATGATCGGGACGAACAACGTCCCGCTGAACACGCCGGTCGAGATCGCGGCCGGTATCGCGGCCATCTGCGACGAGATCCACCAGCGGTCACCGACGAGCCGCATCCTGCTGCTGGGCATCTTTCCCCGTGGCGAAAGGCCGGACGCCAATCGCGCCACGATCGACGCGGTGAATCAGCGGATTGCCAGATTCGACGGGCGGGACGGAGCCGTCACGTATCTGGACATCGGCGACAGGTTTCTTGCCGCCGATCGGTCGATTTCCAAAGACCTCATGTACGATTTCCTGCATCCCACCGCGAAGGGATACGAAGTCTGGGCCACCGCGATGGAACCGACGCTGACACGCCTCCTGTCCCGCTGAGTAGGGGCGCAAGCGGTCTCATGAACGGCTCACGTCCCTCGCTTTGCAGGCGTCCGGCCTCCGAATCGGTGCACAAACATGTGGGTCGGACGGATTCCATTTCTTCCACGGCTGTGGCCGATCCTGTTTCTTTTGCTGCCGACTTTCGCTGCAGGATGCGGCGGCTCCGCGACGACCAGCGTCAGCGCTCCGACTTCCACCAAGTGCGCAGTAACCATCAGCAACAGCACACCGGAGATTCCCGCGTCCGGGGGCAACGGCACGGTGGCGGTGAATACCGAACGCGATTGCACGTGGGCGGCGAGCGCTCAGGATTCATGGATCACCCTGACGACGGCGAGTGGCCAGGGGGCCGCGAATGTCGGATATGCGGTGCAAGCCAACCCGAATGGGACGCGACGACAAGGGCACGTCGTCGTTTCCCAGCAATCCGCCGAGGTGAGCCAGGCAGCGGCGCCCTGCCAGTACAGCCTTTCGCCATCGTCCGCAGACGCGCCCGCTGCGCAGACTGAACTTTCCGTCGCGCTGACAGCGACGCCAGGCTGTTCCTGGAACGTTCACAGCAACAATGACTGGATCGGCAGCTCGACCCCGGGTTCGGGCACTGGGAGCGCCACGCTCCGCGTTGTGGTGGGAGCGAATACGACGGCTGCACGAATTGGTACGGTCACGATTGGAGATGCGACATTCCGCGTGAACCAGGCCGCAGCCAACGGTCCAGCACCGGTGCCGACTCCGCCGCCTGCACCGCCGCCGTCCCCAACACCGGTACCGGCACCGCCCCCCACGCCCACTCCTACGCCCGCCCCTACGCCCACGCCTGCCCCTACGCCCACGCCCACTCCGACTCCGACGCCGACACCCACTCCAACCTGCACCTATAGCGTCGCACCAACACGAATTCCAATCGACGCTTCGGGTGGCCAGCGGTCCGTCACCGTTGAGGTACGGCAGGGCTGTCGATGGAATGCGACGACCGGCGCGAGCTGGATCAATGTGGCGCCCGGATCCGGCTCGGGCAACGGCTCGATCACGCTGAGCGTCGGCGTGAATTCAGGACTCGCTCGGACGGGCACCGTCACCGTGGCCTCACAGACGGTCTCCATCGAGCAGGGCGCGACAGCTCCTTGCACCTACGCGATCAAACCCGGTTCCTACAACGCCGGTAAAGGCCCCGACACCATCAATGTCAACGTGACCGCGGGAACCGGCTGCGCGTGGACCACTCGAAGCGATGCGGCGTGGGTAACGATCGAGTCAAGCGGCAACGGATCAGGCAACGGCAACGTACGGCTATCCATTCCGGCCAACCCCTCAGCCGAGCGCAGCACCGTCCTCACCATCGCCGACCAACCCTTCAACCTGCATCAGGACGGCGGCTGTTCGTACAGCCTCAAGCCGAACCACTATCGCGCCGGCAAACGTCCTGACGACGTGACGATCGACGTGAACACGGATGCCGGTTGCAGCTGGACGGCGAGCAGCACGGTGAACTGGGTGACCGTCGCCGAAGGCGCGAGCGGAACAGGCAAGGGCAAGGTCCGCCTGCTCGTCGCTCCGAACGACGGCCCTTCACGGACCGTCGTCCTGACAATCGCCGGGGAGCCATTTGAGCTCAAACAGGATGGACGGGATTGATGAGAAGTCCCCATCAGCGAAGCGGTGACAGCCTGCCGCTTCCTCCTTTGCCAGCGCCTACCAGTTCACGCGCACGCCGAAACGGACGACTCGGGGGGCGACGATAGCCTGGATCTGATTCGCGTTACCGGGGCTCGTGGCGGACCCGGTATTCTGGGTCCCGCGGATCGCCTGAACCGTGTCGGAATTCGCCACGTTGAACACGTCCAGCGACGGGACGAAGTGGATGGTGCTGACGCGCACCGGGCGCTCGACGTGGAAGTCGAGGTTCTGGTAGTTCGGGAGGCGCTGATCACCGACCTTGTCCAACACGATGAACACCGTCCCTGCGCCGAAGGCGCGGCTGGGACTCTGGATACCCTGCTCGAACGGGTATCCCTGCCGGGCATTGTAGAAAGCCGACACGTTGATATCGTACGGCAGCTGATAGACGCCGCTGATCTTGTACAGCCATTTCGCATTGATGTAGACGTTGCCAATGCCGCTGCCGCTCGTCAGATAGTCGTACTGACCGCCGTTCCGCACGTCGCGGTTGGTCGGATCTTCCGAGATCGGAATCGTGCCGCTCGTGCCGCTCGACTGATTGGCCGCGCCCGGGAAGGAGCCGAAGTGCACTGGCGTGCTGTTGTACGAGAAGCTCGTGTTCATCATCCAATGGTTCGACATCCGCTTACGACCGGTCAGCTCGATACCGTTGAACGTGCGGTTGTACCCTGGGATGTTCGTTTCGAGGATGACGGTCGGTTGCTGGAACGTGGGCTCGTAGTAAATCACGGTCGGACAGGTTGCCGCTGCAGAGCGAAGTCCGTCGTCGCCGGGACACGCGTTGGCGGCCGGGGTGAAGCTCTTCTGGATCCAGTCGTCCGAGGTGAATCCGACACGATCATTCCATTGGAAGTTCGTGTATCTGCGCCAGACATAACTCGCCCCGATTGCGAACCCAGCGCCAATCTCCCTGTCGGCGCCGACGATCACCTCGTCCGTCGTGTCATTCTTGAGGTTGGAGTCGACGGAGTTTGCCGACTTGGTGTTCGCGGGGTTTGCGGCGGACCAGTTGGTGCTCGCTGACAGCGGGTTCGCGCTCAGCGCGATCTCCCCGTCGTCCGCGGTGCCGTTCTTGTTCGTATCGGTCCACGGATACCGAAGCGTCGTCGTCCCGACTGGATTGATTGCGCCCGCGACGCCACCGTTACCCACCTGCCCGTAGTAGCGCGCGTAGTTGGCTCGTGCGATCGTCCTGCCGTCGCCAGTCAGGTTGTAAGTGAAGCCGACGCGCGGCGAAAAATTGTTGAAGGCCACACCCGGGTCTGCGCCGGGGAACTCGATGGCCGGGAGCCACTGGCCGCCGAGCGGATTCGCCGCAATGTTCGCGGCGCCGGCCTTGTCCTTCGTGTGATCGTACCGGACACCCAACTGCATCGTCAGGCGCCCGTGCGTGACGGTGTCCTGGGCGTACGCCGAGTAATTCACCAGGTCGTAGACGGTGTAGCCGTCACGCGTGAGATCCACCTGACATCCTGTCGTAGACAGGGAGCAGTCGTCGTCGATCGAATTCGGATATCGTACCGTGGCGAACCCGCCCGTGTGGTTGATCGAGGTGGTGTTCGAATCCCTCCAGTAGCCACCGACCTTGAATGCGTGATCGGCGCCGAAAACACCCGGCAGGAAATAGCTGGAATTGACGGTGACGCTGTTCACAGGCCGGATGAACACGCTTTCCGCACCTGAGCGGCCGTTGAGCCCAGTCGCGACGATCAGCGTCGGCTGGACGTCACGAAGCTCCGGCGAGTGGAACCCGAGCACGAAGTTGTTGCCGACATGTGCGTACTGCACGTCAAGGAGCAGCCGATCGCTGACGACCCACTGGTTGCCGAACTTGTACGTCGGATTAGGGCCGGTGTTCCACCAGTGCTTGCCGAAGCTTGCGTCAACAGCTCCCTGAGGAGTGGTCGTCTCAATGGGGTGCAGGTCGTCCGCGCCGCGCGCGTTGCGCTCCTTCTTGGCGAAGTTGTTGAAGAGACTCAACCGGTTCCCCTTGAACAACTGCACCTCACCCTTCAGGTTCGTCGTCTCCAGAAGCGTCCGGTCGGTGTTCAGGCACGCGTTGACGTCGCTGATGGATGCGGCGAGCGCCACGGACGTGGTCTTGAAGGCCTGGCATTCCGGCGTTGGCTGGTAGAAGCCGACGACGCCGACATCGACCGTCTGTTTCCCGATGCTGCCCCACACCCACGCGCGTCCGGTCTTGATCGGACCGCCCGCCTCGACGCCGTAGTCTTTGACGTTCTGGATGGGGTTGCCGGAGGTCGCGCCCTGCTTCCGCAGATCGTCGCCAATGTTGTTTGACTCGAATTTCTCGTCAGTCACGTAGAAGCGAGAGGAACCTCGGAACCTGTCGGACCCGCTCTTGGTCACCAGGTTGATCCCGACGCCGCCGGTCTGCTGGGTAACGTCTACACCACCGGTGTTAATCGTGATCTCCTGGAACGCGTCGAAGTCGTAGTAGCTCGGCGAGGCTCCGGTCGCGGACATATCCGTGATGTCTACGCCGTCGAGCGACCACTTGTTGTTGGTCGTGTTGCCGCCGCGCGAGACATAGTTCGACTGCTGCCCCGACATGTTGCCGCCGATGTTCTCGCGGTCCATCGCGATGCCCGCTGTCTGCTGGAGGATGACCCACGGATCGCGAGCCGACGGAATGCCCTGCAGCATTTCGGTCGTGAACGTCTGCTTCGTTCCGACTTCCTTCGTGTCAACGATCGGGCTTTGACCTGTGACGGTCACGGTTTCCTGAAGGGCCGTCACGCCAAGCTGCGTGCTCACGTTCGCATTGAAGCCGACCGTGATCTGGATCCCTTCTTTCACAATGGACTTGAAGCCGAGAAGCTCGAACTTCACCGTATAGGTGCCGACGTCGAGCCGAGAAAATTGAAAGGAGCCGGTTTCGCTGGTGGTCGCCGTCAGCGGCTGCAGCAGCACCGGACTGGTGATGGTGACCGTGGCGCCGGGGAGCACAGCACCCGACTCGTCCGTCACCTTGCCAAAGATCTCGCCCGTCTGGTTCTGGGCCCACGCCGACGACAGGCCGACGGAGAGCGCCAGCGCCGGAAGCATGGCGGTCAAACGTAACCTCATCTGGTCCTCCGTAAAAAAACTTGGGCCTCGCGATTTCGGGTGGGGACCAGCAGCAGTAGACGTGCCAGCAGTCGCGTTCAGGTTGTGGCGAATTGGCCCATTTGGGGGAACAGCGGTAATCAGGCCGGGACGAATGACTTACATCATGGGTTGATCCCCAGTTGTTGTTTCGTAGGGCTCGAGTGGGGCTCAATCGCCTGTATTCGTATCGAACAACTGGGTTGGTGGATCAGACGATCGCGGAGCATTTCGGACGCAAACGATCAGCCGGATGAATTCTTCAATCGATCGGGAGGACCACCGCGACGAATCGACAATAGCTCTTCTGGAGCGTGATCGACTTGAAGGGTCGTGTGTCCGATCGTGAAGCGATCCTTCAGCATCTGCTCGAGGGTGCGCCGCACCGCGTGGCAATCGGCACCACGAGCCACAAGGACGTGCGCCGTCAGGAGCGCATGTCCCGGCGCAAGTTCCCACACGTGCAGGTCGTGCACCTCCTTGACATGCGTGCCGTGCGCCATCGCCATGCCGACCTGAGTAGGGCTCAATCCTTCAGGCGCCCCCTCCAGGAGGACGCGGATGGCTTTTCGCTGAAGCTTGAACCCCGATTGGAACATCAGCGCTGCCACCACCAGCGAAGCAATCGCGTCGGCGCGATCGAAGCCGGTAAATACGATGACAAGGCCCGCGATCAGCGTGCCGATAAACGCATATAAATCGGTGATGATGTGCTGAAAGCTCCCCTCAACATTCAGGCTCTGCCGATTTGCCTTCGCCAGGATCCAGGCGGCGGCGATGTTCACGCCCACGCCCACGGCCGCGACGACGGTCACGAGGACGCCGGCGACATCAGGCGGAGTGATCAGCCGCCAGATCGCCTCGTACGTCACCAGCACCCCGAGGACGAGGAGTACCGCGCTGTTGGCCTGGCCGCTCAGCACTTCTGCGCGCCGGCGGCCATAGGTCAGTCTCTCGCCACCCGGACGCTGAACGAACCAGATGACGACGAGCGACAGAGCAAGCGCGCCGGCGTCCGTGAGCATATGGGCCGCATCGGACAGCAGTGCGAGCGAGTGCGCGACGATGCCGATGACAATCTCGAACGCCATGAACCCGACGATCAGCACTAAAGCGATCGTCAGGTAGCGACGATCGGCGTCAG
>Ga0310810_10004623_pt1 | contig 15253 bp, 15 predicted proteins | sample NCmetagenome_FD_207641 | JGI IMG/M metagenome (GOLD analysis project Ga0310810, IMG submission 207641) | Soil microbial communities from experimental microcosm in Duke University, North Carolina, United States - NC | ecosystem: Engineered > Artificial ecosystem > Soil microcosm > Unclassified ...
GGTGCGCATCGCGCCGACGCGCTTCGTCGTCGACAGCGACCTCGCGCTGCTCGAGCGCATCGTCGGCAACCTCGTCGCGAACGGCATCCGCTACACGAACCGCGGCGGCGTGCTCGTCGGCGCGCGGCGGCGCGGCGCGCGCGTCGCGATCGACGTCGTCGACACCGGCATCGGCGTCGCGCCAGCGCATCGGCAACGGATCTTCGAGGAGTTCTACCGCGTGCGCAACGACGCGCCCTCGTCGCCGGCGCGGCGCGGAATGGGCCTTGGCCTCGCGATCGTGCGCCGGTTCGCCGACCTGCTCGGTCACGAAGTCGTCGTCGACTCCCGCGAAGGCCGCGGTTCGCGGTTTCGCATCGTCGTGCCCGCCGTGCGGCACCCCTACGGCAAGCGCCTTCGCGCAACGACGACCGCGCTCGCGGAGCAGCTCCCGGTGACGTGCACCGAGCGCCTGGTCGCCGTCGTCGACGACGACGCCGCGACGCTCGACGCGATGCAGACGCTGTTCCAGACGTGGGGCGCGAGCGTCGTCTGCGGCGAGACGATCGAATCGCTGATCGCCGCGCTCGGCGAGGTCGAGCGCTATCCCGACCTGATCGTCGCCGATCTGCGTCTCGCGGACAGCCGCTCGGGGATCGACGCCGTGCGCCGCCTGCGCCACGAGCTCGGCACGCCGATCCCGGCCATCATCGTGTCGGGTGACACCGGCAGCGGCGCGGAGCGCGAGGCGCGCGATGCGGGGCTCATGCTGTTGCCGAAGCCCGTCGTCGCGGCGACGCTGCAGGCGACGGCGATCCGGTTGATGACGCAGCCCGCATTCGCCATCGCGGGATGATGCGTGTAGCGTCGCGATCGTTTTTCGCGACGGTTTCAGTCACCCTGCTCGTTCGACCCATGCTGGACGGCAATCATCGCGTTGCTGGGCTCGCTTAGCGCCGAAGTGTCGGCGACCCTGCCGAACTGCGCCATGGCCGCCACGAGCTGTTCATAGATGGGTGCCGGATTCCCGCATTGCTCAGGAAGTCGTCCGAGGTTCGCCGCCGCGCGCGCCAGCCGCGACAAGACGTCGGGGATGGCGTCTTCAGGAATCGCGCGGACCGTCGCCCCGCGATAGTTGCTCAAAATGGCTTGTATCGCCTTCGGCAATCTGGCGACGTCGACGCTGCCGTCGGCGCAGCGGTACGGAAGTTTCCACGTAGCGGGATCGTCGGCGTCGCCGGCGTACGCGAAGCACGTACACGGAAGCTTGTATTTCGGGTGTAGTCGCCCGCCGGGCAAGCTGAAACGATCTTCAGGTCCCGCGCCCGTTCGGGGCGGGGGTTCGCCCGCAAGCGCAGTACCGGTCGTGTCCAGGCGCCGGCGCCAGATGCCTTGCACGCTCAACCACCACAGTTCAAGCGGTGCGGCGCTCGACTCGAGGGACGCAAAGACCCGGGGAGAGCAGCCGCCATTGGCGATGTCGGTCGCGTACAGCATCGAGCCATCGCTGACCGCTATGCATCTCACCTTCTGCCGGTCGGCATAACCGCGCGCCTGCGCCAATGCCGAATCGACGGCCCGTCGGTTCCAGGCGAGCGCGCCCGGGCGCTTGATCTCGATCAGCAGGTGCTTGACCGAAAGGCGCGACAGAAGGAGATCCGCATACTCCACCTGGTTGTTGAGGTCGCCGACTGTCCAGTCGAGAACGTCGGTAAAGAGATCCTGCACGATATCCTCGGCGACCTTCTCCGAGGCGTTGCCGTACCGACCCTGCTGGCACAGCCGCTGAGCTCGGCGATCCTGAAACGCCGACCAGCGCTTCGTTATGCGCTCCGTCGTATGGCGATACGATGCGAGCGACGTTATGTCGTCTGTCATCGGCGTTTCATCCGTCCCGGGACGAAACTGTATTCCGCCCGTCCGGTGATCGCCAAGCACGGCTGTCGGGAGAAGCCAGCCCTCCGATGGACGCTCAAAAAAAAGGGCGCGATTGCCTCGCGCCCACCGGAGATGCCGGCTCGCGGAACCGGCAATCAACCCTCGATCAGCCGCCGCTCGACTGTTGCTGCTTGCGCTGCTGCATCTTCTGCTTGAACTGCTCCATCTTCGCTAGCCGCTGCGACAGCGCGTTCTTGACGACCGCCTTCTGGTCGGGCGTGAACGTCGCGTACAGATTGAGCCATGCGCCGCGCACCTGCGCGTGCAGCGCCGCGTTCGCATTGCGCGCGCTGTCGGCCGCTGCGGCCACTGCCGCGAGATCCGGCTCGGGCTTCGCGAGCTCGGCCGCGAGCGTGTCATGCACCGTCTGCATGTTCGCGCGTGCCGTCGTGCGCGCCGCCTTGCCCGCAGCCACCGCGTTGTCCCACATCGTCTGTTGCGACGTGTTGAGGTTGAGCTGATCCTTGAGCCTGATGATGCTCATGACGACGTCGCCGCCGCCACCGTGATGCATCGGCCGTGCGACGGCCGTGCCGGCAGCGCCGATAAGCACCGAAGCCGCGACGATCGCAACGCCTGAAACCCATCGCTTGGTCATGATTCCCGTTCTCCGTCGTGTCGAGTCATTCGCGCAAACCGGCCGTTCCGGTTGCATTGAACGCGACTGCTTCGGCCGCATTGTCGGTCAGCCGTTCTGCGTGCGGGAACCTCGATTGCAACGGGAGGTTGCGCCTGTCGTTGAGCGATACAATTCGTTACATCCGAGGCGCAGCCGACGTACTCGGTTGCAGCTCTAATCCTCGCCATGGCCAAAACCACGCCACACCGTATCCTCGTCGTCGACGACGACGTGAGGCTGCGCGACCTCTTGACGCGCTACCTGTCGGAGCAGGGCTTTCACGTCTCGGCGCTTCCGGACACGTCGCAGCTCGACCGCAAGCTGCAGCGCGACCCGCCGCACCTGCTGGTGCTCGACCTGATGCTGCCCGGCGAGGACGGACTCGCGGCGTGCCGGCGTCTTCGCGGTGCGGGCGAAACGGTGCCCATCATCATGCTGACCGCGAAAGGCGAAGACGTCGACCGGATCGTCGGCCTCGAGATGGGTGCCGACGACTACCTGCCGAAGCCGTTCAACCCGCGCGAGCTCGTCGCGCGGATCCACGCGGTGCTGCGTCGCCATGGCGAGCGTCCGGCGCCCGGCGCGCCCACCGACGAAGGGCGTATTCCGTTCGGCGAGCACGTGCTCGATCTCGCCGCGCGCACGCTCGAGCGCAACGGCGAAGTGAAGTCGCTCACGACCGGCGAATTCTCGCTGATCAACGTGTTCGTCCGCCATCCACGGCAGCCGCTCGCGCGGGAGAAGCTGATGCTGCTCGCGCGCGGCCGCGACCACGAGGTTTTCGATCGCGCGATCGACGTCCAGGTGTCGCGCCTGCGCAAGCTGGTCGAACGCGATCCCGCTTCGCCACGCTACATCCAGACTGTCTGGGGCTTTGGCTACGTCTACGTACCCGAAGGCACGCCGCGCGACGACACGACCGCCGGAGCGCCGGAAGACGCCGGCTCGTCTCATCCGCGATGATGTTTCCACGGTCGCTCTTCGGGCGCCTGATGCTGCTGCTCGTGATCGTGGTCGCGCTCGCGGCGCTGACGACGATGCTCGTCTTCAAGCGCGACCGCGAAGCGCTGCTCGCGCGGCAGTTCAACGACACGAAGGTGATGCAGATGAAGTCGCTGCGCGCGGCGCTCGACTCGGTCGAGGGCCCGCAGCGGCACGAAGCGCTCGCGCGCCTCGGACGCGAGTACGGCGTGCGGATCATCCCCGAACGCGAGCGTCCGAACATCGGGCTGACCCCGGTCGGCACCACGCTGACCGAACTCGAGCAGCGCCTGCGCGACGACCTCGGAGAAGAGACCGAAGTGCGCGTCTCGCCGCGCGCACGCCAGCTCTTCGTGCGCATGCAGGCGGGCGGCGACGGCTACTGGATCGGCTTTCCGCTGCCGCCGAAATCCGAGCAGACCGACATCCCGACCCGCGCGATCGCATGGGTCATCGCGATCCTCGTGCTCCTGCTGCTCGCCGCGTTCGCGTTCGCGCGCTATCTCGCGCGTCCGCTCGGCCAGCTCGAGCGCGCCGTCGACCGTGTCGGCCGCGGCGAGACGCCACCACCGCTGCCCGAATCGGGCACGTCGGAAATCGCCGCCGTGAACCGCGGATTCAACGCAATGATCGCGAGCCTGCGCGCCGTCGAGCGCGATCGCGCAATCCTGCTCGCAGGCGTCTCGCACGATCTGCGCACGCCGCTTGCGCGGCTGCGTCTCGGCATCGAGCTCGCGCACGCCGACGACGAGGCGAAGGCCGGCATGGTGTCCGACATCGAGGAAATGGACCGGATCATCGACCAGTTCCTCGATTTCGCGCGCGATGAAGCGGCCACCGCGGCCGAGCCGATCGACGTCGGCGCCGAGCTCGCGTCGAGCGTCGATCGGTACGTGCGCGCCGGACGCGACGTGCGCATTGCGCAGAACGGCCCCGTCTTCGCGCGCATCAAGCCGACCGCGCTGTCGCGCGTCGCGAGCAACCTGATCGACAACGCGCTCGCCTACGGACGCCCGCCGCTCGACGTCAACGCGACGCGCCGGGGCAACGAAGTGCACGTCGAGGTTGCCGATCGCGGTCCCGGCATTCCCGCCGACGACGTCGAGCGCCTGAAGAAGCCGTTCACGCGCGCCGGCGAAGCGCGCGCCCGCGCGGACGGGGCCGCGGGAGCCGGGCTCGGCCTCGCGATCGTCGATCGCATTGCGCGCCTGCATGGCGGCCATCTCGACCTGCTGCCCCGCGCAGGTGGCGGAACGCTCGCCCGCTTGCGCCTGCCCGCCGCCGAGCAGCCGACATGAGCGCGACGGGCCGCTCCGAGCGCGAATCAGCACCGAAGCGCGTAGCGCGCAGGATTCCAGGTAAGCGCGTTCCCGGCGGTCGGCGCAGGGCGCGTGCTATCGTTGGCACGATGCGCGCCGCAACGGCGCGCGCCGGCATTCCCGCGATCGATGCGACAACAAGCATTTGCGCGCGCCGACGATGCGACGCGCACGACACCGCCAAGCCTCGATCTCATCCGGCAGCTCGTCCGCTTCGATACGACGAGTCGCCGCTCGAACCTCGCCCTGATCGACTGGGTCGGCGAATACCTCCGCAGCCACGGTCTCTCGTGGCGCCTCACGCACGACGACACGCGCGCGAAGGCGAACCTGTTCTGCACGATCGGCGATCCGTGCAAGCCCGGCATCGTGCTCTCCGGCCACACCGACGTCGTGCCAGCCGACGGACAGGACTGGTCGGTTGATCCGTTTGCGGCGACGGTCGACGGCGAGCGGCTCTTCGGTCGCGGCGCCGCCGACATGAAGTCGTTTCTCGGCATCGTGCTGGCCGCGGTTCCTGCGATGCTCGCGCGGCCGCTCGCGATGCCGATCCACCTCGCGCTCTCGTACGATGAAGAGGTCGGATGCATCGGCGTCGGCAGGATGATCGACGATATCCGTGCGATCGGCATCGCGCCGGGAATCTGCATCGTCGGGGAGCCGACCGGCATGAAGGTCGTGACCGGCCACAAGAGCAAGCTGTCGCTGCGCGCGCACGTCTGCGGTCGCGAGGCGCACTCGTCGCTTGCCCCTTATGCGGTCAACGCGCTCGAGTACGCGGCCGAGATGATCGTCGAACTGCGACGGATGCAGCGCGGAATCGCAGCGAGCGGCCCGTTCAGCCGCGAGTACGACCCGCCCTACTCGACCGTGCACGCTGGCGTGTTGCACGCCGGAACCGCGCTCAACATCGTCCCGCATGCGTGCACGTTCGATTTCGAGTTCCGCACCGTTCCGGGACAGGATCCACAGGGACTGCTCGCGCAGTTGCGCCGCTACTGCGACGACGCCCTGTTGCCGCAGATGCGCGCGGTCGCGCCTGAAAGCAGCATCGACTTCGAGACGACGTCGGACAATCCGGGACTGCACAACGAGGAAAGCGCGCCGATCGTCGCGCGCATCGAGCGGCTCGCCCGCGCCGGGCGCGGCGGCAAGGTCGCGTTCGGCTCCGAAGCGGGGCAGTTCCAGCGCGCGGGGTTCGAGGCCGTCATCTGCGGGCCGGGCTTCATCGAGGACGCGCACAAGCCCGACGAGTTCATCACGTTCGAGCAGATCCGGATGGGCGAGGCGTTCATCGCGCGGGTCGTCGACGAGGCGCGCGCGCGCTGAGCTTCTTTTCATGGGGGACCGTTCGATGCTTCGTCAACGATTCACGCAGCGCGTCGCGCTGTTCGCGCTGGTCGCCGTGTTCGCGGTCGGGTTCGGGACGCGAGCATCCGCACAGGAAATCAAGGTCACGCGCCAGTACGGCCTGCCGTACCTACCGCTGATGGTCATGGAGCACGATCAGCTTCTCGAGAAGCAGCTCAAGGCCAGGGGCGCAGGCGACGTCAAGGTGACGTGGGCGACGATGAGCACGACCACTGCGACCGTCGACGGGCTGCTTTCGGGCAGCGTCGACTTCGCATCGTCGGGTATCACGGGTCTCCTCGCGATGTGGGACAAGAGCCAGGGCACGCCGACCGAGATCCGCGCAATCTCCGGCATCTCGTCGTTCCCGTACCCGCTCGTCACGCGCAATCCCGCCGTCAAGACGCTCAAGGACTTCACCGACAAGGACCGGATCGCAGTCCCCGCGGTGAAGATCTCGGTGCAGGCGATCGTGCTGCAGATGGCGGCCGCACAGGCGTTCGGCCCCGACAAGCGCACGGCGCTCGATCCACTCACCGTTTCGATGGGACATCCGACGGCCGCGATCGCGGTGATCTCCGGCAAGAGCGAGGTCGATTCGCACTTCAGCTATCCGCCGTACAGTCTCCAGGAATTGCGCACGCCGGGCGTGCACGCGGTGCTGTGGGCGAACGACGTGACGAACGGTCCCGCGACGACGATCGAGGTTGTCACGCCCGCGCGCATCGTCAACGAGCATCCGCAATGGGTCGACGCGTGGCTCGCCGCGCAACGCGAGGCCAGCGACTTCATCAACCGGCATACGCGCGAGGCGGCGCAGATGTACCTCGAGATGACGAAGGAGCAGAAGCTCGTCGCCGACGATCTCGTCAAGATCCTGTCCGACCCGCAGGTGCGCATCGGCGTCGAGCCGCACAACACGATGGTGTTCGCGAAGTACATGCACGACGTCGGCAGCCTGAAGCGGATGCCGGCGACCTGGAAGGACTACTTCTGGCCGGTCGCGCAGGGCTTGCCGGGCGGCTGAGCCGGCGGCGAGTCAGCGCGTCAGGCACGCGCCGTCGACGAGCAGCGTGTCGCCGCTGATGTAGGACGCGACGTCCGAGGCGAGGAATGCGACGGCGTTCGCGACGTCGTCGACGCTGGCGAGCCGCTGCATCGGCATCGCCGCGATGATGCCGTCCCGGACGTCGGGCGTCAGCCGTGAGCGCGTCATCGCCGTTTCGACGAGCCCGGGCGCGATCGCGTTGACGTTGATGCCATGCGGCGCAAGCTCGCGCGCGAAACCTTTCGTGAAGGCCACGACGCCGGCCTTCGTCGTACCGTAGAGCACGTTGCCGAGAACGCCGCCCGCTTTCGCCGCCGACATCGACGCGATGTTGACGATCTTCCCGTAGCGGCGCGCGATCATCGGCGGCAGCACCGCCTTGCAGCAGTAGTAGACGCTCGAGAGATTCGCGCGGCATACCTCGTCCCAGTCTTCGATCGTCGAGTCGACGATCGAAGCCGTCTTCAGAATGCCGGCGTTGTTCACGAGGATGTCGATGCGTCCGCGGCGTGCGACGATGTCCTGGACGATGTCGCGAACCTCCGACGCGTTCGTCACGTCCATCCGCATCGCCTCCGCCTTCAGGTCGCGCGCCGTCGCGTGCGCAGCATCGAGGTCGACGTCGGCGACCATCACGTCGCACCCCTCGCCGCGCAGCTTCCCGGCGATCGCGGCGCCGATCGCGCCGCCGCCGCCGGTGATGAGGGCGACCTTGCCTGCGAGACGAAGATCCATGGGTCCGTTTGACCTGGCCGGCTGGGCAAGCTGTTTTGCCGCCCATATCGTTGCGCATTACCGCGCGATCTTGCAAGATTGAAACATGCCGTTTCACGCAGCGGAATTTCCGACGGGAGCCGCCGGTTCGGAGCAGTCCGACTCGGTCGCGCTGCGGACCTTTCGCGCGCTGGAATGCGTCGCGCGCGCCGTCGAGCCGCCGACGCTCGAGGAGCTCACGCGAACGCTGCGGTTGCCGAAACCGACCGTGTTTCGCATCCTGCGTCTCTTGAGCGACGCCGGGCTGGTGCAGCGCGAAATGCACCGGAAGCGCTATGTCGTGGGCCCGCGCGCCGCCGCGTTCGCATTGGACGTGCAGATGCAGTCGCCCCGCCGCGGCGAGCAGCGCGCGATCCTCGAGCGGCTCGTCGAGACCATCGGCGAGACGTGCAACCTCACGATGCTGGACGCGAACGAGGTCCTTTACGTCGAACGGGTGGAGACCACGGCGAACATCCGCCTGCACATGCAGGCCGGCTCGCGGGTGCCGCTGCATTGCACGGCGAGCGGCAAGTTGCTCCTCTCCACGCTGCCGCCTGCGCAGGCGCGTCGGCTGCTCGGGCCCGGGCCGCTCCGTCGCTTCACGTCGCGCACGATCGTCGACCCGGCGCGGCTCGAAAACGAGCTCGACGCGATTCGCGCGAACGACTTCAGCAGCGACAACGCGGAATATCTCGTCGATTCGGTCTGCCTCGCGGTTCCAGTGCGCGATCCCCGGGGCCGCGTTTGCGCGGCGATCGCCGTGCACGGACCCTCGCCGCGGATGACGGTCAGGAAAGGCGTTGCGTTCGTCCCGGCGATGCGCGAGGCGGCGGCCTCGCTCGGCGGGATCTGGATCCACGGCGCGTCTTCGGCGAGCGCCGGCCCGGCACTTCGGCTGCGCAACGCGAAACGAGAAGGCGACGCACGACCGATCGAAGCGTGAACTTGCGCCGAAGCGCGCGTGTCCGCAGTCAACACACACAGGAGGATGCGAATGGAAGCTGCCAAGGCCAGCGGCGCCGCCGGCGCCCCGGAATCGACCCCCGATCGTGTCGCACGCCGCGATTTCCTCGGTACCGTAACGAAAGCCGCCGGCGCGCTTCTGCTGGGTGACGTCGTCGGCGCCGCCGCGCAGACGTCGGCGAGCGCACCCGCCGTCGTCACGAAGAAGTTCACCGACTGGGGCTGGCCGCTTCCGTACGAGCAGGTTTCCACGAAATCGAAGCAGTGGCTGCAAAGCAAGGGCTGGTGGCCGCTCGGCGCCGCCTGGATCGTCGTTTGGTCCGGCGAGGAGATGGTCGGCCATGTAATGCAGACGCAAAAGCTGCTCGAGAAGCGCGGCATCGACACCGACTGGAAAACGTTCGTCGCGGCGGGATTCTCGAACGAGGCGTTCATTCCCGGACGCATCCAGATGGCGAACACCGGCGCGCTCGGCGTGCTCGCGCTTCTCAGCAACAAGGTGCCGATGCGCGCGCTCGCCGTGCACTCCCCCGCGCTCACGCACGCCGCGACGGTGCCGCTCGATTCGCCGTTGAAGAGCCTCGCGGATCTGAAGGGCGCCCGCGTGCTGAAGCGTCCGGCCGTCGTCGGCACGACGACCGGCTCGACGAACCATTTCGGATTCATCGCGGCCGCGCAGTACCTGGGCCTCAAGCAGAACGAGGACTACACGCTGCGAAGCAGCCCGCCGGGCGATCTCGCGACGGCGCCGAAAGGCATCGACGTCTATACGATCTGGGAGCCGCACGTCTCCTACTCGACGGAGGTGCTGAAGGTGTCGCGCCTGCTCGAGCCGCTCGACCCTTATTACATCTACAGCGGCTACTGCTACGGACGCAAGGAGATCGAGGACAACGCGCCCGACGTCATGCAGATCATCAACGACGCGTTCATGGAGTCGATCCTGTGGTCGCAGGCGAACCCCGACGAGGCGATCGCTTCGCTGATGTCGCGTCCGGAATACGGACGCCTCGGCAAGGCGCTGATCACGAAGATGACGCAGAGCTACATGATCTGGCCGAAGCCCACCGTCTATTACCCGTTCGACGATCCGAACGGCATCTGGCCGAAGGAGGAAGCGCGAATCAGCAAGTGGGCCCACGAAACCGGCGCGTCGAAGAACGACGTCACGAACGTCGAATGGCAAAAGGCGCGCAACACGCGCTACATGGACGCGACCTACGAGAAGCTCGGTTGGGCCGTGCCGAAGCACCCGGCCTTCCTGCCGAAGGACTTCGGTGGCGTCGGCAACCTGCCGTACAAGCCTTACGGTGCGGCGCTGCTGCACGGACCCGCGCCGTTCCCCGAGGCCGGTGAGCTGACGAAACCCTGGACGTTCAAGGGCAAGACCTACATGCCATGAATCCGGCGTCTTCGCGCATCGTGGCGGGCAGCGGCGACGCCGCGCCCGCAGCGGCGCCTCGCCGCGACGCGCAGCCGTTCGGGCACGAACGGGCGCAAAGGGACGATGCCGTCATGCAAGCCGACATGGCGGCACTCGCGGCATCGATGGTCCCGCCACCGCCGCCCCCGTGGCGGCGCGCGCTGTCGCGCGTGTCGCGACTGTGGCTTCTCGTCGTGTTCGTCGTCGCCTGGCAATTGATCAGCATGTATGGCAGCGCCGTCAATCCGCAGCTCGAGGTGATGATGCCGCCGCCGACCGCGGTCGTGTCGGCGGCGGCGGATCTCGCGGCGCGCGGTGTCCTTCTGACGCACATCCTCGACAGCCTGAAGCGCGTGCTGCTCGCCGTAGGTGCAGCGACGTTGCTCGGCGTGCCGCTGGGCCTTGCCATGGGCTGGTCGCGGCGCTTTCGCAGCGTCGTCGATCCGGTGCTCGAATTCATCCGGCCGATCCCGCCGCTCGCATGGATTCCACTCAGCATCCTCTGGTTCGGCATCGGCGACCTGCAGATCGTCTACATCATCTTTCTCGCCGCGTTCTTCCCGATCGTCCTGAACTCGCTCGCCGGCGCGCGCGACGTCGACACGTACCTCGTGCGCGCGGGCCTTTCGCTCGGCGCGAGCCAGCGCGAGCTGTTCGCAACCGTGGTGCTGCCCGCTGCGCTGCCGCAGATCTTCACCGGCGTGCGGATCGGGCTCGGCATCGGCTGGATGGCGCTCGTCGCCGGCGAGCTCGTCGCGGCGCCGAGCGGCCTCGGCTACATGATCAACAACGCGCGCACCTTGTTCCGAAGCGACTACATCCTGCTCGGCATGGTGCTGATCGGCGCGCTGGGGCTTGCGCTCGACGCCGGGATGCGCGAGCTCACGCGCCTTACGATGCCCTGGTATCACGGCAAATGAGCGCGAACGAGTCGCAGGTCAGCGTCGACAACGTGAGCAAGGTGCACGTCTCGATGACGGGCGAGCCGCTGCTCGCGCTGCTCGACGTGACGTTCTGCGTCGAGAACAACGAGTTCTTCTCGATCGTGGGCCCGAGCGGCTGCGGCAAGACGACGCTCCTCAACCTGCTCGCAGGCTTCGAGCGGCCGACGCGCGGCGAGCTTCGCGTGGGCGGCGAGCTCATCACCGAGCCGGGGTGGCAGCGCGCCGTCGTGTTCCAGGAATACGCGCTCTTTCCGTGGTACACGGTGGCGCAGAACATCCGCTACGGCCTTCGCCGCAAGCGGCTGCCCGAGAACGAGCAGCGGCGGATCGTCGACCATTACGTCGGCCTTGTCGGCTTGCGCGGGTTCGAGCAGCGTTATCCGCGCGAGCTGTCCGGCGGCATGCGCCAGCGCGTCTCGATCGCACGCGCGCTCGCGGTCAATCCGACGGTACTGCTGATGGACGAGCCGTTCGCGGCGCTCGACATCCAGACGCGCGAGTACATGCAGGACGAGCTTCTGAAGATCTGGCAGCGCGAGCCGAAGACGGTCATCTTCGTCACGCACAGCATCGACGAGGCGATCAAGCTTTCGGACCGCATCGCGATCATGGCGCCGCGCCCGGGACGTGTCGAGGAAATCCAGCGCGTCGACTTCGCGCGTCCCCGCGATCCGACCCACCCCGGCGTCGTGCGGCTCATCGCCGACGTGAAGCGGTGGCTTCGGCAACAGGCCTTCACGGCCGAGCACGACGAGGGGCGCGCGCATGCAGCCGGGGAGGCAGCGTAGTGCCGGGGAACGCCGACCACGAGCTCACCTACGACGATCTGCTGCGGATCGTCGAGCTCGTCAAGGCATCGGAGCGCTACGCGCGGTTTCATCTGAAGCTCGGCGAGTTCGAGATCGAGCTGCGGCGCGAGCCGGCGGGTCGGCGCGAGACGGCGTCGGTCACCGGCCTGCCGACAGCGTCCGCGTCGCCGGAGTGAAATCGCGTTCGTTGGCAGCGCTCGCGTTCATGGAGTCGCGATGAGCATTGGCAATTCGTCGCAAGAAGCGCGGCGCTTCGATTTCATCGACGTCACGTTCCGCGACGCACACCAATGCCTGTGGTCGACGCGGATGACGACGGCGATGATGACGCCGATCGTCGACACGATCGACCGGGCCGGCTACGCGTACATCAACATCCTCGGCGGCGCCGTCTTCGACGTCTGCGTGCGTTACCTGCACGAGAATCCGTGGGAGCGCGTGGGCCTCCTCTGCGGGCGGTTCGGGACCCCGTGCGACGGCCTGACGCGCGGGCAAAGCCTCTACACGTTCGAGCTCTTTCCCGACGACATCGTCGAGCTCAACTCGCTCGCGCTCGCGCGCCGCGGCATCGCGGTGCTGACCGTCTACGACGCGCTGAACGACAACCGGAACATCGTCTCGTCGGTGCGCTCGGGACATGCGGCCGGCATGCGCGTCAACGCGATGATCACGTATACGCTGTCGCCGGTGCACACCGACGGCTACTACGTCGAACGTGCGCTGGAGCTCGGCGCGCTCGACGTCGACTTCATCTCGATCAAGGATCCGACGGGCCTGCTCACGCCGGAACGCGCGCGTACGCTGTTTCCCGCGATCGTCGCGGCGGCGGGCGGGATTCCGGTGCAACTGCATTCGCATTGCCAGTCCGGCCTCGCGCCGGAGGTCTACCAGGTCGCGCTCGACTCCGGCTTCAGGCTCGGCTACACGGCAACCGAGCCGCTCGCGAACGGCGCGTCGCTTCCGGCGACCGAGGACATCCTGGCCCGCGCGCGACGGCACGGCCTCGCGACGTCGATGAACGACGCGGCGCTCGCGGAAGTCGCCGCCTATTTCCGCTGGATCTGCGAGCGCGAGAACAAGCCCTGCGGCAGGATCGCGACGTACGATCCGAAGCTCTACGAGCACCAGATACCGGGCGGCATGATCTCGAACCTCCGCTACCAGCTCGAGACGATGGGGATCGCCGACCGCTTTCCGGAAATCCTCGAGGAGGCCGCGCGCGTGCGCCAGGACCTGGGCTATCCGATCGCCGTCAGTCCTTTCGCGCAGTACATCGTGACGCAGGCGACGCTCAACGTCGTGCAGGGCGAGCGCTACCGGACGATTCCCGACGAGGTGCGCAAGTACGCGCGCGGCTACTACGGGCGCCTCGCCGCGCGGCCGTCGGACGAGTTCCTCGAGCGCGCGAACATCCGCGATTCGGAATACGTGACCGAGGCGCCGGCAGCGCACATCGAGCCGTGGGTTCCGAGGCTTCGCGACGAGCTCGGCGCGTCGGCGAGCGACGAGGACGTGCTGCTCGCCGCGTTCTACGACCGCAAGCTCGTCGCGGAGCTGCGCAATCCGGTCCCCGAATGCAGCTTCCGCACGACGCCGCTCGCCGAGCTCGTCGGCTATCTGTCGCGGCGCACCGACATCGAGCACGCACGCGTGCGCTTCGCCGGCATGGACATGACGATCTCGGCGTAGACGTGCGGGTCAGTTGCGAACGCTCACACGGCTCGTCGCGGTAGCGTGGAACCGGCGACGCTGATCCTCGCCATCGCGATTGCGCTCGCGGCCGGCGCGGTGCGCGGCATCACCGGCTTCGGCGGCGCGATGGTGATGTCGCCGCCGCTTGCGCTGCTGCTCGGCCCGCGCGTCGCCGTGCCGGTCGTGCTGCTGCTCGAATCGGTCGTCGCCGTGCCGATGCTGTGGCAGACGCGGCGCCAGGTCGACCTCCGCATCGTCGGCGCGATCCTCGTTGCCGCCTGCCTGTTCGTTCCGCTCGGCGTCCGCGTGCTCGCCGTCGCCGATCCGAAGGCGATGCGAAACGCGATCGCCGTCACGGTGATCGTCTTCTCGTGCCTGCTGCTCTTCGGCTGGCGCTACAGCGGCAAGCCGCGTCTTGCGACGTCGCTCGGGCTCGGCGCGCTCTCCGGAACGATGCTCGGCGCGACGAGCGTCGGCGGTCCGCCGGTCGTGCTGTATCTGCTGTCCGGTCCCGATCCCGTCGAGACGACGCGCGCGAATCTGACGCTTTACGTGACCGTGACGTCGCTGATCGGCATCGTGATGCTCGCCGAGCAGCGCATCTTCGATGCCGGGAGCGCGCGGCTGTCGCTCTGGCTCGCGCCCGCGTACTACGCCGGCCTCGTCGCCGGCATCCGGCTGTTTCCGCGTTTCGACGAAGCGCGCCTTCGCCGCTTCACGCTCGCGCTTCTGATCCTCGTTTCCGGCGCGATCCTGATCCGCTGAGTCTCATGGGCCGGCCGAGTCCTCCATGCCGGCGATCAGCACCGTCGCGAGCGCCGCGATGCCTTCCTCGCGGCCGGTGAAGCCGAGACGCTCGGTGGTCGTCGCCTTGACCGAGACGCGCGCACGGTCGCAGCCCAGGTCGTTCGCGATGTTCGACCGCATCGCGTCGACGTACGGCGCGAGCTTCGGCGCCTGTGCGATGACCGTGGCGTCGACGTTGCCGATCCGGTAGCGCGCTCCCGCCATCATCGCCGCGACGTCGCGTAGCAGGCGCCGGCTGTCCGCGTTCCCGAAACGGGGATCGGAATCGGGGAAGTGCCGCCCGAGGTCGCCCTGCGCGAGCGCGCCGAGAATCGCGTCGGCGATCGCGTGCAGCAGCACGTCGGCGTCCGAATGGCCTTCGAGACCGCGATCGTGCGCGATCGTGACGCCGCCGATGACGAGCGGGCGGCCGGTCGCGAACGCATGCACGTCGAACCCGTTGCCGATGCGCAGATTCATGTTCGCTCCTGCATCCCGAGAATGGCCGCCGCGAGCGCGAGGTCGCCGGGATAGGTGATCTTGACGTTCGCCTGGCTGCCGCGCACGAGCCTCGGCATGTCGCAGACGCCGGTCGCGGCGAGCGCCTCGATCGCCTGCGCCTCGTCCGTGCAGCGGCCCTGCGCGT
>Ga0310810_10004625_pt1 | contig 15249 bp, 12 predicted proteins | sample NCmetagenome_FD_207641 | JGI IMG/M metagenome (GOLD analysis project Ga0310810, IMG submission 207641) | Soil microbial communities from experimental microcosm in Duke University, North Carolina, United States - NC | ecosystem: Engineered > Artificial ecosystem > Soil microcosm > Unclassified ...
GGCGCGGCGGCCGGCGAGCTCGCCAGCGAGATGGCCACCGACCTGATCTACCATCATCTCTCCACGGCGTGGGCCGAGGACGAGGACGCATCGGCATCGCGGTTCGCCTTCCGGATGAAGGAAGCGGTGGAGCTCGCCAACCAGCAGATCTACGGCTACGCCCGCGAGCACCCCGAGGTGCGAGGCATGGGCACGACGGTGACGGCTGCCGGCGTCTTCGGCGAGCACCTGTACCTTACCCAGATCGGCGACAGCCGTGGCTACCTGGTCCGGAACGGCTCGGCCATCCAGCTCACACGGGACCAGTCGCTGATGCAGCGACTGGTGGACGCCGGCGAGCTGACCCAGGAAGAAGCCGAGCAGAGCGAGCGGCGGAACATCATCCTCCAGGCGCTCGGACCCGACCCCCGGGTCAAGGTGGACCTCAGCCACCAGGAGCTGCGCCGCGGCGACATCCTCCTGATCTGCTCGGACGGGCTGTCCGGACTGGTGAAGCGCGAGGAGTTCGCGGAGCTGGCGGGTCTCCACGAAGATCTGCCCTCGCTGTGCACCGCGCTGATCGATCTGGCCAACGAGCGGGGCGGCCCGGACAACATCACGGTCGTGGCCGTCCGGTTCGACGGCGAGGGGTTGCCCGAGCCCGACGCCGCCGAAGACGTGGGCTACCAGGTTTACCAGGTGCCCGGCAGCGATCCGGAGGACACCATGACGGTGCCCATCGTGCAGCCGCCCGACCCGCCCCCGGTGGTGGAGGTCGTGGCCGAGCCGCAGCCCAGCCGCGGCCGGGGTCTGGTGATCGCCCTGGGGCTGCTGATCCTCGCCGCCTTGCTCCTGCTGGTCCTGCTCTGATCGTGCCGCGTGGCCTCGGCTGACCTCGAGCCGGGCGCTCCCCGCTCGCCTCTCGCCGGCCGGCTCGCCTGGATCGGCGCTCTCTCCTTCGCTTCCGGCTTCCCCTTCGGTCTGGTCAACGAGACGCTCCCGATCTACCTGCGCACCCACGGCGCGGGGCTGGTCGACGTGAGCATGGTGAGTGCGGCGACCTTTCCCTGGGCCTTCAAGTTTCTCTGGGCCCCGCTCGTCGACCGGCTGGGCACCCGCCGCCAATGGATCGCGGCCTGCATGGCCGCGTTGACGGCCCTCGTCCTGGTGCTCGCGCTGGTCGATCTCAACCACCTCGCGAACTGGTTCTGGCCCCTGCTGATTTTCATGGTGGCGCTGTCCGCGACGCAGGACATCGCGATCGACGCCTACACCATCGAAGTCACCACGCATCGCCAGCTCGGGGTCGCGAACGCGGTCCGGAACGCCGCCTACCGGGCCGCGATGTTCATCGCCGGAGGGTTGCTGATCTGGCTGGCCGGCCGCAGCGACTGGCCCACCGCGTTTCAGGCCGGCGCCGTCGTGCTCGCCGCCCTCACGCTCGCCTCGCTGCTCCTGCCGACGACGGAACGCGTCACGGCGCACCACGAATCGATCTGGGCGCCGCTCAAGGCCCTGCTCGGGCGACGGGACATCTGGGCGGTGATCCTCTTCGCCCTGCTCTTCAAGCTCGACATCGCGGCGATGGAGCCGATGACCCGCCCGTTCTGGGTGGACCGCGGTTTCACCCTCGAGGAGATCGGGGCGGTCCTGACCACCGGACGGATCCTGGCGACGGTGAGCGGCGCGGTGCTGGGAGGTCTGCTGACGACCCGGTGGGGCATCTTTCGCGCCCTCTGGGTGCTCGGCGCGGTGCAGGCATTCTCGAGTCTGGGCTACGCGGGCGCCGCGGCGGCCGCGCCGTCGAAATCGCTCATTCTGGGCGTGGCGCTGTTCGAGAACTTCGCGGCGGGATTGGGGACGGCGGCGTTCGTCGCGTTTCTCATGAGCGTGTGCGAGCGGCGCTACGCCGCCACGCAGTACGCGGTGCTGTCGGCCCTACTGGCGCTCACCCGGAGCGTGGCCGGACGGGCCTCCGGCGACTTGGCCGAGGCGCTCGGCTACGCCCACTTCTTCCTGCTCACCTTCTTCCTCGGGCTGCCGGCCTTTGGCCTCCTGCCGTGGGTGCGACGCGCGGGTGACTTGACGCCGGCGACCCGCTCCTAGCCAAGCCGGGTCCGCAGCCAGCGCGCCACCGCGTCCTGCATCAGCCGCTGCCGGTGCCAGGCCAGCAGGATCGGCGCGTCGCTGGGTATCTCGTCGGCCAGCCGGGGATGTCCGAAGAGCACGACCAGGTCGGCGTCCGGGGCCGAGTGGGCCAGCGCGTCGCGTGCCTCGGGGCCGAAACCCGAGCGACCCTTCCAGGCCCGCGGCTCGGCGAAGGCAAGTACCACGCGGGAGCCTTCGGTATATCGGCCGGCAAGCTCCGGACCCAGCGCCCCGGCGACGTAGTCGCTCGGACCGGGGGCATAGGGCCCGCCGAGATCATCGTCGACGACGACCAGGTCGAGCGGCGCCGAGAGCCGGGGCGCGCTGCCGCGGTGCATCCCCTGCTCCAACAGCGCGTCGGCCAGCGCATCCGCCGACTCGAACGGACCGCGGGTCACCGGCGGTGTCGGGGACGCGGCCAGGGTCAGGGCACGCTCGTACCGCTCGAGCGACTGCGCCAGGCGCTCTCGCGGCAACGTGCCCGCCGCCACGGCCTGCTCGAGGGCGTCGCAGACCCGCCGTGGGTCGTTGGGGTAGAGCAGCACGTCCACGCCTGCCCGGATCGCCTCCACCGCCGCGTCGCTTTCCCGGCGGCCCACCAGCGCCCCGTCCATGATGAGCGCGTCGGTGACCACCAGTCCGTCGAACCCGAGCCGCCCGCGAAGATCGCCGAGGATCCGCGAGGAGAGCGTGGCCGGAAGGCCGTCGGGGTCGAGGCTGGAGAAGGCCACGTGCGCCGTCATCAGCGAGGCCACACCCGCTTCGACGGCGATGCCGAACGGGATCAGGTCGCTGCTTTCCAGCGTGTCCCGCCGCGTATCCACGACCGGCAAGGTGACGTGGGAATCCGCCGTCGTGCGACCGTGCCCCGGGAAGTGTTTGGCGCACGCCAGCGCGCCGGCGGTCTGACATCCCTCCACCCAGTTCCGCACCATGGTCGCGACACGCTGGGGGTCGGCCCCAAAGGCCCGGGTCTGCACGATCGGGTTGTCGGGGACGATGTCGAGATCGGCGACCGGCGCGAACACCCAGTTGATCCCCACGGCGCGGGCCTCGCGAGCGGTCACCGACGCCACCCAGCGGACCGCGGCCGCGTCGTCCAGCGCGGCGAGGGCGAGCGGCGGCGGAAACTCCGTGAGTCCCTCGATCTGCTGCCCCGCGCCCCGCTCCAGATCGGACGCGAGGAGCAGTGGGCGCTCGGCCCGACGCAGCAGGTCGGCCGTGAGCCGCCGGACCGATTCGACGGTGCCGCCGAAGATGATGAAGCCGCCGACGCCGAGGTCGAGCGCCTCGGCGATGGCCCCGGCTTCGTGGGCGAAGCCGCTGCCCGGCCGGGCCCGCAATGCCGGCATGACCAGCCGTGCGGTGGGGAGCGCGGTCGCGTCACTCATGCGGGAGTAATCATCCCGAGCACCCGCGGGCCGGCCGCGCCGGTCGCCGCCGGAACGTTACCCGGCTGACCGTGGAGGGTCAGGTACCCGAGCAGGGCGAAGGCGACCGCTTCCTTCGCATCGCCGGGGAAGAACAGATCGTCGAAGCGGCGGAGCGGATTCCGTCCCGGCAGCGCCTCCAGGCGGCGGGCCAGCGAGGCCATGAGACCCGGGTGGTGGCACCCGCCCCCGGAAGCGACGACCTCGGCGCCAGGCGGGGTCCACCGCCCGACGGCGTCCGCCACGGTGCGCGCGGTGAGCTCGACGGCGGTCGCGACGCCGTCGGGGCCGGGAACCCGCTGGTGCAGCGCGCGGGCATACTGGTCGCCGAAGCGCTCCCGTCCTGTGCTCTTGGGCGGCGCGGTGGCGAAGAAGGGATCGGCCAGGAGCTGAGCCAACGCGTCGTCGTGGACCGTCCCCTGCTCCGCCAGGCGGCCGTCACGATCGTAGGAGCGTCGCCGGTCCACCAGGCGGGCGACGCCGTCGATCACGGCCACGCCCGGACCGGTATCGAAGGCGAGCACACCTTCATCCAGGGAGCGGCGAGGCACGTAGGTGACGTTGGCCATACCGCCGAGATTGAGGAGGACGCGATCGTGGTCGTGCGCCGCGAAGAGCAGCAGATCGGCCATGGGCACCAGCGGGGCGCCCTGCCCTCCGGCGGCGACGTCCCGGGTCCGGAAGCCGCTCACCACCCGCACACCGAACCGCTCGGCCAGCACCGCCGGCTCGCCCAGCTGCCAGGTGACGGTGGGCGGCTCGTGCCAGATGGTCTGCCCGGGAAAGGCGATCAGGTCGAGCGCGGAGGCCGGGGTGCGACTCTGGGCCAGGAGGAACTGGATCGCGTCGGCGGCCCATTCGGCGAGCCGGACGTGGAGACGAGCCAGCGCCGCCGGTCCGGTCCGGGTGTCGGGATCGAGCGCCTCCCGGATCTGGGCGCGCTCGTCGTCGGTGTAGGGACGGATCAGGTGGTCGAGCAAGGCGGCGTGCGTGGGACCGTCGATCCGCACCAGGGCGGCGTCGATCCCATCGAGCGAGGTGCCCGACATGAGTCCGACCGCGAGGGTAGGACGCTCGCTCACGCGCCGCGCACCGGTGGAGGGTCGCCGACGATGGTCCGGAGCCGCCCCTGATGCTCGGCCAGCAACCGGTCGGCCTCGTCTCCGCTCACGCCCCGGCGAGCCATGACGATCGCGGTCTTGACCCGTCCCCCCGCCGCATCGAGGACGGCGCGGGCCTCATCGCGAGGCAGGCCGGTCGTCTCCATCACGATGCGCTGGCTCCGATCGATCAGCTTGTCGTTCCAGGCGCGGAGGTCGACCATCAGGTTGCCGTAGGTCTTGCCGATCCGGATCATCGCCCCGGTGGTCAGGGTATTGAGTACCAGCTTGGTGGCGGTGCCGGCTTTCATCCGGGTCGAGCCGGTGACTACCTCCGGACCGACCTTCACGACGATGCAGACGTCGCAGGTTTCCTGCAGCAGCGCGGGCGGCTCGGCGCAGGTGACCAGGACGCTTCCGGCGCCCAGCGTCTGGGCTCGGGAGAGCGCGGCGCGCACGAACGGGGTGGTGCCGCTGGCGGCAATCCCCACGACGACATCGTCGGCCCCCACTTTCCGGGCATCCATCTCGCCCAGACCGGCATTGACGTCGTCCTCCGCGCCCTCCACCGAGCGCACCAGCGCCGGGTAGCCACCGGCGATCACCCCGACGACCATCTCCGGGGGCGTACCGAACGTCGGCGGACACTCGGACGCGTCGAGGACGCCGAGGCGACCGCTGGTGCCGGCGCCGACGTAGATCAGGCGTCCGCCGGCGCGGAAGGCGGCCTCCACGAGATCGATGGCGCGAGCGATCTCCGTCCGTGCGCGCGCCACCGCGGCCGGGACCCCGGCGTCCTCCGCGCCGATGAGATCGACGATCTCCAGCGACGAGGCGGTATCGATGGTGGCGCTGCGCGGGTTCCGCCGCTCGGTCAGGCGTGCGTCGAGGAAGTCGTCAGCCACGCGAGCCAGGGATGAGGTGGGTCAGGGGTCGGACTCGGGCTAAATTAGACGGCCACTGCGGCCCGGGGCAACTCCAGGGCACCACACGTACACCGGGATCTTCATGCGCGTTCCGCTCCATGCCTCCCTGCCGGCGTTATGGCTCGCCGCCTCGGCCTGCACCACGTCGGGCCCCGCGCCACTCGTCGGGATTGCGCCCGGCTGGAAATACGACAGCCATGCCCGGGTCACGACGGCCCGGTCGGCCATGGTGGTGTCGGGTCATCCGCTGGCCAGCGCGGTGGGGCGGGACATTCTGCAGCAGGGGGGCAACGCGGTAGACGCGGCCGTGGCGGTGGGGTTCGCCCTGGCGGTGGTCCATCCCGAAGCCGGCAATCTGGGCGGCGGCGGCTTCCTGGTGGCGCGGACCAGCGACGGCACGGTCCGCACCCTCGACTATCGGGAGACGGCCCCTGCGGCCGCGACGCGCGACATGTTCGCCGATATCACGGACGGCGCTGCCGACCGCAGCCTCACGGGGCATCTCTCCGCGGGGGTGCCGGGAAGCGTGGCGGGCCTGGTGGAGGCGCAGACCCGGCTGGGACGACTCCCGCTCGCGCAGGTCATGGCGCCTGCAATCCGGCTGGCCCGCGAGGGGTTCACCATCGACCAGTATCGCAGCAGGTCGATCGCCGGGGACAGCGCCCGGCTCGCCGGATTTCCCGCCTCGCGGGCGGCCTTCCTCCCGGGGGGCCGTCCACCCGCCGTCGGCAGCGTGCTGCGTCAGCCCGATCTGGCGACCACACTCGAGGCGATCCGGGACCGCGGGGCCGATGGCTTCTATACCGGACCGGTGGCGGACCTGATCGTGGCGGAAATGCAGCGCGGCGGCGGCCTCATCACCCGCGACGACCTCCGGGGCTACCGGGCGATCTGGCGGGATCCGGTCCGGGTCAGCTACGGCGGATATACCATCATCAGCATGCCTCCCGCTTCGTCGGGCGGCGTCACCATGGGCGAGATCCTGAACATCATGGAGGGGTACCGGCCGCTCCCACCGTTCGGCTCTCCGGGGCTGATGCATCTCGAAGCCGAGGCCATGCGCCGTGCCTTCATGGACCGCAACAGCCGGCTGGGGGACCCGCGCTTCGTGGCCAACCCGATCGACGAGCTCCTTTCCAAGGAGTACGCGGCCACGCTGCGCCGGGAGATCGGGACGAGAGCGTCGGTGACGCCCGCGTTCCAGCCGACCCCGCGATCAGGGTCTTCGACCACGCACTACTCCGTCGTGGACGCCGAGGGGAACGCTGTCAGCTGCACCACGACGCTGAACAACAGCTACGGCAGTGCGGTGACCGTCACCGGAGCGGGCTTTCTGCTCAACGACGAGATGGATGACTTCACCACCGTCCCCGGCAAGCCGAACCTGTACGGCCTGGTGCAGGGTGAGGCCAACGCGATCGCTCCCGGCAAGCGGATGCTCTCGGCGATGACTCCGACTGTGGTCCTCGACCCGGCGGGACAGCTCTTCCTCATCCTGGGAACGCCGGGTGGCCCGCGCATCATCACCATGGTGTACCACGTCGTGAGCAACATCATCGACCATCGGATGCCGCTGCCCGCCGCCGTCACCGCACCGCGGCTGCATCATCAGGCCCTGCCCGACCGGATCGAGATCGAGCCCGGCGGCTTCCCGCCCGCGACCCTCGACAGCCTGCGCGCCCTCGGCCACACGATCGCGGACGATGACGGCTACTGGGGCGACGTGGAGGCGATCATGCGGACGGCGGACGGATGGCAGGGGGTGAGCGATCCACGACGCGGGGGCGGAGGGGCGGGATACTAGAGGGGGAAAGGCGAGGCGCGAACGGCGAAGGGGGCGCTCGACGGACTTGCTCGAGCGCCCCCTTCGCTTTTCACCCTTCGCCTTTCGCGCTTACATCACCCTGCCGCGACGTACTTCTGGTCCAGCGTCACCGTGATCCCGGTGCCTGCGGGCAGTACGACGTCTCGGTCCTTCGTCTGGACCGCCCGCTGCGTTCCCACCGCGCCGCCGATGACACCGCCGATGATGGCGCCCTTGGTGCTGCCACCGAGCACTCGGCCCACCACCGCGCCCACAGCCGTCCCGGCACCGACCTTGGCAGCGTCCGTCCCGTCGACTCCACGGCCGACCAGCTTGGTGTGTACGCCCGAGATCGAGGCCGCGATCGGCTGGGTCTGACCATTCACCACCAGGGAGACCGGCTTCAGCGTCAGGGTCCCGGTCGTATCGCTCTTGCTGTCCGAGGGGGCGATCGCGGTGACCTGCAGGGTCACCTTGGAGCCCGCCGGGATGACCGTGTGTCCGGTGGCATCCTTGACGTCCTTGCCCACGGTCGCCGTGACCTCGTCGCCGACCTTGTTCTTCCGGCTATGAATCTCCGCGTCCGTCGTCAGCGCGAGGGCCGTGCCCGCGGCGAGCGCTGCCGGTGCGGCAGGCGCCGGCGCAGGCGCCGGCTGGGCCGCCGGAGTGGGAGCGGGGGCGGCCGGCTTGGGAGCGGGCTTGGGCTTCGGCTTCGGCGTGGTCGCCGGCGTCGCCGGCGGGGTGGGAGTCGCCGTATCGGCGCTGGGCTGATCGTTGAGCGTCGCACTGGTGTCCACCGGCGCGAGCTGGAGATCGCGGTTCAGACTGTCCGCCGACGCGACGTCGCTTCGGTCGCCGCGACCGCAGGCCGCCAGGGCCGCGAGCGTAAGCGTTGCGAGAACCATCCTGGACATCGATCCCTCCTTAGTGGCTTGCCCATGATGCGTGGGCCGATGACATTCCGAACGTAACGTATGCACGAGCTGCGTTCTCTTCTTCCCTACCTCCGGCGGTATCGCCGAGCCTACGCCACCGGGCTGGCCCTCGTCGTCGTGAGCAACGGCTTCGCTGTCGTCGGGCCACGCTTCATCCAGCAGGGCATCGACGCGCTCCGGACCCATGCGCCGTTCCGCGAGGTCCAGATCGCCATCGGCCTCCTGCTGTTGGTCGCGGTCCTGGGCGGCGTCGCCCGCTACGGCATGCGCGAGCTGCTCAACAGCGGCAGCCGCCGAGTCGAGACCGACCTCCGGGACCAGCTCTTCCATCATCTGCAACGGATGTCGGCCGAATTCTACGACCGCTATCCGACGGGCGATGTGATGGCCCGCACGACCAACGACCTGCTCGCGGTGCGCATGGTGGCGGGGCCCGCCCTCATGTACCTGGTAGATACCACTTTACGGGCCCTGCTGATCGCACCGTTCATGCTGGCCATCAGCCCTCGGCTCACCGTCCTGGCGCTCATCCCGATGCTCGGGTTGCCCCTGGTGATGGTGTCCCTCGGCCAGCTGATCCACCGACGGTCGCAAGCCATTCAGGCGCAGTTCAGCGACCTCACCACACAGGCGCACGAGAATCTGTCCGGCGTCCGGGTCGTCCGGGCCTACCGCCAGGAACGTGCCGAAATCGCCCAGTTCCGCGAGCTGAGTGAAGTATACCTGGGCAAGAACCTGGAGCTGGCCCGGGTGCAGGGGCTCTTCTTTCCCCTCCTGACCCTTCTCGGCGGACTGAGCGGGGTGGTGGTCCTCTACGTGGGCGGCGGCCTGGTCATCTCGGGCAGCGTGACCGTCGGCGAATTCGTGGCCTTCGGCGTCTACCTCGCGATGCTGGTGTGGCCGATGATCGCGCTCGGCTGGGCAGTGAACCTGGTCCAGCGCGGTGCGGCCTCCATGGCCCGCATCAATCAGCTGTTCCAGGAGCCCGCCGCGATTGCCGATCCGGCCGCGGCGCTCGACCTGCCGCCGCCGAGCCACGGTCGAGCGGTGGCCTTCGAACGGGTGTGGTTCCGCTACCCAGGTGCGGCCGATCGGGGCTGGGCCCTGCAGGACGTGAGCTTCCGGGTCGAGCCGGGCCGGTCTCTCGCCATCGTTGGGGCGACCGGTTCGGGCAAGTCCACACTGGTGGACCTCCTGGTGCGGACCTACGACCCCGACCGGGGCAGAATCTGTATTGACGAGGTGGATATCCGCCGGCTGTCGCTCACTACCCTCCGGAAGGCGGTGGGTTTCGTGCCGCAGGAGACCTTCCTCTTCGGGGAGTCGCTGCGGGACAACGTGCTGTTGGGCGCGCCCGACGATGGTCGGCTCGAGCGCGTGGCCGAGGTGTCCCAGCTCGCCGAAGCGTTGCCGGCCCTGCCCAATGGCTTCGATACCATGCTGGGCGAGCGAGGCATCAATCTCTCCGGCGGCCAGAAGCAGCGTGCCGCGATCGCGCGCGCCCTGGCACAGGATCCTCCAGTCTTCGTGCTGGACGACGCGCTCAGCGCGGTGGACGCGCATACCGAGGCTCGGATCCTGGCGGCTCTCCGCGGGGCGCTCGAGGGACGGACCAGCATCATCGTCTCCCACCGCCTCGCGGCCGTGCGGGACGCCGACTGGATCCTGGTGCTCGCCGACGGACAGGTGGTCGAGGAAGGCACCCACGCCGACTTGATCGCACGGGGCGGCCGCTACTGGGAGCTGCTCCGCCGGCAGCAGCTCGAGGAGGAGCTGGAAGAGGAGGGGGTGAGTGGCCGCTGAGCGCCGGGGTGGGATCAGGGTCGCGGCGAAAGCCGCGGCGGTGATGCTGGCCCTGCTCTCCGGGGGATTCGCCCCTGCCGCCGCTCCGGCACCGGCGGAGCCCGATTGGAGTGCCCTGGCGCGCGAGATCGCGGAGGAGACCAACCGTCTCCGCCGCGATCCGCCATCCTACGCGCCGTACCTCGAGGCCATGCTCCCCCGGTTCGACGGATTCGTCCTGGAGCGCCCGGGCCGAGCCTTTCTTCGAACCGAGGAAGGGGCGCCGGCGGTGGAGGAGGCCATCTCGGCACTGCGAGCAGCCAAGCCCGCGCCGCCGCTCCAGTGGTCCGCCGGACTCGCCCGGGCCGCGGGTGATCACGTCCGTGATCAGGGGCCCATCGGTGGCACGGAGCACCAGGGAACGGATGGGAGCGACCCGGCCCGCCGGATGGAGCGCTACGGCCAGTGGGGTGGTGCCGTGGCCGAGAACATCGCCTATGGCGAGAACCCGGCGCGGGACGTGGTGCTCCAGCTGGTGATCGACGACGGGGTCCCCGGGCGAGGCCACCGGGACGCGCTGCTCGAGGCGGACTGGGGGATTTCCGGTGTCGCGTGCGGCCGGCACCGGGACTATGGGCAGATCTGCGTGATGGACTACGCTGTGCGGTACGTGGAACGGTAGAAGTCGCCAGCCTCAGATCTGCGCCCGCAGAAAGTCCGGCGTAAACCCCTGCAGCCACCCCGCCAACCGGGTGAACTCCCCAGTCAGCAGCAGGATGCCGACGAACACGAGCAGGGCTCCGCTCACGCGCATCACCCACGGCAGAAACCGGCGGAACCGCTGGAACCAGTCCAGGAACGATTCCACCGCGACCGCAGCGATGAGAAAGGGCACCGCCAGCCCCGCCGAGTAGACCGCCAGCAGGAGCATCCCACGGGTCAGGTCCACGCTGGTGGCGGCCAGGCCGAGGATCGCACCGAGCACGGGCCCGATGCAGGGGGTCCACCCCGCACCGAACGCCATCCCCACCAGCCCGGACCCGAGGTACCCGACCGGCTTGTGCTCCAGGTGCACCCGGCGTTCCCGGGTGAGCGCGTCCACCTTGAACACGCCCAGACAGATCAGGCCGAAGGCGATGATCAGCACGCCGCCCGCGCGCTGGAGCCAGAGCTGGTAGTAGTTGAGCGCCCGGCCGAGCGCCGTCGCGCTGGCGCCAAGCAGGATGAAGATCAGGGAGAATCCGGCGGTGAAGCAGAGGGCGTGGAGCAGGGCCACTCGGCGTCGGCCGCCCATTTCGGGAAGCGTCATGCCGGTGAGGAACCCGATGTACGACGGCACCAGCGGCAGCACGCACGGCGAGAGGAAACTCAGCAGCCCGGCGGCGAAGGCGACGACCACGCCCAGTGTGGCGGGCTCGTTCATCCTGCCGCTCCAGGTCCGGACTGGCCGACCGGCAGGTCGCGCTGGCGGCACTCCCGGCAGACGCCGTAGATCTCGACCCGATGGCGCGCGTGCTGGAAGCCGTGCTCGTCGGCGATGACGGGCAGCATGCGCTCGAGCCGCTCGTTCTGGAATTCGACCACCCGGCCGCACCGCTCGCAGATGAGGTGCTCGTGGTCGGTCTGCGCAGGCATCGGTTCGTAGCGCTTGAACCCTTCGCCGAAATCGTGCGCCCGGACCAGCCCGCTCTCGACCAGCTTCTCCAAGGTCCGGTACACGGTGGCGGTGCCGACCGACTCGTTCTGGTCCCGCAGCCGGCGCTGAATCCCGTCTACGGAGAGATGGTCGTCGGCGAGCAGCACGATCTGGGCGACCAGATCGCGCTGGCGGGTGACCGGCTGATGATGATCGCGGAGGTACCGCCGGAAGCGGTCGAGGAGTGCCGCGCCCTCTCCCCTAGCGAGGCGGGGCATCGGCGGAGAACCAGTGTTCGGGCGGCACCGGATGCGGGGGGTGCTCGTCGTCGATCCGCTTCTGGGCGTCCTGCAGGAGTTGGCTCAGCGCCTCGACCGGTCCGCTGCCGACCTCCTGCACCGCGGCCTCGAACTTCCCCCGCTCCTTGCCCTTGATGGCGAGCATGTAGCGGGCGGTGTAAATCCGCCGACGGTCGCCGTCGATCCGGGAGAGAACCGCGGTGCCCCATTCCCGCCCTTCGTGCCGCAGCGGGCTGAACACCCACACCGAGTCGACCTCGGCGGGCGGCACCATCTCGGCCACGGCCTGGGCCAGCCGGGTCCAGCCGGCGCCCGGCGCCGTCAGCGCGCCCCCTGCTCCCATCGCTCGGTATAGAAACGGAGGACGTGCATGAAATCCTGAGCGTTGGTCACCACGCCGTAGGCCTGGTGAGTGCCGCGGTCCTTCAGCTTGTTCACCACGAACTCGGTCTGATCGACACAGATGGTCATGAGTGGCGCCGGCGCACCGTCGCAGAGATAGAACGCCGGGAGCATGTTGCCGACCGCGATCGCGTGGAGCGCGGTGGCGACGAAGATGGCGCCGCTGGCCTTGACCGTGTGCTCCCGCATCGCGTCCTGGGCCGCGAGGGTGTCGCTGTACACACCGGGCAGGGGACCGTCGTCGCGGATCGAGCCGGCGAGCACGAAGGGGACCTTGTTCTCCACCAGCGCGTGCATGATGCCGCTCTTGATGATCCCCTGCTCCACGGCCCGCTCGATCGATCCGGCGGCACGCACCCGGTTGATGGCCCGCATGTGGAGGCCGTGACCGCCCTCGGTCGGCTGGCCGGTGTTGGTCATCCCCAACGTAGTGCCGAAGATCGCCGCCTCGATGTCGTGCACGGCGACCGCGTTCCCCGCCAGCACGGCCTGCACGTACCCGTTCCGAATGAACCATTCGAAATCGGCCCGGGCCCGGGAATGGACCAGCGCCGGGCCCACGACCCACACCAGGTAGCCGCCCCGCCGCTTCTCCTCGCCCACCCGCGCCGCCAGCTCCTCGTAGTTGACTGGCCGCTCCCGGCTCACCTCGGTGGACATGAAGCGGAACTCGTTGGCCCCGTGGCCGCCGCCGAGGAATCCCTGGGCATGGACCACGACGCCCTCGGTGCCGTCCTCCGCCTCGCCCATGGCCACGAGGTCGCCCTGGCGGAGGCGCCGCGGCTCGATCGTTTCCAGGATCGCGCCGCGCTTCACCACCACGCAGTCCATCCGGGGCCGGGTGGGCGCCAGCCAGCGTCCGTCCACCCGGAGGTAGGTCGGCAGGTTCGAGGTGCTGAAGAAGCCTTCGGGCAGGACACCGTCGGCCGGCAGCGGCTCCCACCGCGCATCGGGAGCACCGGCGAACGGTGGCTGGCTGAAGTCCGGTAACGCGCTGGTTGCTGAGGTCATGTGGGGGTGGAAGGTAGGGGGGCGAAGCGGGGGTTTCAAGCAGGTTTAGCTTTCGCGAAACTCGAGGAGACTTTCATGCCGAAATCGCTCGTCCTGCTCATCGCCCTGCTGGTGCCCAACGCCGCCGCACTGGCCCAGGTACCGGCGGCGCCCGACACCACGCACCGCGATACCACCGTCACCCGCCTGCCGGAGATCGAGGTCTCGGTGACCCGATCCCCTGAGCCGCTCGCCCGCGTCCCCAACGCGGTGAGCGTGCTGGACCAGGGCGACCTGCAGCGGGCTCAGCTGACGGTCGGTCTGGACGAGGCGTTCAACAACTTGCCAGGCGTGGTGGTCAGCAATCGGTACAACTTCTCCCTGGATCAGCGGATCTCGATCCGCGGGTTCGGCAGCCGCTCCAACTTCGGCGTCCGGGGCGTGAAGATCCTGCTGGACGGCATTCCCCAGACCCTGCCCGACGGCCAGAGCCAGCTCACCAACGTGGACTTCGCGAATCTGGGTCGGGCCGAGGTACTGCGCGGCGCCAGCTCGTCGCTCTACGGTAACGCCTCCGGGGGAGTGATCTCGCTCCAGAGCGAGGACGCCGCTGCCGCGCCCTTTGCGCAGCGGGTCCGGGTGCAGGGCGGCGACGGCAAACGGGAAGGCGACGGATTCTACAAGTGGCAGAGCTGGAGCTCGGCACGGAGCGGCAACGCGAGCGGTACCCTGTCGATCAGCCAGTTCAAGGCCGACGGCTTCCGCCAGAACAGCGCCGCGGAGACCCGCCAGCTCAATGCCGGCCTCGACTACACCTTCTCCGGCAGCACCATCGGGACCATCCGCCTCGGTCTCGCCGACAACCCCGAGGCTCAGAACCCGGGCGCCCTCACCAAGCCCGAGCTGATCGCCAACCCCGACTCCGCCGCCGCCAACAACATCCGGCGCGGAGCCGACAAGGACGTCGAGCAGCAGCAGCTCGCGCTCGGGCTGCGCCACGTGGACGACCGGGGGAACGAGTACGGAGTGAACGTCTTCGGGCTGCTGCGTGACCTGGAGAACCCCCTGGCCGCACCGCCACCGGGCCCGTTCATCCCGACGGCCGGGACCTATGTCCGGATCGACCGCGCCGTCGGCGGCGCCCGCGCCAGCGGCACCCGCCACCTGGGCGCCGCGCCCACGGCGCCACGACTCACCGCCGGCGCCGACATCCAGCGCATGCGCGACGATCGGCAGAACTTCGTCTCCGACGCCGGCGTCCCGACCGACAGCGTGCTGATCGATCAGCGGGAAACGATCACCGAGTTCGGTCCCTTCGCGCAGATGCAGTGGTCGCCGCAGGAGGAGCTGCTGCTGACCGCCGGGGTCCGCTACGACTGGGTCCGGTTCGACGTGGCCGATCATCATCTGAGCGACGGGGTGGACAACAGCGGCGAGCAGACCAACGACGCCCCCAGCGGCAACATCGGGGCGAGCTGGACCTTCGGCGACCAGTTCGTGCCCTACGTCAACCTCTCCACCTCGTTCGAGACCCCGACCACCACCGAGCTGGTGAACCAGCCGAACGCCGCCGGTGGCTTCAACACCGAGCTCACTCCGCAGCGGGCGGTGAACTACGAGGTCGGCGCCCGGGGCCAGCCCGCACGAGGGGTGGAGTACTCCGTGGCGCTGTTCCTGGGCCGCATCAAGGATGCGATCGTGCAGCAGCAGGAGGTGGGCGGCCGCGCGTTCTTCGTCAACGCGGGCAAGACCCACAACGACGGCGCGGAGGTCGGGCTCACGGTGACGCCGGTGGCCGGACTGCAGCTGAACGGGGCC
>Ga0310810_10004626_pt1 | contig 15248 bp, 14 predicted proteins | sample NCmetagenome_FD_207641 | JGI IMG/M metagenome (GOLD analysis project Ga0310810, IMG submission 207641) | Soil microbial communities from experimental microcosm in Duke University, North Carolina, United States - NC | ecosystem: Engineered > Artificial ecosystem > Soil microcosm > Unclassified ...
TATCGCGACAGGAGTACCGAACGCTGGTTTCTGGAGGGGATCTACGACTGAGCGGTGGTCCCGGCCCCGGCCTCAGCCCTCAGCCCCTGCTCCGACGATGTACATCGAGCTGCATGCCGCATCGGCGTTCTCCTTTCTCGACGGGGCGTCGCTGCCGGAAGCGCTGATCGAGCGCGCCGCCGGGCTCGGCTACCCGGCGCTCGCGCTGCTCGATCGCGACGGCGTCTACGGCGCGCCGCGCTTCCACCTGGCGGCGAAGAAGGCGGGGCTGAAAGCGATCATCGGCGCGGAGCTGACGATTCGGGGCGCGAGGGGCGAGGTGCGAGGCGCGGACAGCGTCTTCCGGCTGCCCGTGCTCATCGAATCGCAGCAGGGCTACAAAAACCTCTGCCGGCTGCTGACGATGATGAAGCTGCGGGCGCCGAAGGGGGAAGGCGCGCTCGCGCTCGACGAGCTCGACGGCCATACCGCCGGCCTCATCGCGCTCGGCGGCCGCGCGATGCTGAGCGGCGCGCGGTTCGGCGTCGGCGGCCTCATCGATCGCCTCGTCGGGATTTTCGGCCGCGCGAACACCTATCTCGAACTGCAGCGCCACCTGCGGCGCGACGAGGAGATCGATAACCACACGCTGCGCGATCTCGCCGGCGCGTTCCACCTGCCGGTCGTCGCCACCAACGGCGTCCGCTTCGCCGAGCCCGCCGATCGGGCGCTCTACGACGTCCTCACCTGCATCCGCCACAAGACGACGCTCGCGGCCGCCGGGCGGCGATTGAGCTGCAACGCGGAGCGCTCTCTGAAGCCGCCGGCGCAGATGGCGGCGCTGTTCGCGGATCTGCCGGAGGCGCTCGCCGTCTCGGGCGAGCTGGCGGATCGGCTGTCATACAGCATGGCGGATCTCGGCTACCGGTTTCCCGAATACCCGGTCCCGGCCGGCGAGACGATGGCGTCGTTCCTGCGCCAGATCGTGCAGGCGGGCGCGCGCGAGCGGTATCGACCCATCGAGCCGCGGCATGCGCGGCAGATCGCGCGCGAGCTGGATCTGATCGAGCGGCTCGATCTCGCGGGCTACTTCCTGATCGTGTGGGACATCGTGAACTTCTGCCGGCAGGAAGGCATTCTGGTCCAGGGCCGCGGCTCGGCCGCCAACAGCGCGGTCTGCTACAGCCTGGGGATCACTGCCGTCGATCCGATCGGCATGGACCTGCTGTTCGAGCGCTTCCTGTCGGAACAGCGCGGCGAATGGCCCGACATCGATCTGGATCTGCCGAGCGGCGATCGGCGCGAGCGCGTCATCCAGCACATCTACGCGAAGTACGGAAAGTTTGGCGCGGGCCCCGAAGGGCCACGAGTAGCCCCCGAAGGGCCACGAGTAGCCCCCGAAGGGCCACGAGTAGCCCCCGAAGGGCCACGAGTAGCCCCCGAAGGGCCAAGAGTAGCCATGACCGCCAACGTCATCACGTATCGCGGCCGCAGCGCCGCGCGTGAAGTGGGGAAGGTCCTCTCCATCGAGCCCGCTCAGATCGACACGCTCGCGAAGGTGATGAACCATTTCGAGTTCGTCGATCCGAAAGACACGATCGCGCGCGACCTCCAGGCGGCCGGCCTCGACGCGATGCACCCCACGATGAGGCTCTTCGGCGGCCTGTGGGAACAGATCCAGGATCTGCCGCGCCATCTCGGCCAGCACTCGGGCGGCATGGTCATCTGCCAGGGACGGCTCGACGAGATCGTGCCGCTCGAGAACGCCTCGATGCCCGATCGCGTCGTCATCCAGTGGGACAAGGACGACTGCGCCGACATGGGCATCGTCAAGGTCGATCTGCTGGGCCTGGGGATGATGTCGGTGCTGCAGGATGCGCTGGAGGTGGTCACTGGCGTCGATCTCGCCCACCTCCCTCCCAACGATCCGGCGGTATATCGCATGCTCCAGGAGGCGGATACGATCGGCATTTTCCAGGTCGAATCGCGCGCGCAGATGGCGACGCTCCCCCGGCTCAAGCCGCAGAATTTCTACGACATCGTCGTCGAGGTGGCGATCATCCGGCCGGGGCCGATCGTCGGGCAGATGGTGCATCCGTATTTGACGCGCCGGAAGGGCGACGAGCCGGTCGTGTATCCGCATCCGTCGCTGCAGCCGATCCTCGAGCGGACGCTCGGCGTGCCGCTCTTCCAGGAGCAGCTGCTGCGGATGGCCATGGTGGCCGCGGGGTTCACGGGCGGCGAGGCGGAGGAGCTGCGGCGCGCGTTCGGGTTCAAGCGATCGGAAAAGCGCATGCAGCAGATCGAGGGCAAGCTGCGCGCCGGCATGGAGCGGCAGGGGATTACCGGCGGCGCGGCGGAAGAGATCATCCGTTCGATCACGTCGTTTGCGCTCTATGGATTTCCCGAGTCGCACGCCGCGAGCTTCGCGCTGCTCGTCTACGCGAGCGCCTACCTGAAGGCCCACTATCCCGCGGCGTTCTACACCGCGTTGCTGAACAACCAGCCGATGGGGTTTTATCATCCATCGACGATCGTCAAGGACGCCCAGCGCCACGGCGTCCGCTTCGCGCCGATCGACGTCCAGATCTCCGACTGGCCCTGCCGCGTAGAAGGCGATGGTCGGGTCAGGCTTGGCCTCATGTACGTCAATGGTCTTCGACGCGAGGCAGGGCAAGCCATTGCCGACTGCCGATTGGCGGTTGCCGATTGTATTGTCGATTCGCGATTGCCGATCGACGGAATGCCGATTGAGGATTGTCTCGAGCGTTGCCCCAAGTGCGGCTGCGACGATCCGTCGATGCTCGAGACGCTGGATACGCACGAGGGTTTCTGCAACGTCTGCTCGCATCTCTGGACGCTGCCAATCGCCAATCGGCACTCCGTCGATCGGCAATCGTCGATCGTCAATTCAATCGCCAATCGGCACTCCGTCGATCGACAATCGTCAATCGTCGATTCAATCGCCAATCGCCAATCTGCAATCGGCAATCGCTTCGCGACTCTCGACCAGCTTATCCGCCGGTGCGGCCTTCGTCGCGACGAAGTCGCCACGCTCGCCGAAATCGGCGCATTGAATGCCTTTGGATTCGACCGTCGTACCGCGCTTTGGCAAATAGAACAAGCTGTTCGCCCCGCCGGCGATCTCTTCGCTGACGCCGGCGCAGGCAACTCCCAATTGCCAACTTCCAACCTCCAACCTCCAGCCTCCTCGCCTTTACGCCCCATGACCGTTGCCGAGCGGCTGCTGGCCGACTATGCGGGCACGAGCCTGACGATCGGGCCGCACCCGATGTCGCTGCGGCGATCGGAGCTGGCGCTGCGAGGCGTCCTGCGCGCGAGCGATCTGCCGTCGGGCCGGCACGGCCGCCGCGTGCGCGTCGCCGGCGCCGTCATCACGCGGCAGCGGCCCGGCACCGCCAAGGGCTTCGTCTTCCTGACGCTCGAAGACGAGACAGGCATCGCCAACATCATCGTCCGGCCGGACCTGTATTCCGAGCAGCGCGCGACGATCGTCGGCGAGCCGTACCTGCTGGTCGAAGGCACGCTGCAGATCCAGGAAGGCGTGACGTCCGTCAAAGCCCATCGTCTGCATTCGCTCGGCGGCGGATCGCCCGCAGTCGAGTCGCATGACTTCAGGTAAATCCGTTGAGCTGGCAGACGCCTTGCAGTCGACAGCGCCGGATGCGCCGGAATGTAGTCGTCCTTGCGGCGGCGGTGTGGTTTGCCGCGTCCTGTCACCCTGCCATCCGGTCTACTCAGGCCTCGCCACCCACACCGAATCAGTTGGCTGAGCTGTGGAAGGCGCCTGAGCCGGGCCGCGATCTGTTCTGGGGTGTAGGCGGACAGCGGCTCGCGCCGGATCGCTCGGCGACTTACAAGGTCATCGAGACCAAGCACGGCGGCTTCAGCATGGGCATGACCGTCGTCGGGCCGGCCGATCGGAGATGGAGCGTCAAGCTGCCGCCGGAGGCGCCGACCGAAGTCGTCGCCTCGCGTCTCCTGTGGGCGGTCGGCTATCATCAACCGCCGATTTACTACGTCGGGAGCTGGACTGCCGAGGACGCGTCGAGCCCGAATCCGCAGCTCCCCGGCCGCTTTCGCGAGTCGAAGCCGGACCTGCACGGCCTCAACGCGGAAGGCATCTGGTCGTATTATCGCAACCCGTTCGTGGGCTCGCGCGAGATGAACGGATTGCTCGTCCTGCAGGTGATGCTCTGCAATTCGGATCTGAAAGACGAGCAGAACGCGCTCTACAAGCTCAAAGAGCCGTTCGAGGGCGCCTCGCGATGGTACGTCGCGCGCGATCTGGGGCTGGCCTTCGGGCGGACCGGCGTGTTCTACCCGCCGCGCGGAGACGTGAAGGTATTCGAGGAGACGCCGTTCATCAAGGGCATGGCGGGCAGGTTCGTCCGCTTCGAGTGGCGCGGCCGCCACGGCGTGCTCATCGATCACATGACCGTGGAAGACGTGCGATGGATTTGCGAGAAGCTGCAGGCGTTGACGGACCAGCAGTGGCAGGATGCGTTTCGCGCGGGCGGCTATGCGCCGGAGCTCGCGAACCGGTTCATCCGCCGCTTCAAGCAGAAAATCGACGAGGGGCTGGCGCTGGGCCGATGAGCGCGCGACGAGACCGCGCACGCGCGGCGCTGCTGGTGGCGGCGCTGTTGCTGGCCAGGCCGTTCGGGGCCGCCGCGATGCAGCCGCCGGCGGATGCGGCCGCGCTGGAGCCGGCCGAGGGCAAGCACGCGGTCGTGCTCCCGCACGATACGCGCGAGGAAATCCGCCACGCGTTGATTCGTCTTCCGCTGGCCGCGTTGCTCGGCGCGTCGCTGGCCCTGCGTCCGAAGCGCCGCGGCACGCCGCCGCGGCAGCCCGCCGTGATCCAGACGCAGATCATCCTCGCGATCGTGGGCGCCGTCGTGATGCTCGTGGTCGGCACCAATCTCGCCCGCGCGTTCGGCGTGGTCGGCGCCGCCGGACTCGTGCGCTATCGCGCGAAGATCGAAGACCCGAAGGACGCCGGCGTCATGCTGACGACGCTCGCGGTCGGCCTGGCCTCGGGCGTCGGCCTCTACGTGATGGCGGCGTTCTCCGCGGGGTTCGTCCTGGTGACGCTCTGGATCGTCGAGTCGTTCGAGCCGGAAGGGCGCAAGCTGTACGATCTCGTGATCAAGATGGGCGACGATACCGATTCGCGGCGCCAGGAGTTCGACGCGATCCTGCGCCGATATCATGTAGACTTCCAGCTCCGTTCCTCATCGGACGCCGAGGTGACCTATGAGGTGCTCGTGCCGCTCGAGATGCGGAGGGACCGCGTGACCAACGCGCTGCTCAATCTCGATCCGGACGGACACGCGGCCGTGGAATGGGCCGAGAAGAAGAACAAGCCGAAGTGAAGCTCATTACGCAGCCGGACGCCGGCGTCACGCCCATCGTCAAGGCCATCCGCAACGCGAAGAAGGCCATCGACATCGTCATCTTCCGGTTCGACCGCGCGGAAATCGAGAAAGCGTTGTCCGCCGCCGTCGAACGCGGCGTGAACGTGCGCGCGCTGATCGCCCACACCAACAAGGGCGGGGAGAAGACGCTCCGGAAGCTCGAGCTGCGTCTGCTCGCCTGCGGGCTCACCGTGTCGCGGACCGCCGACGATCTGCCGCGCTACCACGGCAAGATGATGATCGTCGACAAAGTGCTGCACGTCTACGCCTTCAACTATACGAAGCTCGACATCGAGAAGAGCCGCAGCTTCGGAATCGTGACGAAGGACAAGCGGCTCGTGAAGGAGGCCGCGCGCCTCTTCGAAGCGGACTTCAACCGCCAGGGCTACAGCCCCGGCCATCCCGGCCTGGTCGTGAGCCCGGAGAACTCGCGCACGGTGCTGACCAACTTCGTGCGGGGCGCGCGCAAGCAGCTCCTGATCTACGACCAGCAGGTCAGCGACAATCTGGTGCAGCGCGTCCTCGCCGAGCGCGCGAAGGCGGGCGTCGAGATTCGCATCATCGGCGGCCTCGAAAAAGACCTCCCCGACGTCAGGATTCGCAGGCTCGCGGACCTGCGTCTCCACGTGCGCGCGATCGTCCGCGACGGCGCGACGGCGTTTGTCGGCAGCCAGAGCCTGCGGAAGCTGGAGCTGGACGGACGGAGGGAAGTCGGCGTGCTCGTGACCAACACCGGCATTGCCCGGCGGATCGCGGCCACGTTCGAGAGCGATTGGTCGCACGGGATCAAGTCGCAGGCGAAGAAGGGGCTGTAGCCGGCCGGTCCGCGCTCGTCCGCGGTCTTACTTGCGCCGCGGGATCACGCCGGAATCGACCACGGCGCCGGTACGCGAGATGGTGTTGAACGTCAGCGTATCGCCGTCGATCTCCATCAGCATGAACGTCTGGTCGTTGTCGACGCCGAACGCCGTCAGCGGCGATCCCTTCCGCAGATCGCCGTCGCGCAGCTGCCCCGAGGACCCTTCCACGAAATAGGCGATGCCGTTCTGCAGCTTGATCCGCTCGTACGTGTGGTCGTGGCCGTTGAGCACGAGACTCACGTTGTATTTGATGAAGAGCGGCTCGAGAACCTCGCGCAGCTTCAGCGTCGATCCGTGGGTGCGCGCCGACGAGTAGAGCGGATGGTGGAAATAGCAGATCTTCCATTTCTCGTTCGACTTCTGCAGCTCCTGCTCGATCCATTTCAACTGGTCCTGGTCCATGTAGGTGCTCTCCAGGACGAAGAACCGCACGTCTTCCTTCGGCGCCTTGAAGCTGTAATACAGCTTCCCGTCCATGTTGTAGAGCTTGTAGTACCGCTGCTCCCGCGAATCGTGGTTCCCCAGCGAGGCGTAGAACTTCACGCCCTTGTCCAGCAGCGCCTTGTAGGGCGCCTCGAACTTGTTCACGAAATCCTGCGGCCGATCGGAGCCATAGATGTTGTCGCCCATCATGATGACGATCGGAAACTGGAAGCGGGCGTACCAAGCCGCCATCTGCTGCCCCACCTCGTACTCTTCGTGGGAGCCGTTCCCGTTGTCGCCGATGACGGCGAAGTGCAGGTCGTCGGGCTTGTTCGGGAGCGGCACCTGCGCCTGGGGCTGCGCGGCGCTCGATGCCAGCGCGCACAGCGCGCAGAACAGGACCCCTGCGGGAAGTCGTCGGTAGCTCATAACGGCTGGCTCTCTCTACGTGAATGCGCGCTCAACGAAGTCCGCGATGATGTGGGCGTGCGGATCGAACAGGATCAACGTGTTCAGGATGAAGCGGTATTCGAGCTCCTCGGGCAGTTTGGGCAGCGACTCGAGGACCTGCGGGGGCATCGTGGAAACCGGCACTTCGTCCGGGTATCGTCCGTTGACCGTGAGCTTGACGCTGCCTTTGTATTCCTTGTCGGTGATCTCCGCTTTGATCTGCTGACCCGCCTTTCCCAGGAAGATCGGGCGGAGCAGCGAACGGACGAGCCGCTGCATGCCCGGCGTGAAGATGTCACCGGGTTTCGCGTTCGCGCGTGCCTCCTGCATGAGCTTCGCGAGCGCCCGCTCGTGTGCATCCATCTGCTGCGGCGTCGTCTGTTTTGGAAGGCTCGGCAGGGTCGCCTCGAGTTTCTTGTGCAGCGCGACGTATTCATTCACGCGCTTCATGTAGTCCTGGATCGTCGCGGCGTTCGGATTGACAGCGGTCTTTTTCTGGGCGGTGACGCCCGGCGGCGTCAGAACGAGGAGGATCGCACCGGCAAGCATGGCTCGCAGCATGCGTGACTCATATGCAAGAGGTAGTCCTATTCTGACCGGATGGACTTGTTTGCGAGATACTTCTAGCCGCGGTAGTTGCCGAACTGCAGCGCGATCCCGAAGTCGTGCTCTCGGAGGACCCGCATCGCGTCCTGGAGCTCATCCTTGGATGGCGACGTCACGCGAACCTGGTCCGCCATGATCGCCGCCTGAACTTTCTTCAGCTTGCGCTCCTTGAGGAACTTGACGATCTCCTTCGCGGCGTCGGTTGGGATGCCCTGCTGGAGCGTGATGACGCGGCGGACGGTGTCGTTGGCCGCGCGCTCGATCGTTCCCGGCGTCAGGTTTTTCGTCGGGACGCCGCGGCGCACCATACGGGTCTGGAGGATCTCCCACAGCGCGTTCATCTTGAACTCGTCGTCGGCCGTCAGCACGATCGTGTTGTCGGCCCGATTGAGATCGATCGCGGCGCGGGATCCCTTGAAATCGTATCGCTGGGCGACTTCCTTGCGCGCCTGGTTCACGGCGTTGTCGACCTCCTGGAGATCGACCGTCGACGTGATGTCGAACGAAGCAGCCTGCGCCATGGTTCGCGATCAGTCCTGCAGCGGGACGCCGCTGAGGGGCGGAGCCGAGGCGGTCTCGCGCCGGGCCCGCACCGCCCGGCCGATCCGGAGGGATTGCTCGAAAATCGCGCCGACGCGGAGGCCGCCGGGAAGCCGGTGGGCGCCGACGGCTTTCAGCCCCGCCGAGGCGATGCACCCGCACTGGGAGCAGTCCGGATTCCCCCCGAATTGACACGGCGTGATCCGGTGCTCGAAATCCGCCGAGACGCAGGTCGTCGTCTGCGCGAAGATGCACGCGTCGGGGCTGGCGGGCGGCGTCAAGTACTGCTTCACCAGGCCTTCGCGCATGTCGATCTTCGGATATCGCGCCCGAAGCGACATCAACGCCGCGATCACGCGCTCGCGATCGTCGGGCCGGAGAATCTCCTCGGCGACTTCGCCGACCTGGGGGGTGTAGAGACTGAACCAGATCGTCCGCACGTTGGGATTTGCGGACCAGAACTTGGCGAAGTCCTCCAGATAGCCCTCGCGCCGGACCTGCTGCCGCGTAATCGTGCAGTGGACGGTGATCTGATGCCCGGCGATGTGCTTGAGGATCCGGTCGTAGGTGGCCGGCGTCCGGCGCGTGTCGTGCTCGGGCTGCAGTCCATCGATCGACACGACGATCTGGAGGCGGCGGATCGACGCCCATTCGGCGGGAACGGGGCGCACCGCGCTCGTCACGATCTGCGTATAGATTCCCCGCTGCGCAAGCCTCGGCAGCAGCTCGCTCAGCTCGCGGAAACGCACGAGCGGCTCGCCGCCGACGATCGACAGATGGATGGGATTCTCCTCGTCGACGATCGCGAGCACGCGATCGATCAGCGCCTGTCCCTTGTAATCGGTGACCTGCCGGAGCGTGATGTCGCCGCCCAGATGCTCGTCGCCGTACGCGTAGCAGCCAGGACACCGGAGTGGACACTCGCGCGTAATCTCGATCGACAGCGAGGGTCGATAGCCGCGCAGGATTCTGCCCCACGCGGTGAGCATGCCTTCCATGTCCTGAATCTTATCCCAGTACGCGCCACGGATCAGGTAGGCGTCGCATCAGCTTGAGGCAAAGAGTGGTTCATGCTTCAATACAGTTACACCGACTCCTGATCTGAGCCTATAGAGTTCCGTGATCGAAAAGCGGCGGTCCCGCATAGCGGGCTGGGGCATCTTCGCCACACGTCCGATCTCCAAGAACACACGCATCATCGACTACGCGGGAGAGAAGATCACCGCCCGCGAGAGTCTGCGTCGCGAGAAGCGGTATCTCGAACGCGGCCACATTTGGTGCTTCAAGCTGAATCACCTGTACGTCCGGGATGCCAGCGTGAACGGGAACCTCGCGCGGTACATCAACCATGCCTGCCGGCCGAACTGCTACACTCAGATCGTCGGCGAGACGATCTGGATCCGCGCGGCCCGGAACATCCGCCGGGGCGAGGAGCTCACCTACGATTACCTGACCGACGGCGACGGAGCGATCCCGTGCAAGTGCCGTCGCGGGTGCACGACGCGTTTCTGATTGGTCATTTATCTTCACGGCTTCGCTTCGTCGCCGCGTTCGGGGAAGGCCACGTTCCTGGGCGGACGCCTGCGCGAGCACGGCGTCGAGTTTCACGCGCCCGATCTCAATCTTCCGGACTTCTCGACGCTCACCGTCACGCGCATGCTGGCGCAGACGCGCGCGCTGATCGATCGGTCGGCCGAGCCGGTGACGCTGTTCGGATCGAGTCTCGGCGGCTTCGTCGCCGTCATTGCCGCGGCGACGTGGCCGGATCGCGTCGCCAGGATGGTCCTCCTCGCGCCCGCGCTCGATTTTCGTGATGAGGGGGTTGGCGGTCCCGGCGGCGCCGACGTTCGCGAATGGAAGCGCGCCGGACACCTGAACGTCTTTCACTTCGCGTACGGGCGGATGATGCCCGTCCGCTACGAGCTGTACGAGGATGCGCGGCGCTACAACGCGATGGACGCGGTGATCGCCATGCCCACCCTGGTCTTCCAGGGGCGCCGCGACACCGCCGTCGACCCGGGGACGGTAGAGACCTGGGCCCGGCGCCGCCCGAACGTCGAGCTCCACATGCTCGACGACGATCACCAGTTGTCAGGTTCGCTCGAGTACGTCTGGAAGACGGTCGAGAGATTTCTGAGCATCGGGTAATCGAGCGATTACCCGATTACGACTTTCTCGTCCTCCTTGGAAGCGGCGCGCGGCGCGCCGAGCTTGAAGACGTTGGGATGCGGCCGCTTGATCGCGTTTCGCGTGTCCACGATCAGATCCGCTTCATCGAGCAGCGCCGCATAGTCGAACGACTTGTGGTCGGTGACGATGACGACGCAGTCGTACTGCGCGATGTTGCCGCGCGTCATCTCGACGGCCTTCACGTCGTAGCCGCCCGACCATTCGCGCCCGTGCACGTCCGGCACGAACGGATCGGCGTACGAGACCGTCGCGCCGCGCGTGAGCAGCAGGCCCATCACGTCGAGCGCCGGCGACTCGCGCATGTCGTCGATGTCGCGCTTGTAGGCGACCCCCGCGATCAGGATCTTCGATCCGTTGATCGCCTTGCGTCGGGTGTTCAGCGCTTCGCTCACTTTGTCGACCACGTAGTGCGGCATGCCGGCATTGATGTGGCCGGCCAGCTCGATGAATCTCGGATCGAAGCCGGTCTGCTTCGCCTTCCAGGACAGATAGAAGGGGTCGATCGGGATGCAGTGTCCGCCGAGGCCAGGGCCCGGGTAGAACGCCATGAATCCGAACGGCTTGGTCTTGGCCGCGTCGACCACTTCCCAGACGTCGATGTTCATCCGATCGCACATCAGCGCGAGCTCGTTCACGAGGCCGATGTTCACGGCGCGGAAGGTGTTCTCGAGCAGCTTCACCATCTCGGCGACCCGCGTCGAGCTGACCGGGACGATCGTCTCGATGGCCGATCCGTACAGCTCCGCCGCCAGCGACGAGCAGGCGGGCGTGCAGCCTCCGACGACCTTCGGCACGTTGTGCGTCTGGAAGGTCGGGTTGCCCGGGTCGACGCGTTCGGGCGAGAACGCGAGGAAGAAATCGACGCCGGCTTTCAGGCCCGCCGCCTCGAGCATCGGCTGAACCACCTCGTCGGTCGTCCCCGGATATGTGGTCGACTCGAGGATGATCAGCATGCCGGGATGGAGGTGCTTCGAGATCCCCTCGACCGCCGACACGATGAACGACATGTCCGGATCCTTCGTCTTCCGCAGCGGCGTGGGCACGCAGATGTTGATGGTGTCGAGCTCCCGCACGATCGCGAAATCGGTGGTCGCGTCCAGCCGCTTCTTCGCGCGCAGCGCCTGAACGTCGGCGGTCGCCACGTCGGGGATGTACGAACGGCCGTCGGTGATGAGCTGAACCTTGCGCGAGTCGAGATCGATCCCTGTGGTATGGAAACCCGCCTTGGCGAGTTCCACCGCGAGGGGGAGACCGACGTAGCCGAGTCCCACGACGCCCGCCCGGGCCTTGCGGGAGCGAATCTTGTCTCGAAGCGTGTCCACAGATGCTGCCATTCCAGAAGCTCCTATCAACAGGATACCCCGAGCATAATCTGCTTCAGCCGCTTCCAGAAGAGTTCCCGATGGCCGGCGGCCGCCGTGTCAGGCCGGTTCGGCCCTCCATGGCGACGCGCTTCAGCGTGTCGGCGTCGACGCCATCGGCGGGGCAGCACGCCGCTCCGACCTCGATGTGGAGCGGGCCGGTGAACTGATAGTGTTCGAGACGCGCCATCACGCGATCGATCACCCGGGTCGCGCTCTGGCGATCGGCGTCGAGAAGGACGAGCGAAACCACGCCGCCCGCGCTGGCCAACAGGTCCGTCTCGCGCAGCTCCCGGCTGACGAGGTCCGCAATCTGGCGGGCCGTTGCCTCCGGCTCGCGGTCGTTCGGCTGGATGAGCGCCACCGTCACGAAATTCTGGGATCGTCGCGCGCGCTTCAGCTCGTTGCTGAGCACGAAGTCGAAGGTTTCCTGGCTCAGCAAGGCCATCACGAAACTTTGTCCGGCTCCGCTTCTTTGATCTTGTAAAGGAGCGCCTTGTAGCTGATGCCCAGGATCTCGGCGGCCTCCCGTCGGTTCCATCGCGTGTGCTGGAGGGTCCGGAAAATCAGCTCACGCTCCGCTTCGCGCGCCGCGTGGCGCCCGATGTCTTTGAGAGATCCCGGAACACCAGTCGACGCCGGCGGAAGCGCCGCTGCGTCCGCCGGACGAGGGGCAGGCCGCCGCAATGCCGCTGCGGGCGCGTCCGTGGTCCGGAGCGCCGGAATCGGCCCGGCGTGCAGCGCGCGGCCGGCGATGGCATCGGCGATCTCGCGCCGGATCGGCGCGTCGGTTCCGAGGATGACCATGCGTTTGACAAGGTTCTCGAGCTCGCGCACGTTGCCGGGCCAATCGTACTCGGCGAAGAGTGTGAGCGTGTCCGTGCCGACCGCGACGGGCGCCTTGTTGTAATGCTCGGAATACCGGGCCAGGAAGTGCTGCGTGAGCGCCGGAATCTCGTCGCGCCGCTGGCGCAGCGGCGGAAGCGTGATGCAGACGACATTCAGGCGGAAAAACAGGTCCTCGCGGAACTGGCTGTCGGCCACGGCACGCTCGAGATCCCGGTTGGTCGCTGCCACGACACGGACGTCGACCCGAATCGCCTGGCCCCCGCCGACGCGCGCGAACGTTCCCTCCTGCAGGACCTGGAGCAGCCGGGCCTGCAGCGGAGCCCCGATCCCGCCGATCTCATCGAGGAACATCGTCCCGTGATTGGCAAACTCGAACCTGCCGGGCTTGTGCTGGATCGCGCCGGCGAATGCTCCGCGCTCGAACCCGAAGATCTCGGATTCGAGCAGTTCCGCGGGCACCGCCGCGCAATTGACCTTCACGAACGAGCGTTCGCGGCGCTGTGACGCGTCGTGCACGGCGCGCGCGACGAGCTCTTTGCCCGTTCCGCTCTCGCCCCGGATCAGGACCGTGACGTCAGTGTCGGCGACGCGGCCGATCAGTTCTCGCACCTCGCGCATGTGGTTCTTGATGCCGAGCGGCTCGCCTTCGCAGCCCTCGCCCAGATGCGGCTGAGTAGGCCCATGCACGCAGTACCGGTCAGCAAGGCAAGTGCCACGCGAAGAAGAATTTGGAAATATTGCCGAAAACCGGCGACGATTTGCTCGAAGCGCCACGGTACGCATCGCGCTACCGCCCCAAGAGCGGTAGCGCTCTGCTGATTATGTGAAGAGAGGCGTGGATGGTGCGCTGTTCATGCGCGCGAGATGCCGCACTCCTTGATCTTGTTGAGCAGCGTCTTGTAGCTCACGCCAAGAAGCTGCGCGGCCTTCCGCCGATTCCAGTGAACCTGACGCAACGTCTGCTCGATCGCGGCGCGCTCCGCCTTCATCGCGGCGGCTTTCGCCACCGTGGCGAGCGACCCTGCGCCCCCCGAATCCGCTGATGCTTCCTCGGGCCCGGGTTCGTCGGCCTCGGACGGGTCGGCCTCCGACGGCGGGGCCGGCGGGGGGTAGGGGAGGGGAGGCATCGGGATGCCGAAACCGGACGGCATGCCGATCGCCATGCCGGCCCCGGCGGCCGCGGACGCGGCGGCAAAGGCACCCGAGGCGATCGCCCGCTGCATGTTGCGCTCGATTTCCCGAACGACGAGCTGTTCGTCCTGCAGGATCACGACGCGCTTGATCATGTTTTCGAGCTCCCGGATGTTCCCCGGCCATTCGTACTGCATGAACATGTGCTGGAGCGGCTCGCTCAGTCCGCGCACCGGACGGTTGTACTTCCGCGCGTAGCGTGCGATGAAGAAGTCCGTCAGGGTTGGAATCTCGTCCCGCCGTTCGCGGAGCGGCGGCACGATCAACTCGATGACTTTCAGGCGGTAGTAGAGGTCTTCGCGGAAATCGCCGCTCAGCATCATCTTTTCCAGATCGCGGTTCGTGGCCGCCACGACGCGCACGTCGACCTGGATCCGTTTGTTGCTGCCGAGTTTCGTGAACTCGCCGTCCTGCAGCACGTGGAGCAGCTTTGCCTGAAGAGCCGGCTTCATCTCGCCAATTTCATCGAGCAGCAGCGTGCCGCTGTCGGCCTGCTCGAACTTCCCGATGCGGGTGTTCGCCGCGCCCGTAAACGCGCCACGCTCATGTCCGAACAGCTCGCTCTCGAGCAGCTCGGCCGGCAACGCCGCGCAATTCACCTTGACGAACGGCCGGTTCCGACGCGTCGAACGCTGATGGATCGCCCGGCAGACGAGCTCCTTCCCGACGCCGCTCTCGCCCCGTATCAGCACGCCGACATCGCTGTCCGCGACCTGCTCGATCACGGTCGCGATGCCGCGCATCTTCTCGCTGTTGCCCCAGACCGCCCGATCCTCGTCGTCGGATAGTTGCTGCCGCAATTCGCTCAGCTCGGACACGAGCCGGTTCTTCTCGGTCGCGTTCTTGATCGCGACGTCGAGCGCGATCTCGCCGAGTCCTTCCGGATCGTCGGGCTTCACGACGTAATCGGCGGCGCCCAGGCGTACGGCCTCCACGATGGTCGAGGCCTGATTCCTGCCTGACAGCATGATGACCTGGGCCTCCGGGCGCGACGCCTTCAACGCTCGCAGCGTGGCCATCCCGTCCAGGCCGGGCATCATGACGTCCAGCAGCACGACGTCGGGCGCCTCGGTCTGTTTCATCGACGCAAGTAATTCGTCGCCGCGTGTGTAACAGCGCGCCTCGTAGCCGCGCAAGGAGAGAAAAGTCCGCAGATACTGCGCGAAGGCTGCATCGTCATCGACAATGGCCACGTAAGGTTTCTTCATCGTGTATCAATTGGCTGCAGAAACGGCAGGAGTGGGCATTCGGCTTCACACACCATTCAAGAGTCGTACCTCGACAGATGCGCGTTGTGCCCGAATGGATGCAAAGTGGGCAAGCCGATGCCACTTTGCGCTTCGCGGCTGCCGACGCTC
>Ga0310810_10004628_pt1 | contig 15246 bp, 15 predicted proteins | sample NCmetagenome_FD_207641 | JGI IMG/M metagenome (GOLD analysis project Ga0310810, IMG submission 207641) | Soil microbial communities from experimental microcosm in Duke University, North Carolina, United States - NC | ecosystem: Engineered > Artificial ecosystem > Soil microcosm > Unclassified ...
ATAGGCCAGATCGTAGTCGTCCGGCGCCTTGTCGAGCATGTCGACCGTGACGTGGCCGATCAGGGCGCCCGTAGCCTTGTGCTCGACCGCCATCATGAAGCTTTTGCGCAACTGGCCGGGCGGGGGTGTTTGCGCCGCCACGGCCTCGTCGATAAAAGCCTGCGTCTTTTCCCGGCTGCCGTCGAAGTAATAATAATGAAACTCCGCATGGTTTACGAGCTCCTGAAAGGCATCCACGTCGTTGGGCCGGATTTCGCGGATCAGAAGACGATCGGTTTCTATCGGAAAGCTTCCGACTAGATTCTGTTGCCTCTCGAGATGAGAGAGTTCGGGATCGTCGGGCAAAGGCAAATTATCGAACGGCATTTTAAATCTTTCTCTGTTGCTTCCCCGTAGGGAAATTGCGGCACGGCGACTGAATAAATCGCCAACGGTTAAAAGGGCCGTCCTTGTCGCGTTGATTTCAGGGAAGATGAAAAATGCGCGGAAGACGGAGCCCGAGCTAGCTACGTCGGGTCCGGCGCGTGAGATCGATTCTATAAAGCGGTTCGAAAGTCATAATTCATAAAACCATGACTGTTGCTTGCAGGTCAAGGTTTTTACCTAACGTTGCCGTTTTCATGATTTTGCGGTATGATGCGAGTGTAAAACAGGGAAAAATCAATGTCTGGCAATGGGATAACCATCAGGCCCCTCGGCTCGGACGACTGGCAGCTTTACCGCGACATGCGGCTGGCGGCGCTCAAACACGATCCAGGCGTGTTCTTCGGCAACTATGAGGAAGAAGCGAGCCGCTCGGCCGATGAGTGGCGGGCGGAGGTTTGTGACGCAAACGACGGTTTTCTCGGCATGTTCGACGGCGATCGCATCATCGGCACCGTCGGCGTCACGACCGACAAGGGCAGCGGCTTCATCAGAAATGAGATCGCGTCGCATCCGCTGACGGCCCTGCGTAGCGTCTTCAACGCCGTCAGCAGTATGGGGCTGAAAAAGGCGTTCGCGTGCGCCGTCGAATCGCTCACCGGCCGGACCGCATGGCTGGGTGAGATATTTATCGATCCCGAATATCGCGGCCACCATCTGTCGACGCCGCTCTATCAGGCGGGCGTCGACTGGGCGCTGGCGCACCCCGAGTTAAAAGGCCTGATGGCGGCGGTCCGGAAAAGCAACGCGGCGTCGAATGCGGCGATCCGCGAGCATGGCTTTGACCGTTTGTACGACGCGCCGTTCACTTGGCCCGATGGCCGCACCGAACCTGATGTGGTCTACCGCATCGATCTTGATCCGCTGCGCCGCAAACTGGCGACTGCCGCTCAGCTCGCACCGGCGTCTGCACCCGCAGTCATTTAATTAGATACTGTTCTTGCGCGGATCGAAGGCGTCGCGCACGGCCTCGCCGATGAAGGTCAGCAGCGAGAGCATAATGGCGAGGCTGAAGAAGGCGGTGAAGCCAAGCCAAGGCGCCTGCAGGTTGTTCTTCCCCTGCAGCAGCAATTCGCCGAGCGACGGCGAGCCCGGCGGCAAGCCGAGGCCTAGGAAATCGAGGCTGGTCAGCGCGGTGATCGATCCGGTGAGAATGAAGGGCATGAAGGTGATGGTTGCGACCATGGCGTTCGGCAGCACGTGACGGCGGATGATTGTCAGATTGTCGACGCCCAGCGCATTGGCCGCGCGAACATAGTCGAAGTTGCGCGCGCGCAGGAATTCGGCGCGCACGAGATCGACCAGGTCGACCCACGAGAACAGCAGCAGGATCAGCAACAACGTCCAGAAGCCGGGTGCGAAGATCGCGGCGAAGATGATGAGAATGTATAGACTCGGCAGACTGCGCCATATTTCTATGAAGCGCTGGAGCATCAGGTCGCGCCAGCCGCCGTAATAACCCTGCACCGCACCGACAGCGACGCCGATAATCGAGCTGACGATGGTTAGCGTGAGGCCGAACAGGACCGAGAGCCGGAAGCCATATAACATGCGCGCCGCAACGTCGCGGCCCTGATCGTCCGTGCCGAGGATATTATCCTTGGTCGGCGGCGAGGGGGCCGGGACCGGCAGGTCGTAATTGATCGTATCATAGGAAAAGCGGATCGGCGGCCATATCATCCAGCCTTTCGCACCGATCAGTTCCTTGACATGCGGGTCGCGGTAATCGGCCGACGTCTCGAAGTCGCCGCCGAAAGCCGTTTCAGGATAATCAAACAGGACTGGCACGTAAAAATGTCCGTCGAACTCCACCAGCAGTGGCTTGCTGTTGGCGATGAAATTCGACAGCAGGCAGATCGTGAATAGGACGAGGAATATCCACAGGCTCCAGTAGCCGCGGCTGTTGGCGCGAAACTGGCGAAGGCGGCGGCGGGTGAGGGGCGTCATCTTCATGATGACAGTCTACCAGCCGTGAGCCGCCGGAAAAGTCCTATTTTATCAGCCGTTAATGGAACTCGGCTCTGAATTGCTCCGGCTTCATCGGCTTTGCGCCATCCAGGTATTTCTGTATATCGACGGCCGTATCCTGCTCCATCGGCATCGGTGCGTCGGGAACCGCGAGGGCGTTGATGATTGCTTTGACTTCCGCTGCCTGAGGTGTGCTGGCATCGCCGAAGTCATTCACAAGGTTAGCGGCACGCAGGGCGGTTTCAGGGCTGCTGGCCTGCACGGATTTCGCAATGTCGAACGCCTCGCTGAGCGCCCTTGTCTTCGTCGCTGCCTCAGGATCGCGGTTGAGGACGAAGTCGAGCATTTTAACCGACTCGGCGGCATCGATCGTCTTGCCATCGGCAGCGATGTCCGTGAGGGATGTGGTGGCCTCGCTCTTGCGTTGGTCGTCCTCAACGTTATCAGCTATGTATTCAAAAATATCGCGTGCGAGGTCAGGCCGGGATTTGCGAACTTCCTGCCCGAGAGTCGCCAGTTCCTTCACGGCATCCTCATTGCCGCTGTCGATCTCCTCAAGGATGTGCTTGAGACTGGAAAACGCATTATTGGGGTTCGCCGCTTTCTGCACCTGTGCGATGGACACATAGGCGGATATGGCATCCGTCTTTTCCTGACTGTCGTCGCCCGCATTTTCGATCGTGTAGTCAAGAATATCCGTCGCCAGGTCGGGATTCTCCGCGATCTTCGCCCGGGCCAGCGTCACAAATTCCGCCCATGCTTTTTCAAGCGCATCGTCGTCCGAACTGTTTTCGACGACTTCCTTCAGCCACTCGAAAGCCTCACTGGCGTCCGTCGCCGCCTGCGCTTTGGCGAGGTCGACCATCTCTTCGTAAGCTTTGCCCGGTTCGTCGCCTTCGTCGCTTGCGGTGTCGATAATGTGTTTGAGGGCTTCGTAAGCCAGATCGGGGTTGGACGCCATCTGCGCCTTTGCCAGATCGTGCAGCGCTTCGAATGCGTTGTCGAGAACGTCATCATTTTCGGAATTCTCGATAACCTCTTTCAGCACATCGAACGCATATTTGGCGTCGGTATCCTTGTGCGCCTTGGCGAGGTCGACCAGCCCGTCATCGGCGTTCGCGGCCTCGTCGCTGTCCGAATCGGCATGCTCTCTGACATAGGTCAGCACGTCGTGCGCGAAATGGGCATTGTCCGTCATATGCGCCTTGGCGAGGTCCAGCATTTCTTCCCAAACTTCTGCGGTCGTATCGTCATCGGTGCCGTTGTCGATCAGCTCCTTGAGCAGGTCGAACGCATGTTCCGGCTTCTTGTCCTTCTGTGCCTTGGCCATTTCGACAATCACACCGTCGACCTCGCTTGCCAGATCGTGGTCCGAGTCGATATTATCCTTGACGAATTTGACGACGTCCTTGGCGAATTCCGGATCCGATGACGCCTGCTGCTTCGCGATCTCGATCAGCTCACCATAAACGTCGTTGTAAACGTCATCGGTCAGCGAATCTTCCGCAAGGTGTTCGAGAATCTCGACGGCATGCTTCGGATTGGCCGCTTTCTGCGCCTTCGCGAGATCGACGAGACTGGTATAAGCTTTTTCCTCAATCTCGCTCTCCTCGTCCGATTCCTCGCGTATATAGTCAAGAAGCTCGTACGCCGCTTCGGGCGCCGGCGGCGGCTGTTTTGTCGCCAGTGCGTAAAGTTCGTCGAACGCCTTGTCGCGGGCATCGCCGCCGGCATTCTCGGCCAGATATTGATACATGGTGACGGCGAATTTCTCGTCCGCGGCCGACTGTGTCTTTGCGAAGTCCATCAGCTTTTCAGCACCCTTCTGGCGCGCATCGCTGTCCTCCGATGCACTTTCCACAGCGTACTTATAAATATCCGCGGCGAAATCCCTGTTCGTGGCCTGCACGGTTTGCGCGAGCTCGGCGAGTGTGTCGACCATGGCGTCTTCATCGGTCGCACCGATGACCTGACCGATGTGCTTGAATTCTTCGAAGGCCTTGCGCGCGTCGTCATCCTTAATGCCCTTGACCATTTCGATCAGCAGATTTCCTGCATCCCTTTTTTGCGCACTGTCCGCGGGCGCCGAGGCCGCGACGAACGCAGCCGTCTTTAGCGCCTGATCGAGGCTCGTTTCTTTCTGCGTGCGCGCGAGATTCAGAAGCCCGCTAAGGGCCGTCGCCTTTTGTTTACTGTTTGCCGGCGCATTTCCAGCTACGGCGCGCAAGGCGCTTTCGGCGAGGTTATTATCCTGAGTGCGGCGCACGATATTCAACGCTTCATCGGCGGCTTTCTCCGGCAGCGGTCCTGTCTGCGGTGCGCGCTTCATCACCGTAGCAAGGCCGCTGATCGCCAGAGCCGGTTTCGTACGTGCGATTTGTGCCGACAGGTCGATGATCGTCTGCAGCGCATAGTTGCCGAGATCGGAGTTCTCTTCCGCGCGCGCGATGCTGATGGCGGTCTGGTAGGCCGGAAGCGTATTTTTCCATCCCGTCATATTTTGCAGCGCTGCTTGGATAACGGGGGGCACGTTCTTGTCCGCACCATCTGTCTCAAGCACGTATGAAACCAGAGCCGGAGTTGCAGCCTCATCCTGCGCCTTGAGGGCTGCGGCGAGAGCGCCGATGCGCGTGTCCCGTTCCTTGGTAGTACCGAAGATATATTCCAATCCCAGCATGGCGCTTTCCTCCCGGTCTTGAATCCGTGGACATTATCGCAGGGCAAAAATTATGTCAAAGTTTTGCGGAGACTGCCCGTATGTTGCTGATAAATAAAGGCGGATCGGTTTTCGTTGACATAAATTCTGCGTTTTTGCTAAACAGGTGCGGGTTTAAAAAATCTTTGTGTCCCGGACACCGATGAAACAACAAAGACCTTACGAACTTGCCATCGAAAGAACGCTGTTCCGCGACGCCGTCCTGATGCAGCTTGCTGCGCGCTTTTCCGACATGTCCGCAGGAACTTCATGCCATCGCAAGAACGAGGACGATGACATCGAAGATGAACTGGACGCCGCCGCAGCCGATGAAGATAACGATCGCAGTCTGCTGGCCGGTGTGTTCAACGACCCGGTGACGCGCCGTCAACGTGAGGTCCTTACGGCGGCCCTTGTGCGCGAGCAACAGCTCGTCGGGCAACTCCGTCAGAAATTCGCGGGCTGGTCGGCTGGCAGCCGGAAGCCCTGCCCCAAGCATGACGACCGTGCCTATCGCCCGTCCGCATACACGATGGATATGCTGGGGCTGCGGAACATCCCCGTTCCGACGATGATGCTCAACTAGTTTTCTTATCCGAACCGCTGCCGGAACTCGTCCGGCGTGACCGGCTTTGCCTGATCCTGATATCCCTGTGCGCGCGTCTTGCCGGCATCCTCGTCCTCGCTCAATGCGTTCTGGAACGCCTCGGCCTTTTCCTGCCGCGGGTCGCCGTCCGGCATTGCGAACAGGGCATCGCGCATGACATCGCGCGCGAAGTCGGGATCGGCTTCGCGGTATTGCTCCGCCAGCGTCATCAGGCTATCGATGACGCGGTCCTGCAGCGGGGTGCCGTCGTCCGCCTGCCGCCGCAGCACGTTCAGGATGTCCTGGGTTTCCTGCGGGTCCCGTTCCTGCGCCCGCGCGGCGAGATCGAACAGCTTTTCCACCGCCTCGGCGTGCATCGCGCTGTCGTCAGGCGCTTCCTGTAAGACGGAGGTCAGTCCGTCTTTGGCCCGGCTCACGCTTCTCTCGGCTATTTGCGACGCGAGGTCGAGCAGCGCACGCAGGGCTGTGTCCTTGTGCGGCCCCTCGCGGCGCGTCCAGTCGGCGACCTCGCGGCATGCATCGAATACGGCATCGGGCTTGCCCCAATCTTTGAATCGCTTCAGGGCGGCATCGATTGCGCCGTCGATGTTCGCATCGCTGCCATGATCGTCGAGCAGGTCCTTGATCAGTTGAACGGCAGCGGCCGAATCCTTGTAGGTCAGAGCCTCGCCGAGCGCCCCGAGCAATTTGTCGCGCTCGGCGGCTTCCTCGAAGGCGCTTTTGGGTTTGTAAGCGGGCGGACTCCAACCGTCATCGTCCCACCAGCGGTCGGGGCTGCCCCCGTCCTCATCGAATTCGTCTGACATTTTTCTTCCCTGTTCGTTCTTCGTTTTTTTTAGCCAGCCCTTATCAAGGCTTGGTTTTTTACAATCCTATAAGGGAAAACAGGGCCGTTCAAGGCAAGGTTCCTCGCCCGCTTCACCGCAAATTTGCAGTAACAGATAAGTTATGTTAATTATTCACCCCATGTCATGGAAAAAGGGCGATCTTCTTCGGGCGTTCAATTACGCATCCGTTCCTCTGTATGGTCTCGGCAAGGGGATCCAAAAGGGTGCGGCCTGGCTCAGCGACCAGGGCTATCACATCTACAGCATCATGCCCGATGCGAACCGTTTCATCCGCCACCATTTCGCGAGCTTCTGGGGCGCTTACGCGTTTGCGTATCTTGCGGGCGAGGCGTTGCTCTACGCGGCGGAAAAGTTGCCGCGCATTTTCGGCAAGGCGGCAAAACACAGTACGGAGCTCAGCACGGCATTTTCCGCCGCCGTCCTCACCGGATGGGAGCTGACCACTGGTTTTCGCAACAAATTCGACTGGGGCGACATGGCCATCTACGGTGCCGCCATGGGCCTGTATTACTTCCTGAACCGCAGCCACAAAGATAAAACGCCCGCGCCGGCAGAGACCGACGCAGGCGGTAAAGAACTTCCTAATCCGAACGTTACTTAGTTGCCGGAACGGTCGGAGCCGGTGCCGTCTGGGGCGCCGGCTGAACCTGCGTGACACCCGGCTGCGATCCGTGGGTCATTTCCTTAAGCGTATGACCTGCCGACCATTCCTCAAACGAGGCAACCAACAGGAAAGCGAGCGCGAGGCCGCCGATGACGTGATGATGAGACATTATTGACCCTCCTCAAATGAAACGAACTGGCCTCGCAATAGCATGCCCGACCAAATTCTGTCAAATTCCGGAAATTCTACTTCATGCCCGAGGGCGACGGGACGACCGGGGCCTTCAGGACCGCTGGTGCCGCCTGCGGTGATGCAGCCGCCGGCGTTTTGTCAGCCATATTGACGTTGGCATGGTGGCCTATAACGCCTTCTTCCGAGGCCAGGATCAGGCCAAAGCATACGCCTAATGCAATCGTAATGACGTCCGGTCCGTCTGACATGATCAAATCTCCTTTTCCAGTATCGTGCCGCAGCCAATAGCACGCTTACGTAAACACTGTCAAATTTAAAGCGATCGTGCTTCGAAGTCGATTCGCGGGTCGACCATGACGTAGACGACATCGCGCAGCAGTGTTGTGATCAGCCCGAGAAGGGCAAACACATAGAGCGTGCCGAGAACGACCGGATAGTCGCGGTTCATAACGGACTCATATGAAAGCAGGCCGAGGCCATCGAGAGAGAAGATCACTTCGATCAGCATGGCACCCGTAAACAATATGCCGAGGAATGCTGCCGGAAATCCGGCGATGACGATCAGCATGGCATTGCGGAAGATGTGGCCGTAAAGCACGCGGTTTTCCGACAGGCCTTTGGCGCGTGCCGTCAGCACGTACTGCTTGTTGATCTCGTCGAGAAATGAGTTCTTGGTCAGCATCGTCAGGCTGGCGAAGCCGCTGATGGTTAGCGCCGTGATCGGCAGCGCCATGTGCCAGAAGTAGTCGGTTATTTTATGCGGCCAGGTCAGGTCATGCCAGTTGTCGGATACAAGCCCGCGCAGCGGAAAGATGTCGAAATATCTTCCGCCGGCGAACAAAATGATCAGCAGAATGGCGAACATGAAGCCGGGAATTGCATAGCCGATAAAAACGGCTGCGCTGGTCCAGACGTCGAAGGCTTCGCCGTCCTTGACCGCCTTGCGGATGCCGAGCGGAATCGAAATCAGGTAGATGAGCAGCGTCGACCACAGGCCTAGGGAGATCGACACGGGCATCTTTTCTTCGACAAGTTTCATCACTGAGGTATCGCGGTAATAACTCTCGCCCAAATCAAAACGCGCATATTTTTTTAACATGATCCAGAAGCGGACGTAGGCCGGCTGGTCGAAGCCGTACATTTTCTCGAGTTGTTTGATAAATTCCGGATCGAGCCCCTGTGCGCCGCGATACTTGCTCATCTCGCCGGTGGCTTGCGGCATGTTACCCATCATCGTTTCGCTGCCGCCCCCGGAAAAACGCGCCGTGCCCGACGTATTATGGCCCTGCAATTGCGCGATCATGCGCTCGACCGGCCCGCCGGGGACGAACTGGATGATAACGAAATTGATGAGGAGGATCCCCAACATGGTCGGGATCATCAGCAGCAGTCGGCGAAGGATATAGTTGAACATGGCTCTCCTTTACGGATACTAGTACAGGTCGGGGGCTGAAAAAATTCCGAAATTCCAGCCAGATTTTTATTTACATAACCAAAAAGATCGTGCTAATGTTCTTATCAGCCGGGTAAGCCAACGCCGGGGAAAAGGAAGAGTATCAAATGCTTGCAGCAATTTTTGCCCATCTCTATGCCCTTGTGCCTGTCCTTTCGATTATGGCCTACACGCCCCAGATATTGACACTGGTGCGTTCTCCCGGCCCGGCGAATGATATCTGCCTGCGCTCATGGCTTATCTGGGCGATCAGCGGCCTCGTAACCCTTGGTTACGGTTCCTATTGCCTGCATGACCGCGCGTTTTGCGTGGTGACCGTTCTCAGCCTCCTGCCGATGCTCATGATCCTCGGCATTGTCATTTATAAGCGCCACGTCCGGGTCGAAAAGCCCGGCAAAATGGAGCCTCAACCGGTCCGGGTTCGAACCGATCCGTGAGTTAACATAAATTTTACAAGTCCCGGTTAGTATGTATATAGCCGGGACAATGAAGAAGCCCGGTCTGACCGATAGAGGGGAACAGACCATGATGGCCAGTCTTTTTGCATTCCTTTACCCGATGATGACCTTTATCTCGCTGAGCGGCTACGGCCCGCAGATCAAACTGCTGGTCAAGGCTTCGCGCCCGGTTGAGGATATCTGCCTGAAAACATGGGCAATCTGGACCTTCAGCAACATCGTGACCTTCGGCTACGCGACCTGCTGCCTGCATGACACCATGTTCTCGGTCAGTGCCGGTTTAGCGCTGGTGTGCACCACAACCATCTGCTGCCTGATCGTGCATAATCGCTATATCCGGTTCGGCAATGGCGTCCGCAGCGCGGTTTTCGGGCTTGTTCCCGTCCGCGTCCAACGCCATCCGCACAGCCGCTAATTAATTGACATAATATTGAAACTATGCCACAATCTGCGTGAAAAACGCAGATGAGGCAATGATTTGAGCCCCTTTGAGCCGGAAAAAAACAACGATTACGCTCCCAATGCGGTGCAGAAGGAGTTCATCCGCCTTTGTGCGGAAAAGTACTGGTATCTCGCCTTCGGAGATTCAGATCATGCAATTCCGGAACTGAAGTCATTCATGCTCAGCGCGCCGGTCTTGGATGCGCTCGAGGAGGCTGGGAAGAAGCATTACTTCATCGAATGGGACCCGCGCGCGCAGTATTATTTTGACTACGTGCGAAAACTCGACGAGCCGCGTCCGCAAATCTCGACTATCGACATCGAGAGAATCACGACGAGCCAGAAAAGTTTCGGTATGGGCTGGTTCGAAGGCGATGTGGCCAAGCAACTCAGTCGCGTATTTGAGCGCAATGCGCGGACGCACCGGGACATCCGTTTCATAGCCGCCGATCAGCGGCACGCGGATCACGAGCAAAGCGAGCAATTATTGAAGCGCTTGCGAGTTGCCGAGCTGAAGGCGCTGGGATGGGAATTCACGCTACGGGCCTTCCATGCCGTTACCGGTCGGTACGGCGATACCGCCCACCGCGCAGCGCGGCTGTTCGCCAGCAATCCGGTGAAAAACGTTATCGACATAGCCTGCCAGGATCGCGATACAGCTTCCTACATCAAGTCCTTCGATACGCCGTCGGTTCTGTATTACGGCATGGGGCATTTTTTCACCCCGGCGGATGAGCCGCAAAACCCGCATATGCTCGGCTCGCTGCTGCCCCGGGACGGAAAAACGATGTGCGTGCTCAATGTATATAAGAATCAGGCAGGACGCGACAGGGATTGCGAGTTCGAAGAATTGATGCCGGCGGACAAATACGCTCGGGTGTACAAGCCGGCGGACGCCGAATTATTTGTGTTTGCCGACGAAGCCAATCCCGATGGCATCAGGATAAACAATGCGGATCTTCTGCCGCTCTATGAGCAGGCGATCAAAAACGTTCAGGCGGGCTTGACGCCCCATGAGATGACGCGCCAGTTCTTGCCGTCGTAGTCCATGCGGCTCAGGGTGCCGGTTGCCATCTTCAGCGCGTGAATCTTGCGAAACCCCTCGAAATCCCCGGTCAGGTAGGGGGCGAAACGCGCGGTTCCGTTCGATGTCACGATCAGGATGCGGTGACCCTCATACTGCTCTGTCATGCGCTTTGCGAAATCCTGCCAGTTCTTGATCAGCGCCTGCGGATCGACCTGCCAGCCCGCCGGCACGATGGCTTTCTCCTCCCAGTCCTTCAGCGCCTGTGCGCCGATGCGGGCAACGACCTCGGAATCGGTTTTGTTCTCGTCCGGTCCGTGGTCAATCTCGTTGAACATATCCTCGGTATGGACATCGAGCATATGCCGCGCCTCGACCAGCGCCAAAATCGCGGTGTCGCGCGAACGCTGGAGGTTGCCGCTGAACACGGCAATGGGCAGCGTTTCGCTTTCTTCGAGATAACGGCCGATCGCGCGCGCCTGCAGGCGGCCTTTATCGGTCAGCGGCAGGTCCGTGCGGGCGCCGACACGCCGCGGCGTTTCCTTGTCGTCGAACGTATTGCCGTGGCGGGCGATGATCAGCGGTGTCATGGCGACTTCCCCTTGTCCTTGTATTCCTGCTGGACACGTGCCAGCGGCTCCACATGCAGCAACAACTCACTATAAGTTTTTGTTAATTCCCCTTCATAAGGGTAGCGCAGACCCGCCGACAATACCATATCCGCGTTCAGGGCATCGCCCTTGGCCAGATAAGCCTGTGCCAGTTCCTGCCGCGCCCGGAAATTCATGGGATTCTTCTTGATGGCGATTTGCCATGACTTAAGGGCATATTCCCTGCCATCGCGGGCCCACTCCGCCGGCGCATTGTAATAAAGGCGGGCGCGCTTGCGGTCGATCTCCGACCATGCGGGGTTCAGCTTCTCCGCATGATCGAGCAATGCGCCTGCACTGTCGAACATCGTTCTGTGGTCGGATTCGGCGAATCCGGCGACCGGGTTGGCCAGCATATCGATATAGAAACCCGCCAGTTGCACGTCCGGATCGATATAGGTCGCCGGGCCGAATCGCCGCGCCTTTTCGTTGGCATCAAGAAAGCCGTTGATATCGCCGCGCGCGATCGCCGTCTGTGCCTGTGTGCGGAAATACTGTCCGGCGGCGCTGCTGCCGCCGCACAGCGCGATCAGACCGGCGGCGACGATGACGGTCGAGGTAAGAAATGTCCGCTGCCAGCCTGCGACTTCAATGACCACCGAGCGGCTATTGGTCAGTTTATGAAGCGCTGCCAGCCACGTGCCGCATACAATCAGTGTCGGCATGATGTAAAAATCGAATTCCATGTGCATGTGCAGCGCGACTGCGAGCAACCCGCACGACAACCCGGCAATGACCGGCCGTTCAACAGGCAATGCCATCCGCATGGCCTTCGCGCTGCGCCATGCGGTCGTGAAAATCAGTCCATAGAGCAAAAGGGGTGCTATGGGTCCGGTCTCAGCCCACAGCTGCAGTGGATCATTGTGCGCCCAGCTTCCCATAGAATCATCCGCCGGCAGACGGAAGGCCGGATAGTAAAGGTAAAAGGTGCCGAAGCCGGTGCCGCGCCACAGATGCTGTGCAATCATGCCCGCCGTGGCCTTCCAGATGGCGAAGCGCGCGCTGACGTTTGGCTCATGCGCGCCGAGCGCCATCAGGCGTTGAGCCAGCGGTGCTTGGGCATGAAGTTGCATGACTGCGAATAGCACAACCCCGGCAGCGGCCAGCTTGAGACAATAACCGCGATTGGCACTGATGTCTGGCCGCAGAGTGATACAGAGCGGAACAGAAGCGGCAAGAAAACACAGAAATCCCCCGCGGCTTTGCGTGGCGACGACGCCCGCAAAGAAAATGGCGGTAAGGACCATGTATCTGCGCTCGCGCTGCGCGACGGCCAGTGCGACGGCAGGCAGCAGTCCGAGATTGAGCAGCGAGGCCAGATTATTCGGATCCGCCATCGGCCATGCCGGCCGCTCGGAAATAAAGGACTGAATGCATGTCCAGAGCGCGAGGATAACCAGCCCCGCGGTCAGTGCGGCACGCGCCGTCGCGACCGGCGCCGGATCGACCGGCATCGCGAACATGAAAAAGCACAGCGGCAGCGACAGGAATACCAGCCAGGTGATGAAGCTCGAGAACGGAACCGTGCTCCAGGTCAGGCTCAGCGTGATGTAAAGCCACAATCCGAAAAGAAAAACGGCAGGCGCCGAGACCGGAATACTGACGCCGAGGCGCAGAGCCGGAATAACAACGATGCAGCATAAAGCCAGCAGCGCCATAATTGCCGGAAAATACAGGATCTGCGAGTAGCCATTGAAGAAAAGCCCGGTTGCCCATGCGGCAAGGATAAGAATAGTAACGAGCAGCGCCTGCGGCGAAAATTTAAGCGGCGCCGCGCCGGCCATCAGGCAGCTTCCCCGCGCGCTTTCAGGATGGCCTCGGCGCGGGCGACATCTTCCGGGGAATCGATGCCCGCCTGCGCCGTCCCGGCGTCGACGCCGAGCAGGACAGTATGAATTGAAATGCCGTTCTCCAACAGGCGCAGCTGCTCCAGCCCCTCAAGCTGCTCGTACCGGCTCTGGCGCAGCCTAACGAACTTCTCAAGGATGTCGGTGCGGTAGGCATAGAGGCCGATATGCTGGTAAACGGGCGAATAGACATCGGTGCCGCGTAGTTTCTGCTCGTCCCTGATCGCGGGAATGATGTTCTTGCTGAACCACACTGCGCGCCCCGTTTCATCTACGATCGCGGTCGTGCCGCTAAAGGGCGTTTTTTTCTTGGTCTCGCGCAGGGCGTCCAGTTCCTCCCAGCGCAGGCGTACGACCGGCGTGACCACCTCGTGCTTGCGGTTTTTGGCGAAGGCCTTGAGCAGCTTGGCGACCGCTTCGACCGGCGTGAAGGGCGCGTCGCCCTGCAGGCTCAGCAGCACTTCATATTGCCCGCCGTGACGCTTCACGGCCTCAAGCACGCGGTCGGAGCCGGTAGGGCAGTCCGGCGAAGTCATGACGCAGGTCGCGTTGATCTCCTTGCAGTGCTCGGCGATGCGCTGGTCGTCGGTCGCGACCAGCAGCGTAATGGCCTTGTTGCCTGCCGCGGCCTCGGCGCCGATCTCCACCACGCGCTGGAGCATGGATTTCCCCGCCAGCTTGACCAGCGGCTTGCCGGGAAAGCGGGTGGAGGCGTAGCGCGCCGGTATGACGATCGCGGCTTTCATTTTTTTTCAGGCGTATGCCACCAGGTGTCGGCGATGCCGGGACTTAATGGTGACAATATTGACGGTTTCTCGATACCTTTCCACCAAGCAATTCGCCAATAATCTATGTGATATTGGGGGATGACGTAGAAGCCCCATTGCAACACACGATCAAGAGCATGTGTGTACGCAACGAGTTCCTCACGGGACCGGGCATGGACTAGCATATCGATCAGTTCATCGACTACCGGGTCTTGGATGCCGACATAATTGCGTGACCCCGGCGCGTTGGCCTTATCCGAACCCCAAAATTCTCTTTGCTCATTGCCCGGCGAGTTTGATTCTCCCCAAGACGAGATAATCATGTCGAAGTCAAAATTGTTCAGTCGATTCTGATATTGCGAAGGATCAATTGAACGTAAATGTACCTTTACGCCGATTTTTTGCAAATTTTGAATGAACGGTAGTGCCCAGCGTTCGAATGCCGGCTCATAAATCAAAATTTCAAATTCTAATCGCTGACCAGTCTTCTCGTTAACGCGGACGCCATCCTCATGCATTTTATATCCAGCGGCGTCGAGAATCTTTACTGCCTTCAGTAGATTCTCGCGGTTGTTGCCGGTCCCGTCGGTCTTGGGCGGGAAGTATTCGGTAGTGAACACCTCGTCCGGAATCCGGCCCTTGAACGTGTTCAGTATCTCGAGTTCCTTGCCCTGCGGCAGTCCAAACGATTCAAGCTCGGAGTTTGAGAAGTAGCTGCGCGAGCGCTTGTACGCGCCGAATGCAAGCTGCTTGTTTTCCCACTCGAAGTCGTATGCGTATGCGAGCGCTTCGCGCACGGCGCGATCCTTAAATACCGGCTTCCTTATATTGTACGCCCATGCCTGCATACCCTGCGGTTGTTTGTTCTTGATTTCCGCCTTCGTAATTCGGCCATCTTTGACGGGCGGAGCATCATACGCAGTCGACCAAAGCCGGGAGTTGTTTTCTTCCCGGACATCGTATTGGCCCCCGATGAAAGCTTCGAGGGCCACATCGCCGTCCTTATAGTAGTCATACGTGATGCGATCAAAGTTCCAGCGGCCTTTATTGATCGGCAGTTTTGCACCCCAGTAGTTTGGGTCGCGCACATATTCAATAGAATGTCCTGCCTTAACCTGACCGACTTTGTACGGCCCGCTTCCAACTGGTGGATCGAGCGTCGTCTCTGCGGAATTATGCCCCGCCATTTCCCAATAGTGTTTGGGAAGAACCGGAAGCGCGCCGAGAATAAGAGGAAGTTCCGTGTTGCCAGCATGTTTAAAAGTAAAT
>Ga0310810_10004629_pt1 | contig 15245 bp, 14 predicted proteins | sample NCmetagenome_FD_207641 | JGI IMG/M metagenome (GOLD analysis project Ga0310810, IMG submission 207641) | Soil microbial communities from experimental microcosm in Duke University, North Carolina, United States - NC | ecosystem: Engineered > Artificial ecosystem > Soil microcosm > Unclassified ...
GTGCCGAAGCCATTGCCGCCGCGCGCAAGGCGGTCACGCTGGATGGCGGCAATTGGCACCATCATCTTCGGCTTGCGTTCGTGAGCTGGGGCGAAGAGCGGCTTCGCGCCGCGCAACGCGTGCTGGCGCTCTGTCCGGGGCTGGCGCTCGCACACTGGTTCGCGGCGACGGTCTTTGTCGCGCGCCAGGCGTTCGATCCGGCACTCGAGGCGTTACGCGACGGCTGCGCTTCACAGGACGCGCAGCGTGCCGAGGCCGGACGTTTCAAAGCCGTCGGCTTGCACCTACTGCACGGCTTGCTACTCGCCGCACACGGACAGGAGACGGAGGCGCTCGAGCAATTTGCGCGCGAACTCGAGTTCGAGGATCGCGGTCAGCTGTATGCACGTGAGTGCTGCGCGAATACCTGGTACGCAATCGGGGCCCTTCATCTTCGTCTTGGCCGCCGCCATGAAGCGGAGGCCGCATTTCGTGAAGCGCTGAACCGAGTGCCAGGCCATCCACTGGCCGCTGCTGCCTCCGGCGTCGTGCCGCGAACCGCGGTAGCGAACATCGTGGACAGCGCGATGGTCGAAGCCGCCGCCTCGGTCCTGCAAGGGAAACATGAGGACGCAGCGCAGATATGCGCCGAGGCGCTCGCTCGTGCAGATCCGGGTCCGGCTGGATGGATCCTGCCTGTGGAGCCGCTGCTGAACCCGTCGAGCCATCCGGGTGTATGGCGACGTACCCTCGCCATGCTGCGCGATCGGGCCGCATAGCCCGTTTCAGCGTTTTTCAGCGCGTTCGTCAGGACTCGGGCATGGCCTGACCGCTACGTTACCCGCAGGAGGTCACTATGCGGAACGTAGTTGCTGCACTCGTATGCGTCCTGTTCGTCTCACCACTGTATGCACAGTCGGGAACGCAAGCGCCCCCGCCGGCTCATACCCTGAGTCTTTCGGGCCCGCGCATCGGAATCACATTTCTCGGCGACGGAGTCGTCAAGGAGCTGCACGAGCGCAGCCTCGATGTGGGCCAGAACATCTCGCAATTCGGATGGCAATTCGAACGGCAGTTCTATTCGAAGCAGAGCGGCGTCACGGCTTTAAACGAATGGGTGTTCCTGCTCGGCGGTCTCGATCAAAGCGTTGCCATCCCAAGTCTCAGCTGGATGGTCGGTCTTCGTACGCACGAAGGCGCGGAGTTCGGTGTTGGTCCGAACCTCACGCCGGCGGGGGTGGCACTGGCCGTCGCAGCGGGCGTGACCATGCGTGCGGGGGTGCTCAACGTGCCGGTGAATTTCGCGGTGGTGCCCACGAAGGCCGGCACCAGGGTGACGATGCTCACCGGATTCACGCTGCGGCGTTGATTACGGCGTGAGCGTCATCGAATGCTCGGCAGGACCCGGCAGAAATGGAGTGGCGTCGCCGTTGACCCATGCCTCGTGAGAGTTGGAATAAAACGGCGAGAGCGGATGGCCGCTTTGCCCGGTCGGCATGTGCATGATCCCCTCGTCTTCATGCCCGGGCGACACGACCATTCGCTCAGACGCGCCGAGTGAACCCGAGTGCACCTGAATCGTATACAGGTCGCCTGCCAGCGGTTTCGCCGGCATATCCAGCCAACGGCCGGCAAACGGAATGGCCGCGGACAACGGATGCCGGAATGTCGTTACGTTGTAGTCGGACCACTTGTGTTCACCCAGCGCGGGCGATCCCTGTTGCGTCGTTTCAGCGATCACCTCGTCGATCGTCGACACGATAAGGTCGTTCCATGTGGAGTACTGCGGATCGAGGAGGTGCATCGGCTTCTCGTTGACCAGTTTCCAGATCGGACCTTCGCGACGCCGTACGGTCGCGTAGTCGAACGTCGGGTCGGCTTCGTAGCACTCGGACAGGACAAAGGCGATGATCCGCTCGGAGAGCAGGTCGCGGAACCGATGCACGAATGCGTAGGCAGACGAGTCGGGCGCAGCACGCCAGCTCCAGCCTGTTTCCAGGATTCGACGCAGCTCCGCACGATTGGGCTGACCCGCAATCACCGTTGGTGTGAGGACGTCGAGCAGCAGCATTCGCCAGCGGTCCAGAAAGGTGGAGCTCGTATCCATCTGGATGGCGAGCATGTCGCGCGTCGTGAATCGTTCGCGCGCGTCCAGCCGATCGCGAATCTGCCGCGCACGGATGCCGACTTCGTAGCCGCCGTCGCCAAGTTTGGCGAGCATCTCGCCGCCGACCACGCGTGCGTTCGCGGTCCACAGACGGCCGCCGCTGGGATCGAGAATCCGCGGATATTCCGCTCGATCCAACCAACCCTTCCAGCCGCGCGATCCGTCAGCCCAGGATGCGGGCAGCACCCCGTCGAGGCCGACCCGTCGCGGAATGGCGCCGTACACCGACCATCCTATTCGGCCGCTGCGATCGACAACGACAAGGTTTTGCCCTGGCGTGCCGAGGCCGTTGGCCTCGTCGAACGCCTCCTCAATCGTTCGTGCCGATTCGAGCGGAGTGATGGTGGTCGCGAGCCTGTCAGTGGCGTGCGCCACCCATGCGTAGGCTCGTAAATGCCCGCGATGGTCGGGCCCGAGTACCGGACCCCACATCGTCCACGTCACCTGCTCGTGCTGCGGCGGGGCACCGGCGATGGCAATCGTTTCATCGAACCGCTCGAACTCACGCCATCCCTCGGGCGTGCGGTATCGATTCGGATTCGAAGGATCGACCTCCAGGTCGACGAGGTCACCCCAATCCGCCCACGTATTGGTGAATCCCCACGCGATATGCGTGTTGCTGCCTGTCACCAGTGCAGGCACGCCGGGAAGCGTCACGCCAACGAGGTGATGTGGCGCGGCTGCTGCCGGATCGGGCCATTCCATGGACGCGCGGTACCACGTGTTCGGCACGCGGATGAAGAGATGCATGTCATTGGCGACGATGGCGCGGCCATCCGCGGTCAGGGCACCGGACACCGCCCAGTTGTTGCTGCCGATGGCTTCGCGTTGAGCAAATCCCACATCCCAAATCCCAAAACCCAAATCCGACGCGAGCGTGGTCGTTGGAAGTTGGTCATTGGAAGTCGGAAGTTTCACTCTTGGCGGACGTTCAGGGAGCGGCAGCGTCGTCCGCCCTGCGCGGCGTGAACGCAGGTTGTACACATCAGGCCCGGGAATGGGCGGCGTGCTGAAACTGACGCCAACGACGGGCGTATCCCACTCGGTTCCCTTTGGCGCGAGAAACTCGAACATCGGCTCGGGCAGCACGTCATGCATGGTTCCGAGCGTCGATTCGTACGATCCGTCGGTGTCCTGCAGCGTGATGAACATCGACAACACGACGAGAAAGGAATCCTCGATGCGCCAGGGCTGCGGCTGCTGCCGGAGGACGAGGTATTCAAACGGCGGCGCCGCGAGTGACGTCAGCCCGCTGTTGACGCCCGCCGTGTAGGCGTCTACGACCCGGCGATTCGCCGGCGTCAGCAGCGCGACCGCACGCTGTGCTTCGGCTCGAAACCGGTGCACGCGAATCTCGTGGTCGAGCGCAACGGCGCGGGGGCCAATCAACGCGGCCAGCTCCCCGGCCGCGCGTCGCCGCGCGAGATCCATCTGAAAGAAGCGGTCCTGCGCGTGTAGGAAACCGAGGGCACGAGCGACGTCTTCACGGCTGGCGGCGCGAATAGATGGGATGCCGAGACGGTCGCGTGCTATGGACACCGGGGCGCCTAAACCGGCGACGCGCCGCGAGCCATCGAGCTGTGCGAGACTGCCGTGCAGCTCACGTCGAGCCCAAAATGCCCCGGCAATGCCCGCGATGAGGATGACGAGCAGCGCGATCAGCAACCCTTTGAGAAAACGGCGCACGCTGTCGGGCATGTTATAACGAGCGCAAGCACCGGATAGATTGCGTCTGCCCGTGGCGCCTATTGTGGCGTCATGACGAATGCAATCGCTGTTGCTGACACCGCACCCGAGATCATGAATTCCCACGAATCCAGACAGGTCGCAAACGACTCACGGTGGCGCGCGGTCCTCGCGCGCGATCACCGGACCGACGGCCAGTTCGTGTATGCCGTTCGCTCGACGGGCATTTACTGCCGGCCGAGCTGTCCGAGCCGTCGGCCGAAGCGGCAATCAGTGCTCTTCTTCGTCGATGCGGATTCGGCGGAGGTTGCGGGCTTCCGGGAATGCCGCCGCTGTCGTCCACGCGCGGGCATGCCGCGTCCGCCGGCCATCGCTCACGTGCGAAGAGCAGCGGAGTTCATCGCGTCGCACGCCGACGAGCCGCTCACGCTCGGTGGGATTGCGGCGCACGTCGGCACCAGCCCATTTCACCTGCAACGGACCTTTTCGCGGCTGCTCGGCATCTCACCGCGCGCCTATCAGGACGCGTTGCGCGCGCGACGCTTCCGCGGCGACCTGCGCGATGGCAAGCAGCTCAGCGCGGCGATCTACGACGCTGGTTACGGCTCGAGTAGTCGGGTCTACGAGCAGCATCCCACGGGACGCGGCATGACTCCCGCCCGCTATCGACGCGGCGCGGCAGGCGTTTCGATCTCGTTCACGGTCGTCGACTCGCCGCTCGGTCGGCTGCTCGTGGCTGGAACCGACAAGGGACTGTGTTCCGTGAAACTCGGCGCTCGGGACGAGGAGCTCGAGCGGGATCTGCGCGCCGAATACCCGGCGGCGGTGATCGAGCGTGAGCACGGCGCATTCGCGAACTGGGCGCGCGCGCTCGTCGCGCACCTCGACGGTCGCGTTCCGACGCTCGACCTGCCGTTGGACGTCACAGCCACCGCGTTTCAGTGGAAGGTGTGGCGCTATCTGCAGTCGATTCCCTACGGGCAGACGCGCGCCTACAGCGACGTCGCCAAAGCGATTGGCGCGCCGAGGGCCGTTCGCGCCGTGGCGCGAGCCTGCGCCACCAATCACGTCTGTCTCGTCATCCCGTGCCACCGTGTCGTGCAGAAAGACGGCGGAATTGGCGGTTATCGTTGGGGGGTCGAGCGAAAACGCAAACTGCTGCAGAAGGAAAAGCAATAACTTACAATCGGCTCGTCGCGTGCCGAGTGCGTTTCGAGCCGATCTTCAACCCTTTCTCGCCGATTTCGTCGAACATCACCGCGGCCTCCGCACGGGTCGCATGTTCGGTCTTCCCGCCGGATACGCCGGCCGGAAGATGTTCGTCTGTCTCGTGGAAGACGGATTGATCGTGAAACTTCCCGAGACGCTCGCGAAGGAAGAGCTGCGGCGTGGCAACGCTGCCCCATTCATTCGGCGTGGCAAGGTCAGCAGAAGCTGGATCAAATATGTGCCGCGCACCGCGAGAGAAGCCCAGCGTCTCGGACCGCTGCTCGAGCTCGCGGCACGGCACGTCGCGGAGACCGCCTAGTTGCGTACACGGTACGGCGTTTCGCCCTGGACCGATCAGTTCCCCGCGTCACGTGTTCCTGAATTCCCACGGCTGCGGGGCGCCTATACGTTCGACGTCGTCATCATCGGCGCCGGACTGACCGGCGCGGCGACGGCGTACGCGTGCGCCGCGGCTGGTCTCAAAACGCTCGTGCTCGAAGCCGAGCGCATCGGACGTGGAATTGCTGGTCGCAGTGCCGGCCTGTTGCTTCCTGAACCGGGACCCGCATTTCGTGACGTCGAGCAGGCTCACGGTCTGCGCGCCGCGAGGACCGCCTTCGAAAGCTGGCGGCGCGCTGCCCTGGATGGCGCCGCGTTGCTCCGCCGCCTGAATGTGAAGTGCGGGTTGCAACCTGTCATTCCGCTCCTCGTGGCGGATCGTGACGACGAGAAAAGGCTGCGACGCGAGTTCGACGCCCGTTCGAAGGCAGGTATCGACGGAACCTGGCTGACGCGAAAGCTGCTCGCCCGGATGACCGCGCCAGACGCACCCGCCGCGATACGCATGCGCGACGGGTTCACGCTCGATCCGTATCGGGCATGCCTCGGGCTCATGTCTGCCGCCAAGGCGAGAGGGGCCGTCATTTACGAGAAGTCGCGGGTGAACAAGGTCGCGTTCACCCGCAAACATGTCGATGTGATTGCTGAAGGCGCGACGATTCGGGCGTCGAAGGCGATCGTGACGACCGGTACGGCAACGTTGGAATTCCGTCAGCTTCGTCGTCACTTCAAGCGGCGTGAGAGTTACCTGGTGCTCACCGAGCCGATGCCCGCAGCCATGCGGAAGCAGATAGGAGCACGCGATACGACGTATCGCGACACGCGCGAACCGCACCGCCGTGTGCGCTGGACCGACGACGATCGCATCCTCGTCGAGGGCGCGACGCAGGACGAAGTGCCGGAGCGAAAGCGGCCGGAGGTTCTCATCCAGCGCACGGGTCAGTTGATGTACGAACTGCTGACGATGTACCCCGTGATTTCGGGATTGATGCCTGAGTACGGATGGCAAGTCGTCACCGGCGAAACAGCCGATGGCCTGATGTACGTCGGCCAGCATCGGAACTACCCGCATCACCTGTTCGCGCTTGGCGGCGGCGCCGATTCCGTTACCGGCGCATTCCTCGCCGCCCGGATTCTCGCGCGTGCCGCGCAGGACGCCTCCGCGAAGGAGGATGCGATCTGGGGATTCACCAGGTAACCGCCAGACGGACCTGAAGGTCCGCCTCGACGAGGCCGGGATCCACATTATGGATAACTCCCGTTCGCTCGAATCAGTTGATCTGCTCGTCTTCGGTCCGCATCCAGACGATCTCGAAATCGGCGCGGGCGGCACGATTGCCAAGCACGCGGCGTTGGGACTTCGCGTCGGATTATGCGATCTCACGGCGGGTGAGATGGGCAGCAACGGCACGATCGACGAGCGGCTGGCCGAAGCCGAAGCGGCGCGCACCGTGCTTGGCGCGCGGTGGAGGGTCAACCTGCGCTGGCCGGACCGCGCGATCCGCAATGCACCCCAGGAAGGCCTTGCCGCGTCCGAGCTAATCCGGCGGGTCCGTCCACGGGCGGTAGCGCTCCCGTACTGGTCCGATCGTCATCCCGATCACGGCGCCGCCAGCGAAGTGCTGACCGAGGCGGTATTCAACGCTGGATTGCGCCGGTTCAAGGCCGAGGGCGAACCGTGGAAACCGCTGATGACGTCCTACTACTTCATCAACGAATCGGCGCCACCCTCATTTGTCATAGACGTGAGCGATCATTACGAGACCAAGCGCCGCGCGCTCGCCTGCCACGCCAGCCAGTTCCGGCCGAGCAGCGCAGACGGCGTAGAGACGAGGCTAACATCGCCCCATTTCATGACGCTCATCGAGAGCCGCGACGCGCAGTTCGGCGTGCTCGCTGGCGTGAACTTCGCCGAAGGGTTCGTCATACGTGAGCCGCTGCTTCGTCCGCATCTGCTCCGCGAGTGGCGCGTCGACGAGCCCGCAACAGGAACCATCCGCTCGTGAACATCGGCATCATTTGCTATGCATCGGTCGGCGGCAGCGGCATCGTCGCGACCGAGTTGGGGAAGGCGCTCGCGCGCCGGGGCCACCAGGTGCATTTCATCAGCACGGAGACGCCGTTCCGCCTCGGCGAATTTCAGGCCGGGTTGTCGTTTCATCAGGTGCTGACGCCCACGTATCCCCTGTTCCGCGAACCGCAATACCTCCTGTCGCTGTCGAACAAGATCGTCCAGGTCGCACGCGAATTCAGCCTCGACGTGATTCACGCGCACTACGCGGTCCCGCACGCCACGGCCGGCTTCCTGTCGCGGCAGGTCGTCGGTGCGCACGGCGGCAAGGCGCCGCGCGTGGTCACGACACTGCATGGCACCGACATTACGCTCGTCGGCAGCGATCCGTCGTATTCGGAGATCGTCGCGTTCTCGATCGAGCAGTCCGACCTGGTGACGGCGGTGTCGAGGAGCCTTCGTGCGTCCACATACGAACAACTGGGGATCAAGCGCGAAATCGCGGTGATACCGAATTTCCTCGATTGCGGCATCCACCGGCGCCAGAAAGTGGGTGAACTTCGGAAGCGGTTCGTCGGCAACGACGAAGACGCCAAGATCGTCATTCACGTGTCGAACTTCAGGCCGGTCAAGCGGATCGATGCCGTGATGGCCATCTTCGATCGCATCCGCAAACAGGTCTCCGCGCATCTGCTTCTCGTCGGTGACGGCCCCGAACTCGCGACCGCGTACCGCCTCGCACGGGAGTTCGGCATCTCGACGCTCGTCCACTCGCTCGGTGCACAGGAAGAGGTAGTACCGCTGTTGTCGATCGCCGATCTGTTCCTGCTGCCGTCAGCTCAGGAAAGTTTCGGCCTTGCCGCGCTCGAAGCTATGGCGTGCGAGGTGCCGGTTGTCGCGTCACGTGTCGGGGGATTGCCAGAGGTGATCGAGGATGGGGTGAGCGGGTTTCTGCATCCGCTCGACGCCATCGATGAAATGGCCGCGAGCGGTGTGATGGTGCTGCGCGATGGCGAGCGTCACCGCGCCATTGCACAGGCCGCGTGCGCCCGCGTGCGCCACGAGTTCTGCGCCGAGAAGATCGTTCCGATGTACGAGGAGTGTTACCGGTCCGTGGTTGGCGGTTAACTGAACGGGACGAGCTTCTTGAACGTCGCCAGCACCCAGCGGTAGCCGTCCGGATCCGTCACTATCGCAGTCCGGTCACCCCACGGCCGATCCTCGGCATCCGACGCGCCGGCCCCCGCCGCACGCGCTTGTGCCAACGCCCGGTCTACGTCGCCAACGTACGTATAAATGGCCGCCGCACCGCCGGTCGCGCTTGTCGAATCCCCCTTCGGGATGAGGATGACGACCGAATCGCCGTGGCGCATCTCCGCGTAGCGCGGTTGGCCGTCCGCGGCAGCCAGCACCACGCCGCGGCTGAAACCGAACGCCCGCTCGAGAAACTCCATGGATGCGTTGACGTTTGCGACGGCCAGGTAGGCATTGAGTGCCTGCATTTCCGGCGAGAGTCCGCTTTCCGTCGGCTGGGAACTCGAACCCCGAGTCTGGGGCTGTTCGACAGGTCGCGCGGCGCGCGGCCGTCCTTTCGCGCGACGCGAAGGCGCTGTGGCGCGCCGGCGGCGCAGCAAGGTGGGCGTCCGTTTGGGAGGCATGGCTGCAAATATAAACGGGGTTTGGGATTTGCTATCAAGGCAACCCGGCGGCCCGTTTTTCAGTCAGAACCTGTGTGACGCATGCGCAATGCGGGGTGCCGCGGCGTGCAAGACCGTAATCGTCGCGACGAAAACCGCCGCGCAGGCATTTCGACCGATCGGGTAAGCTTCGGAGGCTCCAGGAGATCAGGGCATGCAATCAGGCGACGCTCTTCTCGACCACCTCTTTCGGAGGGCCGGCTTCGGCGCCAGTGCGACTGACCTGCAAGCGGTTGCGGGAATGTCCTACGCGGCGGCGGTCGATTATTTCGTCGACTACAACAAGCAGCCGGACGACGTGGATTCCAAGATTGGGCTGCCCGACTACGTGAGCGTCACGACGCGAGGCCAGTTCGCGCCGAGCACGACCATCGACGACGCGCGCCAGCGCTGGCTGTTCCGGATGGTGCACAGCCGGCGGCCTCTCGAGGAGAAGATGGCGCTGTTCTGGCACAACCACTTCGGCGTCGGCTACAGCAAGGTTGCGGGCGTCGTCGGAGCCATTGTCGGCACCAAGATGATGGCCAACAAAGCCGGTGAAACGCCCGGTCCTCAGGGGCATTACGAGCTGCTGCGCCAGATGGCAGTCGGCAAGTTCCGCGATTTGTTGACCGCCGTCGCGCAGGATCCGGCCATGCTCGTCTTCCTTGACGGGCGCACGAATACGAAAGCCCGTCCGCAGGAAAACTTCGGCCGCGAAGTGATGGAGCTGTTTACGTGGGGCCTCGGGCACTATGTCGAAGCGGACGTTTATGCCGCGGCTCGCGTGTTCACGGGCTGGAACCTTCGCAACGTTCCGGCAGCGAACGGAAACAACGATCCGGCCTCGTATCAGGAATTCGTGTACACCGCGGCGCAGCACGACACGACCGCCAAGACGTTCACGTTCCCAATCAACGGCTCGAACACGATTCCCGCCCGTGCTGCCGCCTCAGGCATGCAGGACGGGGTCGACTTCATCACCACCCTTGCGAACCACCCCGAGACCGCTCGCCGGCTGGCGCGCAAGCTGTGGAACTTCTTCGTTTCGGATCTCGACGCCCCGGATCCCGCGTTTGTGGACGCCGTGACGGACGTGTACCTGCGGAGCGACACCGAGATGCGGCCGGTGTTGCGCTTCATTCTGAACTCCCGCTGGTTCACAAATCCCGGCAACTTCAACGCCCGCTACGCGTGGCCCGCCGAATTCGTCGTCCGGACGATCAAGGAGATGGGCTGGACGGGGTTCTCGGTGGATGGGGCGCGCGTGCCACTCACCAACATGGGACAGACGCTGTTCGAGCCTCCGAACGTTGCCGGCTGGCAGCTTGGCCGCGCCTGGTTCGGCACCGGCCAGATGCTCGCGCGAATGAATTTTGCGGCGACGCTGGCGGCGAATCAGAAATTCAACCTGGCGCGCTCCTTCAGCACGACGGACCGGGCGCAGGCGCAGCGTGTGCTCACCGGGATGCTGCAGCGGTTGACGGCCGCCCCATATCAGTCGGCGGAGCTGAACGAGCTGCTCAACTATCTGAATACCGGCGGGCCGTGGACTGGATCGGATACGCAGATGAATGCGAAAGCACCGGGGCTGGCGCGTCTGATTGCCGGATCCGGTGAGTATCAATTCGTCTGAGGGACAGACATGCGCACCAAAGTCACTCGGCGGGAATTCATTCGCGGCGGCGTCGCGGCGTTCACGGTCAGCTTTGCGGCGCCCGCCTTCCTGGTCGATATCGCGCGTGCGCAGGGCGCCGTGTCCAGAAACCTGGTGGTCATTTATCTGGCAGGCGGCAACGACGCGCTGAATACGGTCATCCCCTACACCGATCCGTTCTATTTCAGCCGCCGCCCGGCGATTGCGGTCCCCGCCGGCCAGGTCCTGCAGATCGGAACCGATGGATCCGGCAAGGCGCTCGGTCTTCATCCGCGTCTGACGGGCCTGCAGAAGATTTTCAACGAAGGCCACCTCGCCATTGTCGAGCGTACCGGTTACGCGAACTCGAGTCGTTCGCATTTCCAGGGGACGGACATCTGGGGTACGGCGGATCCGAACAACGCCGGCGGGACGGGATGGCTCGGTCGCTACCTCGACGCGCTGCCGTCGCCGATCGACCCGCTGGCCGGCTGGAACACCTCCGGTGCGACCTATCGCGCGTTGACGGGCACGACCATCTCGGTTCCGTCGATCACGAATCCCGGCAGCTACAGCTTCGCGAGCCCGAACAGCGGTGCCGAGGCGATCAACGAGCGTAACAGCGCGATTCGACTGGCGTCGGCTGCCGGGGCGGATCGCCCGAACCTCGCCTTCGTCAACACCAGCGCCATGGAAGCGTTTGCCACGCTCGATCGCGTCGGCTCCGTCGTCACGTACCAATCGTCCGTGACATATCCGAACAATGGCTTCGCGCAGGCGCTCAAGACCGTTGCCGGGTCGATCGCCAAAGGGATCGGAACGCGCGTCTACTGGGTGCAGACGGGCGGGTTCGACACCCACTCGGGTCAGGGCAACGCGGGCGGTGGTGGATACGCCACGCTCATGGCCACTGTTGGTGATGGCATTCTCGCGTTTTATCAGGACTTGCAGAATCAGGGGCTGCTCGGCAGCACGTTGATGATTCAGTTCTCTGAATTCGGCCGCCGCATCTCCGAAAACGGCAGCCAGGGCACCGATCATGGCGCTGCCGCGGTGATGATGGCGATTGGCGGTGCCGTGCGCGGCGGCATCTACGGCACGGCGCCAGACCTCAATCCGCGTCCGGACAACCCGACACTCGAAAATGCCGGCGGGGACGTCACCTACGAGACCGACTTCCGTGCCGTCTACGCAAAGGTGCTGGACGGATGGCTGGGTGCCGATTCAACGGCCATACTGGGCGGCAACTTCCGGCAGAACGCCCCCGCGATTATCTGATTACCGGTCGCGCGAGCCTTCATGGCTCGCCGTGGTGCGCGAATCTCTACGGCTCGCGCCCGATCTCCCAACTTTCATGGTTCGCGCAATCCGCGTGGCGAGCCATGAAGCTCGCCGCACGAGTGAATGTATGATCCGCCCATGAAAAAACTCTGGATGGTTGCCGCGGCAGCCGTCTGCCTTATGACTTTCCTTCATGCGCAGCCGCGGGCGCAGAAGGACGACAACGAGGCGAAGCGGGTTCAGGACGCGACCACGATCTTCGGTGAAATCATGGCCGCCGAGGACAAGGCGATTCCCAACGCGATTCTCAGCAAGGCGAGCGGCATCGCGATCTTTCCGAGCACGATCAAAGCCGGCCTGCTGGTCGGCGGCCTGCGCGGCCGCGGCGTGCTGAGCGCGCGCGGGACAAACGGATGGTCCTCACCGGCGTTTCTCACGCTGACCGGCGGAAGCTTCGGCTTGCAGATTGGTGGAGAATCGGCGGACATCATCCTTGTCATCAACAACGATCGCGGGTTGCAGAACCTGGTGAGCAACCAGTTCAAGGTCGGCACCGACGCGGCCATCGCCGCCGGTCCCGTCGGCCGTGACGCGCAGGCGTCCACGGACATCCAGCTGCGCGCGCAGATCCTGAGCTACTCGCGCGCCCGCGGGCTGTTTGCCGGCGTCACCATCAACGGCAGCACGATCCGTCAGGACCAGGACGCCAACGAACGGTTCTACGGGAAGCGGCTCAGCACGAAGCAAATTGTTTTCGAGGGACAGGGCAGCGCACCCGAATCCGCCGAGGGGTGGCGCGCCGCCTTGGCGAAATACGCGAAATAGGTCCCATACGTCCGACCCCGCTGATCGCACGTAGTACGTTTGGGCAGATGTGGCTTCTGGCCGCCCTCGCGCGGCTACAACCTGCAGCCGAGTCACAGGCAGACGACGTGTCATGCCTGCAGCGGATTGCCTCCGGTGATCAGGCGGCTGCCGAAGCTCTGTACGATCGACACGCGCGGCCGCTGTACTCACTCCTTCTCCGCATCCTCGGCGACGAACCAGAGGCAGAGGACGTGCTCCAGGAGGCGTTCGCGCAGGCGTTCCGGCAGGCATCGCGGTACGACGCCCGTCGTGGGGCCGTGGCCGCGTGGCTGCTCACGATCGCGCGGACGCGGGCACTCGATCGCCTTCGCGCACGTCGTAGTCGCGTCGAGGCGCGCGCCGTCGGCATGGAGATTATCGACGACATGCCAGCCGTTCAGCTGGACGCTGCGTCAGCGATGCTCGACGAGGAACAGTCGCGGCTCGTCCGCGAGGCGCTCGTCGGATTGCCTTTGTTGCAGCGGATGGCCATCGAGCTCGCCTATTTCGAAGGGCTCAGCCACTCTGAAATCGCGGCGCGTCTTGAACAACCGCTTGGCACGATCAAGACGCGTATTCGACTCGCGCTTCTCAAATTGCGTGACGTCCTGACGGAGGGACGCGCGTGACCGCGCACGACGAGCTGAAGGCGAACGCCGCTGGCTACGTGCTCGGCAGTCTCGACGCCGACGAGCGTCGCGCGTTCGAGTCGCACCTCGCTGCATGTGAGGAGTGCGGCCGGGAGGTGGCGTCGTTACGGCCTGTCGTTGCCGCGCTCGCGACCGCAGTTCCGCAGGTCACGCCGCGTGCGGAAATCCGGAATCGAATTCTCGATGCGGCAGTACCGGCGCGGGAGCTGCGGGCGGGGCAGGGATCGTCGCCAAATACCCGACCGTCGGTGGTCCGTGACCGGAAATCTCCCCCTGTGCTCATGTGGCTTCCGCTTGCCGCCGCAATCGTTGTTGCGATTGGCGCGAGTGTGTACGCGGTGCGCCTGCAGCGACAAATCGGCGAGCTGCAGGCACGGTTCGACCAGACACAGGCGACGACAGCGGTTCTTGCTGCGCCGGATCTCGCCACCATCAATCTGCAAGGTCAACCAGTTGCACCCGACGCGCGTGCTCGGGCGCTATGGAGCCGTTCCCGCGGCTTGGTATTCACCGCCGCAAATTTGCCGTCGGCGCCCCCGGGAAAGGCATATCAGGTATGGGTCGTGACCGCGCAGGCTCCCATCAGTGCCGGCCTATTGACGCCAGACTCGAGCGGCGTGGGTACGCGGTACTACATGACGCCAATCGATATCGCGCCACCTGTTGCGGTCGCAGTCACGCTCGAACCAGTTGGTGGCGTCCCCGCTCCGACGGGTGAACGATACCTGGTCGGTATGCCGTAACGAGGCGGCCCCTCGGGAAACGTCGAAGAGGCTCGGCCGACGGGTATGGTAAGTCTGCAGATCCTCGGGCACGCAGCGACTATCGATAGATCTGTTGCAATGCTGACTCGAGGTCCGGGTACCGGAACTCGAATCCGGCACGCTCGGCTTTCACCGGCAGGACGCGTTGGCCGCTGAGGACCAGCGCGTCGGCCATCTCACCCAGCAGGAGGCGGATTGCGAATGCAGGCGCCGGCATGAACGATGGTCGATGCAGCACACGCCCGAGTGTTGTCGCCAGTTCGCGGTTGGTGACTGGAGCTGGCGCCGTCACGTTGAGCGGGCCGCTGATATCGGCAGCGTCGATGGCCCATCTCACCATTCGGATCCAGTCCTGAAGGTGAATCCACGACCAGTACTGTTCGCCTGAGCCGAGAGGGCCTCCGGCGAAGAGTTGGAAGGGAAGCGCCAGGCGCGGCAGCGCGCCGCCTGACGAAGCGAGCGGAAGGCCGGTGCGAAGCAGGACGACCCGCGTCATCCACGCGGCCTTCAGCGCCGCCGCCTCCCATGCGACACACACCGATGCGAGGAAATCGGATCCTGCTGGGGATTCTTCGGTCAGTGCCTCTGGGCCACAGGCGCCATAGACGCCGACTGCCGACTGGTTCAGAAACACGGCCGGCCGTCGGGATACCTCTGACATCGACTTCACGAGTCGCTCGGTTGCGTCCACGCGGCTGCGCAGGATGGCCGTTTTACGTGCCTCGGTCCAGCGGCCGGAATCGAGCGACGTGCCCGCGAGATTGATGACGACGTCGGCTCCATCGACAGCGGATCGGTCGTCCCATGCAACCTGGTCGGGACCGTCCGGCCGCCGGCTGACGATGGTGACGTGATGACCCTCCGCGCGAAGCGACGCCGCGAGCGCCGAGCCCAGAAATCCGGTTCCGCCGGCGATGACGGCCTTCATGCCGCGGAAGCCTCCCGGGCGTGAGCCTCGCCTTCCGTGACGTTGACGCGTGTCAGGACGAGTCCGCCGCAGA
>Ga0310810_10004630_pt1 | contig 15242 bp, 12 predicted proteins | sample NCmetagenome_FD_207641 | JGI IMG/M metagenome (GOLD analysis project Ga0310810, IMG submission 207641) | Soil microbial communities from experimental microcosm in Duke University, North Carolina, United States - NC | ecosystem: Engineered > Artificial ecosystem > Soil microcosm > Unclassified ...
TCGGACGTTCTTCTTCGTCGACTACCAGGGCCAGCGCCAGCGCATCGGCCGCACCGTCACGTCGAACGTGCCGACGCTCGCCGAGCGTTCCGGCGTCTTCCGGCAGAACATCTACGACCCCACGACGACCGTCGGGAATACGCGTCAGCAGTTCCCCAACAACACGATTCCGTTGAGCGCCATGGATCCAGTGGCGCTGTCGCTGCTGCAGCGATACCCGCTGCCGACCAATGCCGCGACAGCCAATAACTACAGCCGGACCGCCAATGAAGTGGTCAACCAGGACCAGGGCGACGTGCGTATCGACCACAAGTTCGCGACCAATCGCGACCAGGCGTTTGGGCGGCTGACGTACTTCCGCGAGCACGCCGTGCCGGTCGCACCATTTCCTGACGGCAGCGGTGTCCTTCCAGCCGGCAGCGTGGCAGTGGGTCCGCAGGACACTGACGCGTGGTCGTTCGCGTCGAACTATCAGCACGCATTCTCCGGGACGCTGCTCAACGAACTCCGTATCGGAGATACACGGAGAGCTGTCGAGCGCAGCGCGGTGTCCCTGGCTTCGCCTGCAAGCGGAGCGCTCAATATCCCTGGCATTCCTTCGAACGGACTCTTCCCCAACACGCTGCCGACGTTCGCTCCCGCCGGCTACCAGCAACTCGGTTCGCCGACGAACACGGCGTCGGACTTCAGCACGAGCGTGACTGAGGTTGCCGATGCGATGACCTGGCTGAGGGGCCGTCACACGCTGAAGGCGGGCCTCGACTACCGATGGGAGCGGCTGAACGTAATCCAGCCTCCATGGCCGACCGGAACGTTCAACTTCACCACGGTGGGGACTGACCTGCCTGGCGTTGCGAATACCGGCAATGCGCTGGCGAGCTTCCTGCTCGGCGAGGTCCAGAGCTTCAACATCGATCTCCAGCAGACCACCATCCGGGAACGTGCGCATTTCCAGGAGTACTTCGCGCAGGATGACTGGAAGGTATCCAATCGGCTCACGGTCAACCTGGGACTCCGCTACACACTGAATTTTCCGTCGACGGAGATCAACGGCCAGACCGCTGTGTTCAACCTGCAGACACAGCAGCTCGAATATCCCGGTCCGAACCCCGTGCGGCCGCTCAAGAAGGACAATTTCGGTCCGCGCGCCGGCGCCGTATATCAGCTGACCGACCGCACCATCCTCAGTTCGGGCTATGCGAAGGTCTGGATTGAAATGGCCGGGATCACCACGCCGTTCACCACGCCGAACTTTCCGTTCCTCCAGGATGTGACTCTCAGAACGCTCGACAACATCACGCCAGCGTTCCTGCTGAAGAACGGGCCGACCGTCACACCGGTGAGTCCAGGCGCGAACGCCGGTCTTGGCCAGGGCGTGTTTACCGTCGACGCGAATCTCGGATCGGGATATGCGCAACAGTGGAACGCGTCGGTTCAACGGGAGTTGACGACGAACACGGTGGTCGAAGTCTCGTATTTGGGCTCCAAGATCACCAACATCGGTATTCCGGACAGCAACATCAACCAGTTGACCGCGGAACAACTGGCGCTCGGGTCAACGCTCCTCGAAAAGGTTCCCAACCCGTACTACGGGATCATTCCGCGATCGTCCTCGCTCGGTGATCCGACGATCACTCGAGCGCAGCTCATGAAACCGTACCCGGAGTACACGGCCGTCAGCTACTACCGCAACAACGTGGGCACGACCAACTACCAGGGCGTGTCGTTCAGCATCCGTCAGCGGACGTCCCGAGGACTCACCTACTCGGCGGCGTATACACGGTCGAAGCTGACCGATGTCGCTTCATCGGTCTTCGACGCATCGATTCTGACCGGACCGCTTACAAATGCGGCCGTTGCGGACAGCCACAACCTGGAGCGCGACCGCGACTACTCGACTGGCGATATACCGCACTACTTCGGCGCCTCGATGGTGTGGGACCTTCCCTTTGGAAAAGGCCGCACGGCAGGCTCAGGCGGCGTCCTCGGCGCTCTGGCAAGAGACTGGAGCGTCGCGACGGTCATGACGATGCAGTCGGGAGTGCCGGTCGCGGTCACCGAGACGAATTCGCTCGGCTACGCGGGGTTCACGACACAGCGGCCGAACCTGGTCGGCGATCCGACCCTCCCGGCGGATCAGCGAACACCCGCGCACTGGTTCAACACCGCGGCGTTCGCACTGGCAAATCAGTTCACGATCGGATCGGCCTCCCGCAATCCGGTGCGGGGCCCCTCGTACCGTGATGTCGATCTGTCGGTGATGCGGCGAGTGCCCGTGGGGCGCGCGCGTTCGCTGGAGCTGCGCCTCGAAGTGTTCAACCTCCTGAACACCACAAACTTCAATGCACCAGCCGCGCAGTTCGGAACAGCAAGCTTCGGTACCATCACGACGGCGCTCGACCCGCGTGTCGTACAGTTGGCCGCGAAGTTCTGGTTCTAAGGAGTCGAATGATGAAGTTCAGCGCGCGCACTCGTTCAAGGGGACCGTCATTCCCGGTGGCGACGACGTACGCGGCCACTGCGGGCCCGCGGAGTTCCGGTCCGGACGGCGCCCCGGCGCGCTTGAGCAACTCGGAAACCAGAACGCCCTCGTAGGCAACGAGGGGATGAAGCACTCGACGGTCGTGATACCGAAGCGGGACCGGTGATACGATGCACGCCGATTCTTTTGCCGGTCAATCGCGATGACACTGCTCACTGTACGCGCCGCGGCCGAGCGGCTCGGTGTCGGCTACTCCACGCTGAAACGATGGGTGCTCACGGGCGTCGTGCGCACGACGCAGACGCCCGGCGGACACCACCGGATCTCGGATGCGGAGATCGACCGGTTGCTCGCCCGTCGCGCCCCTGACGATCGTCACGTCAAGCGGACGCCGTCCGATGACGACAGCATTGCCGACCTCAGCGCGCGCAATCGCCTCCACGGATACATCGAGGAAGTGCGCGTCGACGGCTTGCTCGCGCAGATCCGGATGCGGGTTGGCGATCAGACGTTGACGGCGGTCGTCACCTCGGACGCCGTTCGCGCCCTGAAGTTCAAACGTGGCGACGATGCCATTGCCATCGTCAAATCGACTGAAGTGATGGTCGCGCGTCCGAGGAAGGACAGCGCGGCCCTGCCGCGCACGCGCAAGAAGTCAGCGCGTTCCTGAGCCTACGGAACGATCAGGCCTCCGAGATTCGTGCACTATATCGGTTCGACATGAGACTCCAGGGTGTGTGGTTCCGCTTCGGGCGACGGTCGCCTGCGTAAGGGGTTTCCCTCATTGAATGGCCCATCCGTGCGGCGTACGCTCGCTTGATGGCGAGACGCACGGCCACGATGGTCACGTCGAACCCGGACCAACCGGCTCCATCGATGACATGCCAGACGTGCGACAAGACGCTCGTTTACCAGCAGACGGTCTTCGGTGGCATCGATCCACCCGAACGATGGGACTACTACGTCTGCAACACCTGCGGAGACACCTTCCGGTATCGCCTGCGCACACGCCGCCTGTCCAAGCTGCCCCGGGTGCACGTCTAGCCGGCTGATCCAGCCTGTCAATCTGGCCGATGCGCGCCCTCGCTGCACCCGGTCCCGCCTTCCGGTATCTTCTTGGCATGAAGTTCATGCGCGCAGCCTTGTTTGCCGCGCTTGCCGCCAGCGCGGCCGTCACGCTCTCCGCCCAGAATCGAACGCCGCCGCGCGTGCCGGGAATCGACACCGCCGGGATGGATCTGTCCGTCCGCCCGCAGGACGATTTCTACCGGTACGTGAACGGCACGTGGGCCGACAAGACTCCGATCCCTTCAGACGGGGCGACCTACGGCACGTTTCGCATGCTGCGCGATCGCTCCGAGGAAGCCGTGCGGGGAATCATCGAAGCCGAAGCGGTGAAGCCAAACCCGCAGGGTTCGATCGGTCAGAAGATCGGCGACTTCTACAAGAGCTACAACGACGACGCACGCATCGAGACGCTGGGCCTGACGCCTCTTGCTGAGGAACTCGCGGCGATCGACCGCGTGAGTGGTCCGGCGGACATGCCTGCGCTCTTTGCGCGCGCGTCAGGCGTCGGCGTCACGGTGCCGTTAGGCGCCGGCGTGGGCCAGGACCCTCAGCACTCCGACGTCTACGCCGTGCTCGTGTCGCAGTCGGGACTGAACATGCCCGACCGGGACTACTACCTTCGCGCCGATCCGCGTTTCGTCGAGATCCGGAAGGCCTACACGAACTACATCGTGCGACTTTTCACGCTCGCGAAGCGGCCGGATCCGGAGGGCGCCGCGGGGCGCATCCTCGCCTTCGAGACCGCCCTGGCCGAACACCAGTGGGACCGCGTCAGAAACCGCGACCGCAATGCGACCTACAACAAGATGTCGCTCGCGGACCTGCAGGCGTCGACGCCGAATTTCAACTGGCGCACCTACCTGACGGGACTGAGCAGCAACTCCGCCGGCGTGCAGGATGTGATCGTGCGTCAGCCCGATTACCTGCGATACCTCGACGGCACATTGACGAGCGTACCGATATCGGTCTGGAAGGAGTACCTCACTTTCGGCCTGCTCAATCAATTTGCCGACGTGCTGCCAGCGGCGTTCGTCACTGCCGATTTCGACTTCAACGGAAAAGTGCTGTCCGGACAGCAGGAGATCCGCCCTCGCTGGAAGCGCGCGGTCGCGACGGTGGAAGGCACGCTGGGCGAACCGGTCGGCAGGATTTACGTGGATCGGTACTTCAAGGCAGAGGCAAAGGTGCGGATGGACGCACTGATCCGAAATCTTCAGGCGGCGTTCCGGGTTGGCATCGACGAACTCGAGTGGATGTCGCCGGAGACCAAGCGCGAGGCGCAGGCCAAGCTCGCGAAGTACACGCTCAAGATCGCCTATCCGGATCGCTGGCGCGACTACTCCGCCCTCGAAGTGAAGCCTGACGACCTGATTGGCAACGAGATCCGCTTCGCGAGGTTCGCCCGCGATGACAGCTGGAGCCGCTACGGCAAGCCGGTTGAACGGTGGCGCTGGGGGTTCACGCCGCAGACCGTGAACGCGTCATACAGCTCGGCGAACAACGAGATCACGTTTCCGGCCGGCATCCTTCAGCCGCCGTTCTTCGATGTCGCTGCCGACGACGCGATCAACTACGGCGCGATTGGTTCAGTGATCGGCCATGAGATCAGCCACGGCTTCGACGACCAGGGCCGAAAATCCGACGGCGACGGCAACCTGCGCGACTGGTGGACTGCCGACGACGCACGTAAGTTCGAGGAGCGCGCCGCGAAGCTTGGTGCGCAATTCGAGTCCTACGATCCGCTGCCGGGCATGAAGATCAACGGCCGGCAGACGATGGGCGAGAACATCGGCGACCTGAGCGGCCTCGCGGTCGCGTTCCGCGCTTACAAGATGTCGCTGAATGGCAAGCCGGCGCCGGTCGTGGGAGGCTTCACCGGCGAGCAGCGGTTCTTCCTGGGCTACGCGCAGGTCTGGCGATTCAAGTCGCGCGACGAGGCGCTCCGCAATCAACTGCTGACCGATTCGCATTCTCCAGGCATGTATCGGGCATTCGTGCCCTTGACGAATATCGACGCGTTCTATGCGGCGTTCGATCTGAAGCCTGGCGACAAACTCTATCGTCCGCCTGCAGACCGTGTGAAGATCTGGTGAGACGCGCGGACAGGGGCGCATTCATCTTGGGGCAGAGGTAATGAAGAATCCTTCGGCAGTTATGGTCGGTCGCCTTCTCAGGACAGCGCTTCCAGCGTTGCTTGCGTTCGGTGCCGTAACAGGGGCAGTGATCCTCGCGCAGACGCCGGCTCAGGCTCCCTCGCCGCTCGTTCTCGTGTCGACAGCGTGGCCGCCGTTCACCAATCCGTCCGGACAGACGCGCGTTGCGCTCGATCTCGTTGAAACAGCCCTCGGCCGTTTCGGCATGCGTGCCAACACGACGTTCGTGAGCGCCGCGCAGTACACGCCCGCTCTACTCGAGGGAAAGTTCGACGGAAGCGCGGCGGCCTGGAAAGACGCGGACCGCGAGCGGATGTTGATCTTCTCTCAACCGTACCTTCAGAACCGGCTGGTCCTCGTCGGACGCCGTGGTGCCGACGTGTCTGCCGCGAAACTTGCCGACCTCAAAGGCAAACGCGTCGCGATTGTCGATGGCTACTCATACGGGACGGCGAGCGAGATGGCGGGCCCAACGTACGTGCGCGCCGGCAGCGAGGAAGATTCCCTCACGCGTCTGCTGAAAGGCACCGTGGACTACACGTTGATGGACGACCTGGTCGTCCAGTCCATCGCCAGCACCTACCCGGAAGATGCGGCGGCACGGCTGCAGATTGGATCGACACCGCTGCTCCGCCGCGATCTGTCGTTCGCGGTTCGGCGTTCGCGGCCCGATGCGGAGGCAATCATTTCCAAGTTCAACGCCCAGCTGCGCGGGATGATGGCCGATCGCACCTACAACCAGGTGCTCCACATGGACTGGATCCGCGCCGACGTCAACGGCGACGGCGTCCCTGAGCTGATCGCCGGAAGCGACCACCCCGGACCGGCGCAGCCGATGAAGGCGTACTCCCTGTTTGCCGAACCTGACCAGGTGAAGGGACCGGGCAACGCACCCGGCTTTTATGTCGGCGGCACGCTCTACAGCGACTGGGCCAGCGTGCCCGACAGCTACAAAACCGGCGCGTCACCCGTACCGGACCCGCGCCGAGCCAGCGGAACGATCTTCACTTACAAGTGGTGATGCGCCGAGCCTCAGCATTGACGGCGACCGTTCACCGTCGTTGACGTCGCGCTCGCCGGCGCGATCCGCGGGGCCGCCTCGTGCGGCGGTGATAACATCGCGGTCATCCATTCATGGCACGCCGACGTCAGCCTTCGAGGACCGTGGCCACTCCTCGTCGTTCGCCCGTGGCTGTGCCGCTTTCTCAGCCCTGGTGGCCCGTCCTGGCGATCGGCGCGGCGGGAATCGCTGCGTATCTCAACGCACTCGGACATCCTTTCCTGTTCGACGACGGCCTGGCCATCGTCGATAACCAAACGATTCGCTCACTGTGGACCAGCATGGCTGGAGGGCCCGAGCAATATCCCACGGCCGGCCGGCCGCTGCTCAACGCCAGCTTCGCACTCAATTACGCGTTCGACGCGCTCGCGCCGTGGGGTTATCAGGCGGTAAACCTCGGCCTGCATCTGCTCTGCGCGATCGCCCTGTTCGGCCTCACACGTCGCGTGCTCCAACTTCCGCGAGCGCCCGAACCGATGAAAAGCCAGGGTACTGGATTCGCGACGGCGCTCGCGCTCCTATGGGTCGTCCACCCGATCAACAGCGAGATCGTGAACTACGCGACGCAGCGCAGCGAAGCGATGATGGCGCTCGCACTCCTCGCGACCCTGTACTTCGGCCTCCGAGGCGCTACCGCACCGCGTCCGCTGTGGTGGTCTGGCGCCTCTGTCGTGGCGTGCGCAGCCGGCATGCTGTGCAAGGAGTCCATGGCCGTCACTCCGGTGCTGATGCTGCTGCTGGACGCCACCTTCATCAGCGGCGGCCTCCTCGCAGCCATTCGACAGCGGCCCTGGTACTACGCGGCCCTTTTCGGGACCGAGTTCCTGCTCGTCGCGATCATCGTCGGTGGTCCCCGATCGAAGACCGCAGGATTCAACAGTGGCGTTTCTGCATGGACGTACCTGCTGAATCAGGCGCCACTCATCGTCCACTATCTGCGCCTGTCGGTCTGGCCGACGGGCCTGGTCTTCGACTACGGCGAGGCGACTACCCGGACGCTTGGCGAGGTCTGGCCTGCGGGCACTGTCGTCGTCGTGTTGCTCGTCGCCACGCTGATCGCGTGGGTCCGTGCACCTGCGATGGCGTTCCTGGGCACCTGGTTCTTCGTCACGCTGGCTCCGGCGAGCTCGGTGGTGCCGATTGCCACAGAAGTCGGCGCAGAGCGCCGCATGTACCTGCCGGTGATGGCCGTCATTGGACTGATCCTTGTGGCCGGGGCGCGACTGCTTCAACAAATCAGTAACCAGGCCAGGCGGCGCATTCTCACAATGAGCGCCATCGGGGCGGTCGTGGTGCTCTGCGCCTCGCTGACGCTGGTGCGCAACGGCGAGTACGCGACGGGTGTCGGCATCTGGCAGACCGTGGTCGACCGACGTCCAACAGGACGGGCCCACCACCTGCTGGGCAAGGAACTTCGAGCAGCAGGCCGGCGCGACGAGGCAATCGCGCAGTACCGGCTGGCGGTGGAGACGAGGCCGGACGCGAACTATGACCTGGGTTTCGAGGCCGCGGCGGACGGACGGCACCAGGAGGCCGTCGATTACTACCGCACCTTCCTGCAGTTGAGGCCTGCAGATGGAAACGTCCCACTTGCCTATCACAACCTTGGCCAATCGCTGAAGGCGCTCGGGCGCTACGAGGAGGCCATCGCCGCGTTCCGTGAAACACTGGCGCGGCGGGCGTCGACCACGTACCCGACCCCTGGGTTGGCTGATTCGTTCAAGTACGCGGCAGGCGGTCTCGCCGACTCGTTGTTTGCGATGCAACGCTGGAGTGAAGCCGCGCCGGCGTATGCGGACTACCTGCGCGTCGTGCCGGGCGATCCGGCTGCGCTGTTCGACATGGGGCTCGCACTCGCAAGGCTGGACAGGAACGAGGAGGCGCGGGACGCCTTTGCGTCCGTCCTGAACCAGCAGGCCGACAACGTGGCCGCGCGCGTCAACCTGGCCCTTACGTTGAGAAAGATGGGTCAGATCGACGAATCAGTGAAGCAGTTGAAGCAGGCCGCGCAACTCGAACCGAACCCTGACGCAAAGCGTGCCCTCGAACAGGAAATCGCCGCGACGCTCAACGGCCGCGACTGACGCTTAGCCGTCGGCTCAGGCCGGCAGATCCCAGGGGGTTTCCCGTTCGACAACTTTGCGACGCGGATCATACGAGACGGGCGTCATTTGCTGTCCTTCGATCCGATCTCGCGCAGGTACTTGGTCATGACGACGAGCCCGAACAACTGCGTCCATTCCGACACGATGTTGCCAATCACCTGCCCTGCCTTGCCTTGCGGGTCCGACCACAAATAGAGAGCCACCCAGCCGGCGCCGGTGATGACCAGCACAATGGTCAACGAGTGGTCAATGAAGAGTCGGGTGATGCGCCCTCGCCCCTCCGGATGCGGCTGGCGGCTCTCGGCGGATCCGAGTTCGAAGAAGTATTTCGTCGCGATCACGATCATGAAGGAGCCGAGCCAGTCGGCAAGCGCATTGCCGTAGAAGGCGCCGATGTGCGTCGACGGGTCGCCGCGCACGTACAGCACGAACCACAGAACGAGAATCGCTCCAACGGCCAGGCTCAAGGAATGCTGCTTCAGACCATCGGCGCGCGGGTGCCGCTTGCGGGATGTCATTCAGCGATGGTACCCGCGCTCGCAGCTGACCACGTCGAGCATGCTCCGGGGATCCGAACGGACCGTTGAGCCCGGCCGTTTGTATCAGACTTCTGCCGGATCCCACGACGGGCGGGCGTTGGACAACCCGGCGAGCATGTAGCCGACGTTGCGGGGCAGATTCCACCACACGCCAGCTCTCGAACCCGAAAGGCGCCGGACGATCGACCGCGTTGAGTAGAACTGCCGCGCGACCCATTCTGTCCCCGCCTCGAGTGCTCGCGGCGACATGAGCGCGGGCTCGAAGACGCAGTGCTTCTTTCCGTCGTACCTGGACCAATCGGTCGTCAGGATCCGTCCGTCAGCGTTGAGTTGACGGAACGTCGGCGTCCCTGGCATCGGCACGACCATGCTCATCGTCGCGACGTCGACACACGCTTCCTCGAGGAAGGCGGCCGTCCGTCGAAAGATTCCGACGTCATCATCATCGAACCCGAACATCACACCGAGGTGCACGGCGATGCCGTGGCGGTGCAGGTTCGCGATGATGCGCCGGTAATCGGCGACGCGATTGTGGGCCTTGTTCGCCGACTCGAGGCTCTTCTGCGATATTGACTCGAATCCCAGGAACAGCGCCTTGCACCCGCTCCGTGCCGCCAGCGCGATGAACTCTTCGTCGCGCGCAGCATTGGCCGTGCACTGGCTCGTCCACCATTTCTTGAGAGGGGTCAGCGCCTGGAAAAGCGCCTTCGCGTACCGTGGGCTCGCGCCGATGTTGTCGTCCCAGAACACCACCGCACGCGTTGGGCTCTTCGCGACCTCGCGCACCACTTCGTCGACCGGACGAAAACGAAGGGTCCCCGGACCGTAGAGAAGCGGGATCGAACAGTAGTCGCAGGTGTGAGGGCATCCCCGCGTCGCGATGGTCACCGACTTTCCATAGCGGCGTCCCTTGATCAGGTCCCAGCGCGGGGCTGGCATGCCGGCGAGAGACGCACGGCGGCTCGAGACGTAGACAGGCGCAAACTGCCCGCGGCGGGCGTCGTCAAGGATGCGCGGCCAGGTGTCTTCGGCCTCACCCACGACCACGGCGTCAGCGTGCTGCGCAGCCTCCTCGGGTAGCGCGGTCGCATGGGGTCCGCCAATGACCACCGGGACGCCGCGCCGGCGGAACTCCCGAGCAAGGGTGTAGGCGTGAAGGGCGGACGGTGTCGGGGCCGTAATCGCAACGAGGTCTGCTGGTGCGTCGAACCGGACCTGCTCGACGATCTCGTCAGTGTGGAAGACGGTATGTTCGGAGGGCGTCAGCGCCGCGAGCAGTGGCATCGTCAACTGCGGGAACTGGATCAGGCGGCCGCGGCGAAGCCGTCGCGATTCAGGCGACTCGGCAGTGATCAAGTGGATACGCACGAGCTCAATAGTAACCACGCGCTCGTGCGGAGACGCCTTGGCGTGAGGGCTTGCAGTCAGGCCGGCCGTGCCGCTGGCACCCGGGTCCGCTGCCACAGCATGACGCCGGAGAACACCGTCGCAACGACGGATACCACGACCAATGCGATCACAATCGTTTCGACGATGCCGGATTGCAGGAAGTCGAGGACGCGGGCGCCGTAGATTCTCGCGAATATCGCCTCGACGCCGAAACGGATCACGCGCATAAGGACGAACAGGACGAAGAACCGGGTTCGATTGACCTCGAGCGCGCCACACGTCAGTACGAACGGCGTCAGTGGAAACGGTGGCGGCAGAGCCGCGGTGATCGCGAACGCAACGCCGCCAGCGTCCTTGACCCGGCGTTTCATCCGCTCGATGTGCCGTTGAGAGACGAGACGCGGCAGCTCCTTCTCACCCGCCTTGCGTCCGATCCAGTACGTCAGCCAGGCGCCCAGGAACGAGCCGGTCGTCATCAACAGCGGGTAGAGCCAGAAGTTCGCCGGATGGCGGGCGACCAGGTAGATGAGCAGCGCGTCGTTGCCGAACGGGATGACGAAGAACACCGTCGAGTCTAGAAACGACAGGACGATGGCGCCCCACCACGACAGGAGCAGCATGCTCAGTGGGCGCTCTGGTTATGACCGCAGCAACGAGCGGGATGTCCCAGACCTGAGGTATGCGGCGACCCCCAGCGCGGCGAGCAGCCCAAGAATCGCGAGCCCGATCGCAGGAAGGTACGCAACGAGGCCGAGCACCGGGCCTTCCACGAGCTGCCGGCAGACGAATGCCACGCCAACGATCACGACCGCGGTTGCCATCCAGCTGGCGTTGCGCCAGACAGCAACCGCGGCCATGAGCGCGGCGAGCGTCTCAACCAGGAACACCAGTGACAGCAGTACAGCGCGTGAATCCAGCAGCAGTGCCGCCAGATGAAGGGCGAGATAGATCGCGTACGCTACCAACCCCACGGCGATTGCTTTCCTGATCAGAGGCTCATCCATAGCGCTTCATTCCTCATGGTGACCCCTGCAATTCAAGATCCGAGACGGCCGTCCCGCCGGGACTATGGCGCCGCGGGCACGATGGCAGCGTAGGCGTCCATCGCGCGGGTCGAGAACACCAGCGCGGCTCCGGCATTGACCGAGACAGCGACGCCCAATGTCTCGATAATCTCGTCACGCGTCGCGCCCTGGTCGATCGCGGCTTTCATATGAATGGTGATGCAGCCATCACACTGACGCGTCACGGCCACCGCGAGCGCGATCAGTTCGCGCGTTTTCGCGCCGAGCACGTTCTTCGCGTTTCCCGCGTTGCTCATTTCACGGTAGCCGCGCACGATATCCGGACTCGCCTTCGCGATATCGACGACCCCACCCTGCACCAGCGTCCGATAGTTGTTCCAGTCGAGCATCATGCTGTCGCTTCTCCCTTCGCTCTAAGTCCCTTGAATCAAACTGGTTTGCGGCTTTCCCGATATCGTGTCGATCTTGACCCATGTCGTTCGACCAGTGCACGAGGCCGCGATGGGCGCGGCACGCGGCACCAACGGCACTGAGGAGAGAACAATGCGTTTCATGGTCCTGGTCATCGCGCCACCCGAGTCCGAAGCGGCCCCGCCACCGAAGCCCGAAGCGTTCGTCGCGATGCAGGAATACAACGAAAAGGCCATCAGGGCCGGCGTCCTGCTGGCCGCCGAGGGGCTGACCCCGAGTTCGCAGGGTGCGCGGGTCAACTTCAGCGGCGGCAAGCACACCATCGTCGATGGGCCATTCGCTGAGACGAAAGAGCTTGTCGCGGGCTTCTCGATCATCAAGGTGAAGTCGAAGGAAGAAGCCATCCAGTGGGTCACGGGAGCGCCGTACGCAGCGTCGATCGACAACATGCAGGTCGAGATCCGCAGGCTGATGGATGTCGAGGACTTCGGTGAGGGCTTCACGCCGAACGAGGAAATCGCGAAGGTGAAGTTCTAAGGTCGTGGCCGACGCTAGAGTCGCAGTCCCATTCGCCGCAAGTCAGCGAGATGGCGAGGATCAGCCTGGAGATTCTCGATGAGAGGCGAGAAATAGTAGAAGGGAGACGCGCCGTCGTCGCACGCCTTGGCTTGCCATTCAAATGCGCGGTCGAGATCGTTCGATCCGGCATAGATGTATGCCTGGCAATGCGGTGGGACGTATCGGTTACCGGCAAGACCGTCGAGTTCTTCGAGAATCGCGTGTACCTCCTGGCTGGCGCCGGTCCTGGCGAGGTAGTGCCCGGTTACGCCCAGGTAGAAGGGCGCGCGCCCCGACATCGACAAGGTTCGCTCGCCGATCTGGATCGCGTCGGCGAGCTTCGACTGCTGCGCCAGACACATCCCCATCATGTGAATCGCGAAAATGAAGTTCGGGTCCACTTCCAGGCTCTTCTCGCATTCCGCGATGGCCTCGTCATAACGCCGAGCGAAGAACAGCGTGTGGGCAACCCCGGCATTTACGAGCGGCGACAGCGGTTCGATTTCCTGCGCGCGTCGAGCCTCAATCACCGCTCCGGCGGGGTCGCCTTGAAGGACCATGAGCCACGAGCGATAAATCCGCGGCATTGTCTGCGTTGGATCGAGCTCCAGAGCGCGAAGGAACTCGCGCTCGGCTTCCACCCAGTTCCAATCGCTGTGAAGCCTGATGGATGCCAGCGCGGTGTGTGCCTCCGCCAGTTCAGGATCGATGGCGAGGGCTCGCTCGACTGCCGCTGATGCAGACGCAAAGGCGGTCCGGGGGCGTTGAACTGAGTAAATGCCCATGAACGAGTAGGCGTCGGCAAGCCCTGCGTACGCCATGGCGTACCCGGCATCCTCCTGGATCGCGTTCTGGAACTGTTCGAGGGCCGCCTGCAGCCCACCGTGATACCGCCGCAACCAGTAGAACCGTCCCTTCAGGTAAGACTGATATGCCCGTGGATTCTGCGTGTGCTGGCGGATGAGCGGGAGCCGGGTGGACTCTGCCAGCGTGACCTTCAGGCGGTCGACGACGCTCCGCGCGATTTCATCCTGGGCGGCAAACACGTCGACGGTGCTGCGGTCGTAACCTTCGGACCAGAGATGGCATCCATCTTCCGCGCTGACCAGCTGTGCGGAAATGCGCACGTGGTCTCCAGCCTTCCGAACGGTACCCTCCAGTACGGCATCCACGTCGAGCAGACGACAGATTTGCCGGACGTCGGTCTCGGTCCGAGTGACGTGATAGGACGATGTTCGCGAGGCAACACGCAACCCCGGTACCTTACCAAGTCCCGTCAGCAGTTCCTCGGCGAGCCCGTTGCAGAAATACTCGAGATCGTGATCCGGTCCGAGGCTCGCGAACGGCAGGACGGCCACAGACGGAATGCGGCGCCGCCTGCGAATCCGGGTGTCGCGGGCGACGGCGTCGTCGAGCGCATTCTGAATTTCAATCACGCTGAGCAGATCCCTCTCCATCGCCACCGCGCTCCGATACCGGCGGGCCGGGTCGCGTGCGAGTGCGTCGTCGACGATGCGTGTGAGGTTCGCCGGCAGATCGGGCCGGCGCTCTGACAGCGTGATCATGTGCTGGCGCGCATGCAGGGCGGCGATGGCATCGATCGTCCCCCCTTCGACGGGATAGCGTGCGGTCATCAGGTGATAAAGCAGGACGCCGACGCCGTAGATGTCGCTCGCAATCGTGGCGGCCTGACCGGCGAAGAGCTCAGGAGCCAGATAAAGGGGCGTACCAACCGTCTGCGGCTCGGCCAACGAGTCCCCGCTTCGGATCGTGCCGGCGCCGAAGTCCATCAGGACGATGCGTCCACTGGCCTCGCGCATGACGTTCTGCGCCTTGATGTCGCGATGGAGAAGGCCCGATTTGTGTACGGCTGCCACGGCGCGACAGACATCAATGCCGATAAGCGAGGCTTCGTGCCCGCCGAGCGGTCCTCGTGTTGCCACAAACTGAGTGAGCGTCAGACCATCGACCCATTCCATCCACAAGCCGACCGTTCCGTCGTATTCGTCAACGCCGTACACGGTGACCACGTTGGGATGACGTACCCGTGCAAGCAGGCGACCTTCCTGGATGACTGCGTGAGATCGGCCGGCCGCCTGCATGATCTTCAGGGCGACCTCGCGCTCGAGCGCGGGATCCCATGCCAGATAGACCGTCCCAAAACTGCCAGCTGCGATCTTCCGGCGGCATTCCAGGGTTCCCCATCGACCGATCGCCGGCCCCGTCGTCGCGTGGTGCCTTGCGGCGACTGTGCCAGTCGACTCCACCGGCGGGTGGTCGGCTGTGTCGCTGGCGGCGCCTGAGGGCGGTGATGGCCTGTTGTTATCGGACATGCTTCTCTTCGTTTGCGGCAACTCGAGGTCAGAGCGGTTGCGTCTCTTCTGACCCGAAAGAGGCATGAACGCGGAAGGTCAACAGCACCGAGCCGATTCGTATGGCATCGCCGTCAGTG
>Ga0310810_10004631_pt1 | contig 15240 bp, 14 predicted proteins | sample NCmetagenome_FD_207641 | JGI IMG/M metagenome (GOLD analysis project Ga0310810, IMG submission 207641) | Soil microbial communities from experimental microcosm in Duke University, North Carolina, United States - NC | ecosystem: Engineered > Artificial ecosystem > Soil microcosm > Unclassified ...
CGATGAAGGGTGCGAGATTGCCGAGCTGACCGCGCAGGAGCTGTCCGCGTTCTCGAAGGCCGTTGAGCCGCTCTGGGCCGATGCGCAGAAGGTCTACGGCAAGGAGATGTTCGGGATGGTGCCCGTGTAGAGCCGTGCGCTCGTCCCCCGCGAAAGCGGGGACCCAGAGCCAAGAAGAAGGAAGAACTGGATGCCGGCTTTCGCGGGCATGAGCGGAGATTAAATCAACCCCGCCTGTCATCCGGCGCGGCGAGGATCAGCGTCCAGAACACCTTGTATTTCGATTTCGGCGAATAGATCGCCGCGATGCCCATGCGGGTGACGCCGGCCTTCAGCATGTTGGCACGGTGCGGCGGTGAATCGCGCCAGCCCGAAAAAGCTTCGGCGAGCGTGTGGTAACCGGCCGAGACGTTCTCGACCGCAACCTTGGCGTCGAACTTTCCGCCGCGGACGCGCTGATTGAAGCCCTTGCCAACGTCGTGGTCGAGCTTGTCGCGCGCCGCCATGTTGCGCGTGTGTTCCTCGGCAAGCTTCATTAGGTCGGGATCGATGATGACCGCACCAAGGCCGTTGTTGGCGCGATAGCCGGAGATCATCGACTGCGCGGCAGCCGGATCGAGCTGCCCGCCCTGCGCCAGGTTGTTGTAGAAGCTCGGCTGCCCGGACGGCACCGGCGCATCGCTGGTGCAGCCGGAAAAACCGAGCAGCGCCAGCGCCGCCGCGACACGCAGCACACATTCGGCAATCAGCGTGCCGGTCATCGGCCGTCCCCGTCGAAAATTCCCCGCAGCGATAACGCCTCGAATTGGTAACTGAAAGATGAATAGGGCGAAGATGGGCCGGGGTCGCCGGGCAAGCGATCGTCGCGCAAAGCAAACGCCCGGCGCATCGCGCCGGGCGCGCGTCGCTCAACCGTGGCCGGTGCCGCTAGAGCCGCACGCCCGTCGTCGAGTACGCCTGGTCGGCCGGCTTCTGCACGCTGTTGAGCGCGAACCCAGCGATCCCCGCGACTACGATCGCCGCCACGCAGGCCAAAACGAAGGATTTCATCGGTCTTCCCCCAACTCGCTATTCGGCCGGCGTCGCCATTGGCTGGCGCTGCGACTCGTTCGGGCCCGTGCGCGCCATTTCCTGCTCGAGCCACAGTGAGTGATGCTCTTTCGCCCAGTTCACATCGACCGTGCCCTCGCCCATCGCCTCGAATGCGCCTTCCATGCCGATGGTGCCGATGTAGATGTGCGCGAGCATCAGCGCGACGAACAGGACGGCGACGATGGCATGAACCATCTGGGCGGTCTGCATTCCGGCAATATCGGTCAGGTAGAACGGGAACATCAGCACATAGCCGGTCACCGCAATCGCCACGCCGCCGATGATCTGCGACCAATAGATGGCCTTCTGGCCCGCGTTGAAGCGATAGGCCGGCGGATGGTCATGCCCAACGATGCCGCCGCCGCGCTTGAGCCACTCGACATCGACCCTGTTCGGAATATTCCCGGCGATCCACATCAGGAAAATCACCACAACGCCAATGGTGAACGGGAAACTCAGGTAATTGTGCGCGTATTTCGCCCATTGCGACCAGCCCGCAAAGGCACTCTCCCCGATGAGCGGCAGGAGCAACGACCTGCCGAACGTGATGTTGAGTCCGCTGATCGCCAGAATGATGAAGCAGGTCGCCGTCACCCAATGGATGAAGCGCTCGAATGCATTGAAGCGCACGATGCGGCGGCCCGAGAAACCGCTCTCGAGTTTCACCTGGCCGCGGATCAGATAGAACACGACGAGCAGGAGCAACATTCCAAGGATCGCGATCGCGCCGGTCCAGCGCAGCGTCACATTGTGGAACTGGCGCCAGTCGCGCCCGGCCGGCTGTTCGAGATTGTAGGACTTGGTATCCGGGATGGTGCCGCGCCCGCTGATGATCTTCAGCCCCTTGAGGAGCTGCTCTTCCTTCACGGAAGCAGCGTTCGGATTGACCCCCGTCGGCTGCTGCGCAACGGCGGGTGCCGCGATCGCAAGGATCAGTGCAAGCGCAAGAGCGCCGATGACAAAACGAGCCTGTGCGAGAAGCCTCGCCATGCGTAGTCCTCCTTGACCCTCATCCGCGCCGCACAAGACGGCGCGCCCCGGCACCGCCCCACTTCAAGTCGCGATGGTCTCGCGATACGCGGTCTGCCAGCCCCATGCGCCAGAGCCGTAGCCGCGTTTCGTCACCCGCTCCTTGTAGATCTGCGCGATGATATCGCTATCGCCTGCAAGCAACGATTTGGTCGAGCACATCTCGGCGCAGAGCGGCAGCTTGCCTTCGGCCAGGCGATTGGCGCCATATTTCTCGTACTCGGCGTGCGTGCTGTCGGCCTCCGGGCCCCCCGCGCAGAAGGTGCATTTGTCCATCTTGCCGCGCGAGCCGAAGTTGCCGACGCGCGGATACTGCGGCGCGCCGAACGGGCACGCGTAGAAGCAATAGCCGCAGCCGATGCACAGGTCCTTCGAGTGCAGCACCACCGCATCCGCCGTGGTGTAGAAGCAGTTCACCGGGCAGACCGCCGCGCACGGCGCGTCCGTGCAGTGCATGCAGGCCATCGAGATCGAGCGCTCGCCCGGCTTGCCGTCATTGATGGTGACCACGCGGCGGCGGTTGATGCCCCACGGCACCTCGTGCTCGTTCTTGCAGGCGGTGACGCAGGCGTTGCACTCGATGCAACGATCGGCATCGCAGAGAAATTTCATACGGGCCATGGTCGTTGCTCCTCTAAGCCGCTCTGATCTGGCAAAGCGTGGCCTTCGGCTCCTGCATGTTGGTCACAGGATCGTAGCCATAGGTGGTGAGCGTGTTCGCGCTTTCGCCGAGCACAATCGGATCGGTGTCGCCCGGGTAATTGGCGCGCAGATCCTTTCCGCCGAACCAGCCGCCGAAGTGGAACGGCATCCACGCCACTCCCTTGCCGACGCGTTCCGTGACGAGCGCCTTCATCCTGGCCTTGGAGCTATTCTCCGCACCGGTGACCCACACCCATCCGCCATCCTTGATGCCGCGTTCGGCGGCATCCGACGGATTGATCTCGACGAACATGTCCTGTTGCAGTTCGGCGAGCCACTTGTTGGAGCGGGTCTCTTCGCCGCCGCCCTCGTATTCAACGAGGCGGCCCGACGAAAGGATAAGCGGGAATTGCTTCGCGATCCCCTTTTCGACCGCCGTCTTCTGCACGGTGAAGCCCAGATTCGGCAGCCGGAACTGCCGGGCATCGGGCAGCGTCGGATATTTCGCCACCAGATCCACGCGCGTCGTGTAGATCGGCTCGCGGTGCACCGGGATCGCGTCCGGCAGCCCGAAGGCGTTCATGCGGGCCTTGCCGTTCCCGTAAGGCAGGCAGCCATGCTTCATCGCGACGCGCTGGATGCCGCCGGAGAGGTCGATCGACCATGACACTGAATCCGGGTTGGCAGCATTGATCTTCTGGATCACCGCCAATTCGACGTCGGTCAGATCCTTGTCCCAGCCGAGCTTCTTGAGCACGCCGAGCGTGAACTCCGGATATCCGTCCTTGATCTCCGAATCCTTCGAGTAAGACCCGTCCGCAAGCAGGCTGACCTTGCGAGTCGTGCCGTCCGGCAGCTTCTCTTCGCGTTCAACGCCGAAGCGCGCGCGGAACGTGCCGCCGCCGTCCATGACAGCCAGGTTGGTGTTGTAGAGGAGCGGCGTGCCCGGGTGCCTCACTTCGGGCGAGCCCCAGCATGGCCAAGGCAGGCCGTAGTAGTCGCCCTTGTTCGGACCCTTGGTCGCGCGCTGCGTCAGCATGTCAAAGTCGTCCTGGTGCGCCATGTGCGACTTGAGCCGCTCCGGCGACTGACCGCAGTAACCCGTCGACCAGCTGCCGCGGTTCATTTCACGCAGGATGTCTTCCGCCACCGGCAGATTGTTCTCGACCTTGATGTTCTTGAACATCTCGTCGGCAAATCCGCACGCCTTGGCAGTCAGGTACATGACCTCGAGGTCGTCCTTCGATTCGAAGATCGGCTTGACGATCTGCTCACCCCATTGCAGCGCGCGGTTCGAGGCGACACGAGAGCCTTTGCACTCGAACTGCGTGGCTATCGGCAGCAGGTACATGTTGTCCTTGCGCCCTGCTTCGACCGCAAGCGACGCCCAGGTCGTGGGATGGGGGTCCGCGACCACGATCAGGTCGAGCTTGGCGAGGCCCTTCAACGATTCAGGGATACGCGTGATCGAATTGCTGGCGTGTCCCTGCACGAACATCGCCCGGATATTGTCCTTCTGCGACACCTCGTCCTTTGGCAGAATCGACGCGTCAAACCATCGCGTCAGCGGAATGCCGGGCGTTTCCATGATTTTCTTGTCGACGAACCGCGACAGCAAATAGTCGTGGCTGACTTCCCACACCCGCGACCAGTGCCTCCAGGCGCCCTCGACGAGCCCGTAGTAGAACGGCAGCGTCACGATATCGAGACCGACGTCGGTTGCGCCCTGCACGTTGTCGTGGCCGCGGAAGATGTTGGCGCCCATACCTGGGCCGCCGACATTGCCGGTGAGAAGCAATGCGATACAGCTCGCCCGCACGTTGGCGGTGCCGACCGTGTGCTGGGTCTGTCCCATGCACCAGATCAGGGTGGCCGGCTTCTGCGTTGCGAACATCTGCGCGACCCGCTTGAGCTGCTCGCCGGGCACGCCGGTGACGTTCTCGACCTCCTGCGGATTCCACTTCTCGATTTCCTTGCGCACGTCCTCGAAACCGTAGACGCGCTGCTTGATGAACTCCTTGTCTTCCCAGCCGTTCTGCAGGATGTGCCACATCATCCCGTAAAGCACCGGAATGTCGGTGCCGGGACGCAGGCGGACATATTCCGTGGCATGGGCGGCCGTGCGCGTGAGGCGCGGGTCGATGACGATGATATTGGCCTTGTTGACTTCCGCACCTTCGAGCAGATGCTGCAGCGATACCGGATGCGCCTCGGCCGGATTGCCGCCCATGATGATCTGGGTCTTGGCGTTGCGGATATCCGTATAGCTGTTGGTCATCGCGCCGTAGCCCCAGGTATTGGCGACGCCGGCGACTGTGGTGGAGTGACAGATACGCGCCTGGTGGTCGGTGTTGTTGGTACCCCAGAACGCGCCAAGCTTGCGGAACAGATAGGAGCCCTCGTTGGTCATCTTGGCTGAGCCAAGCCAATAGACCGAGTCAGGGCCGCCCTTCTCACGGACGGCGGCGAGCTTCTCGCCGATGTCCTTCATGGCGGCGTCCCATGACACCCGGGTCCACTGCCCGTTCGAGAGCTTCATGGGATATTTCAGACGGCGGTCGCCCGATACGAGCTCGCGCACCGAGGCGCCCTTGGCGCAGTGCGAACCGCGATTGATGGGGCTGTCCCAGCTCGGCTCCTGGCCGATCCAGACGCCGTTCGACACCTCGGCTGTGACGGTGCAGCCGACCGAGCAGTGCGTGCAGATGCTTTTGCGCATCGTCACCGCCGCTCCCTGCGCGGGCGGCGGACCGGCTTCGGCCTTGCGCACGCCGCCAAGCTGCAGCGCGCCCAGTGTGGCAAGCGAGCCTGCCGCGATACCGGAGCGGCGCAGGAACGCGCGGCGATCAAACCCGCCGCCATTGTGATCAGTCAGCATCGCGCTTCGCGAGCCGCGGCGTACCGGGCGTTCGGTTCTCTTGATCAGCACGGGCGCCTCCTTCAGCTCGGATAGCGGTTGACGCGATAGAAGGTCTTCACGTGGTCGGTTTCCTTGTATCGCGGCTTGCGCTTGTCATCGTTGTTCTCGGTGTCGGCTTTCGCCTGTCCGGCGAGCGGCGTTGCTGCCGCCGCGGTTGCGCCGGCGCCCAGCACGCGAAGGAACTCACGACGGCCGACCGCCGTCTTGCTTTTGGTTTGCATCGCGATTTCCTCCTCGACTTTTCGCACCGCCATCACGATGGCAGCGCAAAGGCTTCAGTTTCTATTTCGACGAACACGCGGCCGACGGTGCCGACGCGGCGATAGAAGTTCGCAGCGTCGGCGCGCTCGAGATCGGCGAAGAAGCGCCCGATCCACGGCGCCATGTGTTTTTCAAAAAGCCTGCGCTCGGCGCCTTTCGGTGCCGGCAGGGTACCGCCCGCCAATCCGGACATGATTTCGCAGAGCGTGGCAGCGTGATCCTCCGGCTCGTAATTCCCCTCAACTCGTTCAACACCGATCGCCGCGAGATCATCCCGCAGGCGCGCGAGCGGACGCTCATTGAGAAACCCGGTGAGATAGTACGAGCCGTAGGGCAGCAGCTCGCCGCGCCCGAGCCCGATGAAGAGGTTGAAAAATTCACGCTCGACATCGGTGACGCCTGCAGCCGCCGCTGCTTCGGCGAGACCGATATGCGCGAGCCCGAGCGGGCTCGCATCGCCGCCAAGCCGCGAGAGCCGCGTCAGCAGATCTGCGTCCGGCGCGCGCGCGAGCAGCGCGGAAAGGAGTGCGTATTCGCGCGAGCGCGCGAGATCGATCGCGTCGACTTCGGTGACAGGCGGCTCGTGATAGAGATCGGGACGCAAGCGCACGCGCGCGATGCCGGTTGCTGCCTCAACGGCGAGCACGCGCTCTGCGGGAACTTTGTCCCAGTTCGACACGGACGGCTGCGATATTCCAATCCGACGGGCGAGTTCGGAAACGCCGCCAACCGCCTGGATTGCCTCGCTTAGACCTGGATCGCGCATTCAGACCCGACTCACGTCAGGGTGCCCCCACCCCTTCTTCAGAAGCATTCAAAACGTAGAGCCGTGCGCGTTCGCTGGTCAATAGGTGGGCAATAGCCGCAAGCTATACTTTCGTCATCGAGGCAGTGCTCCGCCATGCGCACGCCGCGACGATTTGGGCAATGCTTCCTCGGCTTCCTTAAGGTCGTGCTGCGACGCACTGTCTACTTTGTTGCCCTGCACCAATACTTGAGACTCGGTGCACTCATGAGCAATTTCATCCGTGGCTTCGGAAAGAACCGCAACGCGCGTCGGTTGATCGGCCGCATGGTCTTCAATTAGCTCCTTGGAATCGCTCAGGCTTTGCTCTGCCTGCGTCGCGCTCGACTCCGCCGCGCGGCCAATCTGGTCGACGATGCGCGCCACCATGCGCCTCACGCCTTCGGTCGATTCGAGCGGGCCGAAGCCCGGCATCGCGGCAGGATCCGTGAAGTCCCACGCGTTCTCGGCAAGTCCGACGAAATCGCGGATCGCGGGATCAGCCGTCCACAAGCGTCGAAGCGCCGCATGCTTCAACTCTTCGGGAACGCCGGCGCGCAGGAACGCCGTGATGTCGGTGAGCGCATTGATCGATTCGAGTGGCGGCAAACTCGCGGGATCGAATTCGGGTTCAGACTTCTGAGGTGCCTCTGCTTTGAGCTCTTCCTTCTGAGGTGCCTCTGCTTTGGGCTCTTCGGGCGCCGGTTGCGCTTCGACACGCGGCTCCGCCTCAGCGACCTCGCGCTTGCGGCGCGACCAGCGCGTGAGGAAATTGTCCTCAGTCATCGCGATCTCCGGCGGCGCGCCGCGCGAGCGACTCGGTGTCCTGACGGTCGCGCTTGCGCTTCATGAACTGCCGCTCGACATGGTGCTCGGCAATGAAGGCCGCAACGATCTCCTGAATCGATTGCGGCATCGGCACCTGCTCTACCAGGTTGGCGGAGACTCCGGCGAAGCCCTCGCCTTCGGCAGGATCGGCCGTGACAGTGACAAGGCTGTACGGCGGATCGGCGTCCGTCGCGCTCAAGATCACCCACAGTCCCGGCGACCCCGTCGCCAGATTGTCGCGATAGTAGGCCGTCTCGGAACGATAGAACTCGATCTCGGCGCTGCCCGCGTAAAACATCGTGGCGTCGCCTTCCTGGCCGAGCACGGTCCAGGGCTGCGCCTCCGGTACACCATGCAGCACCGCGACCGGCACCCAAGTGTAGTCGATCCATTGCGAGGCCGCCTTGTGCCGCGCCACGACGACGCCGACCGGGATGCGCATCAACGGAGTTGCGGCGGGACTCATGCCACGGCCTCCAGGGTCCGCACCGGAAGTCCGGTCAGGAGGTTCTGCGGCTTGAAGCGCAGCAGCTTGTCGGGCGTCATCGCGAGGATCAGGTACACAGGTTCGCCGCGCACCTTGTCGATCATGATTTCGGGATCGCGGAACGTCAGACGAAACAGCCCGACGACGACGGCGGCGCTTCCTGCGTCAAGTTCCTCGCCGTTCCAGAGCTGATCGCCGATGCGGCTGCCGTCCGCATCGAGCCCGGCATACCAGGCGAACTTCGCATCGCGCAGTTCGGTGAGCGGCTCGATCTCCACGTCGATGTTGAGCAGATGCGCGACCCAGCGCCGCATCACTTCGGCCAACGCCACGAGCCCGCGCCGTCCGCCGGTCAGGTCGAGCGCGACATGAAACAGGTCGCTGTGCTCGAAATAGTGTTCGGCGTTGTCCTCCGACATGACGTCGATCTCGGCCTCGGCCGGAATGCCGAGCATCGAGACCAGCGGTGATGTCGGCGTGTTCGAGGTACCGGCGATCGTCTCCTCGTCGGCAGCGATCAGCGAGCCTTCGTGCAGCGTCATGCGCTGGGTGCGGAAGAACAGTTCGCCTGCGCGCAGCAAGAACGGATCGTCGCAGGCATCGAGCGCGTTGCGCAGGATGACGTGCACAAGCTGATTGAGGAAGATGTGTGGGACCTTCGCTCCGGTGCGCACGATGTCGAGGTAGGTCGCCTCCAGCGTGCGATGGCACATGAGACGGTCGCGGAACGCGATCATCACCTGCCAGTTCTCGCGCGCATCCGCATCCGCAATCGCGGCGATCTCGTCGGCCGAAACTACGAGGCGTGGATCGGCCATCAGCGCGGCATGCAACGTCTTTTCCACCACGCACGCCTCGGGCGGAGGCGCAAGTTCGGGACGCGCCAGATAGGCCTTGAGAAACTCGTCGGTCACCACGAGCCCGCCGCCCGCGTCGCGGTCGAGCAGGTGATGCCCGCAGGACGCCCAGAAATCCCTCATGGCCGCTCCGTCTTCGTTTCGGCCATCGCCACCAGATCGACCTCGTCAGCTACCTCTTCTTCGCCCTCGACCTCAAGAAATGAGAACGCGCGCATCGGTTTCCTGTCGCCGCGCGGTTGCAAGGTGCGAAAGGCCTCGCGGACCTCGCCATTTTCCAACGTGCGATGAACCGCGATCAGCGTGTCGGGGGGCTGATTGCAGAGGGATTCAGCGAAGGCGACCTCCTCCTCTGCGGCCATTCGAGCGGCCGCAATATCCGGCGCCCCAAAATGCGCGACAAGCTGCTGCGCAAGCCGCTCGATCACGGCAGCACGATCCGCTTCATTCGCCTCGACGACCTGCACCAGGGTCGACCAGCCGAGAGACTCTACCCCGAGAAAAGCGCCGCGAAACGCGGAGCGTGCCTTGCCCTCGAGCTTCTCGCCGTCGGCATTCCAGAACACGAACGCGCCGGAGACCGCCCATTCGCCGGGATCAGCGGCACGCTCGAAAACGAACGTGTCCGAGGGATCGAGCCGGATGGTGCGCAGCAGTTTCATTTCGGCCCGCGCGTATTCGGATCGAGCCACGAGGGCGCTGCAAGCAGCGGCGCGAGTTTCCTGCGCTCGACCTCGACCTTGCCCACGCGCCGCACCAGAAGATCGCCATTCTCGTCGATGTCGCGGCGCAGACCTTTGTCGCGCGGCAGGCGTGCGACGTACGCCTTCCCGACGGCCTCGAAGCCGTATTCCCGCCAGGCGTCGCTGTGCACCATCAGATGCCGCGCAAAGCCTTCGACCAGCGCGGCGGAGCTGAGGTCGGTGAAGCCTTCCTCTTCGAGCGCAGCCGAGAGCGGATTCACACCGGGCTCATTCTCGCCCATCGACACGGTGCGGATCATCGCGCCGAACACCATCCATGCCGGCGTTTCATTTTCTCTCGCATCCTTTGGCCACGCGATACGCCCCCCGCCGACGAGACCGCCATCGACACGGATTCCGTCCGGCCACGCGATCTCGACCGGCTTTTCCGGCGGCGAATGAACGAGCAGCGCGTCGATCAGTGCGACCATGCCGAGGTGCAACGTCCGCCGCGCACTGCAAAGCGGCTCGTCCGGTTCCAGCACCACGGCGAACTCGGCAAGATCGAAGCGACCCACATAGGTAAGCGTCCCGGCCCCCTGCTCGGGCGCAAGCTCGCACGCATGCGCGAAGGCGTCGCCCACCTCGCGCAGGGTCACCAGCGTGAACGGCGGCGGCAGGTCGAGCTTGGCCGCGAATGGCGCGCGGCTTTTGGTCTGCAGGGACAAATCGGCTCCGCTTACTTTTTCTCTGGTTTAATTATAAGTAGTCGCCGACAAGGTGCCAAACGAGATGGCGGAACGCCCGCAAATCCTGATCTGCTCGTGCGAAGACACGATGCCGCTCGACGCGGACGCGGTGAAACGTGGCTGCCACGGCTCCGTTTCCACGGCCCATCATCTGTGCCGCGCGGAGATCGAGCGGTTCCGCGCCGCCGCGGCGCAAGGCAATTCGCTGATTGTCGGTTGCACGCAGGAGGCGCCGCTCTTCTCCGAAATCGTCGCGGAGCAGAAGGAGCCGGCACAGGTCACATTCGTTAACGTGCGCGAGGCCGCCGGCTGGTCTTCGGATGCGGCGGACGCGGGGCCGAAGATGGCGGCGCTGATCGCGGCTGCCGCCGAGCCGGTGCCCGATTATCCACTCGTCAGCCTGTCCAGCGACGGCGTCACTCTTGTTTACGGACGCGACCAGCGGGCGATCGAAGCCGCAACGCTGCTTGCCGAGCATCTCGACGTGACGGTGCTGATCACCAAACCGAAGGACCTCGAACCGCCGCGCGTTACCGACTTTCCGGTCGTCAAGGGGACGATCCGCTCCGCCACGGGACATCTCGGCGCATTTGAGCTTGTGGTCGACGATTACGCGGCGCCGGCGCCCTCTTCGCGCGGGGTGCTGACATTCGGCGTGCCGCGCAACGGCGCGGTCTCGCGCTGCGATCTCATCATTGACCTGTCCGGCGGCGTGCCGCTGTTTCCGGCGTTCGATCTGCGCGACGGATATCTGCGCGCCGACCCGGACGACGCGGCGGCCCTGCTGCGTACCGTGCTCAAGGCGCGCGATCTTGTCGGGACATTCGACAAGCCGCGCTACATCGCGTTCACCCAAGAGCTCTGCGCGCATTCGCGCTCGCGCATCGTCGGTTGCCGCCGCTGTCTCGACCTCTGCCCGACCGGCGCAATCACGCCGGCCGGTAATCATGTGTCGATCGATCCGAACGTCTGCGCCGGCTGCGGACAGTGCGCCGCGGTGTGTCCGACCGGCGCGGCCGCCTACGCGCTGCCGCCCGCCGACACGCTGATGCGCAAGCTCCGCGCACTGCTCACGACATACGCGCAGGCCGGTGGCGCGCGTCCCGTCGTGCTGCTGCATGACGAGCCACATGGCGCACCGCTGATCGAGGCGCTTGCCCGTCATGGCGACGGGCTGCCGGCGAACGTGCTGCCGCTTGCAGTCAACGAGATCACGCAGGTCGGGCTCGAGACGGTCGCGGCGGCATTTGCCTACGGGGCATCCGCACTGCGTTTCCTGCTTCGCGCCAAGCCGCGCCACGATGTGGCGGGACTGACCAAGACCATCGCGCTCGCCGAACCGATCCTCGCAGGGCTTGGGTTCGGCACGGGCCGCATCGCCGCGATCGAGACAGATGATCCGTTCGCGCTCGGCGACACGCTGCGCGAGATCGAGGCAAAAGATGGCGCGCCGCGTCCGGCGAGCTTCACGGCCGTGGGCGCGAAGCGCGATGTGCTGCGGCTCGCGCTGCGCGAATTGCATCACGCGGCGCCCGCGCCGGTGGACATTGTTCCGCTGCCCGAGGGCGCGCCGTTCGGCACCGTGCTGGTCAACACCGAGGGCTGCACGCTGTGCCTGTCCTGCGTCTCGGCTTGCCCGACCGGCGCGCTCTCGGACGAGCAGGACCGGCCGCTCCTGCGCTTCGCCGAAGATGCCTGCGTGCAATGCGGGCTGTGCAAGGCGACATGCCCCGAGAAGGTCATCACCCTCAAGCCTCAACTCGATTTCCGTGCCTCCACGGCGCCGGCGCGCGTACTGAAGGAAGAGGAGCCATTCTGCTGCATCCGCTGCAGCAAGCCGTTCGGCGTGAAGTCGAGCGTCGAGCGCGTCGCCGCTAGGCTCGAAGGCAAGCACTGGATGTTCCAGAACTCCGCAAAGCGGCTCGACGTGATCAAGATGTGCGCCGACTGCCGCGTGATTGTGATGACCGAGGAGAACTTCGATCCGTTCGGCATGCCGGCGCGCCCGAATCCGCGCACCAGCGAGGATTATCTGCGCGAGCGGGAGACGAAGGGCGAAACCTAACGCCGCTCGTCCCTGCGAAAGCGGAAGTCACTACTTCGTTGCCTTCTCGAGAAAATCCGTGAGCGCCTTGCGGTCCGCCGCCGACCCGATGCGCTGCTCCGGCATCTTGGTGCCCGGCGTGTAGGCGGCCGGGCCGATCTCGAACAGCTTCGCGACCGTCTGCGGCGTCCACACGATGTCGAGCTTCTTCAGCGCGTCGGAGAAATTGTAGCCGGGCAGCGTTGCGATCCTGCGGCCGAAGAGGCCCGCAAGCGTCGGGCCGGCGCGATTGCCTTCATCCTTCGAGAGCGTGTGGCACGCAACGCAGGCGCGGAACACGTCCGCTCCCGGATCGCCGGCGTAAGCGGCGAGCGGGTCCTCCGGGGCGCCCATCGCGAGCGAGCCGACCGGCTCGCCGGTCGTCGCGTCCCAGCGGCGCACCATGCGATCCGCGCCGCCGGTCAGCATCGTGCGGCTGTCCGGCATGAACACGACCGACCACACCGGCAAGCCGGGCCCGACCAGCGTGCGCGCGAGTTTGCGCGCCGCGCGCTCGATGATCGTGACCGAGCCGCGGATGCCCGCCGCCGCGACGAATTTGCCGTCCCCCGAAACGGCGAGCGAAATGATCGGCGTCGGCGCGGCCTGCACCTCGCCGGTCTGCTTGCCGTCGCGATCGAGGAAATAGACGACGCCGTTCGCTCCGGCCGCGACGATCTCGCCGTCAGGTGCAACCGCGACGGATGAAAGCGGCGCCGGCAAGGTCACGATCGTCGGCGCGCTATTGTCGAGCGGCCAGATGCGCAGCGTCAGGTCATAGGCCGCGCTGACCACCGTCTTGCCATCCGGCGTGAACGCGACACCGTTGACATTCTGCGTATGCCCTTCGAGCACGCGTGGGCTTCCGCCTCCGAGCGGCCACAGCCGCACCGTGCTGTCCCAGGCCGCGGAGGCAAGCCACGCGCCGTCGCCCGAAACGCCAAGCGCGACGATCGGCGCGGTGTGCCCTTCGAGCACCTGCTCGGGCTGCGGCGCGCCCGCGGCCCAGATCGCGATGCGCGCGTCCGCGCCGGCCGTGACGGCGCGGCCGTCACGCAACAGCGCGACCGCATTCACGGCATTGTCGTGGAAGCGCAGCACCTGTTCGGCATTGTTGCGCGCGAGCGACCAGCGGATCGCGGAGGTGTCGAAACTTCCCGACAGCGCCTCGCTGCCGTCGGCCGAGACCGCAACGCTGCGCACCGGGCCGCCATGGCCGCGCAATTGCGCCTGCACGGCACTGCTGGCGATCGCGACGCAAAAAACAGCGACAAGTCGTGCAAACATCATTCGGCGGCGGCAATGCTTTGCTGCCGCGTCAACGCAAAGCCGCGGTAACCGTTCGCCGCGACATCATTGCAGATCGCCCGATAGGCCGGGATGCCGCCGATGTAGGGCAGGAACACGCGCGGCTTGCCGGGGATGTTCGCACCCATGTACCAGGAGTTGGCCTGCGGATAGAGCGTGGTGTGCGCCACTTCATTGACGTGCGCGACCCATTCGTCTTCCGCACCTCGCGTCGCCTCGACGCACGCAATGTCGCGCCTGCGCAAGTAAGCGAGGCAGTCCGCGACCCAGTCGACGTGCTGCTCGATCGACACGATCATGTTCGAGAGCACCGACGGGCTGCCCGGCCCGGTGATCAGGAACATGTTGGGAAAGTCCGCGACCATCAGGCCGAGATAGGTCTTCGGCCCCTCCTCCCATTTTTTCTTGAGCATCAGCCCGCTGCGCCCGTGAATATCGATCTTCGCGAACGAACCGGTCATCGCATCGAAGCCGGTCGCAAACACGATCGCGTCGAAATCGTACTCCTTGCCTCCGGTCACGAGTCCCTTCGGCGTGATTTTCTCGATCGGCGCGTGGCGGACGTCGACCAGCGTGACATTGTCGCGGTTGAACGTCTCGAAATAATCCGAGTCGAGGCAGATGCGCTTGGTGCCGATCGGATAGCTCGTCGGCTGCAACAGCTTCGCGACCGCCGGATTCCGCACGACTTCGCCGATCTTGCGCCGCACGAACTCGGCCGCCGTATCATTCGCGGCCTTGTCGAGCGCGAGATTGTTATAGGTGCTCATGAAGGGAATCCCGCCGCGCTTCCAGCGAAATTCGTACGCGGCCTCGCGCTCCGCGTCGCTTACATCGAGCGCGCCGTTCTGCGGGATTTCGCTCACGATGCCGTTGCGCATCTCCTCGCGCGCACGGCGGCGGAACTCCGGAAAATTCTCCGCCCATAGCCGCTTCTCGTCGTCGCTGAGCGGATAGTTGCGCGCCGGGATCGAGTAGTTCGGCGTGCGCTGGAACACCGTGACGTGCTTTGCCTCTGCAGCGATCACCGGGATCGATTGGATCGCCGACGATCCGGTGCCGACCACGCCGACGCGCAGCCCTGAAAAATCCACGCCTTCATGCGGCCATTCGCCGGTGTGGTAGACGCGGCCGCGGAACGAGCCGAGCCCGGGGAAGTCCGGCACCCGCGCATTCGACAGGCACCCGACCGCCATCACGAGATGCTGCGCCGACACCTGCCGCCCGTCGCCGAGCGTCACGGCCCAGCGGTTCTCCGCCTCGTCGAATTCCGCCGAGACCACATTCGTGTTCAGCTCGATGTCGCGGCGCAGGTCGAAGCGGTCGGCGACGTGGTTGGCGTAGCGCAGGATTTCGGCCTGCCCCGCGTAGCGCTCGGTCCACTGCCACTCGCGCTGCAACTCGTCGGAGAACGAATAGGAATATTGCACGCTCTCGACGTCGCAGCGCGCACCCGGATAGCGGTTCCAGTACCAGGTGCCGCCGACGCCGCTGCCGCGCTCATAGACGCGTGCGCT
>Ga0310810_10004632_pt1 | contig 15240 bp, 18 predicted proteins | sample NCmetagenome_FD_207641 | JGI IMG/M metagenome (GOLD analysis project Ga0310810, IMG submission 207641) | Soil microbial communities from experimental microcosm in Duke University, North Carolina, United States - NC | ecosystem: Engineered > Artificial ecosystem > Soil microcosm > Unclassified ...
GTCGTCGGTCATGAGGTGGCCGATTATAGGAGCTGCAGCAGCGTGGTGCCCGGGGCCGGACTCGAACCGGCATGCCTCGCGGCGGGGGATTTTAAGTCCCCTGCGTCTACCAGTTTCGCCACCCGGGCGAAGCTCGGCCTAGCGGCGTAACAGGCTACAGGAAACTGGAGGCGGGAGTCGGACTCGAACCGGCATAGACGGCTTTGCAGGCCGCTGCATAACCCTTCTGCCATCCCGCCCTGCGCTTGCCGACGAAAAAGGGAAGGTGGAAGCACCTTCCCTTCGCGAATCTGGAGCGGGAAACGAGTCTCGAACTCGCGACCTCAACCTTGGCAAGGTTGCGCTCTACCAACTGAGCTATTCCCGCGCGGCGAGCATTATATCAACTGGCAGCGGTCGCATGGGGCAGCGCCTTCCTCATGTAGTAGAGCATCGATATCACGGTGAGCACGGCCGCGACGTTGATGAGCAGCGTGCCGAGCCACTGCGAGTCGAGGCCGACGACCGGATCGTGATAGAGCAGCAGCGGGATCGCGACCATCTGGAAGCCCGTCTTCAGCTTGCCGATGTAGGCCACCGCGACGCTCGTCGCCTGGCCGACCTTGGCCATCCATTCGCGCAGCGCCGAGATGGCGATCTCGCGGCCGATGATGATCAGCGCGACCAGCATGTCGACCCGACCGAGGTAGAGCAGCACCACCAGCGCGCCGGCGACGATCAGCTTGTCGGCCACCGGGTCGAGGAAGGCGCCGAACGCCGACATCTGGTTCAGGCGCCGCGCGAGATACCCGTCGAGCCAGTCGGTGACCGCGGCGACGATGAACACCGCGGTCGCCGAGAAGTTCTTCGCCTCCCACGACAGCCAATGGTCCGGCAGGTAGTACAGCCCGATGATCAGCGGGATCAGCACGATCCGCGAGAACGTGACGACGTTCGGCACGTTGAGGAGGCGTCTCATCCGGCCGCCCTCGCCTCGCCGCCTTCGTGCAGGTGCCGGTAGATGCGCTCGGCGAGCGGCCGGCTGATGCCCTCGACCTTGGCGATGTCGTCGATGGCGGCCGCCTGGACGCCCCGCAACCCGCCGAAATGCTCGATCAGCGCCTGGCGGCGCTTCGCGCCGATGCCCGGTATCTCGTTCAGCATGGAGGTGGTGCGCGCCTTTCCGCGGCGCGCGCGGTGGCCGACGATGGCGAAGCGGTGCGCCTCGTCGCGGATCGCCTGGATGAGATGCAGGCCGGGATGCGACGGCGCAAGCTCGAGCGTGCGCGCCTCGGACTCGATGATCAGCTCCTCCAGGCCGGGCTTGCGCTCGGGCCCCTTCGCCACGCCGACCACGCACGCCTGGTGCAGCCCCAGGTCGGCCAGCGCCGAGCGCGCGGCGCTCACCTGCCCTTTGCCGCCGTCGATCAGGATCAGGTCCGGGATGCGGCCCGCCTCGGCGCTCACCCGCTCGTAGCGCCGCGCCAGCACCTGGCGCATCGCCGCGTAGTCGTCGCCGGGCGTGATGCCGCGGATGTTGAAGCGCCGGTATTCCGACTTCTGCATCTGGTTGCGATCGTAGACCACGCACGAGGCCACCGTCGCCTCGCCCATCGTGTGGCTGATGTCGAAGCACTCGATGCGGCTCGCGCCCTCGGGCAGCCCCAGGGTTTCGCGCAAGGCCACGACCCGCGCTTCCTGCGTGGCCCGATCGCGCACGCGCTGCGCGATGGCGAGCAGCGCGTTCTTGCGCGCCATGTCGAGCCATACCCGGCGCTCGCCGTGCGAGGGGTGGATGACCTGCGCTTTCTCGAAGGACACGTCGATTTCGTCGCCGACGACGATCAGGCCCGGCAGCGGCTGCTCGAGATAGTGCTGCTCGAGGAACGCGCCCACCACCTCGGCGCTCGCCGCGCCTTCCGCGTTGGACGGGAAGAAGCTGCGGTCGCCGACGTGCCGCCCGCCGCGGATCATCACCAGGTTGACGCAGGCGATGCCGCCCTCGATCACGCACGCCACCACGTCGGCGTCGACGCCGCGGTTCGACTCGACGTACTGGCGCGCCTGTACGCGCGCGAGCGCGCGCACCTGGTCGCGATAGGCCGCGGCCTCTTCGTAGCGCCGGGCCGCCGATGCGCCGTTCATTTTCGAGTTCAATTTCTGGATGACATCATCTTCCCGGCCTTCCAGGAACAGGATCGCGTTGGCGACGTCCTCCGCGTAGGCCTCGGTCGAGATCTTGCCCGTACAAGGCGCGGTGCAGCGCTGGATCTGGTGCAGCAGGCAGGGCCGCGAGCGGTTCTCGAATACCGACTCCTCGCAGGTGCGCAGGCGGAAGACGCGCTGCAGGAGCTGGATCGACTCGCGCACGGCGTAAGCATGGGGGAATGGGCCGAAATAGCGGTGCCGACGGTCCTTGGCTCCGCGGTGGAAGCCGAGGCGCGGGTACTCGTGCCCCGTGACCACCAGGTAGGGATACGACTTGTCGTCGCGAAACAGGATGTTGTAGCGCGGCGAGAGGCTCTTGATCAGGTTGTTCTCGAGGAGCAGCGCCTCGCCCTCGGAGCGCGTCACGGTGACTTCCATGGACGCGACCTGCGTGAGCATCATCTCGATCCTCGGGCTCGCCACGGTCTTGTTGAAGTACGAGCCGACGCGCTTCTTCAGGTCGCGCGCCTTGCCGACGTAGAGCGCGTCGCCGGCCGTCCCCAGCATGCGGTAGACCCCCGGCAGATTCGGCAATCCGGAGACGAAGCTCTTCGCATCAAACGCCATTGATTTCATTATAAATCGTGTAAAATTCGCGCCCTTTTCCGCAAGCGGCAAGCCATGGCCAAAGTCGAAGCTGTCGAAATCCGTCCCGGACAACTGCTCGAGTGGGACAAGCGCGTCTGGCGCGTGCTCAAGAGCTACCACGTGCACGTCGGCGGCCGCGGCGGCGCCTTCATGCAGGTCGAGATGAAGGACATCGACAAGGGCACCAAGACCAACCAGCGCTTCCGCACCGAGGACAAGATCGAGCGGGCGTTCGTCGAGCCGCGCGACATGCAGTACCTCTACCAGGACGGCGACAGCTACGTGTTCATGGACAAGGAGAACTACGAGCAGCTCTCGCTGCCCGCCGATTTCCTGGAAGGCCAGGCCGGCTACCTCCTGCCCAACACCGACGTCCAGATCAACTTCTACAACGGGCGCGCCATCGGCATCGAGCTGCCGCCGTCGGTCATCCTCACTGTCGAGGACACCGAGCCCGGCATCAAGAACTCCACGGCGACCAACTCGTTCAAGCCGGCGCGCATGGAGACCGGCATCACCGTCCAGGTGCCGCCCTTCATCAACAAGGGTGAGAAGATCAAGATCGACACCGCCGAAGGCACCTACATGGAGCGCGCCTAGGCGCTGAGTATTGCCAGCGTCTCCTGGGCTTCCCGGTAAGCCACGCTCTTCCGCAGGTCGCGCCCGCCCTGCTTCCTCATCCGGTCCACCCGCTCGGGATTGCGTAGCGGCACCTCGCCAAGCGACTGGAGCAGCCGGTCGAGGCCCGCAGGGTCGTTGCAGAGAAGCACCATGTCGCAGCCGGCGTCGAGCGCCGCGCGCGCGCGCTCCGGCGGCCCGCCCACGGCGCTCGCGCCCTCCATGGACAGGTCGTCGCTGAACACCAGTCCCTGGAAGCCGAGCTTGCCGCGCAGGATGTCCTGCAGCCAGACGCGCGAGTAGCCGGCGGGCTCGCGATCCACCTGCGGATACACCACATGCGCCGGCATGACGGCGGCAAGCCCCGCGCCGATGGCCGCCCGATAGGGAACGAGGTCCTTGCGGGAGATCTCCTGGAGAGTCCTTTCGTCCACCGGCGCAGCCACGTGCGAGTCGGCCGAAGCGAAGCCGTGCCCCGGGAAATGCTTGCCCACCGCCGCCATTCCGGCATCCCTGAACCCCATGACCAGCTCGGCGGCGAGCGCGCCGACTGCGGTCGGATCGAAATGCAGCGCCCGGTCGCCGATCACGCTGCTCGCGCCATAGTCGAGGTCGAGCACCGGCGCGAAGCTGAAGTCGACGCCGAGCGCGCCGAGCTCCGCGCCGGCGATGTACGCCACCGCGCGTGCCGTGCGCCTCGCCGCCTCCCTGTCGCGGTCCCACAGCCGGCCCAGCTCGCGCATCGCCGGGATCGCCGTGAAGCCTTCACGGAAGCGCTGCACGCGCCCGCCCTCGTGGTCGACGCAGATCGGCAGCTCGGGCTCGCGCAGCCTCTTGACCTCGTCGCTGAGCGCGGCGAGCTGTTCCGGGTTCTCGTAATTGCGCGAGAAGAGGATCACCGCGCCGGCCGCGGGATGGCGCACGCGCTCGCGGTCTTCGTCCGTCATCGCCGGGCCGACGATGTCGATCACCGCCGGCCCCGGCGGCAGCCTTACTTTTCGCATTCCAGCACCACGGTGGCGAAGGCGACGCCCTTCTCGTCGGACAGCGAGACGTGCGCCGAAGTCACGCCCTTGCTGCGCAGGAATTCCTTCAGCGCTTCGGAGAATTCCAGCACCGGCTTTCCCGACGGCAGGTTGCGCACCCAGACGCCGTGCCAGTTGGCCGGCGCGCGGATGCCGGTGCCGAGCGCCTTGGTGAAAGCCTCTTTCGCCGCGAAGCGCTTGGCGAGGTAATTGGCCTGCAACCGGTGATTCTCGAACCGGCGCAGCTCGGGCTCGCAAAGGATCTTGCGCGCGAAGCGCTCGCCGTATTTCTCGAGCACGGCCTTGATGCGGCCGATCTCGACCACGTCGGTACCCACGCCGTAGATCATCTCGCGGCGCGCAGCATCAGCTGCTTCATCTCGCGCACCGCCTCGCGCATGCCGACGAACACCGCCCGGCTGACGATGGCGTGGCCGATGTGCAGCTCGCGCACCCCCGGCAGCGCCGCGACGGGCTCGACGTTGAAGTAGTTGAGCGCATGCCCCGCGTTGAAGCGCATGCCGAGGGCTCTGATCTTGTCCCCGGCCTGCCGGATACGATTCAATTCGTCGATTACGGCAGGCGACTCTGCATCGCGCCCCTTGGAATGGAAGGCGTGCGCATAGGGGCCGGTATGGATCTCGCACACCGCCGCGCCGATGCGCGCCGCCGCCTCGACCTGGCGCAGCTCGGCGTCGATGAACACCGAGACGACGATTCCCGCCTGCTTCAGCCGCGCGACGACGTCTTTCAGGAGCGATTCCCGGGAAAGCACGTCGAGCCCGCCCTCGGTGGTGATCTCCATCCGCCCTTCCGGCACGAGCATCGCCATCTCCGGCTTGATGCGGCAGGCGATGTCGACCATTTCCTCGGTCGCGGCCATCTCGAGGTTGAGGCGGATATGGGTGAGCTCGCGCAGGCGGCGCACATCCTCGTCCTGGATGTGCCGCCGGTCCTCGCGCAGGTGGCAGGTGATGCCGTCGGCGCCGCCGAGGTGCGCCTCGACCGCCGCCCAGACCGGATCGGGCTCGTAGGTGCGCCGCGCGTGGCGCACGGTCGCGACATGGTCGATGTTGACGCCGAGCTCGATCACAGGTCGCTCAGTTCCATCAATACGGTTCGCGTGTGCAGCACCTGCCCGTGCAGCCGCTGGCCGATCAGCGCGCGCATCAGCTGCCGCGCCTCGTCGCGCGTCTCCGGCCGCGTGTAGTCGTCCGCCGCCACGTCGAGCAGGGTGCGCCCGCTCACCGTGAGCTCGGCGCCGTTCAGCGCGCGCACCGGGCCGCGGTCGGGCTCGTAGCGATAGCGGCCGCCGGGATCGATCGGCGCGCCGCTCAGCGCATCGCGGTCGAGGACCGGCGCATAGCCGAGCTCGGCGAGCAGCCGCTTCTCGAAGGCGCGCAATACCGCGGCGGACGAGCCGCCGCCGGCGAGCGCGGCGATCGCCCCGGCGTAGTGGTCGAACAGCGCCTCGTGCGCATCCTCGCGCGGCAGCAGGCGCAGCACCAGCTCGTTCACGTAGAACGCGCACATGAGCGCCCGGCCACCCAGCGGATGCAGCGCGCCGCCCCACTCGGCGCGGATCAGGGTCGCCAGCTCGCCGGCGCCGCTCCACGCGAGCTGCAGCGGTTGGAACGCGAGCAGCACGCCGCGCATCGCCGAGCGCGGGCGGCGCGCGCCGCGCGCGAGCAGCGCCACGCGGCCGTGCCGGCGCGAGAAAGCCTCGACGATGAGGCTCGTCTCCTTGTACGGGTACGTGTGCAGCACGTAGCCGGGCTCGTGGTCGGCGCGGCGCTTACTCATAGCCCAATTGTCGCAGGACCCGGGCGTCGTCGGTCCAGGCGCGGCGCACCTTCACCCAGACGCCGAGGTAGACCTTGCCGTCGAAGAGCCGCTCCATGTCCTTGCGTGCCGCGGTGGCCATGCGCTTCAGCCGCTCCCCGCCTTTGCCCAGGACGATCGCCTTCTGGCTGTCGCGCTCGACCAGGATCGTCGCCTCGATCCTGCGAAATGGGCGGTGAGGCGGACCTTCCTCCTTGAACGAGTCGATGACGACGTCGCAGCGATAGGGCAGCTCCTCGCCCAGGTCCTCGAACAGCTTCTCGCGCAGCAGCTCGGCCGCGAAGAAGCGCTCGTCCTTGTCGGTGAGCTGGTCCGCGGGGTACGCCGCCGGGCTCTCGGGCAGCGCCTCGCGCAGCACGCGCAGCAGCTCGGGCACGTTCTTTCCCGTCTTCGCGCTGACGGGAACGATGGCCGCGAAATCGCGGACTCTCGAAAATCTCTCGAGAAAGGGAATCAGGCTCGTCGAGCGCTTCACGCCGTCGATCTTGTTGACCACTGCGATGACCTTCTGCCCCGCCGGGATGCGCTCCAGCGCCGCGCGGTCCCCCGCGTCGAAGCGCATCGCCTCGACGACAAAGAGCACGACGTCGGCCTGCGCCGCCTCGCCCACGCGCCGGCTGAGCGCCTTGTGCAGCACGCTCTTCAGTCGCGGCGGGTTGCCCGGCGAGTCGACGAAGACGTACTGGCACCCGGGCATCGTCAGGATGCCGGTGACCAGGTGCCGCGTGGTCTGCGCCCGGGCCGAGACGATCGAGAGCTTTTCGCCCACCAGGCGGTTGAGCAGGCTCGACTTGCCGGTGTTCGGGCGGCCGACGATGCCGACCGTCCCGCAGCGGTGGCCCGTCACGCCAGCTTCTCCAGCATCGCCGCGGCCGCCTGCTGCTCGGCGCGCTGGCGCGAGCTGCCGCTGCCGCGCGCGGTGGCGCCGCCCGCGACCAGGCACTCCACCTCGAAGGACTGGCGGTGCGGCTCGCCCTGCACGCGCACCACCCGGTATTCGGGAAGCGGCTTGTGCGCCGCCTGCAGGAGCTCCTGGAGCTGCGTCTTCGCGTCCTTGGCGGGCCGCTCCGGGTCGAGGGCGTCGATGCGCGGACCGAGCACCGCCAGCACCGCGCGCCGCGCCGCCGGGTAGCCGCCGTCGAGGAACACCGCGCCGAACACCGCCTCGAGGGCATCGGCGAGGATCGACGGCCGCGGCTCGCGCGCCGAGGCGAGCTCGCCTTCGCCGAGCCGCACGCGCTCGGCGAGTCCGAGCGAGCGCGCCGCTTCGGCCAGGGTTTCCTCGCGCACCAGGCTCGCGCGCAGGCGCGTCAGCTTGCCCTCCAACAGGCGCGGAAAACGGGCGAACAGCTCCTCGGCCACGGCACAGCCGAGCACCCCGTCGCCGAGGAATTCGAGCCGCTCGTTGTTCGCCGCGCCGAAGCTGCGGTGCGTCAGCGCCTGCTCGAGGAGCGCGGGCTCGGCGAAGCGATGGCCGAGCGCCTCTTCGAGGGCGTGGCCGATCTACTGCCCTCCCGCGCGCGCCCTGTAGTCGATGTACAGGCCGACGCCGGTGAACAGCGGCACCTCCTTGCGGTAGGCGAAGCCGAGGACCATCTGGTTGCCGTCCTTGCTGATCTCGAGGTCTTCGGGCTTGACGCTGTTGATGTCGTCGATCGAGGCGCGCGCGTCGAACAGCTTGCGCGCCTCGAGCGGGCTGGCCGGGTTCTGCGCGGCGATCGCCTCGATGGCGTTCTTGGCGGCGCGGTACTCGAGGAACGAGGGGATCAGCTTGAAGCTGAACAGCGCGAGCACGATGACGATGAAGAGGATGAAAATGAGGCCGATCAGGCTGAGACCGCGCTGCGCGCTTTTCATTGTTCTAACCCCCGCTTAGTGGAACGGCCCGAATCTTCCCAGATCGCCGAGGTTCAGCCATATGAAGAATGCCTTGCCGACGATGTTCTCGTCGGGCACGAACCCCCAGACCCGGCTGTCGCTCGAGTTGTCCCGGTTGTCGCCCATCACGAAATAGTGCCCCGGCGGCACGGTGCACGCGAGGCCGGCGCTATTGTAGTTGCAATTGCCGGCGGTCGCGCGCGTCGGCATCACGGCGGCCGGCGCGTCGTCCTCGAGCAGGATCTCGTGCTGCACGCCGCCGAGGGTCTCGACGAAGCGGCGGGAGAACTGCATGCGCTCGCGCGACAGGTAGTCCTCGACCTGCCGCTCGGGCACCGGCTGGCCGTTGATCTTCAGCCGCTTGTTCTCGTACTCGACGCGGTCGCCGGGCAGGCCGACCACGCGCTTGATGTAGTCGAGCGACGGGTCGTCCGGATAGCGGAACACCATGACGTCGCCGCGCTTCGGGCTGCCGAGCTCGACCACCTTCCTGTTGGCCACCGGCAGGCGGATGCCGTAGGCGTACTTGTTGACCAGGATGAAGTCGCCGACCAGCAGCGTCGGCACCATCGAGCTGGACGGGATCTTGAACGGCTCGACCAGGAACGAGCGCAGCAGGAACACGATCAGGATCACCGGGAAGAAGCTGACCGAGTACTCGACCCACCACGGCTGCCGCGCGCCCGCGGCGCGGCGCTTCCTGAGCCACAGCGCCTCCAGGGCCCAGACCAGCCCGGTGACCACCAGGAGGATCAGTAGAAATAACGCGAAGTTCATAGATTCAGCGCGAAATTCAACTGCCGCCCCGCTGAAGAACGGCGAGGAAAGCCTCCTGCGGGATTTCGACCGAGCCGACCTGCTTCATGCGCTTCTTCCCTTCTTTCTGCTTTTCGAGGAGCTTGCGCTTGCGCGTGACATCGCCACCGTAGCACTTGGCGAGCACGTTTTTCCTTAAGGCCTTGACGTTCTCGCGGGCGATGATGTGGCCGCCGATGGCGGCCTGCACCGCGACGTCGAACATCTGGCGCGGGATCAGGCCCCTCAGCTTCTCGACCAGCTGCCGCCCGCGATACTGCGCGTTCCCCCGGTGCACCATGCTGGAGAGCGCGTCGACGCGCTCGCCGTTCACCAGGATGTCGAGCCGCACCATGTCCGCCGCGCGGTACTCCTTGAACTCGTAGTCGAGCGAGCCGTAGCCCCGCGTCATGGACTTCAGGCGGTCGAAGAAATCGAGCACCACCTCGTTGAGCGGCAGGTCGTAGGAGATCACGACGTGGCGCGCCGAGTAGTGCATGTTGGTCTGCGTGCCGCGCTTCTCGGTGCACAGCGTGATCACCGGGCCGACGTACTCCTGCGGCACGAAGATGCGGCACGCCATGATCGGCTCGCGGAACTCCTCGATGGTCTCGATCGGCGGCAGGCGCGACGGATTGGACACCTGCTGCAGCGTGCCGTCGCGCAGCTTCACTTCATAGACCACCGACGGCGCGGTGGTGATCAGGTGCATGCCGTACTCGCGCTCGAGCCGCTCCTGCACGATGTCCATGTGCAGCAGGCCGAGGAAGCCGCAGCGGAAGCCGAAGCCGAGCGCCTGCGAGGTCTCGGGCTCGTAGTGGAACGAGGCGTCGTTCAGGTGCAGCTTCTCCAGCGCGTCGCGCAGCGCCTCGTACTCGTTCGCCTCCACCGGATAGAGGCCGGCGAACACCTGCGGCTTCACCTCCTTGAAGCCCGGCAGCGGCACGGCGGCCGGCTGGTCGGCGTGCGTCAGCGTGTCGCCGACCTTGGCCGCGCGCAGCTCCTTGATGCCGGCGACGACGAAGCCCACCTCGCCGGCGGCCAGCTCGTCCTTGGCCTTCGACTTGGGCGTGAACACGCCGACCTGGTCGCACAGGTAGTCGGCGCCGGTGCTCATCAGGTGGATCTTCTGCTTCGGCCTGAGCGTGCCGTCCATGACGCGCACCAGCATCACCACGCCGACGTAGTTGTCGAACCACGAGTCGATGATCAGCGCGCGCAGGCGGCTCTCGGGATTGCCCCGCGGCGGCGGAATGCGCGAGATCACCGCCTCGAGGATCTCGGGCACGTTCTCGCCGGTCTTGGCGCTGGCGCGGATCGCGTCCTTCGCCTCGAGGCCGATCACGTCCTCGATCTCCTGGATCGCCTTCGCCGGATCTGCCGACGGCAGGTCGACCTTGTTCAGGACCGGGATCACCTCGACGCCCTGCTCGATCGCGGTGTAGCAGTTGGCGACCGTCTGCGCCTCGACGCCCTGCGACGCGTCGACCACGAGCAGCGCGCCCTCGCAGGCGGCGAGCGAGCGGCTCACCTCGTACGAGAAGTCGACGTGGCCCGGCGTGTCGATGAGGTTCAGCAAATAGACCTCGCCACTCCTGGATCGGTACTCCAGCGCCGCGGTCTGGGCCTTGATGGTGATGCCGCGCTCGCGCTCGAGCTCCATCGAGTCGAGCACCTGCTCCGCCATCTCGCGCGCCTCGAGCCCGCCGCACATCTGGATGAACCGGTCGGCGAGCGTCGACTTGCCGTGGTCGATGTGGGCGATGATGGAAAAATTCCTGATGTTCCGCTGGAGCATATAAAGAAAGAGGGCGCCCGCGCCGACGGCGTCTCGGGCACCCTCCTCAGGGCGGCTATTCTAGGGGATTTGCCGCAGCGCGGCCTCGTCGAGCCGGGTGCGGCAGAGCTCGCGGCCGTCGGCCGACGTCAGGACCGGCACCACGCGGCCGTAGCGCTCCTTAAGCTCGGGCGAGCCGTCGACGTCGATCTCCTCGAAGGCGACGCCGCGCAGCCGCAGCGCGTGCGCCATCTCCTCGCACAGAGGGCAATGGCGCCTGCCGTAGAGCCTGAGCCTCATCCCTTGTCGGGGGAGAGGCCGGACACGGTGACGAAGGCGGTCATTTCGCCGCGCCTCACCTGCAGCGTGATGACGGCGTTCTTCTCCAGCGAGGCGAGCAGCTTGTTGAACTGCTCGACCGAGCGCAGCTCGGTGTGCTGGCCCTTGTGCACCAGCGTCATCAGCACGTCGCCCTTGCGCACGTCGGCGCGCGACTCGGGCCGCACCTCGGTGACCACCAGCCCGTGGTCGACCTTCAGGTCCTTCTTCTGCTCGGCCGTCGCCTCGGCGAGCACGATGCCGAGGCGGTTCGCCTGGGCGGACGCGGGCTTCGCCTGCCGCGGCTTGCCCGCCGCGGCGACGCGATCCTCGACCAGCTCGCCGACGGCGATGGCGAGCTTCCTCGTCTGGCCCTTGCGCCACACCTCGAGCGGCACCTGCGAGCCCGGGCGCGTGCCGCCGACGATGCGCGGCAGGTCGCTCGAGCTCTCGACCGCCCTGCCGTCGAAGGTGAGGATGATGTCGGTCGCCTCGACGCCCGCCTTCTCGGCCGGGCTGCCCTTCTCCACCGAATTGACCAGCGCGCCGCGCGGCCGGTCGAGGCCGAACGAGGTGGCGAGGTCGCGCGTCACCTCCTGGATCACCACGCCGATGCGCCCGCGCGCGACGCGGCCCTTCTCCCGCAGCTGCTTCTGCACGTCGAGGGCCACGTCCGCGGGAATGGCGAAGGAGAGGCCCATGAAGCCGCCGGTGCGGCTGTAGATCTGCGAGTTGATGCCGACCACCTCGCCGCGCAGGTTGAAGAGCGGCCCGCCGGAGTTGCCGGGGTTGATCGCCACGTCGGTCTGGATGAACGGCACGAAGTTCTCCTGCGGCAGCGAGCGGCCCTTCGCGCTGACGATGCCGGCGGTGACCGAGTTCTCGAAGCCGAACGGCGCGCCGATCGCCACCACCCACTCGCCGACCTTGAGCCTCGCCGGGTCGCCGAAGCGCACCGCCGGCAGCCCGGCGGCGTCGATCTTGAGCAGCGCGATGTCGGTGCGCCGGTCGGCGCCGATCACGCGCGCCTTGAACTCGCGCTTGTCGGGCAGCTTGACGTTGATCTCGTCGCCGCCCTCGACCACGTGCGCGTTGGTGAGCACGTAGCCGTCGGCGCTGATGATGAACCCGGAGCCGAGCGAGCGGCTCTCGGAGCGCGGCGCCGGCCCCTCGGGCTCCTGGCCCGGGCCGGGCCGCGGCACGAAGCGGCGGAAGAACTCCTGGATCTCGTCGTCCTCGAGGCCCGGCACCTGCGGCAGGCCCTGCGTGCGCCGCGTCGCCTGGGTGGTGCTGATGTTGACCACCGCGGCGCCCTGCTCCTCGACAAGGCGGGTGAAGTCCGGCAGCTCGCGCGCCTGCGCCATGACGGCAGCGCTGAACGCCGCCAGCCAGAAGGCGGCGACGACCTGGGTTGTTCTCATGACCTCTCCTTGCGCTACGGGCGCCGGTATGCGACGGCGTTGGCGATGCGCTCGACGCTCGCCGCCGGCGCTTCGCCGACGACGGTGATGCGGTGGTTGGCGACCTCGCGAGTATAGATGTGTATGGCGCCCAGGCTGGCGAGCCCCGGCGCGGCCTCGCGCCCGGCGACCAGCGGCTCGATGAACACCGAGACCGCGGCGAGCCCGTCGGAATAGACGAGCTGGCCCACGCCGCGCGACTCGCCCATGCGGCGCTTGAGCTCGCCCACCTTGTGGAAGCCCGGCAGCTCGGGCGACACCTGCCAGCCGGCGAGGTGGGTCGGCGCCGCGTCGGCGTCCTCGACCCGCCAGTCGCGCGAGGCGTGGTGCGGCCTGACCATGTCGGGCGAGACCTGGCCGATGCGCAGCTCCGTGAAGGTGAACTGCTCGACCGTGCCGCCGCTCGGGTCGACGGTCATGGCCTGCACCAGCATGCCGGTGTTGACGTCGGCGTACAGGCGATAGCCGTAACGCAGGTCGTCCTTGGGCGTGAGCACCACCGCCTGGCATTCGAAGCCGCCGACGCGCCGCTTCTCGCCCAGACCGATGTCGTAGTGCTCGGTGAGGACGCCGACCTGCTGCGGCAGCAGGCGCGGGAAGCTGCGCTCGGCGGTGCGCCGCTCGACCTTGATCACCCGGCTCTCCGGGAGGTAGCAGCGCAGCGTGTCGCGGGTGCGGACGATCTCGCGCGGCATGCCGTCGAGCACCTCGAGCCGCTCGGTATCGGCGCCGGCGAGCCGCGTGATGCGCGAGGTCTCGGAGCGCCCGCCCTGCTGGTAGACGAAGGTGCCGCTGTAGGAGAGGCGCCGCGAGGCGTCCTCGATCTTCTTCAGCCAGGCGAGGACCTGCGGCGAGGGCGCCGCGCTCTGGGCATGGCCGGCGCTCGCGAGCGTGAGCGACACCGCGGCGAGCGCCGCCCGCAGCATCACTTGGCGGGCTCTTCGATCGGTTCCGACACCGTGCGCACGTAGGGCGCCATGCCCTGCAGGTAGACGCGCGGCGAGAAGCCCTGGTGGGCGAGGAGGTAGTCGTTCGCCGCCTTGGGCAGCGCGCGCACCACGACGGTCGGCCGGGCCTGCTTCGGGAGCTGCGCGACCTGCGGCGCCGGCTCGCGCTGCGGCGCGAAGGCGAGCCAGCCGACCAGGCCGACCGCGGCCGCGCTCGCGGCGGCCGCCCAGCCGAGCCGCGGCAACGCCGGGCGGCGCGTCGGGGCGAGGACGGTCGGCTCGGCGGCGAGCCGGGCAGCGACGCGCGCGGCGAAGCCTTCGGAGAGCAGCGGCGTGTCGCGCATCGCGTCGCTGATCAGGTGGTAGGTGCGCCAGGCTTCGAGCGCTTCGCCGTCGCGGCGCAGCGCATCGATAGCCGCGCTGCCGGCGCGCCCGTCGAGCTCGCCGTCCATCAGTTCCGAGATCTTGTCTTTCATAACGCCCCTACCAACGCTTGTCTTTGCGCGTGCCGAGCAGCGGACGCAGCTCTGCGGCGATCGCCTCGCGCGCGCGGAAGATGCGCGAGCGCACGGTGCCGATCGGGCAATCCATGGCCTGCGCGATGTCCTCGTAGCTCATCCCTTCGATCTCGCGCATCTGAATCGCCTTCCTCAATTCCTCAGGCAGTGCTTCGATCGTGCGGTTCACCGTTTCCGCGATCTCATTGGACAGCAGCACGCTCTCCGGCGTGTTGATGTCGCGCAACTGCTCGCCCTCCTCGAACCCTTCCGCCTCTTCGGCCTCCACCTCGGTCGAGGTCGGCGCCCGCCGACCCATGGCCATGAGGTAGTTCTTGGCCGTGTTGATGCCGATCCGGTACAGCCACGTATAAAAGGCGCTGTCGCCACGGAACGCGGGGAGCGCGCGATAGGCCTTGATGAAAGCCTCCTGCGTCACATCCTCGACCTCGGCGGGGTCGCGGATGAAGCGCGAGAGCAGCCGGCCCAGCTTGCGCTGGTACTTCTCGACGAGGAGCTCGAACGCCCGCTTGTCGCCGCGCTGCGCCCGCGCGACCAGCTCGCGGTCGATATCGCGGTCAGACATCGCGCGGCGAGGGCTCCCCACCCCCGGACGGCACTGCGACTGCGGTCCGTTTGCTACGCCTATGTGCCATAGACGCCGCCCTTTGGAAATAGTTCGACGCCAGGGCCGCGCGTCCCTCAGCCGGCGAGTTGCTCGCCCGCCACGCCGGGCAGCCGGCCCCACAGCGCCCAGAGGCGCAGCCGGCGGAACTCGCGCGGGGCGAGCATGTCGGCGGTGACGAGCAGCGTGCGGCTGCCGAGCGGCAGCGTGACCAGCCAGCGGCTGACATAGCGCCGCCGCGCCGCGGCGAGCGGTGGCGCCTCGGCAAGCTCGAGCAGGCGAACCGCGCCCGGGCCGCGCAGCAGCGCGCGGCTCCACGCCGCCGCGAGGCCGAGAGCGAGCACCGCGACGGCGAGCAGCGCTCCCGCGAGGCCCTTGACGAGGAAAGCCGCCGCGCACGCCGCCGCGCCGTGCGCGACGACGATGGCCGCCGCGAGGGGGTACGAAGGGCGCAGCCGCAGGCGCTCAGGCGCGGGTGAAGACGAGGGTGCCGTTGGTGCCGCCGAAGCCGAACGAGTTCGAGAGCGCCGCGCGGATCGGCATGCGGCGCGCCTCGTTGGGCACGTAGTCCAGGTCGCACGCCGGATCGGGCGTGCGCAGGTTGATGGTCGGCGGAGAGACCTGGTCGCGCAGGGCGAGCGCCGTGAACACCGCCTCGACGCCGCCCGCCGCGCCGAGCAGGT
>Ga0310810_10004633_pt1 | contig 15238 bp, 9 predicted proteins | sample NCmetagenome_FD_207641 | JGI IMG/M metagenome (GOLD analysis project Ga0310810, IMG submission 207641) | Soil microbial communities from experimental microcosm in Duke University, North Carolina, United States - NC | ecosystem: Engineered > Artificial ecosystem > Soil microcosm > Unclassified ...
CACGGTTTGATCCAGAACATAGCAACCACACGATCCGGATCTTTGGCAATCTGGCAACAATCATGTATCTGAATACGACCAGCGCGCGAGTGCGAATCACTGCCGTTTACGTCAAAGAGCAGGGTTCGTGGAAGCAGCTTTACAGGCAACTCACGTTGGTTTCTGTTCGGTAGCGCCACTAGTCCGATTCACGTCGGCGGTTGCTGCCCGTCTCGCGGTTCCACTCCTCGAACGTGAAAGGAGTAGGTCGAGAGATACACCACGTCGCAGCCGGGTTCGCGTGCGAACTCCTCAGCGCGCCGCAGCAGTGCGCTTCCACATCCTGAACGACGCTGCGCGGGTGCAACCCACAACTTCTTGAATTTGAAATCAGATGGATGTGCCGTCAATGCCTCACGCGCTCAATCATCCTCGCTCCAACTTCCAGGCATTCGCCTGCGCGCTCGACCGATCAAGAATCTACAGGATGGTCCTGAACTGGTGCCCCGAATCTCACCGCGGACCGTCTCCGCGATTTCGCGCGCACTGGCGCCGAAGTCACGGCAATCAGCGAGTTTCGCGATTCGAGAGCGCATGATGAACCTCCTCACCGAGGTCATTTGCAGACACCTCGATCATCGCTGGGGTGAATGGCAGTACGAGACAGAAGGATCATGCGAGCAACACCAAACATGCCTGCGCTGTCAATTTGTAAGGCGTCGGTTCGCCGCCCACCAGCTCAGTGAGCCGCAATATGCTAGGCCCAACTCATGCGAGCGCCGCCGATCGTGCGCTCGTTGCAGTTACACGGAGCGAGTTGAGACAGCTCATCAGTGGGGCGCTGATAGACAGATTTCGGAATGCACGACGGTCAAGATCTGCAGTCGCTGCTTCACGTGCTCGAAACCTACATCGATCGACCATCGGTGGGGCCCTTGGGTGTCCCGGGAACCAGGCCCGTGGATGCGTTATCGAGAATGCACCCGTTGCGGTGAAACGGACTTTGAGTTGTTGGCAAACCCACGTCTCGACCGTCCAGTGGATCGGCGGAACGACGATTTGACGTAAGAGCGAGGCGGCGATCAGGTCAGAATCACTATCGAGGTCTACAGATGGCAAAGACCCTAACCTGACCACCGCGCGACTCCGTGAATCGCACCGGGGCCGAAGTCACGGTAAAACGGCTCCGCGCGGAAATCATCGCGATCGAACGTGCCTTCCCTGAGCTGCGATTGCCTGCGGGCCGACGGGCGATCCGCAAATCGTTCAAGGGAATTCAGACTCGCACACGCACGATGTCAGCGAAAGCGAGGAAGGCAGTGTCCGCCCGCATGAAACGCTATTGGGCAGAACGTCGGAAGGCGCAGGCGAAGGTGAAGGAAGAACGAGACCGCCCTACTTCGTCGGCACGAGGCGCTTCAGCACTTCGTCGAAGTGCTGGACCACGACGAGTTGCGGCGCCTCGTTCGATGCGTTCACTGGCTTGACCACGAGAAACCGTTGACCGTCGGGCGATACATCGTAGTTCCGACCAACATTCTGTTCAGCGCTCACCACCGAGCCGTCCTTCAGCAGCATCGTCGGTGCCGTCGCTGTCCACGATGCGGCACGGTCAACGCCGACGCGCATCATCCCATTGGCCGACGACACGTAGAACAATTCTCGCCCATCGCGCGACCAGAGGGGCCGCGTCCCACCGCCGGTCGAGACCTGCCAGCGGCCGCTCGCGGTGTCCGGATACGGCCGCACATAGATCTCGAATGGCCCCGAGTCGTTCGCTTCGTAGGCGAGCCAGCGGCCATCAGGAGAGACGATGCCGTTCCGTTCCGCCGCGGACGTGTGTACCAGAGGCGTGACGGTGTGGCTTCCACTCACGGTCACCTGCATCACGTCTTCATTCGTCGGTGGTGCATTCTCCGTGAAGAGCAGCCGCGTGCCGTCGGGTGTGATCGCGGTGGCATTCTGCTGGTTGGGACTCGTGGTCAGTCGCTCAGCCGCGCCGGTTCCATCGGCCGCCTGCGCGTATAGATTCCGTCCCGGTTGTTCCCGATCCGAGGCGAAAAACAGACGTCGGCCCTCAGGGGTCCACACCGGATAGGAGTCGAGACCGGACGCAAATGTCAACCGTGTCAGCGTCAGTCGCATGAAATCCCAGGCCCACAGATCGAGCATCTGATCGGCACCATAGACCGCTATGCGGCTGCCATCGGGACTGATTCGCGGGTAGACGTACGCGCGCGGCGGTGCGGCGATCGCCGTCTCTCGCCCTTGTCGATCAAGCCAGACCAAGGCCCGCTGCGCCACTGGCGGGCCGGTTCCCCGGACATAGGCGAGCGTGCCGTCATCCGCAATGTCCGCATCGACGTAGAATCCCCCGTTAATCGCTACATCGGTGACTACAGGGATCGGCGTTCCGCGCGTCGTCAACGTCAGTGGATCGAAGGCGATCGCGCGGAGCGCGCCGCCAGCCGCATAGACGAGATGTCCGCTTGCCACGTAACGCGCCCCGATGCCGCCGCGCAGGACGACCGCCTGTTTCTGGGTCTGAAGATCGAGGACCGCGATTTGCGCCGCATCCACGCCACCCGCGTCACGACCGGTCGTCGACAAAATCGTGAAAATCACGGCGCGTCCGCCCGGTAACACCTCGGGAAATCCGTAACCGCCCTCGCCGCGCGCGCGATCGGGACGCGAGAGCACCTTCACCGCCCCGCCGGCCGACGTCGTTTGCCTCAGTCCAGAGGTCACTACCGCGAAGACGATGGTGTCATCAGGCATCCAGACCGCCCCGCCCCAGGGCCCGTCAAGCGCGGTCACTGTCGTCGCTGGCCCTCCGGTGATGGCGACCTTCTTCAGCGTGTTGAAATTGTCGACGAAGCCGATCCATTGGCCATCGGGTGAGACGAACGGACCACGCAACTGCCGGTCCGCTTTGTACAGGCTCACCGGGTCCAGAGCATCGAGCGATCGGACAAAGAGTTCGGTGCCGTTGCTGCCAACGTACACGATGCGCGAGCCGTCGCGCGTGATCGCCAGATCGCGACCGGCACCGCTGATCCTCAGGGCCGTTGCGGGTGTCATCGCGACCGTCAACTGGACAACGCGCGGCGGGGTGGGACGCGTCGCATACCAAATAACCGCGCCGACGGCGGCGCCGGTGATGAGTACGGCGCCTGCGGTCAAGAGCGTCATACGCACGCGCAAGGCGCGACGCAGTTGCGCGCGTGCCATCGCGACCGCGGCGTCGATGCGCGGTTGCACCTCTACGTCACTAACGGACGCCGTCGAGCCGAGGGTGCCCACTTCCTCGATCGTGAACCGAGCGACGGCAATATCGCCGATCCGTTTGCGCCAATCCTTCTCGAGGCAGCGCCGCAGCAGGGTGCGAATGGGTGGCGGCACGGTGGTCGGCAGCACGGTCCAATCGGGTTCGCGCGCCAACACTGAGGCAAGCGTCTCGCTGACATCGTCGCCACCGAAGGCGCGCCGTCCGGTGAGCATCTCGTAAAGCACGCACCCGAACGCCCACATATCGCTCCGTTTGTCTGCTGGTTTCCCCTTTGCTTGTTCCGGAGACATGTAAGCCGCTGTCCCCAGGAGCACGCCAACGCCGGACATCAAAGCAGGCGAGGTGATTGTCGGCGACATCGACAAGACCGCTGCGTTGGAAGTTGCAATCGCCTTCGGCTCCGTGAGCTTCGCTAACCCAAAATCCAGCACCTTCACGGTTGCATCCGGACGAACCTTGATGTTGGCCGGCTTCAGATCGCGATGAATGATCCCCTGTTCATGCGCGGCTTCTAGCGCTTCAGCGAGCTGCTTTGCGATCGGCAGCGCCTCATCGATCGGAATTGGCCCGCGCTCAATTCGATCCGCGAGCGTTTGGCCTTCGACCAGCTCCATCACGAGCGCGCGAGTGCCGTTCGATTCTTCGACACCGTAGATTTGCGCAATGTTTGGATGGTTCAGGACAGCAAGCGTTTTGGCTTCGCGTTCAAAGCGCGCCAGACGTTCCGGATCAGATGCGAACAGCTCCGGAAGAGTCTTGATAGCTACGAACCGATCCAGACGCGTATCACGCGCGCGATACACCTCGCCCATACCGCCTGCTCCGACAGAGCCGGTGATCTCATATGGGCCGATACGCGTAGCTATCGCAAGTGACATCGCTATTTCGCAGGCACAAGTCGCTTCAATTCTTGGTCGAAGTGCTGAACGACCACGATCTGGGGTCGTGCAGCATTTTCGTTAGGGATACCCTCTTTGATCATCAGAAAGCGCTGGCCATCTCGCGAGACGTCGTAAGACCGGCCGGTATTGCCTGGAGTGACTGTCAAATACCCCTTGTTGAGCAAGAGGACCGGCGAAGTCGCCGACGGTATCGAACCGTGCGGAACATTTATTCGCATAACACCGCCGGTGGGCGATACATAGAACAGTTCCTGGCCATTGGGCGCCCAGAGTGGTTGGGTGCCACCGTCGGTTGTTAACTGCCAGTGGCCACTGTCGACGTCGGGAAATGGGCGCACGTGTATTTCAAAGCGGCCGGAGTCGTCAGCTTCATACGCGAGCCATCGGCCGTCAGGTGACACGACGGCGTTCCTTTCGGAAAAGGGCGACCGCACGAGCGAACTGACGCGTCGACTGTCGTCGAGCGTCAATTGCATCAGATCGACGCCTGAGGCATTTGGGCCGTTTTCCGTGAAAATGAGACGCTTACCATCTGGTGTTACGTTCATCCCGTTCTGGATCTTTCGACTGTCGGTTAGCCGCTCCAGCGTGCCCGTACCGTCGGCAGGCTGCCAGAACAGATTTCGCGCGCCGCTCCGCTCCGAACTGAAGATCAATCGCCTGCTGTCAGGGGTCCAGACCGGCCAGTTCTCGGGAGCCGCGTCGAAGGTAGCTCGCGTGAGCGTTTGGCGTGCGAGATCCCAAATCCAGAGATCTTGTTTATCGTCAACTACTCTCAATGCAATCCGGCTTCCGTCCGGAGCCAGCCTCGGATAGAGGTATGGTCGCGGCGGCGCTGGAATCGGCGTTTCATGCCCACTACGGTCTACCCAAACGAGAAAGCGAGGCACCCCTTCGCCTGGAATTAGATTCGCGCCTGACACGTACACGAGGGTGCCATCGTCCGCAACAACTGCATCCGCTGCGCCCAAGAAAGTTGTCAACACCGCTGGAACAACCGGCACCGGTGTGCCGCGTGTCTCGAGACGGGCCAAGTCGAACGATACGGCTCGAAGCGTCCCAGCAGCGGCATAAACAAGATGACCAGTCGATACGTAGTGGCCGTGGCTGCCACCCCGCACAAGGACTTTGCTGTTGCCGGTTCGGAGATCGAGTACCGCAACTTCGTCGGCATCGACACCGCCGGTCAGTGCCCGGATCGTAAATAAGACCCCTTGGCCACCCGGCAACAGTTCAGGCCAAAAGTGATCTCCTTCGCCCTTCGAACGGTCTGGCCGCGTGAGGACCGACGCCGACCCGCCGCCGGCGCCAATTCGTTGCAGTCCCGTGGCTGCCGTTTGCGTGGCAAAAATGATGTCGTCGTCTGGACCCCAGGTTGCGCCGGCCGAGTTGCTGTCCAGCGTGCCAATCATGACGGCTGGCCCGCCGGTGACCGCCACTTTCTTGAGCTGCAGATTTCCGTCGATAAATCCGACCCATTGCCCATCGGGAGACATGAATAGACCGTGTGGAGCACCCGTGAACAGCGACACTGGCTCGAGGGAGTCCAGCGCGCGGATGAACAACTGTGTGCCGTTGTTGCCGACATAGAGGACACGCGACCCGTCCGGCGTGATCGCGATGTCTCGATCTCGCCCCGATGGAAAGATCGTCAAGGCGGTGGTGCCGCCGATGCCAAGATACGTACGCGACACTCGTGTCGGCTCGGGCCTCGTAGCGAACCACACCAGGACTCCGGCAACGATTGCCCCAACGAGAAGAGCCGTGGCAATGAAGAAAACGTGTAGCGAATCGGTCGCAGGTGAAGGTGCTCGTGTTTGCGGCACGGCCGCATCGAACGCACCCTCCATCGCCAGACGTACATCGCGAATGTCGGCGGCACGCTGCTTCGCATCTTTTCGCAGGCACACGCGAATTGTTTGGATCACGCATCGCGGGACAGATGGTGGTAGCGCATCGAAGTCCGGCTCTCGCTGTAAAACCTTCGACAGCGTGACGGTGAGGTCTTCGTCCTCAAAGGCCCTGCGGCCCGCCAACATTTCGAACAGCACGCATCCAAACGCCCAGATGTCGCTTCGTTTGTTGGCAGGCTTGCCCTTCGCTTGCTCCGGAGACATGTAAGCGGCCGTGCCCAACAACACACCGACGCCGCCGGCCATCGCAGGCGACGTGATGGTTGGTGAGATCGATAGCGCGCTAGAACCTGTAGCCGAAGGCGATTCGGTCAATTTCGCTAGACCGAAGTCAAGGACCTTTACCGTTCCGTCCGGTCGTACCTTGATGTTCGCGGGTTTCAAGTCCCGGTGAACGACTCCTTGCTCGTGCGCCGCTTCCAGGGCCTCTGCGATCTGCTTTGCGATCGGCAGCGCTTCGTCGAGTGGAATTGGTCCGCGAGCTATTCGCTGGGAGAGGTCCTCACCTTCCACCAGCTCCATTACAAGCGCACGGATGCCCTCGCTGGATTCGAGTCCGTAGATGCCGGCGATGTTCGGGTGGCTCAAAGACGCGAGGACTTCAGCTTCGCGTTGGAATCGCGCAAGGCGCTCGGGATCGTTAGCGAACGCCTCAGGAAGAATCTTCAGCGCAACGTCACGTTTGAGGCGTGAATCACGACCACGATACACCTCGCCCATGCCGCCGGCGCCCAGCGACCCCAGAATTTCGTAGCCCCCGATCCGGCTGCCGGGAGTCAGCATCAGTGCGATGGCGGCGCCAGCCGCTTCAGCTCCTCGCCCCAGTTCTGCACGACCATCACCTCTCCCGATCGGGTTGAACGGCGCGGGTCGGGCACCAGGGCCAGGATTCGCCCGTCAGGCATGACGTCGTATTCACGGTCCGTGTTCAGCGGTTGCAGGATCTGGTCGAGGATCGGCTTCGGCTCCCCAAACGTCATCGTTGGATTCGCCTGGACGCCAACCATCACGAGCGCAGTTGCGGGGCCCTCGCTGTTCCGGGCGTAGTACAGGCGCGTGCCGTCACGCGACCACAGCGGATGATGGCCGCCCTCCTTCGACACCTGGTACTGCTTGGAGGGATCGTTCACGGACCCGACATAAACCACGTTCCGATTGCCTTCGCTACGGTAGAACGCCAACCATTGACCGTCAGGTGAGAGGCTGCCGCCCCACGTTGCGTCCCACAAGTCTTGAGGACGTTGTCCGGCGCGAATCGATTGAATACTCCCGATCTGAGTGTTTTTTCTGTCCGCCATCGAGAAACGCGTGGCTCCGTCACGCGACCAGCCAATCGGCAGTTCATTCCCTCCAATGCGCTCGGCCTTGCCGCCATCGATCCGCTGCCATTGCAATTCGAAACCAGTTTCAGTCCTGGTGACGAAGGCGATTCGCGTCCCATCCGGGGTCCATATCGGATTAAACAAATTCCCCTGAGCGGACGTGAGTCTGCGCGCGGCCACGTTCTCACTCAACGGATAAATCCAGATATCCCCGGTTTCGCGAACGGCGAGACGGGAACCATCGGGCGAGATGCGTGGTTCTGCACCACCGCTGAATGGCTGGTTCCCGAACGGAATGCCTGCACCCGGCGCAACGAGCGTGAGCAGATTGGAGACCGGTGCGTCGGGAAGGTACGCGAGATCCCCTCGCGCGGAGGTGACAAACTGCGCCGACCCGGTGTTCGCGGCGGCTGAACGAAGCACACCGTGTTCGACGATGCGTGGGGCGCCTATCGGCCGTCGTGTGGATGGATCGAAGACAACGGCCAGGAGGTCGTCGCCGAGGGCGTACACGAGGTGTCCGGTCTCTAAGTACCGCGCGTCGGCACCGCCCTTCAGAACGACGGTACGTTCGTGCGTCGTCACCGCCTCGACGACGATCGACGCCGTATCCCACCGGTCGGCACCAACGCCCGTGGCAAGCGTATAGAGAAGGTGGCTGCCGTCAGGTAGCATCTGCGGGCGGAGGACGCCTTCGTTCGGCTTCAGCCCCACCAGCTTCTCCGGCGTTCCGCCCTCACTCGATACGCGAAAAATCCCGTCGCCGTTGGCAAACACGATGCGTCCGTCGGCGCCCCAGCTGGCCCCGAAGCCAGCGGTGGGTCCGGCCGACGCAATAGTCACCGCGGCGCCACCAGCGATGGGGACTTTCTTGATCAATCCCGCATCGGCGTCGACGAATCCGACCCATTGCCCATCTGGCGAGAAGAACGGCTGATAGACCTGGCCGAGAGCCGTGCCAGAGATGGGCTGCGCCTCGGCTCGCGCGAGATTACGGACATAGAGCTGGTAATCCGCAACGAATACGATGTCGCTGCCGTCGGGTGAGATGGCGATTGATGGGCGCCCGCCGTTTGTGACAGTGCTGCCCGCTGGTCGCGCGAACGCCAGTCTGGTCGTCCGCGACGCAATTTCACCGCGTCCGCCGACGCGTGCGAATATCGCCAGCACGATCGCTGCGACCGCGAGGCCCCCCGCAGCCGCAGCCACCGTCCATGCGATGCGATCCGGACGCACTGTCGCCAGGTATGCTGGCGTCGCGCTCCCTGTCGCGACCCACTCCAACTCTTTCGCCAGATCCGAGGCCGTCTGCCAACGTGCATCGGGATTCTTGGCGAGACACCTGGTCACAATGTGATCGAGGACCGGCGGTACAACTGCCTTCGCCGCAAGCGGCGCTGGTTTACGTTCGAGAATACCGGCGATGATGCTCGCTTGCGTCTTGCCGTCGAAGGCCTTATTGCCCGAGACCATCTCGTACAGCACAGCACCGAAGGCAAAAATATCCGTGCGGCAATCCACCTCGCCGCCTTCAACTTGTTCCGGCGCCATGTAGTGCAGCGTCCCGAGAATGGTCCCTTGGATCGTTACCGGCGTCACGCCTGTCGGCGCCATGGACAACCCCGACGCAGCAACGACCGCTGGGGTCATTTTCGCTAAGCCGAAATCGAGCAACTTTGCGCCCGATTTCGTCAGCATGATGTTCCCCGGCTTCAGGTCACGATGGACGATACCTGCGCGATGCGCCGCGGCCAGTGCATTGCCAATTTGAGTCGCTATTGTCAGCGTCTGGTCGAGCGGCACTGAACCCTTCGACAATCGCCGCTCCAGCGTCTCGCCGTCGAGATACTCCATGACCAGGAAGTCGGTCCCGTCCTGGTGTCCGACGTCATGCAACGTGCAGATGTGTGGGTGGTTCAGCGCCGCGACGGTCCGCGCTTCACGCTCGAATCGCTCGCGTAAGGCGGGATCGCTGCTGACGTGCGTGGGAAGAATTTTGATGGCGACTAGGCGATCGAGACGGGTGTCCTTAGCCTTGTAGACCTCGCCCATGCCGCCGGCGCCCAGCGGGGCAACGACTTCATACACGCCGAGAGGGGTACCCGGAGCGAGCATCGACACCTAATCCCTGTACGCCCTAAATTGGGATGGAAGAATGAGTTGTGACGGAAGCCGCGGCAGATTGTAACCGAAGGTGAGTTGCGGCGCGATGTGCAGATATGTGCAGGCGGACCAGCGCGACGGAGTTCATGCGCGCGTTATCGGCAACACGACGGAGGCCGCGGCCACTCATCACACAGCGTGTGGGCATTCACCAGCGCCGGCTCTCAATTGGTCCCGATGCGCTCGTCTTCTGCGAGCTTGAGTTCGCGCGACGCGCCTCATGTGCGGTAGGAGCAGACCCTCCTGTTCCACTGGTTTGGGTTCGCGTGGGGTTGGATGACCACCAGGAACTTGGAGGTGAAGACGGTGATCGACTTGCGGCTGCGACCAAGCCTGGGCGACGGAAACTCCGCTGGCGGAAGGTGCAGTTTTTTGCGCGATCTTCGTCAGCGGGAACAAGTATGCTGAGCGGCCAAAGAACGATTCGCCAAGGAGGTGTAGTGCTATGCGACGAACCGTATGGGGAGCGATGCTACCGCTGGCGGCTGGACTGGTGGGTGGAATTTGCAGCCAGCCAGTAGCCGTCGCAGCGCAGAAGCTCGCAGCACATTTGAAAGCGGAGGCCGTAACCGCGGAGTTCATGCGAATCGTCGGTGCAGCCACGCTTGACGCCGGCCAGGACCGCATCCAACTTGCGACGCAATGGGGAGGCCAGGGAGCGGACATCCGATTGCTCGGTCCTGATGGGCAGACGCGTCGTGTGGTCATTTCGTCAGGGGGCATCGATGTGCCGGATGCTGACGGTGCGGGCATGAACGTGTACAACCAGAACGGAGTCACTGTGGCGCGCCTCGGAATGGGGCGTGGTCCATTGGGCAACCAACCGCTCGCAAACGTGCTTTTCCTTTCGGATCAAGACGGCCACCGTCGGATCTTGCTCTCCGTGGATCAGTCCGGAACGCCCAGCATCAAGCTCTTGGATGCGAAAGGTAACGTGACGTGGAGTACTCCGTAACCTGACGAAGGCCGCTCTCAGGATTCGGTGGCGATGAACCGGACCCGAGTCGTAACGAACCGTCGTTTGAACCGATGCGCGGCATGAATTGGCTTCTGTAACCTTCCGCTCGAGCAGTGGACTTCGGGCAACGTTGACCGCCGGTTATAGCGGATGGACGCACAACGTTCTGCGACGCGAACGGCCGTCCCACGCGGTCTTCTCCGCGGAGATTGACGCGCTTCGACTATTTCTGAGGGAGAGGGACCGGGTGAAGGTTTTGGAGCGCCCGACAGCACTCGAACCTGCGGTCCCCCGGGTCAGAGGACGGGCGGACGGCATCGACCTGCTACTCCGCTGTACCTGTTTTGTACTTCGACCGCCGGTTTTGAGCGGTTTGAGCGGATCTGGCGACAACGATTTGTTAGGAAACTAGCGAATCTGCTGACCGGGCGGGTTCGACTCCCGCCGCCTCGATCGCTCGTTCGGCCGTACTCAAGTCGAGTGATTCATTCCTCCTCGCGCTCGTTAGAAAACGACAGATTCGTCACCAACGCGCGGCCGTAATGTGGTTTGGTGAAGAACATCCAGGCAAACTTAACCTGCCCCGCCAACGCGATCGACAACATGCGGTCGAAATCGACGTGAGGAAGCGGCGAGACTACTGATACCTCGGGACGAATCTGAATGACGGACGCAACCGAGGCGGGTCTTGCAATTCCGACGACTACCTTGTCCTTCGGGTAAATACTGAACAAGACATCTCGCGTGTCTCGTATCGGTTCGTTCATCGTGCCTCGAAGTTCCAACCACGGTGTCGTTTCAAGTTCCGGGTCGGGCAGCTTTGGTTCATCGATTTGCAGACTCAGGCTGACGCGGAAGGTCGAGATTTCGATCGCGCGCGTCAACATTTCCATGCGGCTCTTGCGGCGTTTCACGGGCATCGTCGTGCTTACTCCTCGCGCGCGAGTGTAGCGAGTGTCTGACGATAGAGTCGGCGCGAGTGCCACGCTGCGTCCCACGCTTTCGCCCGGTGCCACGCTAAGTGCCACGCTGAAACTGACGGCCGGTGACGGTGTTTGACGGCTTGGGACGGACGACCTACCTCGCAGTTTTCGGAATGAATCGAAAAAAACTGGCGCGCCCGGAAGGACTCGAACCTTCGACCCCCGGCTTAGAAGGCCGGTGCTCTATCCAACTGAGCTACGGGCGCGTGTGTCGGTATGTTAAACGACACCAGCGCCCGAAGGCTCGCAGCGAGGGTTCGACGACGCTTAGTGAGCGTGAGATCCGGCGCCCCTACCTACAGTGAATGCCACGGTTTTGGTTTGTCCCGGAAAGACCTGATGGTTGGCGTCCACCAATTCGACCAACACCTTGTGCGGACCGGGCGGCATGCCGGCCAGGTCGATCGTATTGACGTTGCTCGCATCCGCCCACAACCAGGGGAGGTCGTCCACGTGTACATGCAGATGGCCGACCCTTGGCGATACGCTGAGCGCACCTTTACCGAACACCGGGACGATATTCACGTTCTCGACGCGCCATTGAATCCACACGATCCCCTGATCCAGCAGATCGGGCAACGGAGCGTCCACAATCAGTTTAGGTGGAGGCTCATTCTTGATTTCGAGGTACGGTGAGGCGCCGCGCATCTCCTTCGCGCTCTGAGGCGCGGCAACGACGGCAGCGGCCGTCGCAATCGCAAACAGCAACACAGCAGTCCACTTCATCAGCACTTCCTTTCCAGGAAGCGAACGCAGACAAACGCGTGGCCATGACTACACGGGAGTTGTGCGGTGTGTTTCGCAGGGACGCGTCTTGCGCCGTCGACGTACGGTGAGACGCGCCACGGTATTTGGAGGCCACCGTGGCGCGTTCACACTCGAGAAGTGTGTAGGTGCCGGCAGCGCGTCTTACCGCTGCGCCGTTCCTATAGACTCGCCGGATACGATGATCTCCACGCGCCGGTTCTGCTGACGCCCGGCGGCGGTTCCATTGGTCGCCACCGGCTTGCTTTCGCCGAAGCCCGCCGTGCCAACCACGTCGCGGTGCACGCCCTCTTGCACGAGACCGGCGCGCACGGACTCGGCGCGACGCTCGGATAACCGGACGTTGTATTCGTCCGATCCCACACTGTCGGTGTGCCCCTCGACCTGTATCTTCAGATCCGGATGGGAGCGAAGCACCGCAGCGATTTTCGCCACTTTGTCGCGTGCGCCCGGCTTCAGGTTGGCCTGATTGAAATCGAACAAGACGTCGGACACATTGACGACGAGACCCCGCGCTGTCTCGCGCGTCTCGAGAATGGTATTCAGCTGCACGCGGAGTTGGTCGCGCAATAGCGCCTTCTCGCGTTCGGATTGCTCTGCCAGACTACGTGCCTGCTGCGCCTGCGTTTCCGCAGCGGCGCGCGCCGCCTCCGCCTCCAGACGCGCGCGCTCCGCCTCCGCGCGCACGCGATCGGCATCGGCGCGCTGCTGTTCGGCAGCGGCGCGCTGCTGTTCGGCATCGAGACGATCGCGCTCCGCTGCGGCTCGCGCTGCATCAGCTGCAGCCTGCGCCTGCTCGGCCTGCTGGCGCTGCTGCTCGGCCAACAGCCGTTGCTGCTCGGCCTGCCGTTCCGCCTCTCGCCGCTGCTGGTCGGCCTCTAACCGCTGTTGCTCCGCCAGAAGACGCTGCTGCTCCGCCTGCAAACGCCGCTCTTCCTCTACCCGTGCCCGCTCTCGCGCCTCGTTTTCGCGTTGCAGTGCCGCCGCGCGCTGCTGTTCCTGATAGATCTGTTCCTGCCGCTGCAGCGCGATGATCCTCGCGTCTTCTGCCGTCTGCGCCGCCTGCCGGGCAGGCATCATGATCTTGTTTCGGTCTTTATGATGCCGACGTGCTTCTTCCGCTTCGGCAACAAGCCTTGCCGCCTTGTTGTATGTCTCTGCGGCGTACTGATCCGCTCTTGCGAGACGCGCGATCTCCACGGCGTTGTGTGCCTGCGCCAGATCGAGCGGTACGCCGGGCTCCGGCGCCGGCCATTTCACGGAAGACGCGTCAGCGTTCATCAGATAGGCACCACGTTTCAGCAGCTCGTATTTCGCTTGCAGCGGCTCGACGCGGCCGTTCGTGTTATCCCAGAAACTCTTGCGAACTACGTTCTCCATGACGACGACGTCGCTGGGCTGAGTAACGGCGAAATACGGCTCCGCTGTAACTATCAGCGCAAAGGCTTGCAGCTCGGTCGTGACCTTCAGTCGGCCGTCGTCGCCCTTCACCTGCAACTCGCCGAGATTGGTGGCGCGTCCTTCGGGAGTGATCGCCCACATGACGTAAGTGAGGTACTCAGGTCCGAACCGTGTCGCCGGATCCAGCTTGTCGAATTTGGCGTCGATGCGGATGTACCCCTTCTCGCCGCTGATGTCGGCGTGTCCTTCCGCTTTCGGCAACAGCGCCGTGCCGGCGAAATCGAGTGGCGTGTCGTCGTGTCGCGGACGGTAATTGATTGCCGGCGTCGTGTGGCCCACGACCGTCACGCGGAAAAGTGTTATCGGATCCTGCGGCGCAGCCGGGGAATGCTGCGTCGGGTTGGGCGCCACCTGAGCCAGCGCCGAAGATGAGATCAGAGCGAAACCAAGTAGAGCTGCGATCCACAAGCGACGCATGGGCTGAGCCTCCGCCGGCCTGTCTGGCAATTGTTCCGCCACCTGCGACTCCGTTCATTGACAAGCGTAACGGCGGTCGCCGTGATTCGCCGAGGCAACAGGTTACTCAGGTGCTCCCGCCTCACGGCCAGATTCACCCCGTGCGGATCTCAACGCCGACGATTTTGAGTGTCAGCCGAATGAAGGTGGGTTAGGTCGCATTGAGGCTCAGCATGCCTGTGCTCAGTGGAATCCCAGAACGCGCGCCGCCACTTGAGTCGCCTGAATCAACGCCAGCGCAGCGTAACCTCCCGCCATCGCGACAAGCGCGGCATCGGCAACACGCTGACTGAATGGCTTCGCGACAGCCGACCGCGTGCGGGTGCGGCGCGCGATCGCCGCATGACATCGTTGCCTGATGCGCTGCTCGAACGCATCCGTCGCACGCGGAGCGCGCAGCCCCGCGAGCAACGTCAGCACTGGATCGGTATCATCGCGTGTCATCGCCGAACCTCCTTCGATTCCAGCCGTGCCGCCAGCAGATCGCGCGCACGCTTCAACCGCTGACGCAACGCTTCCGGCGTGATGCCGCACACGACCGCCGCCTCGTGCGGCCGCAGACCTTCGACGCCAACCAGCAGCAGCACCTCACGGAACGCCACCGGCAGCGCCGCAAGCGCCGACTCGATGCGCCGCTCGAGCTCGCCGAACGCCGCTTGCTCGAACGGCGACTGCTGAAAACGCGCTGGCCAGAGCGACAGCAGCTCGCCGCCGTTCGGCTCCTCGAACGCGCGCGATCGGCAGTAGCTCACATGCAGATTGCGCGCGACGGTGAACAGCCAGGGACCGAGTCGCGTCTCTTCGTCCAGGCGCGCCGCGTTGGCGACAAAGCGCAGCCAGGTCTCTTCGAGCAGATCCTCGGCGACGTCACGGCTTCTCGCCAGACGCACGAGAAATCCGAACAGCCGACCGTTGAACTGGTCGTAGACGCTGTCGAACGCGGCGGTGTCGCCGGCGCGGATGCGGCAGACAAGCGCCAGCTCCGAGTCCCGGTCCATGACGTGGGAACGCATGGCGCCGCCCACCGTGACATCCGTCACGTTCGGC
>Ga0310810_10004634_pt1 | contig 15237 bp, 9 predicted proteins | sample NCmetagenome_FD_207641 | JGI IMG/M metagenome (GOLD analysis project Ga0310810, IMG submission 207641) | Soil microbial communities from experimental microcosm in Duke University, North Carolina, United States - NC | ecosystem: Engineered > Artificial ecosystem > Soil microcosm > Unclassified ...
TCCTTCTCGAGGTTCATGGCGCTCGCGCCCTGATCCCAGCCGAGCGCGTGCGCCATCGCGCGCGCCACCTTCGTGTCGTCCTTGTCGAACGCGATCACGCGAAATCCGTTCGCTTCCCACAGCGCTCGCGCGAACGGACAGCGTCCGTCGGCCCACGGGATGTACGGCTGATCGGGCGGCGCGGGCGCCGGGCACAGGTTGTAGATGAGCACGAAACCGCCGGGCCGGAGGATGCGCGCGAGCGTGCGGACGAACGTCGAGTCGTCGACGCCCAGGTGCACGAGCCGCCGCGGATCCACTTCGCGCTCGGGGTGGATGTAGCCGTTCTTCAGCGTGTTCTTGGAAATGAACAGGTCGTAGCCCTCGCCCACCGCGCCGGTGATCGCGGCTTCCGCTGGGAACCGCCCGTCCAGCACGCGCAGGCGACCGGCCGCGCCCCCGACGCCCTCGATCGCGCCCTGGTCGCCGGGCCACGAGTACAGCGCGCGCAGCACGGGGTCGACTTCGATGCCGGTGACGTCCGCGCCCAGGCTCGCGAGCAGGCGCAGGTGGCCGATGGTGCCGTAGCCGAAGTCCGCGATGCGCCGGCGGGTCACGTCCTTGAAACCCGCTTCGGCGAGGATCTCGAGCGGGCGCGCGTACGCGAGCGGCGTTCCGTAGCGCGTGTTGTAGTAGAAGGACTCGTCGAGCGAGCGCGTGATGAGCGGCGCACGCTCGGCGGCGCTCAGCGCGGCGGCCTCGCGCTCGCCGAAGGCGTGCGTGCGCGACGAATCGACGAGCACCGTGCGCGGCGCCACGCGCGGCAGCGCGCGCGTGGCGTCGAGAAACCGCCGGACGACGGGAGCCGTGAACAACGGCCGCAGCGCGGCGGCGTCGGCCTGGATCGCGGCGACGGCGGAAGCGCTGTCGGGCTCCGCCGCGGCGGCCGGCCGGCCGGACGTCATCGTCAAGGCGATCGCCAACGTCATCGCGGTCGAAAAGCGGCTCATGCGCGAATCCTCCAAGTCCGGTGTGCGGCGGACGGCGTTCATGGGACGCGATCGCGGCGAGCCCCACGACGCGCACGCGACGAGCGCGGGAACCCGCGGCGCCAAGCGCGCGTTTCGCCCGGCCTGCGCGGCGCACGATACGACGAAGCGGGGGCGACGTCCTGTCGCCCCCGCCCGATTGCGGCCGCGTCCCGGCGTTACGGCGTGTCCACGGAGTCCGGCTTCACCGACTCCCCGCCGCCGATCGTGAGGAACGTCCACACCCGGTGCCAGCGGTTCGAACCGTTCACCGCCGTCACCGAGAGGCCGATGCGCTCGCCGCCGTCTTTCATGGGCACGCGGTAGAACGTGCGCCACACGCCGGTCGTCGCGTCCTTCTCGAACGGCTGCGTGCGGCCGACCGGGTCGCGCAGCAGCACCTGCGAGACGTCGGACGACGCGCGCGCCGCGACCAGCACGACCTCGCCCGCCGTGACCTGGTCGGACTCGATCGACACGCTGACCTCGGGCGGGAGCGAATCCGCCGAGGCCACGAGCGGCAACGTCGCGCCCTTCTGCGTCGGGCCCGACATGCCGGCCGACGCCGCCGGCGTGGACGTGTTTCCGCCCTCGACGACCGCGGGCGTGGCCGCGACCTGGCTCGAGGTCGAGTCCGCCGTGTGCTGGCCACAGCCGACGGCCAGGGCGGCGAGGGTGAACGAGGCGGCGGCCAGCGCGGTGGCCGCGAGCGAACACTTGAAGAGGATGCGCTGCATGTTCGTGCTCCCATCCGGCGCGAGGTCCCGATCGGCGTGAGATCGCCGGTGCTCAGCTTCCGATCGCCCGGGCGCGCCATTCGCGGCCGCCCGAGGGCGAGGCGGCGCGCGTTTGGCGCCGCTTCGTGACCACGCACATCTCAAGGGTCGTGCCATCCGATCCGCACGCGCGCGTTCAACGGCTTGCGAGAATTGCCGCCGCGGGCGCGCCTCCAACGCGTGTCTCCCTTGACACGCCGCCGCTCCACGCGGACGCTTCCACCGCTCGGCATCGCGAGGCGCGGCAAGGGACTTCCGCGGGTGTGGCCCGAATGACACGGGGACGGCGTCTGCAGACACGACTTCCATACGCGGCACTCGCCGCCGCTCTCCTGTTCGCGATCGGCGCGGCGCTCGCCGTCTCCGCGCCGGCCGCTCGCGCTGCCACCCCCGCCAAATCCGAATGGCGCGTGGTCTGGATCGACGGATCGCGCATCTACATGGCCACGCGCGACACCGTTCCCCTCGATCCCGGACAGCCGGTCACGTTCCTGCAGTCACGAAAGACGCTCGCCAGCGGCGAGGTCGAGCAGATGCTCGATCGGGCGCTGGCCGTCGTGCGGCTGGAGAGCGGATCGCTGGAGAAGACTCGGCACGCGGAGCGCGTCGTCGTGCGACTCGACGCGCAGGCGTTGGAGGCGCGTCCGCTGTTGCGTCTCGGGCTTCCCGGCGCGCGCGCGAACCCCCTCTACGACTGCCGCCCCGATACCACGCTCGCACCGCCCTGGCGCGAGCGCTACCGGCTGCAACCCGGTCCGCGCGGCACACTCGACCTCGTACGTAGCGACAACTGGGCCGGGACGCGGTGGCCGGACACGGTTCGCGTGCGACGCTTCGACGACGTCGCGGACGAAGAGATCGCGCTCGCGCGTGGTGAAGTGGATGCGGCGGTGTTCGGGCCGGGCGAAGCGTCCGCGCACCTGCGCGCCGACTCGCGCTGGCGTTCCGCCTTGTTCGCGGCGCACGGCATGCTGGTGACGACCGGAACGCGCATAGGGCCCGTGGACGTGCCCACACGTCTCTCGGCGCGCGACCAGGACGCGCTCCACGCGGTCGGTACCGAAGTGCTGCGCGGCGACGTCGAGTGGCTCCCGCCGCAGGCGGACGACGCGGGCGTCATCGGCATGGCCTTCTGGGAAGTGCGCCGCAGTTGCCCTGGTCACACGGCGATGCAGAAGTATTTTGACGCGGCCCGGGCCAGCGCCGCCGAACCAGGCCCCACGCTCACCCTCGAGTATGCGAACCGCAGGCATCTGAGTGACCGTCTGCTGGCAACGGTTCGCTGCCCCGTCGTCAGCGACCCGATATGGCGACCGTACCTGCGCTCGCTGGGGATCGATGCTTTCGCTCACGTGTTCGAATGCCCCGTGACTCCGACGTACCCGTGAACTCCCTCCGCGCCCGCCTCGTGCTGGGCTGCGCGCTCGTCGCGGTCGTGCCGCTCGCGCTCACCATGTTCCTGCTGGCGCGGCGCATCGAGGCCACGGTGCATCACGACGCCGCGGAGCGGCTGGCCGCTTCGCTCGGCGCGCTCCGTTCGCAGCTCGGCGCCGAGCGCGCGCGCATCGCCGCGCAGCTCGGCGTCCTTGGCGGCGATCCCACGCTCAAGCGCCTGTACCTCGTGCAGCCGATCGCGCGGCGCGACCTGAGCGACGAGCTGTCGACGCGGCGCGTGCTGCTCGGGCTCGACGTACTCACGCTGTCCGACACCTCGGGCGCGGTGGTGGCCGAAGTCGAGTCCGGCGCGGGCGCTGCCGGCGACTCGGCCGCCTCCGTCGTCGCCGAGGCGCCGATCCGCTACGAAGGCCGCGCCGTCGGCACGTTGCGCGGCGGGCGGCGCATCGACGCGGCGTTTCTCGACGAACTCGAGCGCACGAGCGGCGTGGCGCTGTCGCTCACGAGCCGCGACGGGCGCGTCGTGGCCGCGAGCCGCGGGGTCGCGATCACGGACGCGGGCGCGCACCTGAGCGACGGCTTCACGCTCGACGGCGCCGCGCCGGGGCCGGCGCGACTCGACGGGCGCATCTCGACGGCCGCGGCGGAGACGACGATCGCGTCGCTGCGGCTGACGTCGCTCGTGCTCGGCGCGCTCGGCCTCGTCGTCGCCGTGCTCCTGGGCGCCGTCTGGTCGCGCCAGGTGTCGCGGCCGGTCGAACGCCTCGCCGCGTTCGCGGATCGCGTGGCGCGCGGCGAATGGGACGAGCCGCTCGCGCTCGGCAGCGTGCGCGAGCTGGAGACGCTGGTCGTAGCGCTCGAGCGCATGCGCGGCGACCTCACCGAGTACCGCGCGCGGCTCGTGACCAGCGAGCGCCAGGCGGCGTGGAGCCTGATGGCGCGAAAAGTCGCGCATGAAGTGAAGAACCCGCTGACCCCGATCGCGATCTCGGTCGCGGACCTGAAGCGCAGCTTCGAGCAGAAGCGCGCGGATTTTCCCGAGATCCTCGACCAGGCGACGCGCACCGTCGCCGCGGAGGTCGAGACGCTCAAGCGCCTGCTGCAGGAGTTCTCGGACTTCGGCCGCATGCCCGAGCCGCGCCCCGCGCCCGTGCGGCTCGGCGACTTGCTGGCCGATCTCGAGACGCTCTACGGTGCCGAGATCGCGGCGGGACGGCTCGTCATCCGCACGGATGCGCCCGACACGCGCTTCACGGCGGACGCCGGGCAGATCCGGCAGGCGCTCATCAATCTCGTGAAGAACGCGCTGGAAGCGGTCGAACACGGCGGCAGCGTCCGCGTCACGGCGGCGGCACGCGACGGCGCGCTCGAGTTCGCGGTGGCCGACAGCGGGCCGGGTCTCTCCGAAGAAGCGCGGCAGCAACTGTTCGCGCCCGGCTTCAGCACGAAGCGGGACGGCGGCGGGCTCGGACTCACCATCGTGGAGCGCATCGTGAACGATCACGGCGGACGCATCGCGGTCGACTCGCGGCTCGGCGGCGGCACCACGGTGCGCGTCGCGCTGCCGATCTCCGAGCGGAGCTGAACGTGCCCTCGCTCCTGATCGTCGACGACGAAGCGAACATCCGCTCGAGCCTCGCGGGCGCGCTCGGGCGCGAGGGCTATCAGGCGGAGAGCGCCGGCTCGCTCGCCCAGGCGCGCATGCTGCTGAAGGAGGCGTTCGACGTCGTGCTGCTCGACGTGTGGTTCCCCGAGGGCAGCGGTCTCGATCTGCTCGCCGAGATCCGGCGCGACGCGCCCGACACGACCGTGATCATGATGTCGGGCCACGCCACGCTGGAAGCCGCCGTCAAAGCGACGAAGCTCGGCGCTTTCGATTTCCTCGAGAAGCCGATTTCGCTCGAGCGCCTGCTCGTGCTCCTCAAGAACGCCGAAGGCTCGCGCGCGCTGGCCGACGAGAACCGGCGCCTGGCGCGCTCCGCGTCGCCGATCGTCGGGCGCTCCGCCGCCGTGCGCACGTTGCTCGCCGAGATCGAGCGCGCGGCCCCGAGCGGCGCGCGCGTCCTGATCCAGGGCGAGAACGGAACGGGCAAGGAACTCGTGGCGCGCGCGCTGCATGCCGCGAGCACGCGCCGCGCCGGAGCGTTCGTGGCCGTCAACTGCGCCGCGATCCCCGAGGAGCTGATCGAGTCCGAACTGTTCGGCCACGAGCGCGGCGCGTTCACCGGCGCCACGCAGGCGCGGCGCGGGCGCTTCGAAGAAGCGCACGGCGGCACGCTGTTCCTCGACGAAGTCGGCGACCTGTCGCCGCGCGCCCAGACGAAGCTGCTGCGCGTGCTCGAGCAGGGCGAGCTGACGCGGCTCGGCGGCAACCGCACGCTGAAGGTCGACGTGCGCGTGCTCGCGGCCACGCACCGCGACCTGCCGGAGCGCGTCGCGGCCGGCGCGTTTCGCGAGGACCTGTACTTCCGCCTCGCCGTGATCCCGATCACCCTGCCGCCGCTGCGCGAGCGGCGCGACGACGTGCCGCTGCTCGTCGAGCACTTCGCGGCGCGCCTGGCCCGCGACCTGGGGAGCGCCGTGCGACGCTTCGAGCCCGCGGCGATCGAGCGCCTCGCGGGCCACCCGTTCCCCGGCAACGTGCGCGAACTGCGCAATCTCGTCGAGCGTCTGCTCATCATGAGCGCCGGCCCGACGATCTCGCTCGAAGACGTCGCGCGCGTCCTGCCGGCCGGCGAGTCCGACGGCGGCGCGCCGCGCACGCTGGCCGGCGCGGTCGACGCGTTCGAGCTGCGCACGATCGAGGACGCGCTGGCCGCGACCGGGAACAACATGACCGAGGCCGCGGAGCGCCTCGGCCTCGAGCGCAGCCACCTCTACAAGAAGTTGCGCAAGCTGCGCGGCGGCGCCGAACCCGGCGACGCGTAGCGGGCCGGCGGCCTGCTTCGCGGACAAACCGGCGCGCCGGCGGCGCCGAGCTACTTCGCGCGCACGCCCTCGAACAAATCGCTCTCCTTCGCGCGGCCGCCGTTCACCAGGCTCAGCGCGCGGTAGAAGCGTTGCGTGCCCCACAGCGTCACCTGCTGCTCGTCGGTCAGTTCGCCCAGCCGCGCGTAGATCGCGATCTGCGACTGGTGACACTGCACGGCGCGCCACACGCGCGGCCACTGGTTCGACGTGTCGACGACCGTCGTGATCTCCCAGTCGGGCCACGGCACGCCTTCGCGCTCGACGCCGTCCACCTTCGAGACGAGGCGCTTGAACACGCCCTGGTACGTCTCCCAGCTCTTCGTGTTCGACACCATGTAGTAGAGCTTGGACACCGCGTGCGCCGCCGCGCCGTCAGGTCCGGGCATCGCCGCGGCCACGATCGCCGCCGTCGCGAACTGGCAGATGGCGACGTGATCCGGATGCCCGTACGCGCCGTCGGGCGCGAACGTCACTACGACCTGCGGGCGCACGCGGCGCAGGTGCGCGGCGATGTTCGCGACCGCATCGCGCGGATCGACCTTGTCGACGTCGCCGTCCATGTAGTCGAGGAAGCGCACGTCGTGGGCGCCCAGCTCGCGGGCCGCGGCGCGCAATTCGGCCTCGCGGATGAGGCCGAGGGCATCCGGCCCCGGGTGCGTCGTGCCATCACCGAAGCGTCCGCGCTGCCCGCGCGTCGCGGTCAGCACGTGCGTCTCCACGCCCTCGGCCGAATACCTGGCCAGCGAGCCGCCGAAGCCCAGGGTCTCGTCGTCGGGGTGGGCGAGTACGGCCATGAGGCGAAGCGGTTCGGACATGGGGACGATCCTCGATCGGGTTGGTGAAGGTGGCTCGCGAGGCTACCATCGCGCCGCGAACGGCGTCACGGGCGGCGTCGCGGACGATGGCGCGTCACGCCCGCCCCGGATCGCGCGTAGGGCCTTGTGATGCCGGACGCCGCCGATCGACCCGAGGACTCTGCCATGACCGTGGACGCTCGCCCCGCGCCGCCCGCTGCTCCATCCACCGCGCCGTCCGCGCTGGCCGAGGATGTCGCGAGTCGGGCCACCGTGCGCGTCGTGCCCAAGCACCACGCGCTCGTCCGGCTGACGCACTGGGCGAACGTGCCGCTGCTGCTCGGGCTGATCGCGAGCGGGCTGTCGATCTATTGGGCCGCCCCCGTGTTCCTCCACGCCGCGAACCCCGTGACCCACGATCGCGACTACCTCGTGGACCTGGGCCGCGCGATCGCAAACGCGCTGCATTCGGGAGGCGACCCGCGCGCGTGGGTGTACGACCACTTCGGCCTCGGCACGCGATCGCTGGCCGTGGCGCTCCGCTGGCACTGGGCGCTGGCCTACGTGTTCATGGCGAACGGCGCGCTCTACGTCCTTGGTCTCGCCGCGGGCGGCGGCTGGCGCGCCCTGCTGCCGCGCGCTTCGGATCCGGCCGACGCGCTGGCCATGCTCCGCTACTATGCCGGCGTCGTGCCGAACCTGCTGAGGCGAAGGCCCTGGCCGCACCCGCCGGTGCGCTCCAAGTACAACGCGCTCCAGCGCGGCGCGTACTTCACGATGCCGCTCGCCGGCGCGCTCGTCGTGCTGTCCGGCTGGGCCATGCACAAACCGACGCAGCTCGGCTGGCTCGAACGAATGTTCGTGAACTACGACGGCGCGCGGATCGTGCACTTCTCGTGCATGATCGTGCTCGGCGGATTCCTCGTGCCCCACGTCGTGCTCGTGATCGCCGACGGCTGGGACACGTTCCGCTCGATGGTGGTCGGCTGGTCGGATCGCGTCCGCGGGCACGCCCATGAGTGAGCGCGAGCCGGACCACGAGGCGACGACCCCGGAGCCCCGCCCCTCGGAAGACCCCGCACCGCAGGCGACGCCCGTCGATCGCGCGGCGCCCGAGCCGGCGCCGCACGACGAGCCGCCAGCACCCGCGCCCGAGCCGATCGAACGCGGGGAACCGGTGACCGTCGAGAGTGGCGCGGCGGTGAGCCCCAAGGCGCCGGCGCCGCCGCGCCTCGAGCCGCTGACCGAGCGGCCCGAAGCGATCGTCGAGCGGCCGCGCGCGCGCTTGGCTGCGCAATCGCGCCGCGACTTCCTGCTGTTCGGCCTCGCCGCCGCCGCGACCGCGGTCGGCGCGTGGTGGCTGCTGCCCGAGCGCACGAAGGCGCGGCTCGCGCCGGGCGCGGCGCACGACCGGCTCGACACGCTCGCAAGCCGCATTGGGCTGAGCGCCGAGCGCCGCGAACGCGTGCTGAATCGCGCGCTCACGTTCGACGACGACGTGTCGGAGGCGCTGTACTCCAAGGACCGCGCGGTGCGCACGTACGATCGGCGCGACGTCACGCCGCTGCGCAACAACTACGACGGGCGGACTCCGGGCCCCGAGTACCTGGCGACCTGGTCCCTGCAGTTGTCGGGACTGGCTTCCGGGCGCATCGAGCGACTCGCCATCGCCGACCTGCTCGCGCGCTTCCCGACTCGCGAGCAGGTCACGCGCCTCGTGTGCGTGGAGGGCTGGAGCGCGATCGCGTGGTGGGGAGGCTTGCGCTTCGCCGATCTGCTGGCCGCGTATCCGCCGGCGCCCGGCGCGCGCTGGGCGGCGCTGCGCTCCGCCGTCAACCTCGATGGCGCCGGCCGGCCCGACCCCTACTACGTGTCCATCGATCTCGAGACGGCGCAGCACCCGCAGACCCTGCTTGCCACACATTTTTCCGGCGAACCGTTGCCGCTGGCCCACGGCGCCCCACTGCGCCTCCTCGTCCCGATGAAGCTCGGACTCAAGAACATCAAGGCCGTCACCGAGATCGCGTACTCGGCGGCCGAGCCTCCCGACTACTGGAACCAGCGCGGCTACTCGAAGTACGACGGCCTGTAGTCCGCCGCCGCACAACCCGCCCGCAGCCCCGTCCGCCGCCCGACCCGCCGCGCCCGCGAAGTCCGGGCGACGGCCGCCCGCATGGCTCCGCTATACTCCTGCGACCGTGTTCGAGGGCTTTCCCCTGGCGGCCGCCCCGTCTTTCACGCGCCGTTGGGGGGCCCTCAGGCATGTCGCCCGAGGCCCAACGTGACCCCGCGATCCGACCGTGTCGCAACGCTCGACCGCCCCGTCGAGCGGCCGCGCCTGCTGGGCGCGAAACTCAATCGTCCCGAGACCGGCGACCGCCACCTCGAGCGTCCCCGCCTGCTCCAGGCGCTGACCCAGCACGCCGCCCGCCCGCTGACGCTCGTCGTCGCCGACGCCGGGTTCGGCAAGACGTCGCTGCTTGCCGACTTCGCGAAGCGCCGGCTGCAGCCCGTCGTCTGGTACTCGCTGATGCCGTCCGACGCCGACGTCGTCGTGTTCGGGCGCTACCTGATGGAGGGCTTCCGCCGCGACGCGCCGCGCTTCGGCCGCGACTTTGCGCGCGCGCTCGAGGAGACGCGGCCCGGCGCGCGCTCCGCGGAGATGCTCGCCGGCACCCTCGTCAACGAACTCGCCGCGCTGCGCGGCCCGACGCGCCTGCTCGTGCTGGACGACTTTCAGGAAGTGGGCGCGCACCGCGGCGTGCTCACGTTCACGGACACGCTGCTGCGCTACCTGCCGCCCACGGTGCGCGTCGTCATCGCCGCGCGCACGGCGCCGCCGCTCGCGCTGGAACGCCTGCGCGCCGCCGGCCATCTGTTCGAGCTGCACTCCAGTCACCTGCGCCTGACGCGCGACGAGATGGCGCGGCTGTTCGCGGAGGTCTATCGCCGCCCGCTCGCCGAGCCCGAATTGACCGCGCTCGAGGAGACCACGCTCGGCTGGCCGACCGCCGTGCATCTCGTGCACGAGGCCCTGCGCCGCGACGGCGACGCGCGTCTCGAGGACATCCTCGCCGACGTCCGCTCCTCGAATCTGCAGATGCACGAGTACCTGTCCTCGGAGGTCTATTCGCGCCTCGATGAAGACACGCGCCGCCTGCTCGACGCCACGTCGACCCTGCAGCGCTTCGACGCCCCGCTCGCGGCGAGGCTGTCGGGCGTGGCCCGACCGCAGCGCATCCTCACGTCGCTGGCGCGGCGCGGCCTCCTGCGCGCGTTCGGCGAAGGCGACGCGCTGTCGTACGAGTGCCACGATCTCGTGCGCCGCTTCGTCGTGCAGGAGCTGGAGTCGGCCGGCGGAGCGGCGCGGCTGCGCGGTCTCGAGACCGCGTGCGCCGAGGCGCTCGAGGAGCGCGGTGAGCACGAGCGCGCGTTGCGCCACTGGCTGCGCGCCGGCCATCACCACGAGTCCGTGCGACTGGTGCGCGACCTGGCGCCGCAGCTGCTGCGCGAAGGGCGCGCCGCCGCGCTGCTCGACTTCATCGGCGGCCTGCCGGCGGGACCGGCGAGCAACGACCTGGAACTCGCGCTGGCCCTGGCCGACGCGCGTCAGGCGCTCGGCAACTGGGACGACGCGGAAGCGCAGTACCAGGACGTGCTCGAGCGCTGCCGCAGCCAGGCGCGGCGCGACGTCGAACTGCGCGCGCTGCTCGGCCTCGGCAAGGTGCTGAACCTGCGCGGCCGGCACGAGCAGGTGCTGGGCATGGCCGAGCGTGGTCTCGCGATGTCGGCCCGGCTGCCACGCGACCTGCGCGCGCGCCTGCTGCAGATGAAGGCCGGCGCGCACTTCTACCTCGGCCAGTATCACGCGGCGGTCGACGTGCTCGGCCAGGTGCGGGCCCTGCTCGCCGACGCGCCGGAGCCCGAGCTGCTGCTGCCGACGATCCACAATCTGGCCGGCGCCTACGCGGCGCTCGGCAAGTTCCGCGAGGCGTCGGACGAGTTCCGCGTCGCGCTCGCCCAGGTGCGCGGCACGTCGTCGCCACGCGCGCCGCTGTATCTGTCGAACCTGGCGTTTCACCTCGCGGAGCTCGGCGAGCTGGCGGAGGCGCGGCGCGCCGCCGAGGAAGGACTGGCCGCGGCCCAGCGTTTCTCGAACCGCGCGATGGAGTGCGTGTGCCATCAGGCGCTGGCCCAGGTGCAGGCCCAGGCCGGCGACCTCGATGGCGCGCTCGCCGCGCTGCGCCAGGCCGAAGCCCTGAACGCCGAACTGCGCATGGAGGTCATCGAGACCGATCTGCTGCTGCTGCACGGCCGCGTGTTCCTGGCGCGCGGCCAGTACCGGCGCGCCGTCGAGTTCGTGAGCCGGGCGATCGAGCGGCTCGCGGTACGGCCCGACGACCCGCGGCTGTGCGACGCGCGTGCCGTGCTGGCCTGGTGCGAACTGCGCGCCGGCCGGCTGCACGTGGCGCGCACGCTGCTCGAATCGCTATGGGCGCCGGCCGACGCCACCGAGAACGACTACCTGCGCATGCGCGTGCACTACTGGCTGGCCGAGACGCTGCTCGCGCTCGGGGAGCGGCGCCACGTCGCCGCGCACGCGGCGCTCGCGCTGCGCCTCGTGCGCGAGCGCGACTACCTGTACTTCCTCAAGGTCCAGGTGCGCGAGGACCACGGTCTGGCATTGCACGCGCTGGAGCACGGCATCGAGCCCGACCTCGTGGCCTCGGCGCTCGTCGAGGCGCAGCCCGACGTCGAGACCGCGCTGCTGTCGCTCCTGGCGGGCGCCTCGGCTCCGGTCGGGGAGACGGCCATCGCCGTGCTGGCCGAAGTCGGCGGACACGCCTCGGGCGTCGCGCTGGGTGGGCTCGCCGCGCGCCGCGGCCCGCTCCAGCCGGCGGCCCGGCGCGCGCTCGCCCATCTGGAGCGGCGCAGCACGCGCGGCGCGGCGGCGCAGTCCGACGGAACGCCCGCGGCGGCCCGGCTGGTGTTGCACGGTCCCGCCCGGCTGGAAGTCGGCGGCCGGCCGCTGCCGGCGTCGGCCTGGCGGACACAGCGCGCGTTCCAGATGCTGGTCTACCTCGCGCTCCACCCGCGCGGCGCGACGCGCGACGTGCTGCTCGAGCGCTTCTGGCCGGGGCGCCAGGCCGCGGCCGGGCGGCGCAATCTCCATCCGACGCTGTCGTACGTGCGCAGCGTCCTGCCGCGCGCCGAGGCCGCTCCCATCCTGCGCGAAGGCGAACGCTACTTCCTGAACCCGGCCTACCCGATGACGTGCGACGCGTGGGACGTGGACCACGCGCTCGACGCGGCGCGCCGCGCCGAAGACGACCACGCGCGACGCGCCGCGCTGGAGCGTGCGATCGCCCAGTCGGGGGGCCTGTTCCTCGAGGGCTTCTACGAGGACTGGGCCGACGAGCTGCAGGCGCGCGAGCGCGACCGCACGTGCAAGGTGCTGCTCGAGCTGGGAGCGCTGTGCGCCGGCGCCGGAGACTTCGAGCCCGCGCTCGCGCATTTCCGGCGCGCGCTCGAGCGAGACCCCTATCGCGAAGGCACGTGCCTCGCGGTGATGGAGTGCGAGGTGCGACTCGGCAACCAGCGCGCCGCGATGGTCGAATACGAGCGGCTGAAGACGCTGCTGCGCGGCGAAGTCGGCGTCGAGCCCCTGCCCGAGACCGAGGAGTCGGTGCGCGAGCTGCTGCGCGGCGCGAGCGTTCACGGCTGGCCCGAGGCCGGGGGCCGCGAGCCGGCGCATGGCGTTGGCCGGCAGACGGTTGCCACGAGCGCTCAAGCCCGCCTCAAGCGCTCCGCGCGAGGCTCCTCGTGATGAACCGAGCCCTCCAGGCGGCGGGAATTCCGAGCGAGCGAGCGGAGCGAGGCACGTGCCGGCCGGCATGGTGGGCGGCGCTGTGCCTCGTCGGCGTGCTCGCGAGCGCGCGCGCCGAAGCCGGCCCGTTCATCTGGGACCAGGACACCGACGGGATCGACGATCGGATCGAGACCGTGCACGTCCTCGGGTACTCGTATTCGTTCGTCGGCGCGGACACGCTGGCGGCTCAGCGCATCCAGGTCGTGCGCCAGGGCGCGGACCTCGCGTTCGGCGTGTACGTCGTATTCGACCACACGCCGACGAACGCCGACCTGCTGACGCTCGGCGGGTTGGGCATGCCGGTTCTCTACCGCTACGAAGGCGTTCCCGCGGTGCGCAGCGTCGGCACGTTCGCGCAGGTTCAGGCGGCGTCCCAGCTCGCCGGCGTCGAGCGCGTCGAGGCGACGCCCATCGCGTATCCGCAAGTGCGCGACGGCGCGGCCGCCATCGGCGTGCGCGACGCGACGCAGCAGGTGTTCCCGACGTGGGCGGATTTCGGCGGCGCGGACGGGACGAACGTCGTCGTCGGCATCCTCGACACGGGCGTGAACGACGCGCCGGACGGCACGTATCCCGGTCACGAGTCGCTGATCGGGCGCTGCGTCGGCGGCGCGTCCTACGTGAACGGCGACTCCCTGCTCGACACGCCGCGTGACGGCAGCGTCAATCCGGTCGATCGCGGGGGCAGCGCCACGCACGCGCACGGCACGCACGTCGCCGGGATCGTGCTCGGTTCCGGGGGCGCGAGCGGATTCGCCGCCGGCGTCGCCCCGGGCGCGCGCTTCGTGGACGTCAAGGTGCTGACCGACGCCGGTTCGGGCACCGGCGTCGCCGACGGGCTCGACTGGTGCATCCACAATCGGACGCGCGACTGGGGCGTGCCCGGCACCACCGGCATCCAGGTGCTGAACCTGTCGCTGTCGAGTCCGGACGCGAGCGACGGCCAGGACGTGGTGTCGCGGCTCGCCGACCGCGCCGCGCAGCTCGGCATCGTCGTCGTCGCCTCGATGGGCAACGCCGGCGCGGACCACTTCGTGCCCTCGCCCGCGGCCGGCAACGGCGTGCTCGCGGTCGGGGCCATGGACGCGCAGCGCACGCCGCGCATCGCCGACGATCAGTGGGCGCCGTTCACGAATTACGGCCCGCGCGTCGACGACGGCGACGGCGACGCGGCGGACGAGTTGCGCCCCGACCTCCTGGCGCCCGGCACCGCGGTCCTGTCGGCCGACGGGTCGCTGACGAGCGGCGGCGCGGACTACCAGCGCCTGAGCGGCACGAGCATGGCCGCCGCGTTCGTGAGCGGCGCCGCGGCGGCGTTGCGCTCGGCGCATCCTGAACTGTCTCCCGCGGCGATCGGCGCGCTGCTGCGCGCGACCGGACGCCGTGAGCTCGCGGGTGCGCCGGCCGGCGTCACCGGCCCGGATCCGCGCTGGCGCTCGCCGATCGGCTACGGCGTCGTCGATCTCGTGGCGGCGCGGCTCGAGCTGGAGCAGCCGGAGCGTTCGCAGGTCGTGAGCCTTTCCCTCGCGAGCCCGGGCGGGACGCAGGTGTCCGCCGAGCTGCGCACGCAGCGCGAGCGCGGCGCGCCGTGGTTCGTGATCGAGCGGGCGGCCGACGCGGGCGGCGTGGCGCAGGCGTTCGCCGGCGTGGATTCGGCGGCGGCGGCGGGCGACTCCTCGCTCGGCGGCGCGGTGAATCGCCACGCCTACGCATGGAACTGGCCGGTCCCGGCGAACGAGCGCGGCGTCGCGTTCTGGTATCGCGCGGCGTTCGTGGAGAACGGCACCCGCTGGACGACGCCGGCGCGGCGCTTCACGAGCCCGCTCGGGCCGCCCGCGGCCACCGTCGAGCTCACGGTGGTGCACGACGCGTACGACCACGACCTCAGCGGATCGCTGACGACGAGCGGTCCCGGCGGCTCGTTCGTCGCGCCGCTGCCCGCGACGAGCGCCGCCGTCTCGAGCGACTGGGTGAACGGCGAGAGCACGACCGGCAGCGTCGCGTGGTCGTTCCGGGTCGACGTGCCGGCCGGTTCCGCGGGCCCGCCGTCCGCGGCGCAACCGTGGTGGCTCACGATCGACGACGAGGGCTACCTCAACCACATCGGCCGGCTCACCGACTTCCGCGTGATCTGGCACGGCACCGATCCAGCCGGCGCGGGCGTATCAAGCCCCCGCGTCGGACCCAACCCCGTGCGCGCGGGAGCGGAGGTTCTGTTCTCGCTGCCCGGCTCCGGACCGGCCGCCGTCGACGTGTTCGATCTGGAGGGGCGGCGCGTGGCGCGCGTCGCGCTCGCCGTCGCCGGCGACCGGCGGAGCGGCCGCTGGATCACACGCGACCGATCGGGCGCGCCGCTCGCGCCGGGCGTGTACCTCGCGCGGCTCGGCGCCGCGCGCGCGGCGAGGATCGTGGTCGTGCGCCCGTAG